>Ga0153996_1000133_pt1 | contig 39761 bp, 39 predicted proteins | sample TSNC080MetaG_FD_104728 | JGI IMG/M metagenome (GOLD analysis project Ga0153996, IMG submission 104728) | Attine ant fungus gardens microbial communities from North Carolina, USA - TSNC080 MetaG | ecosystem: Host-associated > Fungi > Mycelium > Unclassified | place: USA: North Carolina, Lumber... | reverse complement strand
TATTCCAAAGACTCCAGCGTCTCCCGGATCAGCTCCCGGTCAATGCCCTTCTCCCCCAGCGCCTGTGCGGTGCGCGGAATGGAATAATGCCGGAGGTTCAGGCAGTCGGCGGCAAACCGGCGGGCGTAATCCGCGTCATTGACAAGCCCCAGCTCCTCCATCCGCGCTACGGCTGCCGCCGCAGCTTCTTCGTCCTCCGTGTACTCCACCAGCTTGCCGTAGAGCTTCCGGGCGGTATAGGCGCGCCGGGACAGCAGCGCCAGCGCCTTTTCCCGAGCCAGCCTGCCGGTGGATTCCCCCTTCAGCCGCTCCAGCTGACAAGGGGTAAGCGTGTCCCCCACCGCCACCCCCGAGAGTGCGTAGGTATCCGGATGGAGAACACAGGCGAACTCCCCCTCCACATAGATGCTGAAGCGTCCGCGCTTTGTCATGCGAATGTCGGTAATTTCCACGGCTTATGCCTTTTCCTCCCCCACCTCGATATCCACCGATTTGGCGGATGCGGCGGCGGCTTTCGCGGCCAGTCCCTTTTTACCCTTGGTGAGGGTAAGCAGCCGCTCCTTATTTTCCATGACCTGCCGGGCGATCTCCTCCCGGAATTCCGGATTATCCTTTATATACTGCTTTACATTGTCGCGGCCCTGTCCCAACCGGGTTTCACCATAGTAAAACCATGCGCCGGATTTGCTGATAATATCCAGCTGAGTGGCCAAATCCAAAATCTCGCCGTCCCGGGAGATGCCCTGGCCGTACATGATGTCAAATTCCGCCTCCTTAAAAGGAGGCGCAACCTTGTTTTTTACAACCTTGACCCGGGTGCGGTTGCCAACCACCTCGGAACCGTTTTTCAGCTGCTCGCTGCGGCGCACATCCAGCCGCACCGAGGAATAGAATTTCAGCGCCCGCCCGCCGGGTGTGGTTTCCGGGTTTCCATACATAACGCCGATTTTCTCCCGCAGCTGGTTGATAAAGATAACAACGCAGTTGGATTTGGAAATGGCCCCGGTGAGTTTGCGCAGCGCCTGGGACATGAGCCGGGCCTGGAGGCCCACGTGGGTGTCCCCCATTTCGCCCTCAATTTCCGCCTTGGTGACCATAGCTGCCACCGAGTCCACCACCACTACATCCACCGCCCCGGAGCGAACCAGCGCCTCACAGATTTCCAATGCCTGCTCGCCGGTATCCGGCTGGGAGACCAGCAGGGTATCAATATCCACCCCCAGGGCCTTGGCGTAAACAGGGTCAAGGGCATGCTCCACATCAATAAAAACGGCGTCGCCGCCCCCCGCTTGCGCCTGCGCCACAATATGAAGCGCCACCGTGGTTTTGCCGGAGCTTTCCGGGCCATAGATTTCCACAATGCGGCCCCGTGGAACGCCGCCGATTCCCAGCGCTACATCAAGGGACAGGGAGCCGGTGGAGATGGCCTCCACATTCATCACTGTATTTTGTCCCAGCTTCATAACCGCGCCCTTGCCGAATTGCTTTTCGATCTGGCTCAGCGCAGTTTCCAGCGCCTTTTGCCGGGCTGAATTGTCTTGTGTTTTTTTTGTTTCCGCCACTTTATATATCCTCCAAACTCCCCATAAATTACATCTTTTCTTTAGATACCTAATTATATACCAGATGAATGGCAAAAGCAAGCGGGCCCTTCCTTTATTTCTCTCTCCCCATGCCCTTCATTTTCCTTTCCACAGGCCGATATAAAGAGTGGAGAGAATTGTGTTTAAACAGCATGGGGCGCGATGAAAAAGGAATTTCAGCCCCGGTTAAAAAGGCGTGATGATAAATGCATGCAACAGTTTGTACTTGGTGCGAAGCCCGGGTAACTGACAACGGCGCCGCCTTTTGCGGCATCTGCGGAAACAGTTTCTCGGCAACAGGGAGGAGTACCGGAATGATCTACAAAAACATCCGCGTGAATGAGAATGGCAAGGCTTTGACCTGCCCCCACTGCGAAAACGAGGAGCTTTCGGTGGGGGATTATTGTAAAATTTGCGGAAACGATATTATCAACCGCTGTGCCGACACCCAGAACCCGAAGGCCAAAAACCTGGTAAACCGCAGCTGCGGCTCGATATTACAGGGAAACGCCCGCTATTGCTCCCGTTGCGGCAATGAAAGCACCTTTTATCAGAAGGGCTGGCTAATGGACTGGAAGAGCGAGAATACAAAAAAAGCTATCTATAATGTCAGCGGTACCCACAACACCATTCATTATAAGGAGATTAAGGATGAGGCTTAAAATGAGGAAATTTTAAGCTTGACTTTTTTGCTGGGATAATGTATAATATCGCTTGTTGTCACCTTACGGATTTATAAGCCATCGGCTCAGACGGCAGGACTGATTAAGCCGCGCTTGCCATATTGGGAATAACGACAATTGAATTTGATCCATTAGCTCAGCTGGCAGAGCACCTGACTTTTAATCTCTTAGGGTTCAATTCCCCGCAGCTCTGCTGCGCTTCCTTATAAAAAACAGAACGCGTAGCTAAGATTAGGGGGATTGATACCCCGCAGTCTCTGCTGCGGGGTAGTTCATTCAATTCTCCAGGAAGACAGTCTAATATTTTTGAACCAGTAGCTCAGTTGGCAGAGCATTTGACTTTTAATCAAAGGGTCCAGGGTTCGAATCCCTGCTGGTTCACCAGTTTTTGCTTTAGTGATGCGGTTTTTCGGTGATTATCCCACCGGACTGCGTCACTATTTTTTTATGTAAAATTCACCCTGACTTTTCACAGCTACACCTCTTTCTGGATCTTTCAACAAAGGAGAGTTTACATGTTTTTTTACATATCCGAAAGGTTCTGCTTACCTCGCATTGTTTGCATTGGTTGCACTCAATGCTTTTAAGACCGTTTCAAGAAACTCCGGCGATTTAAGTTGTTCCGTCATAAGCTGCATCAACAGCTCATTGTTGATGGACTCAACCGGTGTCTTGCTGGCGTCAAAACCGTTGTAGAAGAACTCGTCAATAAAGAATACTTAAAATTGAAGACCTGACAGTACACTATGACACGGAGAACGGTATCGTGCGGGCTTTGGCGGTGCATCCCAGGCTCATTGTTTGTGATGAGCCGGTATCCGCGCTGGACGTTTCCATTCAGGCGCAGATCCTGAATCTGCTGAAAGACCTCCAAGCGCAGATGGGGCTGACTTGTATATTTATTACTCATGACCTTTATAACAACGGCTACGCTGGAAGCGGAAATGCAGGGGGTAAACAGCGATTATGCGGCTGCTTTTGAGGTGAAGTATCTATTGTCTACAGTCTAAAGCTCGCCAATCACCTGGCAAGCTTTATCCCTTTACAGCAGTATAATTCCGCTTAAACAGACACTTTGAGGAATGCTTTTTTCCCCTTTTTCAAGATAACCGCGCTGTCGGCAATCTCTGTCTTGGTTATCGTATCCCCTATATCGGAAACTACGGCAAACACTCCCGTTCCCCTGTCTAAGCTAACGCCGTTTTGTTGGATCAAGCGGCGCGCCTCCCCCTTTGAGGGACAAAGCCTGGTTTTCACCAGCAGGTCGATAATCCCAATGGCGCCCTCTTGGAAGTCCTCGTCCGCAAGAGTGGTGGTGGGCATATTTTCATCTGCGCCACCCGATATAAAAAGGGTTTTAGCGGCGGCCAGGGCTTTATTGGCCTCATCCTCCCCATGGACGCATTTGGTCAGCTCAAAGGCCAGAATTTCTTTAGCCCGGTTTAACTGGCTGCCCTCCCATTTTTCCATGCCCTCAATTTCTCCGATGGGCACAAAGGTAAGCAGCTTTAAGCAGTTGATAACATCGTCATCCCCCACATTCCGCCAGTATTGGAAGAATTCGTAGGGTGTGGTTTTTTGGGGATCCAGCCAAACAGCGCCCTTTTGGGTTTTTCCCATTTTAACGCCTTCCTTGGTAGCCAGCAACGTAAAGGTCATGCCATAGACATCCTTGCCCTCCACGCGCCGAACCAAATCCACACCGCTGATAATATTGGACCACTGGTCGTTCCCTCCCAGCTGCATGGTACACCCATACCGGCGGTTTAACTCCAAAAAGTCATAGCTTTGCATAATCATATAGTTGAATTCGATAAAGGACAATCCCTTTTCCATACGGGATTTAAAACACTCATAGCTAAGCATTTTATTTACGGAGAAGTGTACGCCCACATCCCGGAGCAATTCCACATAGTTGAGCTTCATGAGCCAGTCACCGTTTCGGGCGATAATGGCCTTTTCCGGGGAAATATCCACAACCCTGCCCATCTGCTCCAGGAACCGGTCGGCATTGTAATTGATATCCTCTACGCTAAGCATCTGCCGCATGTCGGTGCGTCCGCTGGGATCGCCTACCATGGTGGTACCGGTGCCCAGCAGCAAAATCGGCATATGCCCATGTTCCTGCATCCTTTTGATAATCATTAACTGGAGGAAATGTCCCACATGCAGGGAATCCGCGGTAGCGTCAAAACCGATGTAGAAGGTTACTTTTCCTTTTTCCAGCGCATTTTCAATCTCCTCCGGGTGGGTCATCTGCGCAATCAGCCCACGGCGTTTTAAATCTTCAAACAATGTCATTCATTTTATCCCCTTTTTTCATTACTTTTTTCGTCCGCGTTTCGGGCAAAATAAAACGCCCCCTGCCGGACAAAGTCCAACAGAGGACGGCAAAATTACCGTGGTACCACCTCTATTTACCCGGGCATCGCTGCCCATGGCCTCAGGAAGTCGCAAAAGACTCCGGCAGTGTAACGGCTGCAAACCGGCCGATCCTACTACACGGGCAATCCCCGGCGATTCAGATGGCAGCTCAAGGGCGTATTTCCCATGGCCAACCCGCCTTTTTCCACCAGCCAAAGGCTCTCTGAAGGGCCGGAAACACATGCTACTCGTTCCCCGTCAATGCTATTAGCAGCTATTATAAGACAGTTTTCACACAATGTCAAGGGGAGCTTTTTACAAATTACATAAAAGGCGTTTTATTAAACTCTTAAACAAGCACAAAATTCCAATCCCTGTGAGACTTGCAAACGCCAAAATAAAAGGATTCCGGGAGATTGTCAGCGTTATAGCCAACGCACAGGAGGGGGGATGCTCTAAATTCAGCGTTGTCATTGAAAACATAGTCAAAAACATCGCAAGCGCACAGGCAATGAGGTAGGATTCCATAGGCCAATCGGCAATGAGGAAAAGCCAATTGGCCAGCAATGCGCATAAGCAGCCAAAAATACTGGCCAGAGTGTAACCCCCCAGCATAAAACGGGTACGGGAGGAATCGGCCTGGGGGAACGCAAAGGCTATAAACGCGCTGGCCCCGAGAGAAGTGAGTACCAGCTTGTCTTGGATTATATCCGCCAGCAAGAGTACCGCCGCTATATACACAGCCGCAAGTAAGCTTTGGAGGAAGTAATGCCACAGCCGTCTCTTTTTCTTTTTATCCAACGCCAAGCCCCCTTGGCGCTCCATAACATCCACCCCTCTACCGAGTATGATCTTCATAAAAACGCTCCCCGGCTACTTGCGCGCAGCTCCCCGGCGCTTTGCAGCGCGGCGTCTGTAATAAGATCACCGTTCGTAATACGCGCCAGCTCCGCCACTATTTCCTCCTCGCCTAGGGCGGTAATCCGGGTAAAGGTGCGATCCCCTTCAATTTCCTTCCGGATCAGCAGGTGGTTGTCGGCAAATGCCGCCACCTGCGCCAAATGGGTAACGCAAACCACCTGCCTGGCCCTTGCCACCTGGGCCAGCTTTCGGCCAATCTTTTGGGCTGCCCGGCCACTGACACCGGTATCCACCTCATCAAATATCAGCGTGGCCACATCGTCCTTTTCCGCCAGCACATTCTTAATGGCCAACATAATCCTCGACATTTCGCCGCCTGACGCAATTTTAGACAAGGGCTTGGGAGACTCCCCTACATTGGTGACGATATAGAATTCTATTTCATCCATTCCCCGTTCAGAAAGGGGCTTCGCCTGGTGCCGGATACTTAGCCTCACCGAGGGCATATCCAAAAAAGCCAGCTCCTCCTCCACCTGTAAAACCAGCCCCTGGGCCGCCTTCCGGCGCTTTTCAGAAAGAGCGGCAGCCAGGGACTCAGCGGTGGCGGTGGCGGATTCCAGCGCAACCGTAAGCTCCCGGGCGCGCTGCTCCGAGGTGGTGATGGCCTCCAGCTCCACCCTGGCCTTGTCGCAATAAGACAATATTTCCCCGATACTATCGCCATATTTCCGGCGGAGCTTATATATGGTATCCAGCCGGGACTCAATAACGTCCAGCTCCCGGGGATCAAATTCAAAGTCCTCCAGAGTATTGCGGATATCCTGGGCATATTCCTCCAGCTCGTAGCGCATTTCGGATATACGCTGCGACATGGGTTCCATGGGGGCAATAAAATCAGCAGCCAACGCGATGCTATCCGCCAGGGCGTCTATGAGCGTACCGATTCCCTCCGCTTCTCCGGCGCCCTGGATGGCCGTGTAGGCTGCGGACAGGGCATCGCGAACCTTCTCGCTGTTTTTGATGAGCTTCTTTTGTGCCTGAAGCTGCCCTTCTTCCTCCGGATCCTCCAACCCTGCCGCTTCGATTTCGTCGATTTGGAAGGTAAGCATGTCAATGCGCTGCGCTTTTTGTGAATCGCTTATTTTAAGGGATTCCAGTTCTTCACGGATATCGCACATCCGCCTGTATGCGGCATGGTATTCTTCCATATCCCCGCCCAAATCTCCAAACGCGTCAATCAGCCTGAGATGCTGCTCTCCCGCCAGCAGCTGGGCGCTGTCGCGCTGTCCGTGAATGCTGATAAGCAGGGAGGCAATCTCCTTGAGGATGGACACGGTGGCCGGTACGCCGTTGATCTTGCAGCTTCCCTTGCCGTTTAGGTGTATTTCCCGGGAAATCAGCACGCTGCCCTCGTCATCGCTATAGCCCAGCTCCTCCAGTGCGTGTACCGCCAGGGGGGAAATATCCTCAAACAAAGCCGTTACCTGCGCTTTTTCTTCGCCGGTGCGGATCATATCCTTGCTGGCGCGCTCCCCCAGTACCGCGTCAATGGCTGAAATCAGGATGGTTTTTCCCGCGCCGGTTTCCCCGGTAAATACGTTCAGGCCGGGAGTAAGCATAACATTTGCTTTTTGAATAACCGCAATATTTTGTATGTGAAGTTGCTTTAGCATGGCAATCGCTCTCCCTATTTGATCAGCCTGTGAAGCTGCTCTGCCAGTTCGGCGGCGTTTTGCTTGTCCCGGGTCACACAGAATATGGTATCATCCCCGGCAATGGTTCCCACCACACCGTTCCACTGGATGGAATCCAAGGCGGCGCAGGCGGCATTGGCCATCCCCACATAGCAATGAATCACCACGATATTTTCCGCATAGTCGATGGAGGTGACCGACTCTGAAAAAACCGCATGGAACTTGAAGGACATATCCACCGTGTCCTGGGTGGCGTTTGTGGAATACTTATATCCCTTGGCCGCCTGCACCTTGATGAGCCGCAGCTCCTTGATATCCCGGGAAACCGTGGCTTGGGTAACCCGAAGCCCATTTTCATTCAGCCGTTTTAGCAGCTCCTCCTGGGTATCAATTTCGTGCTTGGATATGAGCTCCAAAATCTTTGCGTGACGTTTGCCTTTCATAGCCGGTCACAGCCTCCTTTCCACCTGCTGGAATCTGAATTTATACAAGCTTTTCTCTCATGCTGGAATAAAAATCCTGAATCCCCAGCGCAACAAACCTGGCGCTTCTGGAGGATTTGCATATTTTAATGGCTTGGCCTTGGCGGATTTCACCGAGATGCTCCCCGTCCGCCAAAATCTGAACAACGGATTCCCCCTGGGGATGCACCGTATAGACACAATCCGGCGGAAGCACCAGCGACCGGTTAAAGGTGGAATAGGGGCAAATGGCAGTCATTAAAATTACAGATATGCTAGGATCCACCACCGCTCCCCCCGCAGACAAGGAATAAGCCGTGGAACCGGTTGGGGTGGCAAAAATCAGGCCGTCTGCCCGCTGATGGATTATCAGCTTCTCGCCGGAATAAACGTTCATTTCAGCAATGCGGTGGGTGCTGCAGGTCACGATGACCTCATTCAGCGCTGTAAAGCTTGGTTTTTCCCCGGAACCATCTAATATCACATCCAGCAGCATCCGGTTTTCAATGTGGTAGCTTCCATTAACCAGCATAGCCAGCCCATCATCCATAGCGTGGTTTTCCATTTGTGTAAGGAAGCCTACCCTGCCGGTGTTGATGCCGATAATAGGCTTATCCGCCTCCGCCGCATACTGGGCCCGGTGGAGCATCGTGCCGTCTCCCCCAATGGCCACCAGTACATCGCACCGCTCCAGAAGCTCCTCCCGCGTGCCGAACTCTATCCCGGTTACCTGGGCAACCAGGGGTTCCATCCGGTTTTCCAGCATGGGGGTGGCCCCCAGCGCCAGCAGAATTTCCACCACCCGGTTGGTGCAGGCCATGCTGTCTTTTTTTTTCAGATTTGGCATAAGTAACAATTTCATTGTAGGTTAACCCTTCAGTTCTTCGTGAGATCGCTCCACAATCTGTCTGGGGACGTCACTGTCTATTTCCAGAGGCGCGGAGGATTTTTTCAGGTACATCAGGTATTCAATATTCCCCTCCGGCCCCTTTACCGGCGAGTAACTAAGCCCCAGGACGGAAAATCCGTTTTCCACTCCAAGCTCCACGCATCTTTCCACCACCTCCCGGTGGATATCCGGATCCCGGACAACCCCCTTCTTCCCCACCTTGTCCCTGCCCGCTTCAAACTGGGGCTTAATCAGGCATACGGCCTCGCCTTCGTCTGAAAGGAGCCGCGCTGCCACCGGCAGCACCAAGGCCAGGGAAATAAAAGACACGTCCACGCTAATAAAGTGTATCTCCTCCGGCACCTGTTCCCCGGTGATATAGCGGATATTTGTGCGCTCCAGCACCACAACCCGCGGATCACTGCGCAGGCTCCATGCCAGCTGCCCATATCCCACATCCACCGCATATACCTTACCGGCGCCGTTTTGCAGCATACAGTCTGTGAAGCCGCCGGTAGAGGCCCCGATGTCCATGCAGGTTTTTCCCTCCAATAAAATGGGAAATTCCCCTATTGCCTTTTCCAGCTTAAGTCCTCCGCGGCTTACATAACGCGGGGTTTCCCCCCGCAGCTCCAGCTTGCAGCCGTCGGAAACCTCCATGCCGGGCTTATCCGCCTTTTGGTTATCCACATAGACCTGTCCCGCCATGATAAAGCCCTTGGCTTTATCCCTTCCCGTAACAAGTCCCTTTTCAACCAATAAACTATCCAAACGCATTTTCACTTTTCAGGACTGTTTCCTTTCCGAAAGGTTTTGCAGAATACATTCCAGTATGCCGTTACAGTCCAGCCCCAACCACTCCAGCTGCCGGGAAACCGTCCCCTGCTCCACAAAGCCGTCTACCGCCTTGTGGAAATAATCCCCCCGGTACCCTGCGTTATGGAGCGCGGCCAGAAAATGCCCGCCGATGCCGCCATGCCGCATCCCCTCCTCCACAAATAGAATCCGCCGGTATTGCTTCGCAATTTCCAGAGCCTCGGGATTAAAGGGCCATATTTTTGTGAGGCACAGGGCGTCTGCCGCCACATTGCTTTGACGGAGCCGCTTCACCGCCGCCGCCGCCTGTGCATACTCCCGGCCATAAGAGATCACCAGCAAATCACGCCGTTCCCCCCGGGTATTCAGACCGAAATCCCCTTTTGCATCCTCCGCAAAACCGCCGGGGAACCGGGGCTGGGCGCCCCGGGGATAACGTACCGCACAGACGCCATCCTCAATCCCTATGGCCCGGTCTATGCTGTAGCGCAGGGCATGATAGGTCGCCGGACTATAAATAGAAATCCCGGGAATGGTTGTCAAAAAGGCGCAGTCGAAAAGTCCTTGATGGGTTTCCCCATCCTCACCCACCAGACCCGCCCGGTCAACGGCCAGCACTACATGCCGCTTTTCGATGGAACAATCATGGAGAATCTGGTCGTAACTCCGCTGCAAAAAAGAGGAATAAACCGCAAAAACCGGTATCAGTCCTTTAGCAGCCAGAGCCGCGCCAAAGGTTACCCCATACTGCTCCGCGATGCCTACATCGTGAAAGCGGCCCTGACTTTTGAAGCGCTTGGAAAAATAATTCAGCCCGGTGGCATACTTCATTGCCGCCGTGATTGCGCAAACCCGATTGTCCTTCTCGGCAATCCGCACCAGATGCCTGCCAAACACCGTGGAGAAGCAGTCCTGCGCGGGCATCGGATCCACCCCGGAGCCGGGGTCGAAGGGCGGTACGCCGTGGTACGCGCCCGGATTCCGCTCCGCCGGGGGATACCCCTTCCCCTTTTGGGTTTCCACATGGATAAAAACAGGCTTGCCCAGGGTTTTTGCCCTGCCCAGGACATCGCAGAGCATGGAAAGGTCATGGCCATCCACCGGGCCCATGTGAATAAAACCCATCTCCTCAAAAAAGCTGGTGTTATACACTACGTTTTTTAGCTGGGCTTTGGAGTTGGTAACTGTTTCCACCAGCCGGTCGCCCACCAACGGTACCGCTCCAATGGCGGATTTTGTAAAGTCCTTCAGCTTAAAATATCGTTTGTTTGCCCGGAGCTTTGATAAGTAATGGGATAGTCTGCCCACATTTTTGGAAATGGACATATGATTGTCATTCAGAATGATAATTAGATTTTTCCCGCCCCGGGACGCGTTATTCAGCCCCTCCAGCGTCATGCCGCCGGTAAAAGCGCCGTCCCCCAACACCCCCACCACATGGCCCTGCTCCCGCTTGATTTGCTTGGCCTTGGCCAGCCCGCTGGCAACAGCTATAGAGGTGGAGGAGTGGCCGGAAATAAAGCTGTCGTGTATACTCTCCTTTGTTTTGGTGAAGCCGCTGACACCCCCTTGCTGCCGCAGGGTGAACATGGCGTTCTTGCGGCCGGTAAGTATTTTATGGGTATAGCTCTGATGCCCCACATCCCATACAATCTGATCCTGCGGGCTGTGAAAGATTTTATGGAGCGCCACCGTCAGCTCCACCGCACCCAGATTAGAGGCCAAATGCCCGCCGGTTCCGGATACGGTGCGTATGAGGAAATCCCGGATTTCCCTACAAAGCAGGTTCAACTGCATTGGACCCAGATGGCGCAGGTCTTCAGGGGAGTTCACCTGATCCAGCACTGTATAGTTTTCCATCCCACGATCCCCTTTTTACAAGATACTTTCCGGCTGCGGGCTAAACAACAGGCACAAACACAGCCACCAGAATACCCAGCAGGCACCCGCCCAATACCTCTACCGGCGTATGGCCCAAAAATTCCTTTAATTCTTTATCCATAAGGGGTTCCACATCCTCGTCCCCCTCCTGCCCGCCGGGAGCCTTGGCTTCCTCGCCCTTCTGAAAAAAATGAAAAGAAGGCAGTGAAAAAACCAGCTTATTCAAAACCTTTGCCTGCTCCCCCGCGGCGCGGCGCACACCCATGGCATCATACATCACGATGGTGGCAAATGCCATTGCCAAGCCAAACTCCGGCGAAGAAAACCCAAGCTTCCGCGCCATGCCAATGGCAATTGAGGAGGTAAGCGCGGAATGGGAGCTGGGCATCCCCCCCGCACCCACCAGCCGCTCTAAATCCAACTTTTTTGTAAACAGGAGCGTAAACAGGGTTTTCAGCAGTTGAGCCAGCACAAACGATATAAAGCCGACATTGGCGATATAGTTACTGGTTATCATGCGAAGTACATTCATCGGTTCACCGTTCCCATCAATATTGACGCCCAGCCAGCAGATCCGCAAGGCCAGCCAAAAACGAGGTATCCTTTTCCATTGCCGCCAGATCCATCTTGGCTTGAGCGTTAAGCTGCTCCACCTGCCGCCGGGAGGCTTCCACGCCGTGTATGGAGGCGTAGGTGGTCTTTCCGTTCTCCCGGTCACTGCCAATGGGCTTACCCAGCTTGGACTGGTCGCCGGTAATATCCAAAATATCATCAATTATCTGAAAGGCCAGCCCGATCTTGGCGGAATAGGACACCGCGGCCTCAATTGCCGCGTCACCGGCCCCGCCTAAGATACAGCCGATACGGGCGGAAACCGCGATAAGCGCGCCTGTTTTGCGCGCGTACATCCGTTCCAACAGCGGAGCCGGCGTTGGCTTCCCTTCTTGGTTTAAGTCGATGATCTGGCCTCCGATCATACCGTTGCAGCCGGTGGACGCAGCCAGGCAGCGCACAGCCTCCAGAGCCCGCCCGCAGGGAAAGGCCCCGGCGTACCTGGCATCGCTCATGGTTTCAAACGCCAGAATAATCAACGCGTCCCCTGCCAGCAGCGCGGTGGCTTCCCCGTGGGCAATGTGGCAGGACGGCTTGCCCCGGCGCATATCGTCATCATCCATGCAGGGGAGATCATCGTGGATGAGGGAGCTGGCGTGCATCATCTCCACCGCCGCCGCATAGGGCAGCGCCGGGCGCACATCCTCGCTGAACAGCCGGTAAAATGCCAGCAGCAGCGCGCCCCGGATGCGCTTGCCGCCGCCCAGCAGGCTATAGCGCATAGCCTCGGCCACCAACGATTCAGGATCAGGACACCGGGGCAGATACCCAGGCAGGGCTTCCTCAATCATCCGGGCATATTCCGCCAGTTGTTTGTTAATGTTATCCATTTTCCACCTCTCCTGCCGCACCGGGAAATAAGGTTTCGATTTTCAGCCGCGCGTCCCCCAGCTTCCCCTCGCAGAACGCTATAAGCTCCGCGCCCTCGCTGAACAGCTTGAGGGACGTCTCCAGGGGGGTGTCCGGCTGCTCCAGGGCAGCCAGTATTTCATCCAGCCGATGCAGAGCCTGTTCAAAGGAGCTATTCTTCTTCACAGCATTTCCTCTCTGATTATGGTTTCAATCCTGGCGGTGGCCGCGCCGTCCCAGAAGCGGATACGGGCCTCGTCTCCCGCTTTGAGAGCTTCCGCCCGGCTTACCGGCTCCCCGCCCACATAGGTGACGCAGTAGCCCCGCTCCAGCACCCGCAGGGGGCTCAGGCTGTCCAGCAGGGCCGCCCTGACAGATATCGCCCGCTGATTTTCTTGTATAAATATACGTTTTCTATTATACAACTCTTTTATAGAAAAATCCAATCTTTCTTGTATTTTTTGGATGCCCGCCGCCGGGCTTTGCAAAACCGGACGGGATTTGCGGTATTTCAATGCTTCCGACCGATCTTCCAGGCCCTGGAAGGCAGTGCGGCACATCCTCTTTTTGAGCCTTGACAGGTTATCGGCCAGCTCCACCGCCGAGGGCACTGTCAGCTCCGCCGCCGCCGAGGGTGTGGGCGCCCGGAGGTCAGCCACGAAATCGCAGATGGTGTAGTCGGTTTCGTGTCCCACAGCCGATATCACCGGGGTACGGCAGAGATAAACCGCCCGGGCCAGCGCTTCGTCGTTAAAGCACCACAAATCCTCGGCGCTACCGCCCCCCCGGCCCAGGATCAGTACATCGCAGCCTCCCCTTGTATCCAATTCCTCCAGCGCGGCGATGATAGACCGGGCGGCCTCGTCCCCCTGAACCAAGGCCGGGGCCACCACCGCCGTGCAAAGCGGATACCGACGTTCCAAAACGGTGAGGATATCCTGCAACGCCGCACCGTTTTGGGAGGTGACAATCCCTACCCTCCGGGGAAACGGGGGGATTGGCCGCTTTCGCGCCGCGTTGAAAAGCCCCTGGGCCTCCAGCCGTGCCTTCCGTTGCTCAAAAGCAACCGCCAGGGCGCCAGCCCCCTCGGGCTGGATATCGGTGACATATAGCTGGTAGCTGCCGTCCCGCTCGTACACGCCTACACGGGCGCGCACAAGCACCGCCATGCCGTTTTCCGGCTCAAAGCGCAGATGCCGGGCATTCCCCTTGAACATTACGGCGCGGATGGTGCTGGAGCTGTCCTTAAGGTTAAAGTAAAGATGCCCCGAGGCGTAGTGGGATTTAAAATTGGAGATTTCCCCCTTGATGTAAAGATCGGAAAGCTTGCCATCCTCCTCCAGCACCGCCTTGATATATCGGTTCAGCTGGCTGACCGTTACCGTTAACACAAGGACATCCCTCCCTCCGCCAGAGCGCAAAGCACCGCAATCCCTGCCGCGTTGTCACAGCTAAAGGCGGGCTCCGCGAAAAACGCGGGGTACGCCGCCTCAACCCGCCCGCGGATCAGCCGGTTGGACATCACGCCCCCGGCGTACACCAGCGGAAAGCCCGGGTAAAGCTCCAGCACCCGGCGGGTCATCTCCAGCACCATGCACGCCAGGGAATCCAGGCAAAACCGGGCGATATCCTCCGGGGCCTCCCCCGCCGCCAGCCGTCCGGCGCACTGGTTTTCCAGGCCGGAAAGGCAGCAGTGAACCCCTTTCATGGTGGGGCTCGGCGCGTAGGTTTTTTGTGATTTCAAAGCTAATTTTTCCAAGGCTGAACCCGCCGGAAAAGCAAGGCCCAGCATCCCCCCTACCCGGTCTACTGCCTGTCCGGCATTTAGATCCAGGGTTTCGGCCACGGTGGAGATAGACAGCATATGTGTGGCGTCCGGCTCCACCAGCAGGCATTGGGTGGTGCCGCCGGAAAGGTGGAAGGCCAAAAACGGCCGGTTCATAAGCTCCAGCTGTCCGGCGGAGAACAGCGCCGCGGCCACATGTCCCGCCTGATGGGAAAATGTATGCACCGGCACTCCGGCTGCCGCCGCGGCTGATTGCGCACCCAAAAGTCCCACAAGAAAACAGGGCATGTAGGAGCCCTCCTCATCCCGGGGGGAGCCTGAGGCAGCCACCGCCGCCAGGGGGGGCTTTACCCCCGGCAGAAGCTTTTCCAGCAGCGGGCCCAGCGCTTTCACATGGAGAAACACAGCGTCGCTCTGCTTAAGGCCCAGCTTTCCCTCTGCCACCGGGAGTGGGTTTTTCTCTTGTATCACCCGCCGGGCCTCGCTGTCATAAATAGCCGTGGACGTGGTGTAGTTGCTGGTATCAATCCCCAAATAATATGGCATCACTCCACCTCGGGGAGGACGTCCTCCTTGAGGGAATCCTCCACCGCTGTTCTCTCACCGGCCTGTATGGATTGATCCATGACTAAAATCTCCAGCTGCTCCTGTTCGTCCTTCTTCCGGGTATCAGCCTCCGGCTTACCGGCCTCCGCTCCCGGACGGGCGTCCCGATCCCGGTTGTATTGGCCTAAAATGCCGTTGAGATAGGAGGCGTCCTCCTCGGTGGCATATTTTTTTACCAGCTCCACCGCTTCATTGATGGTTGCGCCCACCGGAATGCCCTCAAACAGGGACATTTCGCAAAACGACATGCGCAGCGCCGTCAGTGTTACCCGGGGTATGCGGTTGAGCTTCCACTTGGTGGAATATTTTTCGATAGACTTGTCCAGTTGGCCGCAGTTGCCGATTGTTTTTTCCGCCAGATCATAGGCGAATTCATCCACCACAATACCCCGGCCGGCCTCTGCCTGGGCAATAACATCCCCCAGGCTTTCTTCTTCCCGGAAGCTCCATTCAAAAATAAGGGAAAAGGCCGTCTCCCGGGATTCACGTCTTTTTAGTTTCACTGTTACCCTCCTGCCCTCGGGCGTATAATGGGATGTAAAAAGCCCTCTTTTGCCTTATACAAAACAAAAGAGGGCCTGATATCGTTTGTTTTGTTTTCAAGCTGCGTTTATTTCCCTGCCGCGGAATCGTTTTGGAAGGTGATGCCGGAAACCAGCACATTGACCTTGCCCACCGCCATGCCCGCCATGGTTTGGACACTGTCCTTGATGGCGCTTTGCACAGCGGAGCACACCTCGGTAATCTTGGCGCCAAACTCCAGGTGGAGGGAAATGTCTATATCCACAAAATCATCGCTTACATTCACAACGATGGGTTTCTTGCCCAGCTGGCGAAGCTTCATCCTGCCTGCCGGCGGCTGGGCTACGGCAGCTACTCCGGGAATTTCCTTTGCGGAAACACTTGCGATGGTGGCGATAACATCCTCAGATATTTTCAGGCTGCCCACCGGCGGTTTTTCTCTGACAGCGCTCACTAGGGTATTCCTCCTCTGCCTTATTGCTGGCATAGCTGAAAAATATATGCGACGCAGGCGGCGTCCGGCGCGTTATACTAATTCCCTATAAAAACATTCCATGTTTTTATAGCGCAAAGCGTGTAGGGAATTGTATGAGACGTGCCGCGCAGCGCCGCCTTCAAATAAAAATATTTAATAAAATATTTTTATTTGAAAATAGTATTACCGCTCCAGCGCCGAACCTTCGTCGCATATATTATACCATAATTTTTTGGGTTAACAACTATAAATAACTATTTTACTTCCACTATTGATATTTTTTCCGGGGAAATAGAGGTTTCCTTCAGGATAATATCCCTGATCTGGCTTGCCTCCGCCACCTCTAAACCATCGGTTTTAACGATGACGTCCGCTCTTTCCGCGTCGTAATACACCATTACATCGGTAAAGCCCTTGGCCTTGATGAGGTTTTCTATCTTGCCCTCCACCTCGATGGAATCCGCGAGATTGGCGGCCCTGATTGCCAGATCAGTTTTTTGCTGCGCGTCCAGGCTGGCATCCTGAAGCATTGCCGCCAGGGTTTCTACCGCCTCATCCCGCGCCTTGGTGCGCGAGAGCTTTGCCTCAACAAAAAATGTCTCATTATTCTTATCCACTTCCGCTATTTCCGCCGTACCGGCCTCGCCATCCTGGACGCTGTCCACATACTGCGCCTCGCCATAATTGATTGCCTCATCCAGCAAATTTGTGGACTCCAAATCCAGGCTTGCGTTGGTATACTGCCAGTTGAGGTACACCGCGATTCCCAATCCCACAACTAAAGACGCTAAGATAATCTGCCGTTTGCCGATAATCATATTCATACCTGTTTTCCTCCCGAGTACTTCATTTTATTTTGTATCAGTAGCATTTATTTTCACAACGCATACCCTTGTTGTAGATATGTTCAGGGCCGTTGTTACAACATTAATTACACTTTCCTCCACCACGATGTCATCCGCCCCCTGGCAGACAACCACAACCCCCTGCACCTTTGGGGGCCTCTGGGTGCTGAGCAGCGGCTGCTTTTCGCCATACCCGGCATCTACAAATACATATGTATATTGGGTATCCTCCTGATAATCCACCCTGCCCTCTTTTTCCCCCTCCCCCGGCTCTGTTTTTTTGTCCACACTGCTTTTTTCCTCCCTGGCATACACATACTCCACGCCGTTTTCCAGCGTGACCATCACCCGGGTGCGTCCCACCCCCTCTATGCTGCCGATGAGGGCTTGCAGCTTATCCTCCAGCTGCTGGGCATACTGATCGGTGGTGTACTCCGCCGTGAGGGTATCCTGGGGTATGCCCTCTTTCTTTTCGCGGGACGCGTTGGAAGCGGAAAATTGGCTGAGCAGAATCAGCAGCATCCCCAAAAGCCCTGCCGCCACGATCAGTTTGACCTTTCCATCTCCGGCAAATAGTTGCTTTGCCTTGCACAATATCTGAGAGATTTCCACCCGATCCCCCCTCCCTTCCTGGCCGACAGGTTATTCCGTGAAATCCAATATCACTTCCAATCCCAGATCCAGGGTAAGCTCCCGCCGCAGCCGTTCATAATCCGCCTCATACTCCCGGTTCAGGGTGATTCCCACCCTTGGGGCAGCGTCCCCGGAATTTTGTCCGTTTGTAATAATGTTTATGGCGGTACCTGTCTCTTTTATTCCCCTTTGCCGTAAATTTTCCCTAACAATTCCTTCCAGATTGGTTTTTATCTGATGATCCTGTTGCCGCTCAATTACATCGGTGAGCCGCCTGGCCCTTTCCATAATATCCTCCTGGCTGTATTCCTGCAGCTCGATGCGGAGTCCGGGATTGCGCAGCACCACCGGCGACAGAAGGCAGCAAAGAAAAAAAACACTGACGCAGAGCTTAAACATGCGCTCCAGCCCGGAATGCGGCAGCAAAATCTGGGCAAGTCCGCAGGCCACCATTGCACAGCAAAGGGAAAACGCCCATTGCCGCAGCCCCTCCATTACATCCCCCCCAATCCTGTTACCATCACCACTGCGGTACTGACAATGATAAGCAGTATGTAGCAAAATATAATGGCAATCAGAATTCCCAGCACACTGCCGCATGACTTGAGAATAGCGGACAGCTTGGGAACTCCCAGGATGTCGCTGGCCATTACGGCCAAATTTGTAATTAAATACAAAAGTATTGTCTGGAGCATTATGGGTAGGAATGTCATGGCGGCCACAATAATGCCATAGGCCCCCAAGGAGGTTTTCAGCAGCACCATACACCCCCGGGCCGCCGTATACGCCTCGGACAGCGCTCCGCCCACCACCGGAACAAAGCTGCCGATGAGAAACTTGGCGGTGCGCGCGCCTACGGAGTCGGCGCTTTGGGCTACCATGGTCTGAACCGACAGCATCCCCACAAAAACGGTAAGGATCAGCCCCAGCGCCCAGCTCACCACCGATTTGATGGTGCCTGTGGCGGAGGAGATGTTAATACCCGGCGTCAAGGGCGCCACCACGCAAAGCGCCAGGTAGATGCCCATGAGGGGAATCAGTGTCCCCGACACAACCTGGGCCACCCCCTGGCAGACGCCAAAGAGGAAGATATTATAGGTGGCGCCGGTGGCGGGCTGGCCCGCCGCTGTGAGGGCGGCGGCGAACATGGGCACAAAGCTGAGCATAAACAAGGAGGCCTGCCGGATCGCCTGGGAAGTCTCCACTATGCAATCCAGAATGGGGGCGGTAATGGCGGACAACACGCAAAGAATGGACACCACGGCGAATACCGGCTCCACCGCGCCTTCTCCTGCGGCGGTGTGCAGCCCTCCCACCAGAGCGCAAAGCACCACGATTCCTATTACCGCGGTTAAAACGGCAAAGGGCCTTTTTGCCTGCTCCAGAAACACATTCCAAATTACCCTGAAAAAGTTCCGCGGGGAAAGCTCCAGCAGGCTGTCCGCGGAAAGGTCGCTGATCCCCGCCTCCTGCATCAGCTTTTGGGCTCCTTGGGGAACCTGCTTCTCCAGCGCGTCCCCCCCCAAGGCCTCCATCTGCTCCTCCATATCAAATGCCGATATGGGAGAATCCCGTTCCCCGGAAGCCGCCGCGGCCACCGGCATCCGGAGCGCGCCAACCGCCATGACAATCAGTATCACATAGGTTAATCCTTTCATTTGAACCTCCTGTCCCTCCGGGAGTCTATAAACAGGCTCTTATATAGTCAGTTAATTTGAAAACGCTAAAGCGTTTTCAAACAGCGAGCTTTGCTCGCTGGCACACCTTTGGCGTGCAACTGACTATGCAGCAAGGTTAACGCCGCCCTATGGGCGGCGCGCGGCGTTCGCCGCGACTTAAAAACGCTTTAGCGTTTTTAAGTTAACCAGCTATACCAGTAAAGAATGGACGACGGCAAGCACCTGTTGAAACAGGGGCAGGCTGATTACCAAAACCGCCACCTTACCCGCCAGCTCCACCTTGGCGGCAATCGCGCTTTCACCGGCGTCCTTGCAGGTGTCGCACGCCACCTGGGTGAGAAGGCAGATACCCAGCGCTTTAAACAGCACCCCGGCGTATTCGCCCGGCATGGAGGACATGTCCAGAATTGCCTGAATATGCTCCACCACCGGGATGATGCTTGTACAGACCAGGAATAAAATGACCACTCCGGCAGCCAGGGATACAAAAACGGCATATTCCGGCCGGTACTGCCGGAGCAGGACGCCCAGCACCGCCGCCGTTATTCCAATACCAATTACCGGCCATAGATTCATCATCAATACAACCCAAACACATTTTTTACAGTCTCAAACAAATTGTTAATTTCGGTAATCATTATCATTAAAACCACTATAACGCCGGCTAAGGTCGTCATCATGGCCTGATCCTCCCTGCCCGAACGCACCAGCACCTGATTAAGCACCGCCACAATGATGCCGATAGCGGCGATTCTAAAAATCAGATCCACTCCCACGTTTCATCCCCCACAATCAGTCTATATCAAAATAATGGCGATGGCGACGCCACTCATCACCCCCAATGACTGGTAGAGCTTCCCATTCCGCTCCCGGTAAGCCCTGGCGTCCGCCAGCCGGTTATCCAAAAGGGACTGGGCATGGCGGATTGCCGACAGCTGGCCCTCCAGCTCGGTGCTGCCCAGCACCGAGCCCAGGGGGAGAAGCACGTCCGCCAGCTCCGCCCGCGCCCGCCCCATCCCTGTCCGCCAGGCGTCGGGAAAGGGGCTTCCCCGCCGCATTTCGTCCCGGCAGCACTGGAGCCATTCCGTGTCCGCAAACTGCTCCATAGCCGACATGCCCCCAATCAGCTGGGACATAGGCGGCTGCAAAAGCCGAAGCCGGTCGTACAGCATCCCCAAAAGGGAAATGGCGTTTTCAATGCTCCGCACCCGTCCGGATAAACCTGACGCCATATGCATCCCCGTCATCGAGGTACACAGGATGATGAGCAGCATACCCAGCAGCTTCATGGAACAGGTCACCTACCTCCACTATTCTCTGTATATTGCAGGGGTTGCCCGCGTCCCCCAGCAGCACAATTTTTTCAAAGGCGCCCCAACGGATCAGCCGGGAAATTTGCCGCCGCGCCAGCAGCTCGTCAATGGTGGCGGCGTGGGCGGTGGCAATCATTTTAACCCCGCAGTTGAGGCCGTCCAGCATGCTGTCCGTCTCCTCCCTGCCTCCAATTTCATCACAAATGATGACCTGGGGGGAAAGGGTGCGCACCGCCAGCTGAATGCCCTCCCCCTTGGGATAGCCGGAGAGGATGTCGCAGGTTTCCCCCAGCTGGTTCTGCGGAACTCCCTCAAAAACAGCGCCGATCTCCCCCCGCTCATCAACCACCGCGACCTTGATGTAACCGCCGGTTTCGCCGGTTGCCAGCTGCCTTGCAAGATCCCGGATGATTGTGGTCTTTCCGCTGGAGGGAACCCCCGCTACCAGCACGCCCCTCAGCTTGTCGCGGAACAGCGCGTCCACCAAAGGGGTGGCCGCGCCCAATACCTCCCGGGCAATGCGCAGGTTAATGGAGGTAATATCCCGCACCGCGGTGATTTTTCCTCCCGACTGAACCGCGGTACCGCAGATGCCGGCCCGGTGGCCCCCCCGGAGGGATATGTAGCCGCTGAGGAATTCCTGCTGGTGGGTGTGGACGGAGTAGGCGCACATTTCCACCACAGCCTGGGCAATATCCTCCCGGCTCACTTTAAAGCAGTGCCGGGGAATGTTGTGCAGCTGGGAATCCCGGTCAACAAACCAGCTTTGGCCCGCGCAGGCCAGATTAATGGGCTTATTCACCCGTATCCGCACCTCAAAGGCGGCGGCCTTTACCGACCGGCTGATTCCCAGCAGCGCGTTTTTCATGACGGCGGGCAGCGCGGACACCGCCTCATCAAATCGCGCCGCGCTTGTTTTTACATCCATCCCTTTTCACCTCCGGTTTCTTTTTATAATACATATTACTCTTTGTCCTATTTTAGAACCCTGTTTTACCGGAATAAAAATTCACCGGCGAAGCACAGCACGCAAGCGCCAAATTCTGGGCTTGCGTGCTCAATGACCTGAAAAGCCGTGGTGTAAAGGATCCAGCCATGTTATCTTTTTGAAAGAGGATTGAAAAGGGTTTCTCTGTGTGGTATGCTGGACAAGGTTAGCATAATAAATATTAAAATTAGCTTGAAATCGGACTGCTTTTGGTAATATAATATATAAGAAAGTCGCTTTTACTATTATTGTGGCGAAAATCATAAAACATGGAGGCTTCTTATGAAGCGGATAACTGCTTTAATTATATCTCTTTTGCTAATTATTACCGCTGGTTGCGCTAAAGCGCCAAACTCACAGTTAGGCGCTGATGCTATAAAAACATACAAGGATATTCCCGGGATAACGCAAGAGGAAATAGCAGCGATCGAAGCGCTTAAAACAGAGAGGGATAGCTTTACATACGGACACCTGCTGGAAACGGAATCGTTCATGCTGCCGGACGGTACATACGCGGGTTTCGTTATAAAATTGTGCCGTCAGCTTAGTGACTTGTTCGGCGTGGAATTTGCCCCGCAGCATTTCAACGAGTGGGAGGATCTCAAAGACGGTGTCGACAATTTATCGACCGACTTTTCAGGCACATTTACCACAACCGCCGAACGGATGAAGATTTACAATATGACGACTCCCATCGCAGGGCGGGCGCTCAAGCTTTATACATTAACGGGTTCAGATAAAATTGTGTCTGAATCCGATGTAAACGGACTTAAGCTCGGCTTTTTATCCAAAACCGTCATAGCGGATATCGTCATGACGCAATACCCCGGGTTATCCTTTGAGATTGTGGACGTTAACAGCTTCCCCGGCGCCGCAGACATGTTAAAAACAGGCGAAATAGACGGATTTGTGGTAGGCGGCGTGGTAGACCCCCTGTTTAAGGATTTTGAGTTTCTTTCTTCAAAGGACTTCTTTTCTCTGGCCTATACCCCCGTTTCAATAACCACCGCCAATCCGGATTTAGAGCCCGTCATATCGGTTATCAATAAATACCTCGTTGCCGGCGGAATCGATAAAATATCCGAATTGTATCGTGAAGGCGACCGTGAATACATAAAATACAAGCTGCGCCAATCCTTTACCGACGAGGAAAGGGCTTATATTGACAATCTTAAGGCGCGGGACGACAAGGTTGACATCGGGCTTCAGCACGACGTCTATCCCGTCAGCTTCTATAACGAAATGGACAACGAGTTTCAGGGGATGGCTCTGGATGTTCTCGCGGAGATAAGCACGCTCACAGGCATCGAGTTTGCGCCGGTCACGACATCGACGGATACGCCGCTTTCGGATATCCTCGCCAAGCTGAAGACGGGCGAGATATCCATGATGACGCAGCTGTTGTATACCGATTCCAGAAAAGACGACTATCTCTGGAGCGGTATCCCGTACCATACCTCCAACTACGCGCTATTGTCGAAAAGCGAGCTGCCGAATCTGGAGGTTTTCCAGGTTTATTATGAAAGGGTCGGCACCCTTAATAAATCCGCCCATGAGGAAATGTTCACTACCTGGTTTCCCGGTCATGAGCACCAAATAGTCTACAGCAGCTCGGCCGAATGCTTCGACGCGCTGGAACGGGACGAAGTGGATTTGGTAATGCTATCCGATAACATGCTGCTCACACAGACAAACTACCGCGAAAAACCCGGGTTTAAAATCAATATGAGCTTTGACGCGACGCTGGACTCCCTTTACGGGTACAGCAAAAACGAAGAAGTGCTGCGCTCCATAGTGGACAAGACGCTCGCCTATATTGACACCGAAAGCATCTCGGACGGATGGCTTAACAAGGTTTTTGATTATTCCATAAAAATCTCCCGGATGCAGACGCTTTATTTTGGCATTTTCGCGTTTGGCGCGATTATAGTGCTTATGATGGTATCTTTTTTATTTATCAAAAACAAGCGGCTGGGAAAAAACCTTATGGATCGCTCGGCCACACTTACCGCGATTTACACCTCAATCCCGGACATCCTTTTCTGCATGGACACCAATCTTGTCTACACAAGCTGCAATCCCAGCTTTGAGAGGTTTGCGGGCCTGCCGGCGGAGCGGATCATTGGCAAAACCGATCATGACGTATTCGGGGCCGGTGAGGGTATGGTCAATTTCTTTATCGACGTCAATCAAAAAGTTCTTGAAAGTCAAAGCCCGGTGGTGATACAGGAGTCGGTCACCTATCCAAACGGAGACGAGAGGGTGCTTGAGACCATCAAAGTGCCGTTGTTCCAGGACGGCACTTTGACCGGACTTATGGGTATTGCAAGGGATATCACCGACCATACGGTCGCTGAGGAGGAGGCGCGGGAGGCATCCAAGGTCAAAAGCCAGTTTTTGGCTAATATGTCCCACGAGATACGCACGCCCATGAACGCGATCATCGGCATGTCCGAGCTGTTGTTAAACGAGTCCCTGACCAGCCGTCAGGAGGGTTACGTAAAGGATATAAATTTTTCCTCCCACTCGCTTTTGAGTATCATCAACGACATCCTGGATTTCTCAAAAATCGAGGCGGGAAAAATGGAGCTTGCCCCCGTCGATTACGATTTCCATATGTTCCTCGATAACCTTCGCTCCATGTTCGGTTTCGTTATGCAGAAAAAAGGTTTGGAATTCAGATTGGAAACACAGGGGGAAATGCCGAAATTCCTGTACGGCGACGATGTCAGGCTTAGGCAAATACTAACCAATATATGCGGGAACGCCGCTAAGTTTACCAGCAAGGGGTATGTTCGTTTAAAGGTGACCGCCACGGACGATACGCTGGCGTTTGAGATAAAGGACACCGGAATGGGAATCCGCAAGGAGGAGCTGCCCAAGCTGTTTCAAGCCTTTACCCAGGCCGATACGCAAAAAAACCGGAATGTCACGGGTACGGGGCTGGGCCTCGCCATCAGCAAAAACTTTTCCGAAATGATGGGCGGTGGCATAACGGTAGACAGCGTGTACGGTGAAGGAACTGCCTTTACCGTTACAATCCCCAAAATTCTGGGCGATGAAACCGCTGTCAAATGCGAAGGCGGAGACGGCAAGGTGAGATCCCTTTTCGCGCCGGACGCTAAGATATTGGTGGTTGATGATAACGAGCTTAACCTTAAGGTCGCCCTGGGACTGCTCAATTTATTCAAAATCAGCGCCGACACAGCGCTGTCCGGCAGTGAAGCCATTGAGTTAGTTAAAAGAAATGATTATGACATTGTCTTTATGGATCACATGATGCCGGAGATGGACGGGATCGAAGCGACAAAGGAAATTCGAAGTTTGGGCGGAAAGTTCGAGCGGCAGACAATCATAGCGCTGACGGCCAACGCGGTCAGCGGCGCGAAAGAAATGTTTATGTTAAACGGCCTTAACGATTTTCTTTCAAAGCCAATCGAAACGGGCAATCTGACCGCAATACTCCGGGAATGGCTGCCGCCCGAAAAAATCGAGGATCAAAACGAAAAACCGCCGGATACCGTATATGATGATGGCACGGCGCAAAACCAGGACAGCTTTTTGGATCGGGTTAAAAAAATAAACGGTATCAACACGGAAATCGGCTTGAGCCGCGTTTCCGGCTTGGAGGACATGTACTGCGAGACTGTAGAGTTGTTTCATAAAAAGCTGTCCGCCGAGTGCGCTAAAATGGAGGAGTTTTTAAGTAATAAGGATTTGCATAATTTCGCTATATCCGTACACGGCATGAAATCCTCCCTTTCCACAATCGGCGCGATGGAGCTTTCCGAGACGGCCGCCCAACTGGAGGCTGCTTCCAAGAATAATGAGCTGGAGTATAGTGAGGAGCATTTCCCGGCATTTTTGCAAAATCTCCGCTCGCTGCAAGAGAGGCTGTCGGAAATCATCCCCAACGAGAAGGAGGCATCCCCCCGGCCTAAAGGGGATCCAGAATTTCTGAGGGAAACTGTGCAAGCCGCATTGAACGCCGTGAATGACTTTGAAGGAGATCTGGCCATCCAAGCCTTAGACAAGCTATTGGAGTATGATTACAGCGCGCAAATCAACGTGCAACTGGAAAACGCCAAAATCGCCGTAACGGATTTCGATTTTGACGCTGCCACCGACATTTTGAACAAGGTTATATCATGACCGTGTATTCGGGACGAGGGAGGAGATAAACTATTTTGCCGCGATATATGAAAATCAACTCCATAATACACAAAAAATATAACAAAAGCAGGAGTGAGCTATGAATATAACACCTGAGCAATTGCACAAAATCCTAACAGGAAGTTATTCGTTCAGCCAGTTGGGGTTTTCCATGCTGATTACACGCTTAAAGGGTATTTACGCCAAAGATCCGTCGCCATATACGCTGCAAAGCTGCACAAGGGAAGCGAACGCGTTCCTTAACAAATACAGTAACGTCATGGCGTCGGACTGCTCGATCATCGCGGAATTATAGGAGGAAAAAAATGCTGTTAAAATTTGACGAGGTATGTGACATAATTCATAGCGGTGTGCTGCTTCATATCGCGGGTACGGAAGCCTTGCTGAAAAAACTTCCAAAAGGCAATTGGATCGGAGGCTCCACGGATTATTTTATGACGGCCGACGGCGGGAAGATTTCCAATGATTCGCTGTTTGTGACAAGCTTTCCCGATATGGATTTCAAGATTACCACTTACAACAGCCACACAATCAAGGACGTGACCGCCGACGCCTATGACAACGGTTTTTCCATTATTATTATCCCGTTTGAAAGCGAGGTTCATAAAACATACGCGCACAACGCCGCAGGCTTTGAGGGTATGTTTATTAAAAACATCGTCGGCTGGATAGCGGGAATCAATCTGGGCGTTCCGGGTCAGGTTCCTGTCGCCGTCAACGGACAGACGGGCGTGGTATCGTCCGATGAGGCCGTTGTTCTCCATCTGTGCGTACCGGATGACAAAACCGTTAACATCGGCATCGTCAACATATTCAAACAGGATGAAAACATGCCGACAATCGAATTTGACGAGGAAGGATTTTCGGTTTGCAAATGCCGTGTAAACGGAGAGGAAACCATTTTTTCCGATTATATAGCCCAAAACAGTATAGACACCAGGCTCCCGCTGGTTGGGGATTACTCCGGCGCCGGCGTCAACATTTCAATTAAAACCGTGGAAAATGACTCCGTAAGCTTCTACGCGCCGGTATTCAAGGACATAAAATACCGGATAGCAAAACCCGTAAGCAATTACGCAAAGGAATTTAGCGAGCGATTGGTTCCTTTTAAGGACACGGAGTCGATGTTCTCCTGCAACTGCGTTTTGAATTTCCTTTATGGAGAGCTTGAAGGTAAGGGCATTGATACGTTCCATGGCCCCATTACCTTTGGTGAAATCGCGTACCAGCTTGTAAATCAAACGCTGGTTTATGTAACGATTTTAGATTAACCCCAAGCCCCTCGCTTTGCCGCGACCCAAACCTACGATTGCCGGATTAAAAACTTTTTGGGTTTTTAATCCGGCAATCGTATTAATCCAGCTATCGGGCGATATGGCACGCTATTCTATGGTTACGTGAATTGGTATTAGAGCGCGGTCAGCAGCTCGGCCTTTTTTGTCTCATATTCTGTATCCGTAATCAGCACCTGCTCGTGGAGCTCCTTGAGCTGTACCATCTTTGCGGTGATATCATTGATTTGTTTTGCCGAGGCCGGATATCGCTGCTCCTCAATTATCTTGTAGTTCTTGTTGGGGAGCAGCGCGTTTAGCGCCGAAAGGGCATCCTCCTCCAGCATGAGCCCGATTTCCTCCTCCAGGACGCTCCGGTAGCGGAGCAACACAAAGCCCTCCGTCTCCCGGACAGGCTCCTGGAACCGGTAGTAATGGATGTTTTCCAAAGGAATCCGTACCGCGTAAAGAGCCGGTGTAAACCGGGGCTGACGTCCCAGGTATTCTAAAAGCTCAAGCGTGGACTCAATGCTGTCCCACCTGGGGAAAAGCCACAGGTGGGTGTCCGTCCGCCAAAGGTAATGGAGAAGGTTGGCGGTAGTTGGGGCAAACAAATCGGTACCCACATAGACCGCCGCCGCGTTTTTGGGAATTTCCAGCCGCTTCAGCTGTTTTTTATATTGGCGGGCCAGGCTGCCCCTGTATCCCACCTCCTGGACGGAAGGCGGCAGGGGCACTGCCTGCCCCTCCGGCGGTGCTTTCCGCCGCTTCTGAAGCCCTATGGCAAAATAAATATAGCCTAACAAAAGTACCACGGCGCCTACGCCAATTACGACAGCGTTGGGTGCTGCCAGCCGCATGGCGATACTAACTCCTATACAGGACAGTAAAAAAAAGAGCAGTCCTGTAATGATTCCCCGCCTGATTAAGCTATTCATGCCTTCAAAAAACCTCCTGCCCGGCCGCAAATCGGGTAAGTTGGCGCGCCCTCCCCTGGTTGCCACATGAGAGACATGCCTAATACATATATTATACGGTTTTTTTCTGCAAGTAGCAAGAAAATCAAGAAATTTATCCAAGCTATGCCAGGGAATTCATTTCAAGCATATTTTCCCAGTAACGGTTTGGCATATGGCCGCGGCGGCATTTTGGGTTTTCCCTTTGGGCGATGGCAATGGTATGGTAAAACAGCTTCCAAAGCGCCCGGCTGGGCAGCTCCTCCTCCGCCAGCGGGGGGAGATTCAGATGGCCGGTCTCCACCAGATACCACCCCTTCCGGTCATGCACCCCCGCCAGGCAATTGGTGCTGTCATAAAGCAGAAAGGGCTGATCGGAATACCGGTCGGAAAAAAAGGGCATCAGCAGGGGGAGCGGGCTGTTTTTAGGTGAGATTCTGCCATAGTATACGCCATTTTCCATGAGGGAAAAGCGGACAAAGCCCCGGAGCAGATGGGCTTCCCTGTGGATATGGGTGTACAACCGGTCAATGGCCAGCACATCATCGTGGGCCAGATTAACATATATACTCCTCCCCTTTTGCAGCCCGGTGCAGATATACCGGTAGATGATGGTGGACTTCTCCGGATCCCCGGATAAAAAAGCTGTCCAGATTTTAAGGTGCGCGGCGCTCCCGATATGACGTATCACCCCCCTCTCCACGCGGCGGGCCAGCGCAGGCTCGGTGATAATCCGCACTGATACCTGATCCAGGGCGAGCTGGGCGTTTTCCTCGGGCAAAACCGCCTGGGGCCACTCCTTGGTGGAAAAGGCGCGGAAAACGGCGGTGAGGAAGCCGTCCCAGCTTCCATCATATAAATAGGCCCAGGACATCTATACAGCCTCCTTTCCAAACCCCGGCAGCGCCGCGGGTACCGGCGCCTGCGGGCTGAAAAGCGTCAATTGCTCGGGAATGGGCGCAAAGGAAAGCCCGGACGGCTGCCGGCTGGTGTCGGCCACCAGATTGTGATAAATAAAGTCGTGCTCAAAGCGGATGCCCGGCATATATTTTCCCGAGCAGGTGATGAAATAGGCGGCGCGCCGCAATACAATCCGCATTTTCCTGAGATCCTCAAACCGGAGCGCCCCCGACTTGCGGGCTGTTACGATCTTGCGCGCGCCGGTGGGACCAATCCCGGGTATCCGCAACAGGGTTTCCAGATCCGCCCGGTTGATTTCAATGGGAAAGCAATGGAGGTTGCGGAGCGCCCAGTGGCATTTGGGATCCAGCAACGGATCAAGGCCGGGGCTTTGCTCGCTGAGTATTTCCCCGGCTGAAAAGCCATAATAACGAAGCAGAAAGTCCGCCTGATAGAGCCGGTGCTCCCGCAGTAAGGGCACCGGCTGGTCTGCGGGAAGCAGGTCGCTCCCCCCCACCGGGATATAGGCGGAGTAAAATACGCGCTTGAGGGTGTACTTTTTATAAAGGCTTTCCGCCAGCCGCATAATTTGAAAATCGGAATCAGGGGTAGCGCCGATAATCATTTGGGTACTCTGTCCGGCGGGGGCGAATTGCGGGGCATGACGATATACCGCCAAGTCCGTGCGGTTTCCTTCAATTTGATCCCGGATCAGGCCCATTGGCCGCAGGATGCTCCGTTTAGGCTTATCCGGAGCCAGCAGCTGTAAGCTAGCCTCTGAGGGAAGCTCCAGGTTGACGCTGATGCGGTCGGCCAAGCTGCCCAGCCGGGTAACCAGCTCAGGAGAAGCTCCCGGGATGGTTTTCGCGTGGATATATCCCCTAAAGCGATATTCCTCCCGCAGCAGCTGGAGGACGCTGCACATCTGCTCCATGGTGTAGTCGGGATTGCGCAGCACCCCGCTGCTCAGAAACAGCCCCTCAATATAGTTGCGGCGATAAAAAGCGATGGTAAGCTCCGCCAGCTCCCGGGGGGTAAAGGTCACCCTGGGTACATCATTGGAGCGGCGGTTCATGCAATACTTGCAGTCATAAACACAGCTATTGCTCAGCAGCACCTTGAGAAGCGAAATACATCTTCCATCAGCCGCAAAGCTATGGCAGATGCCCGATGCCACCGTATTGCCCAGCTTGCCTTCTCCTCCACGATCCAAGCCGCTGGAGGTACAGGCGACATCGTATTTCGCGCTGTCGGATAATATTTGCAGTTTTTCTTGCGTGGGAAGGCTCATACGCATTTCCTCCAAACAAAAGTTCTATATGTAGTATATCACAATTGCTTGGGTTTGTAAACATTCGTTTGCTTTATAATGAAAAAAGCGCCACCCAGCCTCCGTAGGGGGAAGCGGGTGGCGCACCTGGAATACAGGCAAGGAATTAGGCCGCAGCGCTTTCTTCAGCAGGAGCCTCGGCCTCGGCATCAGCCTCCACATCGGCGTCAGCTTCGACTTCGGTTTCAGCTTCCACTTCAGCGTCAGCTTCGACATCGGCATCGGCGTCAGCCTCCACATCAGCGTCAACTTCAGCTTCAGCCTCGGTGGAAACCTCGGGCTCAACAGCAGGTTCGGAGACAGCAACGCTCTCCTCACCCGAAACCACGCTGGGCTCATCCTTGGAACCGCAAGCAGCCATTCCAACGCTCAACAGAGCGGCGCACAGAATCGCAAGTATCTTTTTCATAAGTAAATTCCTCCGTTTGTTTGTGTGTTGCGTGATAAAACGCATATGTTTTTTGTGCAACATTCCTGCTGCATGCATGATTATAGCACAAGGTCAGATTGGACGCAAATTACAAATAAGTATCTTTCCCCTAAAAAAAATTACAAATTATGTAATCTTTAAAATCCCCTACATCTTCTTTCATACTTTCTATCCGATACTTATCTAGTTATTTTGCAATATAAATATGAAATATTTTTGTAACTTTTCACAATGCAATAAGTATTTTTATTTAACTATTCAGTTGCGTAAAGCTTAATAGCAAGCAATAAATAGCTTGTGAACAAAATACACAGCGGCAAAATTCCACGCCGCTGTGTATTTTGTTCACACCTATATTTGCTTTTTAATCCTTGTGAGCGCGCTTTTTTCCAGCCGGGACACCTGGGCCTGGCTGATTCCTATCTCCTGTGCAACCTCCATTTGTGTCTTGCCTACAAAAAAACGAAGGGATAAGATTTTTTTCTCCCGATCCCCCAGGTTTTCGATGGCCTCCTTTAAGGAGATTTCATCCAGCCAGTCCTTGTCCCCGGTTTTATCCCCCACCTGATCCATTACAAAAATAGTGTCCCCCCCGTCGTTGTAGGCGGGCTCATACAGGGAGATGGGCTCCACGATAGCCTCCAGCGCAAGAACTACATCCTCCTTGCGTATATCCATTTCCTTGGCTATTTCCTCGACTGTGGGCTCCTTATCATTTTCAGCGGTGAGGCGCTCCTTCACCTGCATGGCCTTGTAGGCGGTGTCACGCAGCGACCGGCTGACCCGGATGCTGTTATTATCCCGGAGATAACGGCGGATCTCTCCGATAATCATCGGCACCGCATATGTGGAAAACCGCACGTTTTGCCCGGTATCAAAGTTGTCTATGGACTTAATCAGACCGATACATCCCACCTGAAACAAATCATCCAGATTTTCGCCTCGGTTGGTAAATTTCTGCACCACACTCAATACCAAACGCAAATTGCCGTTCACAAGCAGGGAGCGCGCCTCCATATCACCCTGGCGGATACGTCCCAGCAGCTCAATTTTTTCGCTTTCCTTCAGCACCTTCAGCTTGGAGGTATTTACCCCGCATATTTCAACCTTATTTAACAAGCATCAGCCCTCCAATTTTGCCAACAGATTTCTAATAGCTGAAAGATGTCTCGATCAGTATTAGAAGTATTGTCCGCCTTGCGGGGGCTGATTCACCTATTCAATTTCCAATTTTAGCCGAGAGGCTTTTTTTCGCATAACGCCGTCAGGATATTCTTTCCAATTCCTTTTTCAGCCTTTTTACTATTCGTTTTTCCAGCCGGGAAATATACGACTGGCTGATACCGATGATATCCGCTACCTCTTTTTGGGTTCGTTCCTCCCCGTCCAGCAGTCCGAAGCGCAGCTGCATAATCCGCCGCTCCCGTTCCCCCAGCCGGGACACGGTTTCCAGCAGAATCTTCTTTTCAATTGCCTGCTCAATGGGCCGGTTGATGCTGTCCACATCGGTGCCCAGAATATCCGACAGAAGCAGCTCATTTCCGTCCCAGTCAATATTTAATGGCTCATCAATAGAAATTTCGTGTTTATAAGTCTGGCATTTGCGCATAAACATAAGAATTTCATTTTCGATGCAGCGGGAGGCGTATGTGGCCAGCTTGATGCCCCGGCTGGGACAAAAGGTGTTGACCGCCTTAATAAGGCCGATGGTGCCGATGGAAATCAAATCCTCCACCCCCACGCCGCTGGACTCAAATTTCCGGGCAATGTAGACCACGAGCCGCAGATTGTGGACAATCAGCTCCTGCTTGGCCTCCTCGTCGTTCTCCTCCAGCTTGCGGAAAATAACCTCCTCCTCCTCCCGGCTGAGGGGGGCGGGCAGTGTGTCCGGCCCATGTATGTAATAAATTTTAGTCGGGGCCAGCTTATAGGTCAGCCAAAGCCACGCCCGCCTGAAAAGTCCTTCGCATCTTATTTCTTTCATTTTTTTGCACCACCATTTACTGTATTTGTACGGATTAGCTCCGGATTTAATATTGCGCTGTAGCTGCTGTCGCCAATTTTCTGCGCAGTCAGCGCTATATATGTATGACCGATATAATAACTTCCCTCCCCATCCCGGATAATCAGCCTGTCGGGGGCGAAGGCAGGCAGAACGCCCTTCCCTCCTACCCCGCTATAGGGCACAAGGCGAAAAGGGACGCCCATATTTACCAGATCCTCCGTGCGGCCGGCCCGGATAGCCTCCACAACCTCCCCGGAAAACAACGACGCCACCGCTTCCACATGGCATACAATAACCGGCGCGCCGCTAAAGGGCTCAAACAGGCTGTTTCCGGTGTCCACAAGACCGGTGAGTGCGCAAATTTGCTCTCCCATAAATATCTGCATCCCGCACAGTGTTCCCTCCATCCGTCCGCGCCTGGACAGCTTTCCCGCCACGCTTAGGAGCAGGTAGGCAATAATGGTTGCAATAATGAGTGTCAGGGAGGAGATATCAAAATATACAACACCATTACTGTACACCATCCACCGGGGCGCAAATGTTACCCAAAGGGCCAGCATGACTCCCGCAAAGAAAAAGCTTACCGCGAAAAAGACAAACCATTGCCGCAGGAATCCCCAAATATCATGGTAAGGCATGGCGATGCGCACTATGGCGGCAGAAACCAGCAGCTTGCCCGCTAATTCCCCCAAAAAGCCCATAAACGGTAAAAAAATAGTCAGCGAGCACAATGCCCCTACCAGGGCAGCTGCGACTATTTTACGTCTTTTCGGTAAAACACCTGAAATTTTGGCCATACAAAGAATCAGAAGCAGGTTGATTATGTAATTGATAACCAGTAACACATCTACATATACTGTTGTACGCACCGTCACGCCTTCCCCATCCCAACCCGCCACCGGGGGTGAGGATATATAGTATTTTCACTGTCCATTATAAAATTGGGAAGGGTTGTATTTTTGTCGCAAATTGTATTTCCCGCCTCTTTTTATTGCAACTTTCCAGCAAAGCTGTAGCAAATGAAAAAGTTCGGCATAGACTGGTAACGTCTGGAAATGCTGCCGTTGGGGCTCAAAGAACACCTTACTCTGGCATGATCCTGCCGGCAGAAGGATGGGTAGGCGCAGACAAGATTAGGATGGAGTGATTGTATATGGCAAATAACGGAAATTTTAGCAACAACCGCTGCGCCTGTGGTGGCGCATGCCGCAGAAATAACAGGCGGGGTGTGCCGCAAAACCGTGTGAGCCCAGCCGCGAATCCCCTAAACCAGCGCTTTGCCGGCGGTGGTAACGGGTTCGACCGTGGTATTTCCGCCCCTGACCAAGAGGTTACCGATGGTATCCCGGCGGGCGATGGCGGCATTGGAACCGCAAACGGCTGCGGCTGCAGCATTCCCACCCCCGCTCAGGAGCTGTATGGCGTCACATTCCAGAGTCGGGAAATAGATACCTGCTGTGACCCTTACAATGGATGCCGTCAATATAATAGAAACCGGCGCAACCCATTTTGGCCCTCATTCGCGCATCCCCGCTGGCTGCCCTGCCGGGAACTTTATAACAGCGATGAACAGGATTAAAACCCTCGGCAATGCCTGCCTTGCAACCCAATTCTGTTCATTTTCCGGTTAGGCGGAGCTGCGTCTGCAAACATCTGGCGCTTGCAATCCGGCAGGGTATCCGTTACAATAAGGATAGACTGCCGCGTCTATAAAGTGCTTTAGCATTTTATAGCTGACTGATTGTAGCAAAGGAGTAGTAAAATATATGAGAACCCTGCAAAAATTAACCGCTGTGCTGCTTACCATTGCCATAGTGTGTTCCGCCATGACCGTCAGTGTCTTTGCAGCCTATGGGGAGCGCTATACCGTCACCTCTGTCTCCGACCACAACGCTTCGGTCAGGCAGCTGGAGCTGGAGCTGGAAGAAAAGTATGCCATCACCATATCTTATCCTACCTTTGGGCAGGATGGCGGGGAGGCCGCGGGTATCTATCCCGCTACCCTGGAGACGCTGGATACGGCGCTGGGCTATGTTTCACCCTATTTGGTGCGATCCGTGTCCTCCTATTACCAGCAAACCACCGGTAAGCGCCTGCGTTTCTCCTACCGCTTTAGCGCGCTGAACGGAGAAAGCTGGAGCAACGAAGTAACCTTGGCGGGATTCGACCCCGACGAGGCCCTCATTGAGCTTTACATCCCCGGCCCGGGCGAGGGAGCTATGATGACCGGAGATACCCCCATGTCCATTGTTCATGAGTTTGGTCATGCCGTACATATGATGCTGGAGAACGAACCCGGCTTTAGTGCGCTGGAATCAAATTGGAACGCTGCCAACGGCAATTACCGGTACAGTGCCGGAAACATTGTGGAAAACCCCAACGACACCGTATTTGTCACCGGTTACGGCGCCACCTCCTTTGCCGAGGACTTCGCTGAAACCTTTGCCCACAGCTTTGTGTGCAACCGTCCCGGAACCGGTATGTCGGGCAAAATGGGGACTACAGAGCGCCCCACCCCCCTGGGTAAAAAGATTGCCGCCATAGACAGTCTGCTGCGCACCTATTATCCCAAGGCTGAAACCGCCTATCAAAACTTCCGGAGGCTGTATACCACCCCCTCCTCCGCCACCTATCGGGGCCTCCAGCTATCCGGATACCACCTTCAATTTATGGGCTTTCCCGAACCCAGATATCTTCCCGTCGGCACCCTGGAGCAGCACTCCGGGATTTCTGCCAATCAATACCGGTGGATCAGCGCCATAGGCGGCTGGTTCGTTGATACCGGAGCGGAAAATAATATAGTTGTGTTCCCGGATGGAACCTGGGGATTCACGATACATAACCTGACATAGTCGAATCATAACCACTGGTAAACCAGTGGTTTGCAAGATCCTAGACGGGCTTGTCACCAGCTTGGCCCCTCAAGCTGACAAGTGTTTTTCCAATGAAACGGTAATAAATATCAATCTGCTGTACCCATTGTCCATCAATGCGCTGCGCTTGATGGACAACAATTTTTTCTATGAGTTCATGGACAATGGCCCGGTCAAGCTCTTGTACATCGTTGTATTTCGCGGCCAGTTTCATAAAACTCATTGATACCCGCGCTTTCCTGTTCGGCATCACATTGTTATCACAGTAAGATGGGATCTTGACAAAAGGTTACAGTTGCTCTATACTGTACTAGTGCAATTCATACAGCTATAAAATCCTCAGCGAAAGGACGCGCCCCTAAATGAAAATGAAAAAGAAGGTAGTAATTCCGATTGCATTGGCAGCCGCGGCGGTGGCGGCTGCTGTTTTGGTTCCCAAGCTGCTTGGAGGGACGCCGGAGCATCCAATCGTGGATACATACGCCGCGCAATGCGGCGAGCTGGTCAACTCCGTTGACGTAACCGGCATGGTTGAAAGCAGCAATTCAGTGGGCGTTTACGCGGGGCTGTCTTACCCGGTGGATAAGGTGGAAGTGAAATTGGGCGATGTGGTGCAGGAAGGGGACGTGCTCTGCACGCTGGACGCCTCCGCACTCGAATCCACCATCCGGCAGAGCGAGGCCGCGCTTGCAAGCGCTCAGGCCAGGGCCAGCCACGGCCTCCAGCTCGCGGAGAAGGAATACGCTATCGCACAGGAGGATATCGCGAAGGATTACAACTCCCAGCTGCTCAGCGCGCAAAACGCCGTGACCGAAGCCGAGGCGGCGCTCTTGAGCGCTGAAAATCAGCTGGGACTGGCCCAGCACGACTACAGATCCGCGCGCCAGGATCTGCGGGATTTGCAGGATGGCGATTACTACTACGATGACGATCAGAGCTATGACAGCGAGGTGACAGGCGCCAGACGCAAGCGGACGCAGGCGGAAATTGCACTGGAGTCCGCGCAGCTGGGCATTGAAAACGCGAAGCTGGGCCTGGAGGCGGCCAAGGCTTCGCTGCGGGCGGTGGAAAAACAAGCGGGAGACGCGGTGGAAAAGGCGAAAGACGCCATCACTGCAAGCCGGCTGGATGCCGACTTCTCCGAGCAGCAGATAGCGTTGCAGACGCTGCGTAAGGATCTTGGAGACGCGGTGGTTACGGCGCCCATCTCCGGGACGGTTACGGCGGTATTCGCCACAGAGGGCGCTACCGCCGGCGCGGGTACGTTGCTGTTTGTGATCGAGGACACGGACGACCTGAAGGTAATCACCACGATCAAGGAATACGATATCGACAGCGTGGCTGCCGGGATGCCGGTCACCATCCGCGCGGACGGCGCCGGTGACGCCGAGTACGGCGGCGAGCTTGCCATGGTCGCTCCCACCACGCTTAAGAACGCGTCGGGCAAAACCGTCGACACCAACAGCGCCGAGTTCGAGGCCGAGGTGAAGGTGATGGACGACAGCGCGCTGCGCATCGGCATGAACGCGCGCATGAGCATCATCACCGAGCGGAAGGCGGATGTGCTCCATATTCCGGTGGAGGCAATCACCCTTGATGACGAAGAGAATGAGATCGTGTATATCCTGCGGGAAAATGAGGACGGAACCTTGAACGCCAAACAGATTGCGGTACAGACCGGCATGGAAACGGATTTCTATTGTGAGATCACTGAATCCGAGCTCCAGGAGGGCGACGAGGTAATTGTCAACCCCTCCGGCATTGAGGACGGGATGCAGGTAACCCGGCTCGACCTGGGGATGGCGTCGCAGGTCGTGGCGGCGTGAGGCGGGAGGATATAGGATGACCAATACCATCATTGAGATGACGCATATTATCAAGCGGTTTTACATCGGCACCCCAAACGAGCTGACCATCCTCAAGGGCATCAGTCTGCGGGTGATGGAGGGGGAGTTTATTTCGGTGGTGGGCGCTTCCGGCTCCGGCAAATCCACGCTGATGAACATTATCGGCGCGCTGGATCGCCCCACCGAGGGTGAATATATGCTGGGCGGCGAAAATATCCAGAGTATGAGCAGCAATAAGCTGTCCGACGTGCGCAACCGGCGGATCGGGTTTGTGTTCCAGACCTTTAATCTGGTGCCGCGTACCACAGCGCTGCGCAATGTGGAGCTGCCCATGCTGTACGGCGGAGTCGGACGGCGCGAGCGAGCGCGCCGCGCCAAGGAGCTTATGGAGCTCGTGGAGATGGGGGACCGGCTAAAACATATGCCCAACGAGCTTTCCGGCGGCCAGAAACAGCGTGTGGCGATTGCCCGCGCGATGGCGATGGATCCCGACATCATCCTCGCCGACGAGCCCACCGGAGCGCTGGACACCGAGACGGGGCGGCTGGTGATGGATCTGTTCCACAAGCTCAACCGCGAGCGCGGCAAGACCATCGTACTGATAACGCACAATCCGGAGCTCGCCGCCGAGACCGACCGTATCCTCACCATTAGCGACGGGCGGATTATTGGCGAAAAAATAAACAGGGAGCTCGCGCCACGTTCCGCGCCGGAGCTGTTGAAACACGGCGGGACGGCCCCGGCCTCCGAATTTCTTGAGCGAGGTGACAAGCATGAATTTAATTGAAAATGTCTCGCTTGCATTTTCCAGCCTGCGCGCCGGAAAGATGCGCGCGCTGCTGACCATGCTGGGAATCATCATCGGCATCGGATCGGTCATCGCCATCGTCACGCTGGGCAATTCGTTGCAGGGCTCCATTACCTCGATGCTGGCCGAGATGGGCGCCAATCAGGTGCAGGCATTTGTCAGCACGCGTGAGCGCAATGTCAACCGCGAGATGACCGACAGCGACTACATAACAATGGACTGGATTATGGAATTCCGCGACAAATACCCCGAGGAGATCGACTCGGTGGTCATGTGGGAGGCGGCCGGGGCCGGACAGGTGCGGGACGGGCGCAAATACGCCAACGTGTTCGTCTACGGCGGCCCGGCGGACGCGGTGCACAACAACAATTTTGACATTATCCGCGGCCGCGACATTAATGACCGGGATGTACTGGGCGCTAAAAACGTGGGCGTGGTTTCCGACAAGCTGGTGAACAAGATCTTTACCCGCGGGGAAAATCCCATCGGGCAGGAGATCCAGGTGGACGCCGACAGCCTCGGCCTTCTGACGTTCACCATTATTGGCGTGTACAAATATGAAACAGTGTCGTTTCTCGGCCAAAATTTTATGGGTACCGACGAGGATGTTGAAACCGAGCTGACCATCCCGATCACAACGGCCAAGCGTATCACAGGAGCGCCCGATGGCTTCGGCTATTTTTCGGCCCGCCTGCGCCCCGGCATTGACGCCTTCATGATGACCGAGAACATGCAGGAGTTCTTTGACGAGAAATACCGTGGAAATCAATATTTTCAGGTTTTTGCACAGAACAACGAGGGAATGCTTAACGAAATGAACTCGATGCTGTCAACGCTTACCGTCGCCATTTCGATCATCGCAGCCATCTCGCTGCTGGTGGGCGGCATCGGCGTGATGAACATCATGCTGGTATCGGTCACCGAGCGCACGCGCGAGATCGGTACGCGCAAGGCGCTGGGGGCGCGCAACAGCGCGATCCGTGTGCAGTTTATTATCGAGGCGATGATTATCTGTTTAGTCGGCGGGGTCATCGGTATAGTCTTCGGGCTTGTTCTTGGAGCAATCGGCTCCCGCGCGCTGGGATTTCCGGCGCAGCCGTCGATTCCCGTCATTGTCATCGCGGTGCTGTTCTCAATGGGCATCGGCGTCTTTTTCGGGTTTTATCCCGCAAACAAGGCAAGCAAGCTCGACCCCATCGAAGCGCTGCGTTACGAATAGTTTTAGAGATCTGACTGTCGCCACGGGTTTTCTGGCAATATACAACATTAACCGATTAGTGCTGCTCGCCTTAATACAATACTGACGCGTTGGATTCATTCAGAAAAAATATCCGAAGGGAAATCCGTAATAGATTTGGGAGCCGGGGAGCTGTCAAAGTGGGCATGTAGACTTGAAGTCGCATCCAGGAATGGGGAAACTCCATTGTGCCAAAGCGAAACGAGAGCATTTTGCGAAAAAATAAAGCTTTCCTGTGATATAGTCAGTTAATTTGAAAACGCTAAAACGTTTTCAAACAGCGAGCTTTGCTCGCTGGCACGCCTTTGGCGTGCAACTGACTATGCAGCAAGGTTAACGCCGCCCTATGGGCGGCGCGCGGCGTTCGCCGCGACTTAAAAACGCTTTAGCG
>Ga0153996_1000132_pt1 | contig 39790 bp, 28 predicted proteins | sample TSNC080MetaG_FD_104728 | JGI IMG/M metagenome (GOLD analysis project Ga0153996, IMG submission 104728) | Attine ant fungus gardens microbial communities from North Carolina, USA - TSNC080 MetaG | ecosystem: Host-associated > Fungi > Mycelium > Unclassified | place: USA: North Carolina, Lumber... | reverse complement strand
ATCAATTCCGGGAAGATGGCTCCACAAGGCATAGGGCAGCACATCTGGCTGCTGACCGCTGACGGCAGCCATCATTCTTTGTTTCTTTGTCATGTCCTTGCTTCCTTTCCACTGCACAGAGGGAGGAGCGCCTGCCGACCGTCCAGAAGCGCTGCCCGTTTATGCATCTAAAGTTTGGCGAAGCAAAGAGCCGTCTTAAAGAGGGATAAAGCCACATCACAGCCTGTAAAAAAGGGAGGCTGAGGGCATATGTGAAAATTTGAGCAACTTTAGTATAGGGAATAGATGATACGATGTCCAACAGTTTTTTGGGAGAGGGCCGACAGCAAACCAACTGTAGTTAATGAAAAGAAGCGGGGGAATTTGACTGCAAAAAGAGGGAGAATTGTCGAAACTGTAAAAAAATAAGCGGCTGCAGCTGTGACAATTCACGTTAAAATTAGGTGGATTTTTGGAAAAAAGTTCATATTACAGTCATTAGACTGTTGTCAGATAATAAAAAGCTGTTTGTAAAATGTTGAATGCCAGACGTATAATAAAGCCAGGCGAAGCTGAGCGCTTGAAAGGGAAGCCTCGGAGCTGAATTGCCACATCCATATGTGAATGAACCAAAACAACAAACGTATGAAAGGATGGTTTTTCTAATGAAAAAGCTTAGAAAAGTCTTCACCCTGGTTCTTGTTTGCTTCGTGCTGGTTATTGCCGCAGCGTGTAATGGTTCCAATGAGGTAAGCAGCGGATCCGCCGCCCCTGCCGCTTCCACCCCTGCAGCCTCCGGCGCCGGCTCCAAGGGATTCCCCAACGGCACGATTACCCTGCTTTGTCCCTTCTCGGCGGGCGGCGGCACCGATTTGGGCGCGCGTCATCTAGCGACGGCCCTCTCCAAGCAGCTGGGGGTAAATGTTGTGGTGGAAAATCTGACCGGCTCCGGCGGCTGGATCGCCTGGACCAATTTAATCACGGGGGATTATGACGACGGTTATACCATCGGCCTCATCAATCACAACTATGCTATGGGCGTGCTGGATCCGGAAAATCCCCGGGAGTATGATTTGGACGATGTGCAGGTGATCGTCAATCAGGTTATTGACGACGGCCTTGTAGCTATTAGGTCATCGGAAACCCGGTTTACTGATCTGGAAAGCTTAATTGAATACGGGAAAAACAATGACCTGCTCATCGCCTCCAACGCGGTTGGCATTACAGACGGAGACTCAACAACAGCCGAATGGTTTAATCAGAACTTTGGCATGAGAATCACCACTGTCCCCGTATCCGGATCCTCCGACGCGAGGAGTATGTTTATGTCCGGTGATGTCGACATCTTTTTTGCCAGTGTTTCGGATGTTGCCAACTATGTGGCCAATGGGGAAATGAAGGCGCTGTGTGTCTTTAACGAGGAGCGCTCCGAGTACCTGCCCGACGTTCCCACAATTTCCGAGGCAACCGGCAAGTCGCTGCGTTCTTTTGCGTGCCGGGGATACTTTTATCCCAACAGCGTTTCCCCTGAGATCGTATCCTTCATGACGGAGGCAATGAAGACGGCCATGCAGGACGAAACCTATATTTCCGACATGGCAAGCTTGGGGCTGAAGCTGGACGACACCAGCGGCGAGGCATATAAAGAGCTGCTTCAAAGCCAGGTGGATGTTCGCATTTCAGTCTGGGGTTAAGCCGCGAAATGGTTACCTGTTACTTCAAGATAGCAGACATCTTATAGTGGCAATAAATAGCCTTCCGAAATTTTGAGGAGATTTTACTATGAATAAACAACTGCATCGCGATGTATGGGTAGGAGCTCTCTTATTCGCCTTTAGCGTTTGGGTTCTTTTCATGGCAATTAATATTTCCGGTCAGGCAGCGTATCTGCCCGTTGCGCTTTCAGTTTTGATGCTGGTTTGCGCGGCGTGCATCGTGCTCAATGGACTGCGCCAAACCAAACAGGCCGGGGGAAATTTCAATTATACCATGACCCTGCGCGGCGGAAAAGAAGCATTCCTTTTTATGATCTTTATTTTCCTGTACTATTTTGGCTTCAGATTCATCGGATATTGGGTCACCACCCCGATTTTTCTGGTATTCACGCAAAAATATCTGAAGGTTAAATCCTGGATAACCATTGCGCTGGTAACGGTGCTTTACACGGTGATTACATTCGTTATTTTTGTTGTGATCCTGAAGCTGCCCATCTATAAAATTGGCATATTGGGCCCATATTTTAGAATTGTGTAAAGGAGGCGTCATCTGATTATGTTGGAAATTCTCACCGCTTCTCTTGCCTTCTTTGCCTCGCTGGAGGTGCTGATAGCCCTGGCTGTCGGTGTAATCGCCGGTATGATAATCGGCATTATTCCGGGTCTGGGGCCTTCCGTGGGCATTGCGCTTTTGATCCCCATTACCTTTTCCATGAGCCCCGCGGCGGCGCTTATTATGATGACGGCAATGTATACAACCGGCGTTTATGGCGGTTCCATTACGGCGGTGCTTTGCCACACGCCGGGAACGGCGGCCTCCGCGGCAACCACTGAAGACGGGTATGAGCTTACCAAGCAGGGCCGGGGCATGGAGGCGATTTCTGTTGTAACCGTGGCGTCTGTGGTAGGCGGTGTTTTTGGCGCCATCTGCCTGATTTTGTTTGCTCCGGCACTGGGCCGTTTAAGCCAAATGTTCTCTGCTCTAGAGTATTTTTTGGTAGCCTGCTTCGGACTGCTGGTTGTGTCCGGCCTTACCGGCGAAAACCGTGCCAAGGGTATTTTCATGGCGCTGATAGGCTTATTGATCGGGTGTGTGGGTATGGATTCCATCACCGGCGTGTCCCGCTTTATCTTTGGGCAGCTCTGGCTGGAGGACGGCCTGGATTCCACCCCGATCCTGATCGGACTGTTCTCTATTTCCCAGGTGCTTATTCTGGTTGACCGCCTGATCTCCGGACGGGGCGCCACCATTGTGGACGATCCCGCCGCCGGCCTCCAGGGAAAACGCTGGGAAAAGGGCCTTACCAAAAAGCTGGCGCCTACCATGTTTAACAGCTCGGTTATCGGCGCTTTTGTGGGCTTTATCCCCGCGGCGGGCGCTTCTATCGCGGCATGGATCAGCTACAGCACTGCCAAGCGGGCTTCCAAAACCCCTGAAGAGTTTGGCAAGGGCTCTATTGTAGGCATCGCCGCCTCTGAAGCGGCCAATAACGCGGCCTGCGGCGGCGCTATGATTCCTCTGTTTACCCTGGGGATCCCGGGAAGCCCCGTTACCGCAATCCTTTATGGCGCGCTTTTGATGCACGGCCTGTTGCCCGGAAGCGGTTTGTTTATCGGTGAGCAAGCACCCCTTACTTATGCTATTTTCATAGGTTTTTTGCTGGCGAACATCCTGATGGGTATTATAGGCGTTTCCATGGCAAAGCAGCTGGCAAAGGTTTGTCTGGTTCCAAACTCTCTGCTGGTACCCATCATTGTCGCGCTGGCCGTCATCGGTACGTTTGCGTTGAGCAACAGCATGTATGAGGTTATTATTATGCTGGTGTTTGGCCTGATTGGCTATCTGATGAAAATTTATGATTTTGAACCGGCGCCTTTGGTTCTGGGCGTGGTTCTGGCGGATATCCTCGAAGCGAATTTCCGCCGCTCGTTGATTCTGGCAAGTACCAGGGGGGGACTGATTTCATACTTTATGCAGCGCCCGATCTCCATCATTATTGTGCTGATTATCGTAATGTTTGCTCTTGTTCCGGTGATAATGAAGGTGATGAAAAAGAAAAGCGCGGCTTAGAATCCGATCCAGGGCTCTTTCATATTGTAACTCTGTAACTCAATTCACAACAGGCTGTAGCCTCCAACCAGGAAGCTACAGCCTGTTGTTGTAAGTGCTATTATGCGGGTAAAAACATCTCCTGTTTTCTCGCAGTTTAGCATAGGTCAGGATCCGGCTTCCTGCGCAATTCTGTCTGCCAAATCGTTGAGGTAGAGCCAGCGTTCGGTCTTCTCCTCCAACTGCCAACCAATCTGCTCCTGTAGTGCAAGCAATCGCTGCAGTTCCTTGAAATCGCTGGCGGATCCTGCGATCGCTTTTTCCACCTCAGCCTTTTCCTGCTCCAGCCCTGCAATCACACCATCAATCTCATCGTATTCCCGCTGTTCATTAAAGGAGAAGCGGACTTTTGCCTGCCTTGTCGAGGGACTTCTTCTTTCACTCCACGGCTTGGATTTTTCTTTTTCCGGCTTGTCAAGCCGCTGACCGGAGGAGTCAGGCAGGCGTTGATTCAGGTAATCGGAATATCCTCCCAGGTACTCGTGAATCCGGCCATCGCCCTGAAGTTCCAGAATATGGTCGGTGGTTTTGTCCAGGAAGCAGCGGTCGTGGGAGACGAGGACAACCGCGCCGGGAAAGCCCTCAATGTACTCCTCCAGCACCATCAGGGTATCAATGTCAAGGTCGTTGGTCGGCTCATCCAGCAGAAGGATATTGGGTGCTGTCATCAGTACACTGAGCAGGTAGAGCCTGCGGCGTTCCCCGCCGGACAGCCGTGAAATGGTGTTCCATTGCAGATCGCCGGGAAACAAGAACTGCTCCAGCAGTTGGGAGGCTGTAACTGTGCCGTCTACTGTCTGAACTGTCTCCCCAAAGCTCTTTATATAGTCAATTACCCGCAGGCCGGGATCCATCTCCCCGCAGTCCTGGGCAAAATATCCGATTTGTACCGTGTCGCCCATAATCACCTCGCCACTATCAGGCCGGAGCTGCCCCGCAATCATTTTCAGCAGGGTTGACTTTCCGCATCCGTTGGGGCCAACAATACCAATACGGGCATCCCGTGCAATGATCTGGTCGAAGTCTTTGACCAGAATCCGGTCACCATACCCCTTTGCAATGCCCTGTAGCTCGATTGTTTTCTTTCCCAGCCTGGTGGAAACGGACTGAAGCTCCAGCTTCTGTATCGCTGCCGGGCCGGACTGTACTTCCATCTGTTCAAACCGCTCTATGCGGGAGCGGCTTTTGGTGCCTCGGGCCTTGGGGCCCTGCTGCATCCAGGCCAGTTCCTTGCGCAGCAGGCTCTGGCGTTTCCGCTCCGTTCCCGCCTCCATCTCCTCCCGCTGGACACGCAGCTCCAGATACTTGGCGTAACCACATTCATACAGGTACAGTCCGGCCCGGTGTACCTCCGCAATTTTCGACACAATCCGGTCGAGAAAGTAGCGGTCATGGGTGACCACAAGCAAGGCGCCCTTGTACCGGATCAGCCAGTTTTCCAGCCAGCGAATCATCGCATCGTCCAAATGGTTGGTGGGTTCGTCCAAAATGAGAAGCTCGCAGCGGGATAGCAGTGCACCTGCCAGCGCCACGCGCTTCTTCTGCCCGCCGGAGAGGGTGCCGACAGCGGCATCAAACTCAAAAAGCCCCAGGCTGTTCAGTATCTGCTTCGCCTCGTAATCCTCTGCCCGGGCGCCGGATAATGCTGTGCCCCAGAGCACCTGCTCCAGCACCGTGTTGGAATCGGTAACGGGTGGAATCTGGGGCAAATACCCGATGCGGATGCTGCCGTGAAGGGTGACTATTCCACTGTCAGGCTGCGCCTTCCCCGCCATCAGCTTCAGAAGCGTGGATTTCCCGGCGCCGTTGCGGCCTATGACTCCTATTTTCTCCCCCTCATTGATAAACAGGGAGCAATTGGTTAAAAGCGGCATTTCGCCGTATTGTTTGGACAATTTTTCTCCGGCTATGAGCATGGTATTCTCCTCTTGATTTTCCGACTGTATCTATTCTATCATAAAACAGATGAGTGTGCGAGAAAATACCAGATTACATAAATCACGCGTCGTTATCCGCGGATGCGCCGGGATTACCGGGCAGCTCCAGCCCCAGCTTTTCCAGCCGCATTTCAATGGCCCGCCGGGTGCGGCCGTGGGCCTGGGCTATCTCCTCCAGGGATTTACCCAGATCAAGCTCTCCCCTGAGTTCCACATCCTCCTGGTCAGTCCAGCGCTTGAAGGCCTGCACCACTCCCTGGGCCGCGAGGGCCTCCCGGTAGGTAAGCGCCTCCACCTCCACCGGCTCCGCTATGCCCCCTTCCTCCGCCGTCCCGGCCTCCTCCAGGTGCGCCCGGATTACCGCCAGGAATTTATCTCCGTAGCGCTCCAGCTTTGCCTGGCCCACGCCGCTCACCTCCAACAGCTCCTCCCGGGTTGTGGGCCGCTTATTGCACATGTCCAGCAGGGACGCGTCGGCAAAGATGACAAACGCCGGAACCGATTGGATCGAGGCCAGCTTCCCCCGCAGGGCCTGTAGCTTGCTGAAAAGCCTGGGATCCCGCAGCTGGCCCCTGGTCTGACGCGGCGGCCTTTCGGTGGCTTCCTTCCTGGCCTTGGCTGCATTGACGGTGACGGTTTCCCCGCCAAAAAGCAGCCCCTTTGCCCCCGGCCCCAGCTGGAGCACCGGAAACTCGGTGTTGGTAAGCGTCAGGTAACCGCCCAGCACCAGCTGGTTGATGATCTCCCGCAGGCGGGTTGCCTTGGTGTCCGCCATAATGCCATAGGTGGACAGCTTATCGAAGCCGAAGCGGAGCACCTTTTCGTTCCGGGAGCCGCGAAGCGTGTCAATGACCATGCCCATCCCGAACCGCTCCCCCATCCGCTTGACACAGGACAGAATCTTCTGGGCCTCCACCGTGACGTCCTCCTTGCCGGTATTGCCTGTGCAGTTGGAGCAGTTGCCACAGCGGACGGGGGCATTGTCCCCGAAATAGCGGAGTATGTAGGCCCGCAGGCAGTCCTGGGTGTGGCAATAGAAGGTCATGACCCGCAGCCGGGCGCGCTCCTCCTGCCGGAACGCCTCCATCGCCTCCCCGTCCATCTCCTCGTTGTCCCTGGCCTTGTCGATGAGGAACTGATTGGTAATCACATCCTGCCCGCTGTAGAGAAGCAGGCATTCCGCCGGTGCGCCGTCCCGTCCGGCGCGCCCCGCCTCCTGATAATACCCCTCCATGTTTTTGGGCATGTTGTAATGCACCACATAGGATACATTGGATTTGTCAATGCCCATGCCAAAGGCGTTGGTGGCCACCATGACCGGAGCCTCATCCGCCTGAAAGCGATCCTGGTTCTCCTTCCGCTCCTGATCCGGCAATCCGGCGTGATACCGGGTGGCCGGCAGCCCCAAGTCCCGCAGCCGTTGGCATATCTCCTCCACCGTCTTTCGGGTCAGGCAGTAGATAATGCCGCTTTTCCCTTCCCTCTGCTCTAAAAAGAGGCGCAGCGCGCCGAATTTGTCCCTGGGGTTGTCAACCTCAAAATACAAATTCTGCCGGTCAAAGCCGGTGGACACCACCATCGGATCCCGGAGGCACAGCAGGCGCACCATGTCCTCCCGCACCCGCTTGGTGGCGGTGGCGGTAAAGGCACCCACCACCGGCCTCACATCCATCCCCTGGATAAATTCACTGATGCGCAGGTAGCTGGGCCGGAAATCCTGGCCCCATTGGGAAACGCAGTGGGCCTCGTCCACCCCCACAAAGGGAATTTCCGCCAGCCGCGAAAACTCCAGAAATTCCGGTGCCGACAGCCGTTCCGGCGCTACATACAGGATGGTATATTTGCCCCGGCGGGCGTTATCCAGCACCCTGCGCTGCTGGGCGGCGGTGAGGGAGCTGTTGAGAAAGGCCGCCGGGATGCCCGCCTGTGTCAGTGCGTTCACCTGATCCTTCATCAGTGAGATCAGGGGCGAAATAACCAGCGACACCCCGTTCAGCAGCAGGGCCGGAATCTGAAAGCACATGGACTTCCCGGCTCCGGTGGGCATAATCCCCACCGCGTCCCGTCCTGTGGTCAGCGCGTCAATGATTTCCTCCTGCCCCGTGCGAAACGTATCATAGCCAAAATAGGTTTGTAATAGTGAGAATTTATCCTGCATATATCCTGTTTTTCATCCTTTGCGTTAATTGGAGGGCACTATCGCCCTCCAATTATTTTACGCCATGGAGTGGAAAAATGCAATTGTCCTGTAATATCTTTCCCTATTGACATCTATAGCTTTGGGGCATATTATAAAGTAGTAGCGGTTGCCAGCCGCATTTTAACCTTAAGAAACATTTATATCCCAAAGTCCCGCCCCTTAACTTTCTGAAATGGAGCCTATTTGCTTATGTGGGAAAAATACAAAGCATTCCGCTCAAATGTCCGGGCTGAGTTTGAGGATCTGATTGCGCCCCTGCTTTCCAACCAACAGGTGAGGGAGCTTGACCGTTGCGTGCAGCATTATAAATACACCCGGCTGCAGCATTCTGTGGATGTGGCCTACCTTAGTTTTTTCTTTACCAAGCTAATGGGCTGGCGGAGCCGGGAGACGGCCAGGGCCGCCCTGCTTCACGACCTGTTTTTTCATGCCGAGGGCCAAAATTCCAGGAGCCTGATGCTTTCCCACCCGGTTATCGCCGTGGAGAATGCCAGGAAAATCTGCGCGCTCACCCCCTTGGAGGAGAACATTATCCTGCGGCATATGTGGCTGCTCACACTGATCCCTCCCAGGTACAAGGAGGGCTTTGTCGTCACCTTTGTGGATAAATTCTGCGCCTCCCGCGAATTTGTGGTCAGCGTATTTACACGCAGCAAGCAGAGGGCCTATTTCGGCGCGTAGACCGTTCCCCCTCCGGCTTCTTGCCGGTTTTTTTATTTTAATGCATACTTTTTAGACCTTTCCCTACACTTATAGTATGGGGGTATGTAATTCCCGAAAGTAAATGACGTATCAGAAAGGTGTGTTTCTTATGAAAAATATTTCTATATTAGTTATAGCAGCCCTGTTGATAGCCGGAATGGCCGGATGCGGCAGCGGGGGTGCTCCGTCCTCCGGCACAGCGCCCTCCTCCGGCGCGGCATCGGAGGAGGCGGAGGGCGATAAGCTTCTGGGCGGGGGTTCCGATTCCAAGCTTATGCTGCCCCCGCCGGGGTACGAGGGAACCTCCGAGCCTGCCGAAGCGATCAACTTCCAGGACGCCATGGTGGAGATTATCGGCGAAAGCTCCAAGTCCGCCTATACCACCGATGAAATTGTGGATCTGACCGTCATCATCCGCAATACCGGCGATAAAACCCTGCTTTATGTCAAGGGCTCCGGTTCTTCCCTCGTGCCGGATGCCCTCCAGGTGAAGCTGGGGGATCTGAACCCCGTCTTCTACCCCATGATTATGACCAGCGATTACCAGGTGGAGATTCTGGAGCCGGGGCAGAGCGTCAGCTTTGAATGCCCCTTCGCCCCTTATATTTCCGATACCGGCGAGATCGTTTACGGCGAAAACGACATTTCCTTCTTCAAGGAAGGCGCTTTCACCCCCGCCCCGTCCGGCATGATAAAAGGCTCCATCTCCTTTGCCTATATGCCGCTGGAGGGGGACGCCTCGGAAATAGGCTTGGTGGATGAGAGCAAAATGACCACCTTGCAGGGTGAGTTTCACATCACCATCGCATAACGCCAAATGCTACAGGAATACCAACCGCTTGCGGTTGGTATTCCTGTTTTTTACGCGCCGCCGCCCAGGAACGCGCGCAGCCGGTCACCGGCAGCCTTGGCGTCGTCGTAGCCGTTCTGATAAAGGGCTTTCAGCTTGTCCAGATCCTTTTCCAGCCGCCCGATCTCCACCGGCGCTTTGGGCTGGAGGATAAAGGCGTTTCCCTTTTCCTCCTCCGCATAGGCAAGGTCAAGGGAGCTGTTGTACTGCCGGTAGCGGTTTCGGGCGCTCTCCACAAACCGGGGATACCTCCTGTACCGGAGCTCTATAGCGGCAACGCTCCTGCTGGGCCCCTTCCGGTAGCCCCGGTGCTGCGTAAGAACCACCAGATTCTTGCGGTTGCCGTCGGCTATGGAGCGGGCAAGGGGGATGGAGTCGGCAATGCCGCCGTCCAGGTAATACTCCCCGTCTATCTCCACCCTCCGGGACAGCAGCGGCAGCGAGCTGGACGCCTGAATCACCGACATCCCCTCCCGCAGTCCCTTTACCCGCTTGTATTCCGCCTGGCCGGTGCGGCAGTTGGTGAGAACCGCGTACACCTCCGCCCCGCTGGCCTCAAAGGCGTCGTAGTCAAAGGGCAGCAGCTTGTTGGGAATCTCGTCGTACACCATCTTTACCCCGAAAAAGTCCCCGGTGGTCAGCAGGCTGCGAAAGCTGCTATACCTGGGATCCCTCACATAGTCCAGCACCGTGCGCAGGGCGCGGCCCCGCTGGCCCGACACATAGCTGCACGCATGTCCCGAACCCGCTGAAACGCCGTAAATATGCCCTATACGCAGTTCGCTGTCCAATAAATAATCCAGTACTCCGGCGGTGTAAATTCCACGCATACCGCCGCCCTCCAGTATCAGTCCCGCGTCAATCATCCGTCTTTCCTCCCACCTTTACGCCAGCTCCAGGAGGCCCCTGCGGAGCTGGAAGTACCGTCCTCCCAGGCCCATAAGCTCCTCGTGGCTGCCCCGTTCAATAATTTCTCCGTTTTCCAGCACGATGATGGCTTTTGCCCCCTGCACGGTGGACAGGCGGTGGGCGATGACAAACACCGTGCGATCCTTCATCAGCTCATCCATCCCCCGCTGCACCTGGCGCTCGGTGCGGGTGTCGATGGAGCTGGTTGCCTCGTCCAGTATCATAACCGGCGGGTCGGAGATATAGGCCCGGGCAATGGCGATAAGCTGCCGCTGCCCCTGGGACAGGTTGCCGCCGTCCCCCTGGAGCAAAGTGTCATAGCCCTGGGGCAGGCGCCTTATAAAGGAGTGGGCGTTGGCCTTTTTCGCCGCCTCGATGCACTCCTCGTCGGTGGCGTCCAGCCGCCCATAGCGGATATTGTTCATCACCGTGTCGGTAAACAGGTGGGTATCCTGGAGCACAATGCCCAGAGAATGGCGCAGGCTGCTCTTTTGAATATCCCGGACGTCGATGCCGTCGTAGGTAATAACACCCTCCTGCACATCATAAAAGCGGTTGAGGAGGTTGGTGATGGTGGTTTTTCCCGCGCCGGTGGAGCCTACAAAGGCAATCATCTGTCCGGGCTTCGCGTAGAGGGACAGCTGCTTGAGCACAGGCTTTTCCGGCTCGTAGAAGAAGGATATGCCGTTGAAGCGGACGTCCCCCCGAAGGGGAACCCTGCCGCCGTCCTCCAGTACCCATGACCATGAACGCTCCCCGTTTTCCCCGCGTTCCGATTCCAGCGTTACCTTGCCGCCGTCGATTTCGGGGGTCTCGTCCATCATTGCAAAAATGCGTTCGGCCCCCGCCACGGCGGAATACACATTGTTCATCTGGCTGGAAATCTGATTGATGGGTTGCCCTACCTGCCGGGAAAACTGGAGATAGGAGGCCAGGGAACCGATGTCAAACCTGCCAAAAACGGTGAGCACTCCGCCAAACACGGCGGTAAGGGCATAGGATATATTATTCAGGTTCACCATAATGGGCATCATGGCCCCGGCGAAAAAGTTGGCCCTTTTGGCGGAGTCCCGGAACTCCAGATTCAGGCGTGAAAACTCCTCCAGCGCCGTCTCCTCGTGGCTGAAGGCCTTAATCTCCTTTAGCCCGCCGATGGATTCCTCCATATTGCCGTTGAGGCTGCCCAAAATGGCCTGCTGCTTCTGGAAATAAACCCGGCTCCTGCCGCCCACCACCTTCACCACCAGGAACATGCAAACCACGACGATCGCGGTAACCACAAACAGAATGGGGCTGAGAAAGAGCATACAGCCCACCACGCCCACAATCAGAATGCTGGAGGAGATCAGCTGCACCAGGCTTTGCTCCAGCATGGTGAGCACATTCTCCGCGTCGTTGGAGTAGCGGCTCATCAGCTCGCCGTGGGTGTGGGTATCAAAATACTGGAGGGGCAGATCCTGCATTTTATCAAACATTTCAGCCCGGATGGCGGCGATGGTCTTTTGAGACAGCTTGACGGTTGTGCGCATCTGCACATAGCTGGCTGCCACCCCCACCAGATACACGCTGCCCAGAATCGCCAGCCCTCCCGCCAGCCCCGCCAGATCCCCAGGGATAATGTAGTTGTTAATCAGGGGGCGCAGAAGGTAGGAGCCCGCGATGGAGGTAAGGGAATTGACGGCCAGCGCCGCCAGCACCAGAACCACCAGGCCCTTGTTGCCGCCGAGATAGCTAAACACCCGAAAAAGGGTTTTCTTGAAGTTCTTGGGCTTGCCATGAGGCAGCGCGCCGCCCCGGGAACCGAAGCCCTTTTGTTGTGGCCCCGCCATTAAGCCACACCTCCTTCCGATTGGGAAAGGCAGATTTCCTGATAAATTGTGTTGGTTTTCATCAACTCATCGTGGGTACCCAGCCCGGAAATTTCCCCGCCGTCCAACACGATAATTTTGTCCGCGTCCTGAACCGAGGTGATTCGCTGGGCCACAATGAAAATCGTGGTATCCCGGTAGTCCTCCCGGAAGGATTGGCGGATTTTCGCCTCGGTGGCGGTATCCACGGCGCTGGTGCTGTCATCTAAAATCATCACCGGCGCGTTTTTCATCATGGCCCTGGCAATGCAAAGCCGTTGCTTCTGACCGCCGGAAACATTGACGCCGCCCTGGCCCAGCTCGGTTTCATAGCCGCCGGGGAAGCTTTCCACAAAGCTGTGGGCCTGGGCCGCCCTCGCCGCCCTGGTAATCTCCTCCATGGCGGCGTCCTCTTTTCCCCACAGGATGTTTTCCTTGATGGTGCCGCTGAACAGGTTGTTCTTCTGCATCACCATCCCGATGCCGTCCCTCAGATCCTTCTGGCGGTAGGCCCTGACGTCCACGCCGTCCACCAAAACCTCGCCCTCCGTGACGTCGTAGAAGCGGGGGATCAGGCTGACCAGGCTGGTTTTCCCCGAGCCGGTGCCGCCGATAATCCCCACCACCTCTCCAGGCTGGACGGTGAAGGAAATACCCGACAGCACATCCTGCTCGTCCCCCTGATACCGGAAGGAGACGTTTCTGAACTCCACCTTGCCCCCGGTTACCCGCCGGGGAGCACTGGCTTCGCCGTCCAGGATGGTGGGGACGGTGTCCAGCACCTCCAGCGCCCTCTCCCCGCAGGCTCTCGCGCGGGTTATCATCACAGAGATCATGGCGAACATCATGACACTCATGAGAATCTGCATGATGTAGCTGATAAAGCTCATCAGCTCGCCGGTGCCCATGGCGCCCGCGCTGACATATCCGCCGCCGAACCAGATGACGCCGACGGTGGTTCCCCCCATAATCAGCATCATCATGGGCATCATAAAGGATGTGATTGTCCCCACCTTCATGGACGCCTGAACAAGGGCGTCGTTGACCCGCTGAAATTTCAGCCGCTCATAACCCTCCCGGACAAATGCCTTGACCACTCGTATGGCAATCAGGTTTTCCTGCACGGTGCCGTTGAGGGCGTCCAGGCGCTTTTGCATCGCGGTGAACAAGGCCCCGGCCATCCGGATAATGCTCACGGTGCCGATAACAAGCAAAAACACCGCGCCCACAATCACCAGTGACAGGCGGAAATTGATGCTGGCGGCGATGATATAGGCGCTGACCAGCATAATGGGTGCTCTGATGAGGATGCGCAGCCCCATCATCAGGGAGTTTTGCAGCTGGGTAATGTCACTGGTCATGCGGGTCACCAGGGACGCGCCGGAAAACGCGTCAATATTGGCAAAGGAAAACGTTTGTATTTTATGATAGAGGGCGCTGCGGAGGCTAGCCGCGAAGCCCTGGCTGGCCTCCGCTGAATATTTGGCGTTCAGCACCCCCAACACCATGGCCAACACCGCCACCGCCGCCATCAGGCCGCCCAGCAGGGCCATATACCCCAGATTTTCCGACGGGATGCCCTTGTCCACAATACGCGACATTATCAGCGGGAGCATAAGCTCGCAGAGAACCTCCCCGCTCACCAGGAGGACACAATAGAATATATTCCTTTTATATTCCTCCAGATAGGCATAGAGCCTTTTAATCATAATTCCACCTTCTTCTCGAAATTCACCGGCAGCCGTATCCCGGCATTCTGCATATTCCGGATCATGCGGATATAACAATCGCACATGGTTGACAGCTCCTCCTGGGTCAGGCCCTTTAAAACCTCTTGATGAATTTTTGCCCCGGTTTCCATGCAGCGGTGGGTCAGCTGCCACCCTTTATCTGTCAGGGTGATGCGGTTTTTACGCAGATCCTGCGGGTCGGCCAGCTTATTCAGCAGTCCCGCCCGTTCCATCCGCTTGATGGAGACGGCGGCGGTGGGCGGCGAAATGCCTATGCTGTCCGCCAGTTCCTTTTGGGTCACCGCTTCTCCCGGTTCCCTGCCGCACAGGTAGAACAAAATCTCCGGGTTGCTCAACTCATCCAGCCCGGCCTTGTCAAAGGAGCTGCGCATGCATAGGGAATGCATCCGGCCAAAAATGCGGAGCAGATGCTCAAATTTATTAGCTATGTCCATAAGCCTTCCCTTTCCTGTAATGAATATCCGGCTAACCATTAGCCAACTAACAATAAGTATACCGCTAAATTTCGCAAAGTCAACACCTATATTTTGTTATGGTCAAGAAACTTTGGAAATGCAAGAACGAAGCTGGTTTTTTTAAAATTAGTCGAATTCAAAGTGGTGGAACCGATGCCGCCAGTCTTAATAAATATTGACCTGAAAATTAATAAATGTAATAAAAAATTTATAAAATTTAGCCAACAGACAAGCCTGAAATGAAGGCTTTCAACTGAAATCTTTCATTTTTAAAAAAGTGCAAATTAAATATCCTTGAAAAACGTTGACAATACGCCGATTTAAGAATATAATAGCACTTGAAAAATTTATATAAAATGCAGGAGGAATTAATTATGGCTTCAAATTATAATCCCTATAAAAATGCACAGGCACAGTTCGACAACGTGGCGGAGATCCTGGAATTGGACAACGGCACCCGTGAGTTATTGCGTCAGCCTATGCGGGAAATGCATTTCACCATTCCTGTAAAGATGGACGATGGTTCCACAAAAATCTTCAATGCGTACCGCATCCGGCACAATGATGCCAGGGGGCCCGCGAAGGGCGGCATCCGGTTTCATCCCGATGAGACTGCCGACACCGTCCGCGCGTTGTCTATGTGGATGACTTGGAAATGCGCGGTTGTGGATATTCCTCTGGGCGGCGGAAAGGGCGGAGTAATCTGCAACCCCCGCGAGCTTTCCCAGGGTGAGCAGGAGCGGCTTTGCCGGGGGTACATACGCCAGATTTTCAGCCAGGTGGGCCCATGCTCCGATGTGCCCGCCCCTGATGTGATGACCAATGGCCAGCACATGCTGTGGATGCTGGACGAATATGAAAGCATTACCGGCGGACGCTACCCCGGCATGATTACTGGAAAACCCCTAGGGGGAGGCGGATCGCTGGGACGCACCGAGGCAACGGGTTACGGTATGGTCTATATTCTTGAGGATCTTCTTCAGCAGATGAACATTCCACTGGCCTCTACCACCGCCAGCATCCAGGGCTTTGGCAATGTGGGTGAATATGCCGCCCGTTTGTACACGGAATTAGGCGGCAAGGTAATTGCGGTTTCCGGCAGCGCCCACACCTATAAAAAGGCCGACGGCTGCGACATTGACGAGCTGGTATCCATCAAAGACTCCTTTGGCCGCATTGATGCGGAAAAGGCCCGGGCTCTTGGCTACGAGGTCTTGCCCAGCGATGCCTGGCTTTGCCAGGATGTGGACATTCTAATGCCCTCCGCCATCGAAAATCAGATTACTCCGGATGTATTTCCACAAATATCCAGCAGGGTGAAGATTATTGGCGAGGGCGCCAACGGCCCTACCACCCCGGACTGCGACCCTCTGATTAAGGAGCGGGGCATAGTCATGTTGCCCGACTTCCTCTGCAATGCCGGTGGTGTAACCTGTAGCTATTTTGAGCAGGTGCAGTGTAACATGAACTACTTCTGGAGCAAGGAGGAGGTTCTGGAAAAACTGAAAAGCACCATGATTAGCGCCTTCCGCGCGGTATATGAGCTTTCACAGCAGAAGAGCCTTTATATGCGTGACGCAGCCTATATCATCGCCATCAGCCGGGTAGCCAACGCCGCGAAGCTTCGCGGCTGGGTTTAAGGCTTAGGCCGCTTGGCGGCTGCGGCTGTTGGCCGTCTTATTATAAGATGGAAAAGCAGCCGGAAAGGGGCAACGCCTTTTTCCGGCTGCTTTTTTACATTAGCATCCGCTATAAATATACTGTAAAGTACCTGATCTTACTATAATGTTGGATTACATTGATAATACAGCGGAAAATAAAATATATATTATGCATAAAAGTGTAACTGGCTTTCATAAGATACATAATCTACGCAGGAATATTTTATTTAAAATGAGGATTGTCAAAACAATAACATTGTGGTAAAGTTATATTGCAGCGATGTTATCACACTGGATTTTTATCTATTTTAACACAAAGTGCCAGTGGTAACGAAACGGAGCGCATCCAAGACTGGAGGATATCTTTTCTATTTAGCGTCCGGGATGAATATAATATAGATATACCCGACCGGATCGGCTTATGCCCTGCTTACTGATTCCCGCCTGAATGGAATAGCTCTTTCGGAGGTATCCGAGTTGCTGATTTTTGAAAATAGAAAGGAGATAGCCTGCTGCATTATACTAGTCTGCTATCAAAGCGTCGAAACGCTTTGATAGCACAAAGCGCGTAGAAGATTGTATGAGACGTAGCCGCGCAGCGCCGCATATTCAATTAAAAATCGCTTGTCGATTTTTTAATTGGATATTAGTATTAGACTATATGTACCGGGCAAATACAAGGCGGCTTACTTTTTTATCATGAGAGGAGAATTAACGTGAATCAAAACTCGCAAAATCCATTCTCAGCGTGGATGGATATGAACAAGAATATGCTCGAAACCTGGAATAACTGGGTTTATCCGGCGAACGCGAAAACAGACGCTTCTGATTCCGGAAAAGGAACCGGAGCCGAAAATCCTATGAAGGCTTTTTATGATTATTACACAAAGGGCTTTGCGCAGAATCCCATGTATTCCTGGATGACCGGCGACGGAAACAATATGATGGAGCAGATGAACCGTCAGTGGCAGGAAAACATGACGAACATGGCGGCTTTTATTCCCAACCAGGCGGTCAAGGACACGTTTAACCGCTTTATAAGCTCCTATCAGGCTTTTAACGGGCTACAGTCTTACTGGGACATGTTCCTGAAGAACATGCCTTCGGATATAACTGATTGGAATAGTTTTGCAAAGCCCATTATGAGCTACTACGAGAATTTGACCAATACATTTTTCCAGCCATTTCTGCCGGGCCAGTTAAGCAGCTTTTTTGTGGCGCCTATGGAAAATATTCAAGCTATGCAGCAGTCGTTTATGCAGTTCTTTAAGCCTTGGATGGATGATTCGGCAGTCCTGCAGGGCCATCTCATTAAGGCGCTCCAAGGGGATAAGGACGCGTATCTGGAATTCTTAAAAGTCTGGTCTGAGGTCTATAAAAATTCATACTCAAAAGCCCTGAGGATGCCTATGATGGGGGCCAGCCACGAACAAACCGAAAAGGTTCTCAAGCTGTTGGATTATTATGTTAACTACGTTGTCAGCCTGAACGAATACTTCGTGCTCATTACGCAATCAATGTCGGGAACGATGGAAAAACTGCTGCAAAATATGATGGAGCTCCAAAAAGAGGAAAAGCACCCCAAGACATTTATGGAGTTCTTTAAGCTGTGGTCCTCCGTCAATGAGCAAGCGTTCCAGGAGCTGTTTGTAACGGAAGCGTTTGAGAAGATTATGAACGAAACCGTAAGCGCAGGCTCCAAATTCAAGGTTCTCTTTGATGATTTCCTTCAGGACGCGCTATCGTTTTTGCCATTCCCCAGCAGGCGTGAGATCGACAGCGTGGAGAAAGAAATATATGAGCTGCGGAAAAAGGTAAAGGCCCAGGAAAAAGAAATAAAGCAACTGAAAGAGAAGATTGAGCCGGTAAAAGCGTAGCTTTTTATGCCGTGATGCTTTTTCCGGATAAAGCATGGGCTTGCCGGTATGTTTAAAATTTCGATGAGAGGGAAATTTATATATGAATGCTTATAGTTTTGATTTTCAAAAGTCAATGCAGGAAGCGCTGAATATGAGCAACAAGCTCATGAGCGGATTGCACACGATGATGGATATAGATGAAATGGGGATTGCGACCACGCCAAAAGAACTGGTCTACAGCGAGGACCGGATGAAGGTGTACCATTATACTCCCGTCGTATCAAAGCCTCATTCGGTGCCTGTTTTGGTTTCCTACGCCCTTGTCAACAAGCAATATATGCTGGATTTGCATGAAAATCGCAGCATCGTGAAAAAATGGCTGGCGGAGGGTATCGACGTATATATGATCGACTGGGGATATCCCACGCATGTGGATAAGTTTTTAACCATGGAGGATTATATAGACGGTTATCTGAATAACGCGGTGGACTTTGTAAGCGACCAGCATAAAATGAAGGGGATTAACCTGATTGGCATCTGCCAGGGGGCGACTATGGGTGTCATCTATGCCGCCCTTTACCCGAAGAAAATCAAGAATCTGGTAACAATGGTTATGCCCTTTGACTTCTCTACAGATGACGGGCTCCTTTTCCGGTGGAGCCGCCACATGGATATCGACAATATGATAGCCTCCGCAAACGGATTGCTTTCAGGCGACAGCATGAATTTCGGATATAATATGTTAAAGCCCTTTGAGCTGTCATTTGACAAATACATATCCTTTATTGACCGCCTGGATAATAAAGACTCGGTTATGGACTTTATGAGAATGGAAACCTGGATTTACGACAGTCCGGATCAGGCCGGCCCCATGCTGTCAAAATTCGTAAAGGATCTGTATCAGGAAAACAAGCTAATCAAAAATAAGCTTGTTATGGGGGATCGCACCGTAAGCCTGAAGCATTTGACGATGCCGGTTCTCTGTATGCTGGGGCAAAAAGACCATTTGGTGCCGCCTGCCTCCACAAGACCCTTTATTGACGCCATACCCAGTAAGGATAAAACCTTGCTGGAATATCCGGTGGGGCATGTTGGCATGTTTGTGAGCTCCAAGGCGCAAAACGAAATCGGGCCTAAAATCGCGTCATGGATAAAAGAGCATTAAGAACCTGTTTAGTATCTATTCACAACCGCCATTTCGGCAAAATTCACTGTCTTTTTGCCTTGTCGTCCTTGCCGGGCGTCGGCCCGGCGGCGTCCTCCGCACCAAAAATCCAGTAAATTATTGCTCGAAAGCGCGCTCACGCCTAGATACTAAATAGGTTCTAAGATTCAGCCAATTAATTTCAAAACGGCCTAAAGCTGTTTTGAAGCGGCAGGCGTTGCTTTCCGGCGCAGCGAGGGCGCGCGATTGGCTAATGCGCAACCTGCAAGCCGCCCCTTTAAGCTGCCAAAATATAAAGGGAAAAAGAGGTAAAGCTATGCGAGGATATACAATCGACGAGATGCAGATTGGCCAAACGGCAAGCTTTGGAAAAACTATCACGGAAACCGATTCGTATCTGTATGCCGCGGTTACCGGGGATATGAACCCCGCCCACACTAACCACGAGTACGCGAAAAACACGGTATTTAAAGAAAGAATTGCCCATGGCATGATTTCCGGTGGCTTGATATCCACAGTTTTAGGCATGCACCTTCCCGGCCCCGGATGTATTTACATTAGCCAGACGCTTAAGTTTTTGGCCCCGGTTAGATTTGGGGACACAATTACCGCAACCGCTGAGGTAATTGAAAAAAATGTGGAGAAAAACCGTGTGGTTTTAAAAACCAGCTGCGTCAACCAAGATGGCAAGATCGTCACGGAGGGCGAGGCGGTAATCATGCCGTCTAAAGCATAACCGCTTAGCAAAAACATTCCACGCAAAAAGGCCGCCCGCGCCCAAGCGCGGGCGGCCTTTTTTGTCCACAAGTGAAATGGACGCCGTGAGGCGTCCATTTCACAAAAATAATCCTCTTTTTAGTACTTCCCTATTTCGCGTACTCGATAACGCGATTTTCCCGGATACAATGCACCTTAATCTGACCGGGATAATCCAGCTCATCCTCGATCTTTTTGCAAATATCCCGGGCGGTAATTACCATTTGGTCATCGGAAATTGCCTCGGGGCGGAGCATTACGCGAATCTCCCGGCCCGCCTGAATCGCAAAAGACTTCTCGACTCCGTCAAAGGAGTTGGTAATCTCCTCCAGCTTCTCAAGGCGTTTAATGTAGTTTTCGATGTTTTCGCGCCTGGCGCCAGGGCGGGCCGCCGAGATTGCATCAGCAGCCTGAACCAGGCATGCAACAACGGTTTTAGGTTCCACATCACCATGATGAGATTCTATCGCGTGAATAACATCGGGGCTTTCCTTGTATTTTTTGGCGACATCCACGCCAATCTGCACATGGGAACCCTCGATTTTATGTGTTAGCGCTTTGCCAATATCATGGAGCAGGCCGGAACGTTTTGCCAAAGTAACATCAGCGCCAATTTCCGCAGCCATAACGCCCGCCAGGTTGGCCACCTCAATGGAATGCTCCAAAACATTCTGTCCGTAACTTGTTCTGTACCGCATCCTGCCCAGCAAGCGAACCAATTCGGGGTGAATGCCGTGGACGCCGGTTTCCATGACAGCCCGGTCACCATTCTGTTTAATCTTGTTCTCCACTTCCTTTTTGGCCTTTTCCACCATCTCCTCAATGCGGGAGGGGTGAATGCGGCCATCCTGGATGAGTTTTTCAAGAGAAATTCTGGCAATCTCCCGTTTTACCGGATCATGGCTGGAAAGGGTAATGGCTTCCGGCGTGTCATCAATAATCAGGTCTACCCCTGTCAGGGTTTCCAGGGTGCGGATATTGCGGCCCTCCCGGCCAATGATCCTGCCCTTCATCTCATCGGTGGGAAGGGGGACTACCGATACGGTAACCTCGGCCACATGATCCGACGCACAGCGCTGGATGGCCTGGGAGATAATATTCCTCGCCTTTTCCTCCGATTCGTCTCTAAGCCGCGCGTCCATCGCGGAAATCCGCACTGCCTTGTCATGAAGCAGCTCATTTTCCAGATTGCTTAAAAGAAATTCCTTGGCCTGGTCGCTGGTAAACCCGGAAATTTTTTCCAGCATGTCGAACTGGTGCCTTTTTATTGTCTCCGCTTCCTCCAGGGTTTTATCCGCGCTTTGGAGCTTCTCCTGGATTTCTTCTTCCTTTTTCTCAAGCTTGTCTGTTTTTTTGTCCAAGGATTCTTCTTTTTGCTGCGCGCGGCGCTCTAAACGCTGCACCTCGCTCCTGCGATCCTTAAGCTCTTTTTCCGCGTCGTTACGCATTTTGTGAATGTCGTCCTTGGCTTCCACCAAGGCCTCTTTTTTCTTGCTTTCAGCATTTTTGATGGCATCACTGATGATCCGCTTCGCTTCGTCCTCCGCGGAACCAAGCTCAGCTTCAGCAACCTTTTTTCTATACTGAACGCCTACAAAAAAGGCGATAACCGCTCCCACAAGAAATGAAACGATACCGACTACGACTGCCATTATAGGGTTCATCGTATTATTAGGACCTCCTTCTATAAAATTTTCAAGGTACTAATTATGCTTAAAAAAAGGCATAAGTATTACCATGCATTCACCATTTTATTTTATATCTTTCTGGTACTAATGTCAAGATAAATTGCTAAATTTGACATAGTTTTTCTCACCTTGTTTGCACTATTTAAACAGAAAGATAAAAATGTCAGTTGACAACGTCCGGTTTTAGTGTTATGATTACCTTTAATTCAGAGCAATATGCAGATGAGGGCCCTTGGAAACCCCTTTGAGATTCCCTTCAGAGAGGATGCGGAACCGCTGAAACGCATCCGGGAGTTCTGTTTCCAAGCACCGCCTCGGAGTGGACGCGATGCCCTTCCGGCGAAAGCGTTCCGTAGCCCGGCGTTAACGGGATACAAGATGTGCCGCCTTTTGCGGTACAAATTGGGTGGAACCGCGGAGTATAGCTTCGCCCCAAATATGGGGCGGAGCTTTTTTGTATCAAATATTGGATGGGAGCTGCAAAAATGATAAAGGTAACCCTAAAGAACAATGTAGTTAAGGAATTTGAATCCGGTACCACCGCAGGCGAGGTGGCCCTGTCCTTAGGCGCCGGGTTATATAAGGCCGCCTGTTGCGGGCGCGTGGATGGCAGGGTTGTGGATTTGCGAACCGGATTGGATAACGACTGCGCCCTTGAAATTTGCACCTTTGAGGACGAGGATGGCAAAAGGGCCTTCCGTCACACCGCCAGCCATATTCTGGCTCAGGCTGTGAAAAGGCTGTACCCCCAAGCCAAGCTGGCCATAGGCCCCGCGATAGACAACGGCTTTTATTATGACTTTGACGTGGAAAAGCCCTTTACCCAGGAGGATATGGGGAAGCTGGAGGGTGAAATAAAAAAAATTGTAAAAGAGAATCTGCCCATTGAGCAGTTTTCGCTGTCCGTACCCGAAGCCCTGGAGCTGATGAAGGATGAGCCCTTCAAGCTGGAGCTGATACGGGAGCACGCCGATAAAGGCGAGCCCATCAGCTTTTACAGGCAGGGGGAATGGGTAGACTTGTGCGCGGGGCCCCATCTCATGTCTACAGGCAGCGTAAAGGCCTTAAGGCTTCTGTCCTCCACCGGCGCCTACTGGCGGGGCAGTGAGAAAAACAAGATGCTCTGCCGTATTTATGCCACCGCGTTTCCAAAGGCCGCCGAGCTGGAAGCGCACCTCAATATGCTGGAGGAGGCCAAAAAGCGCGATCACAATAAGCTTGGCCGGGAGCTGGAGTACTTCACCACCAGCGAGCTTATCGGTCAGGGCCTGCCCATCATGCTGCCTAAGGGGGCAAAGGTAATTCAGATTCTCCAGCGGTTTGTAGAGGACGAGGAGGAACGGCGGGGTTATTTGCTGACCAAAACCCCCTTTATGGCAAAATCCGACCTGTACAAAATCTCCGGCCATTGGGATCATTATTACGACGGCATGTTTGTTTTGGGGGACAAGGAAAAGGACGCCGCCGGAGAAGAAGTGCTGGCCCTGCGGCCCATGACCTGCCCCTTCCAGTTTCAGGCATATCTGAACAGGGCCCGCAGCTACCGCGATTTGCCCCTGCGCTACAATGAGACGTCTACATTGTTCCGCAACGAGGCCTCGGGGGAGATGCACGGCTTGATCCGGGTGCGGCAATTCACCATTTCGGAGGGGCATTTGGCCTGCCGCCCCGACCAGGTGGAGGAGGAATTCAGGGGGTGCTTCCAGCTGGCTTATTTCTTCCTCCAAACCCTGGGACTGGATGAAGATGTAACCTACCGCTTTTCCAAGTGGGATGAAAATGACCGCGACAAGTATATGGGCAGCAAGGAGGACTGGGAAAGCACCCAGGACTTTATGCGCCAGGTGCTGGATCACATGAAGGTGCCTTATGTGGAGGCGGACGGCGAGGCGGCGTTCTACGGGCCCAAGCTGGACATCCAGATTAAAAATGTCCACGGCAAGGAGGACACCATCATCACCATCCAGGTGGACTTTCAGCTGGCCGAGGTGTTTGGCATGACCTACACGGATCAGGATAACAAGAAAAAATATCCCATGGTTATCCACCGCACCTCTATCGGCTGCTATGAGCGCACCCTGGCTCTGCTGCTGGAGAAATATGCCGGTGCGATGCCCATGTGGCTGGCCCCCGTCCAGGTTATGGTGCTGCCTATTGGCGATCAGCAATTGGAATATGCCACATCCGTGGCCGACAGGCTGAAGGAAAAGGGTATGCGGGTCAAGATAGACGACCGCAACGAAAAAATTGGCTATAAAATACGGGAAGCACAGCTGGAAAAGATTCCCTACATGCTGGTGATCGGGGAAAAAGAGGTGGAAAGCGGTCGGGTAGCGGTGCGATCCCGGAACAAGGGCGACCAGGGAGCTGTTTCCCTGGAGGAATTTATAGCCTCCGCTGCCCAGGAGATTCAGACCCGGGCAAGATAAAACTGTTTCGGAATAAAAGCCCTGAAGGTTATAATTGCGGATTCGTATAAAAAGGCAATGAAGCATTCCGGCGGGGAGCACCATCGGCTCCCCGCCGGAATGTTCATTTGCTTTTTTTATTAAAATTTAGTATAATGTGGTTCATGTCAAACAAAGGAAAAGAAATTCCCGGATGGGGGGAATGTTTTGAAAAAGAAAAGAACTGAAGGCAAGAAAAGCTCCGGGCAATCGAAGATTGTAACGGAAAAAAAAAGCCGCCGTGCTATAAAAAAGCCTGCTTCCCTACAGGAATTGGCGCTGAAAAACGATAATGGCGGACAGCTCCCGTCCTTGTGGAGCTTTACGCTGCAAGTAATTTATAAAAACCTGTATATACTCGGAATTCTGTTGATACGCCGCAGGCGGCATTACACACGAAAAACAGCTAAATTCCTCAAGCGTATGCAGGGAACAAGCTACGCGCGCCTTGAAAGGCTCTCCATATCGCTGTCAAATATATGGAAAAATATTGTGCGGCGCTTGAAAGCCCCCTTCTTATCGGTATCCAAGGCGCGGGACGCAGCCCGCCCGGAAATCATCAAGGCCAGGGAGGAGGGAAAAATGCCCCTCCGTGCCTATTGGCACATTGCGGGTGTGGTACTTAGCCTGGTCTATACGGTACTTAGCACATTGTTCAATTATCTGGCCCCCGTAGCCGCGGCGTGGCTTTTGGTATATACCATCAACGCTTATGTCACCCAGCCTATCGGGCTGGCGGTGGAGTATAACGGCCAGATCATTGGATATGTAAATAATGAGACGGAATACGAGGAAGCCGCGCAGACCTTAAAAGAGCGCTTCATAGGAACGGATATGGTCAACCTCGTAAAGACTCCCCGGTTTACCTTGGTGGGTATGACCCGCGAGAGTGAGGAACCGCGCAGCAAGCTGGCCCAGAGGCTGGTTCTCACCGAGGTGGTGCGCGGCAGCTTCTCCAAGGTCTCCGACTTGGCGGACAAAATGGTGCAAACCTCCGGCAGCGACATCGAACAGGCCTATGGGTTTTATGTGAACAACCGCTTCTATGGCGCGGTAACCGACCTGAGTTTTATCACCTCCCAGCTGGAGGATATCCAACAGAGCAGCTTGAAGGGGAAATTGGACGAAAAGATCGAGTTTACCAAGCGCATCAGCGTCCGGGAGGGTCTGTATCCTCTGAACTCGATCGTTACAACTGCCGAGCTTTACGAGAAAATGCATTCCTACGACACCGTGGAGCAAACCTATGTTGTAAAGGAAGGGGATAATCCTCTTTTGATCTCCAACCGGACGGGCCTATCCATTGAGGAGCTAAGCCGGCTCAACGGCGGCGATATTAATGCCAAGATGCAGATTGGCGAGGAGGTTCTCACCGAGGTTGCACAGCCATTCCTATCCGTGAAAAATATCTATACCACTGTGGAGGAGGAGGAATTTGAGGCCGACGTCGTAGAGGTGGAGACTGTTACCTACGCAAAAGGCTACCGGGAGGTCACCCAGGAAGGAATACCCGGCGTTCGGGAAATCACATCCCGGGTTACTGAAATCAATGGCGTTGAGACCGACCGAGAACTGATTAACACAGTCACCCTCCAGGAGGCGGTTCCGGAAAAAGCCATTGTGGGAACGAACATCCCCCAGGTTACCCCCACATACCCAGGCGGATACGGATCCGGCGGCGTCACGCCCGGCACCGACATGACCGGCAGCGGCGCGAGCTCTGTGGGCGGCTTTATCTGGCCGACGGCAGGAGGAAGGATTACCGTCTATGTAGGCGGTTATTCGGGTCACACCGGCGTGGATATTCCGCGCAACGCGGGAACTCCGATCTATGCGGCGGCAAGCGGTACTGTTGTGCTTGCAAAGAACACCTACGTCAATTACGGCAGGTATGTCATCATCGACCACGGCAACGGCTTTCAAACCCTGTATGCCCACGCCACCCAGCTCTTTGTGTCGGTTGGGGATCAGGTGAGCCAGGGGCAGGTCATAGCCAGCGTGGGACGTACAGGCCGGGCTACAGGCAACCACCTCCATTTTGAGGTGCGCCAGAACGGACGCACAATGCAGCCCCAAAATTATATTGGCCACTCGGGATAAAAAACAAAATGATTGTGTCCGCGGGCTGTCCGTGTAACGCTTGCGGCAGGCAAAGCGAAGCCCCCTCCCCCTCCTGTTCGCATACAGGTGGGGAGGGGGCTCTCTCTTACTTGTCGCCTTGTGTAATATTATCTCCGTAACTCCGCAATGCGTCCTCGGTCTGGATATTCTGCCTGCGTTGCATAATCATATCCTGCGCATATTTGGGAAGCGAAGAAAAATATTGCTGTGCCCTGTCACTTCTGTTGAGCAGTTCATCCAAGCCTCCGGCAGATATTGGTTCATCTTTATTTGACAATCCGGTCACCTCCTGAGCTTTTTTTTCAGCGGTAGAGAAAAACCCAGGCTTCCCCATAAAAAAGCGGCTTTCCTTCAGGCAGGTTTTTCTCTAATGAAATTCTTGTCCGAAGGGAAGCCTGTTATTCATTTTTGCCCGAATTATCTCCGGATGTCCCGGAAGCCTTCGATGATATTGGCCAGGCCTCTTTGCTGTAACCTGATACCTTGGGCAATATCCCTTTGTCCCTCCCGAATCCGGTTTTGGAGGACATCGGCAACGCCCTCAAGAACAAGCTTGTCTCCAGCCCGAACCTCGCGTATGCCCCTTTCGATATCTCTTATACCCTCGCCGTTCCCTCTGAAACGGATGTCCCGCAAGCCGTCGATGATATCGCCCAAGCCTTCCTCGCAATTGCGGACTCCGACAATACATTCCCGCGTACCCTGGCGGATACGGCAGTTGATGATATCATTAAGGCCCACACGGCATTCACTGATGCCCCCGGCGATATCTCTTATGCCCTCCCGGATATCGCCTATCCCCTCCGGACGGCACCCGCATCTATTAAAACTATCGTTAAACATACATTTACTCCTTTACATTATTTAGCAAGTGTGCAATTTAGTATATGAAATCTTTTGGGTTCATGTGTCCTTCTTCCTTCGCTGAATGTAAAGGTTCCCCCATACAACAGGCGGCTTGCCGCCTGTTGTATGGGGGAACGCCTTATATACTCAGTCAATTTAAAAACACTTTTGTGTTTTATTGTAAACCTATACCACGGCGTTGCGCCGTTCGATGATGGCATACCAGGTTATGGGGCCGATAATGCCGTCCACAGCCAGGCCAAACAGTCTTTGGAAGCTCATTACGGCAGCCTGCGTTTGGGGGCCGAAGATGCCGTCAACCGCAATCAAGGGTATGCTGGGATAGGCGGCATGCAGCTCTTGCAGGAATCCCTGCATAAGACGCACGCTGGTACCCCTGGAGCCGACCCTGAGAGGTGTGCCGGGATATTCCAGGGCGGTAGAAATTTGGCCGGTGAGAAGCTGGAATTGCTTCACAATATAATTCCATGTAATAGGGCCGATGATGCCGTCGGGCGCCAACAGGAATTGTTGCTGGAAGGCAACAACACTTCGCCTCATTTCCTCGCCAAAGGTGCCGTTCACTACAACATATGGAATGTTGGGATATACAATGCGTATGGTATTGAGGTGTGTCTGCATCAGGCGGACATCCGCCCCGGTGGAACCAACCCGGAGCAGGGTGCCGGGAAACTGCGGCGTTGTCGGCGGCTGTACCTCCCCGGCGGGGGGGACTTTCACGCTATCCTCTATTCCCTGGTATACGGAATAGAGCTTATTCCAGGTGACAGGGCCGACAACGCCATCCGGCGTCAGGTTAAAGGTTTTTTGGAATTCTATTACGGCGCTTTTCAGGTTGGGGCCGAAAACGCTGTCCTGTATAACGGTGGGGATGCTGTCATAATAGGGGGCAATGGCGTTTAATATAAATTGCAGCTCCAGCACGTCATGCCCCCGGGAGCCCTGGGAGAGCACCGTGGTGGGAGGGGACGCGCCCAAGCCAATCCGCTCCCCTTCGCTGTCCAGCTCGGCAAGCCTTGCAATCCCTGTAAATATGAAGGTAATTTTGTTCCAGGTCGCCCGCCCGATAATGCCATCCGCCGTCAGATTAAAGGTGCGCTGAAATACCCTCACGGCATTTTCCGTGTCTGCGCCGAAAACGCCGTTGGGGTTGGATATGACGGGAATCAAGGGGAAGTTGACCCGGATGCGGTTCAAGAAATTCTGCATCCGCCGCACATCGTCTCCCTGGCTTCCCACACGAAGCGGGGAACCGGGATAAGACTCTGTGATACCGGTGATATTTGTGCTGGCAACCAATATAACATCGTTGGGATAGTAGTAACGGAGAATTTCGATGGGCGTTCTGCCCTGGTTGGCAAGGGTCACCGTCCCCCACTGGGAAAGCCCCGCGCAAGTAACGGTGGTGCCGTTGCAGAATTGGGTGAAGAATGGATTGCGGAACCCGATTCTGCGCACAAAGGTGTTGAAGTATTCATCCACAAGCTGGCTGATGTTTTCATAGATTTCAGCGCCGTCCCGGTAAAACTGGTCGTAGCCGGTGGAGTTGGTAATATCAAAATTAAATCCCCGGCTTCTGTACCATTCCGTAAAAACCCGGTTTAACGCGAAGGAAATGATTGCGCCGATGTTGGCCAGCAGGGAATTTACCGGCCAGGTGGGGTAAATCTCGCTACAGGTCACATTTTTTATGTAATCGGAAAACTTCACCCGGACATTACGGGCCGCCGCATTGGTGGGAATCCCCAGGTGCACGGTGATATACTCGGGAATAACAACATCATTTACGGTTTGAACGGCGCCAAACCCGGGATCAGGATCCAGGCTTGCCTGAACCGGTATTACATAATCCTCCTGCCGGGAGCGCGATACCCGGTTTTGATAATCCTGCTGCTGGGCGCGTTCATCCGCGGGGGGGCCTGCGGGGTTTCGTTCCCTGGGGATCAAAAGGCCCAGCGGCGGAATAAAAATGCTCCTCTCGGTAATGGGGGAGGCCTCCTTGGCCAAGGGCAACATCTTAACCGGCAGAATGGCGGTTTGCGTATCCACAATTTGGACGCCATGCACATGGACGGTCACATAACCATCCGCGGTAACATCGACATCACAGAGGGAATACGCGGGTTTTCCAAAATACGGGTCTAACGTCAGCTCCTTATCCGGCGCCGTCAGGGCAAATTTCCCCGTGTTTCCATTGGCGTCCGTATCCGTTTCGTACAGAATGCTCCCATCAGGCTGCCTGATTACCACATGCGCGCCACCTACCGGCAAGGCGCTGTCCGCCGTATTTGCCTCTATTCTTATATAACCTACGCCCACTTTTCTTCAGTCTCTCCTTTCGGTTTGCTTCCAAGCATATCCGTTGATCACGGTATTTTTAGAAGGCTTTTAGAGTAACAGTACAGTTTATGAGCGAGGGAATACATATGTTACGGATTATTACCCCAAAAAGGCGGTGCGGAAATGCCAATTTACCAATCACCATATCCCGGTATCAAGCATAACCATAAACAAGAGGTGAGCGCAATGAATAGTAACCAAGCACATATCCCGCCGGGAATGCTGGAGAGGATTATACAGGATAAACAGTATAAAACGGCATGCTATGAGGTATTGCAAAGGATGACTGCCGACAGGCAAAACACGGAAATGATCGGAAGGATACTTGAGGATGAAAGAAGGCATCTGAACGATTTCACAAGGCTATATTATAACTTATTCGGTGGGCAGCCAAGCTTGTTAAGCAACGTTGCGCCACAAATCGCCTCTTTTACCGAGGGGATACAGTATTTGTTTGCAGGAGAAATAGATACCTATAATTTCTATAGCAATATCTTCTTCACCGACCCCAACACCGAGGTGCAGGATGTATTCAGGCGGGCCGTTTTGGACGAAAACATGCATTCCACACAACTCAACCATGTTTTTATCAACTCATCACTGAGCTTATAGCCTGCCCCAAGCCGATGCTGTGACTTCTTTGTACCGGCCCCGCGTATATTTTTTACTTGTCCTTTGCCTTTTTATGGGATATACTATAACAATGGCGAGTTATCTGGTATTTATTCCATGAAAGATTTTATATAACCAGATGGACTGGGGAGGGTTTGAAAAGCCTTCTTATTTGTTGTGACAATGCGAAGGAGATATAATTATGCAGGTAGGCGTAGGGTACAGCGACAACCCGGATACCCCGGCAGCAGGGGTGCAGGCGGCAAGAATGGCGGTCAGCCAAACCGGGAGGAGTGGCCCGTGTGATATGGTGCTGCTGTTTTCCACCGCCCGGCACGACCAGCGGATTTTGCGCGAAGCGGTGGCTTCGGTGGTGGGTGCGTCCGTGCCGGTATATGGCGGCGGGACGGTAGGCGTCATAACCAACGAGTATTTCGGATACGCGGGGGATCAGATTGGATTGGCCTGCATCTGGCTGGAGGGCGTCCGCTGCGACGTGCTGGCCGATGGGGGCCTGCTGGAGGGTGAGGAGGAAACCGGCATACGCCTGGGGCGCCGGCTCGCCGGGCTGGGGACAGACCCCAATTCCCCGGTTATGCTGTTTTATGACGCACTGGACTGTTCAGGCGGCGGCGTCCGGATGCTGATGGCCACCTGGCTTTTGGCCGGAATCGAAAAAGGCCTTGGATTTCTCCCCGACCTGACGGGCGCCGGGTTGCAGGGCGACCATGTATGCAGCCCCACCAGCCAGTGGATTGGCGACGGTATGGGCGACAATTACGCGATGGCGCTGGCTTTTTCCGGCGATATCCGCATTGACAGCGTCATCATGCACGGCTGCCGCCCCGCCACGCGGTATTACACTGTCACAAAGGCGGACGGGCAGGTAATCCTGGAAATCAACGGCAGTCCGGCACTGCAATTTTTAGATGAGCTGCTGGATTCGGCAATTGCTCCGGAGGACTATCCATTCTTCCTGATTTTTGGGGTAAACCACGGGAAGCGGTGGGGGGAATACGACGAGGACTACTACGCCAGCCGCCTTTGCCTTGGGATCGACAAGGAGCGCGGCGGGATTGTCATGTTTGAGCCGGATATGGCCCCAGGCACAGAGTTTCAACTGATGTTCCGCTCCCTGGATCTTGATTACATGAAGCCAAAGATCGATAAAATCTTTGATGAGCTTGACGGGCGTGAGCCTGTATTCGGGATGTATATCGACTGCGCCGGGCGATGCGCCGGTTACGCCGGAATGGACGCGGAGGACGCGCTGGTCATTCAGGAAACCGTGGCGGGCCGGGTTCCGGTTCTCGGCCTCTATACCGGTGTGGAGATCGCGTCCATCGGCGGCCGTCCAAGGGGCCTCGACTGGACCGGTGTTTTCTGCCTTTTCTCCCAAAGTAAAGGCGAAAGCACCGACAAAAGAACCGCCGCCGCGCCCGCGTGGGATATGGACGCGGCGCGGACTGATTCAAAGGAAATACCTGTGGAAGCGATGGTGCGCCTCTGCGAGCAAAACGCGGCAAAGATAATGGCTCTCGATACAAGCTCCATCACAATCCGCCACGAGCTGGAGCAGAAGCGGCGGGGCTTCAGCCTGCTTGCGGAGCTGGCCGTCTCCCTGCGGCGGAATGCCAGCTATGAAAGCGTCTTTATTCCCGTGGCGCAAAGGCTCAACGCCGCGCTGAACATGCAGCGGACAGTGGTGCTGGTACCCGACGGCAAGGGGCTTTTCTCGGCGGCTGTCCTACAGGGGTATTCCGCGGACGCAAAGGCTATGCTTGCGGGACGGCATATCGGGGTGGAGCCTGAGCTGCTGAATCCGGATCATCCGGTGCTTATCACCGGCGCCGACCCGGAAACCCGGATGGGCGCCCTGCGGGGGCTCCTTGACCTGCCCTATCTGATATCCTCTCCGGTCATTTTGCAGGGCCAGGTTGCCGCGATCCTGATTACGGGCCGGATGATTGAGGCAACGCCCTACCTTCTGCGCCTTGGCCGCAGCGATGTGGAAACTGTACAGGCCATCAGCGCCCTTCTGGCGTCGGTGCTGGCGGGACAGCGCCTGGCGGCCGCCGAGGAGCGAAATCAGATTATGCTGGACGCCATGCCGATGTGCTGCGTCTTTTGGAATGAATACGGCAATCAAACCGACTGTAACCAGGAAGCCCTTTCGTTGTTTGAATTATCCAGCAAGGCCGAATTTCTGCGGAGGTTCTATAAGCTGTCGCCTGAATATCAGCCCGACGGCCGCCACTCGGAAACCACCGCCCGGGAAAAGGTTCTGAAGGCGTTTGTCTCCGGCGGCGCCAGGTTCGAGTGGACCTACCAGACGCTGAGCGGCAAGCTGATCCCCTCGGAGGTCACGCTGATGCGGGTACCCAGAGGTGAGGATTACATCATGGCGGGGTATATCCGCGACCTGCGGGAGCAAAAGGCCGCCCTGGCCAAGCTAAGCGAGGCGCGGGATCTGGCCGAGAGAAACGACCGGGCAAAAAGCGAATTTCTGGCATCGGTAAGCCATGAAATCCGCACCCCCATGAACGCCGTTCTCGCAATGGCCCGGGCCGCGTCGGAAAGCGGGCTGGACGGGGAGCAGCGGAAGCTGATTGACCAGGGGATGCGTTCCGCCAAGCTGCTGACCGTTGCCATCGAGAGCATCCTGGACTTTTCAGAAATAGATTCCGGCCAGCTGACACTGGAAACCGGAGAATTTTCCGCCCGGGAGCTGGTGAATAGCGTCTGCGGAATGCTCCTGGAGGAAGCCCAGGCGAAATCGCTGTTCCTGCGCGGAGCGGTGGACTCCGATGTCCCCGAGATGCTGGTGGGCGATTCCGCCCGGCTGGAGCAGGCGGTCTTCAACATTACCGCAAACGCGGTCAAGTTCACCGAAACCGGCGGCGTGGATGTCCGCGTTTTCCGGGAAAAAGACGAGCTGCCCGGCAAGGTGGCCCTGACTTTTGAGATACGCGACACCGGCATCGGCATCAGTAAAGATCAGGTGGACAATCTCTTCAAGCCCCTGACCTCCGGTGACGCCGCCTTTGACCGGAAGCATAGCGGGATGGGGATGGGACTTTCGATCAGCAAAAGCCTGGCGGCGCTGATGGGCGGGGAAGTCACCTGCCAAAGCCGCCCCGGCAAAGGAAGCACCTTTTTGCTCACCGTCCCCCTCTCCCTGCCGGAGGAGTCCGGCGGGGCGGAAGATCAGGCGGCGGTTGTCCCGGAGGAGCTGCATGGAATGCGTGTGCTGGTAGCCGAGGATAATACCATCAACCAGATGATTATCGAGGAGCTGCTGTCCTCGGTGGGAATCGAGGTGACCATGGCGGACAACGGCATTCACGCGCTGAAGGCTCTGGAAAAGGAACGCTTCGACGTTGTCCTTATGGATATCCAGATGCCGGAGATGGATGGATTGACCGCAGCCACGCAAATTCGCGCCAATCACCGCTATGATGACCTGCCTGTTCTCGCCATGACCGCAAACGCGGCGGCGGAACACAGGGCCGAAAGCATGAAGGCGGGCATGAACGACCATCTCATCAAGCCCATTGACGTGGATCAGCTATACGCCGCCCTGAAGATGTGGGGCAGGCGGGGCGCTTAATATTTACCGGGCATATAAGCAATCCCGGGTTATGGCCGCCTGCCATAACCCGGGATTGCTTTGTATCGGCATATACGCCTTTTCCAAGGAATTCCAATTACTTATGGCTCGGGGTGGGATTCTTTTGGGAAATCTGCGCCCGGTACCGCTCCATCATCTCCTTAAAGAGCTCGCCGGTGGTGGGCGGCGTCCAGGTAATGGCGTTGGCTCCGGCGTCAATGGTTTCCCCAATGGATTCCACGGTGGGGCCGCCGGTGGCCATAATCGGCACTGTGGGGTATTCCCTCCGCAGCTCGGCCACCAGCGCCGGGGTGTTGGCGGCGGCGGATACGTTGAGGATGGTGGCTCCCGCCTCCAGCCGTCCGGCAACATCGTCCTGGGGACTGACGACTGTGACCACCACCGGGATATCCACAACCTCGCGGATGCCGCTTACCGTTGTGTTGGGGGTGGGGGAATTTACCACCACGCCGATAGCGCCCTGAAACTCGGCGTCCATCGCCAGCTGTACCACACGGGCGCCGGTGGTGGTGCCGCCGCCTACGCCGCAAAATACCGGGATATCCGCCGCCAGCATCAGGGCGTGGGTAATGATGGGCTGGGGGGTAAAGGGGTAAACGGCGATGGCGGCGTCGGCGTCAATATTGCGGATGATGGCTACATCTGTGGAGAATACAATGCCCTTTATCCGTTTGCCGAAGATCAGGATACCACTGCATCTGCGGATAATGGGGGGCATTCGGATCATATGGCTGCGCAGTTCGCCGGCATATTCCGGAATAAAACGATCGGACATCGTGCATCGCTCCTTTCTGGGGTGGATAACAGTCTATGGATATATTTTAATTATACAACAAAAGGAGACAAACATCAATGAAGTTAGAGGGGGCTATCTCGCTCTTTTTGATTATCGGCCCCGGACACGGTGGAAACCCAGAGCCATAACGGTGAGGAGCAGGGAGACGCCGGAGCCTCCCAGCAGCAGGATCAGGCAGGCGGCGTCCTGGCCTTGCACCCCCGCCAGATACCACTGGGTGGGAAAGAGCCGGGATAAGAAGGCCAGGGGGGTGCCGATCTCCGTCCAGTCCAGAAGCACGCCCCCCAGAACCAGGGCCAGGAGGAGCAGGTAGATGGAGGCGGCCATGAGCAGATCCGGCGTTTTCAGGATCGCCGCCAGCAATACTCCCAACCCGGTGAGGAACAGGCAGTAGGCGGACAGCATAGCGGCCTCCCACCCCATGGAGCAGAGGGCGGCGGGATACCCATAGGACACCACCCACAGGGCGAGGGCACCCACCAGCAGATTCAGCAGCAGAAGCGCCGTTCCCATCCCGCCGTAGTAGCACGCAAGGCCGCCCATATCCAGCCTGCGCCCCAGCTCCCCGGTTTTTTGGCTGATGAACCGGGGCAGCAGAAACAGGGTCAAGGCCATCAGGAAAAGAGCCGGGATTCCGTGGAGAATCCGCGCGGCCATGGGGTGTTCCCCCGCACTCTCCTCCCGGGCGGCGGACACATACCCGGTATTGGCGTAGACAAACATCCCCGGGTCGGCGCTTTTGTAAAAGTCAAGGCGCGCGTCCACATACTCCCGGATGGTATCCTCGGGGTGGCCGAAAACAGAGCCGATCTGCCGCACGGTAAATTCCCGGGCGGCTGTTTCTAAAATCGCGGCGTAGATAAGCTCGTTGAGCACCGGGGCGGAAATGGTTCCGGGTGATTCCAGTATGGTGACGCTCTCCTCCAGCCGGGAGCCGGTAACCGCAACCGTCAGGCCGTCATCCAAAATATAGGCGCAGTCCAGCCGCCCGGTGCGAACAAGATACTCCACCTCCGGCTGATCCTCCGGGGCGTAAGCCTCAAACAGGATGAAGGGGTAATCGGGAAGGGTATCATAAATATGGGAGGCCACCGGATCCTCCGGGGAAAACAGCACCCCCGCGCGGAGCTGCACCACAGGCGTGCCGCCCCCAATCAGTCGGCAGCAGAACAGCAGGCAGAGGGGGAGGAGGAGCAGGACGCCGATAAAAGCGCGATCCCGCAGGAGGCGCTTGCAGGTAATGCGGAAGGAAACAAATCCCAGCCTCATAGCGCATCCCTCCTGGTTTGCCGGTATCCCAGAACCGCCATGGCGGCAAGCAGGTACAGGCAGCCGAAGCCCAATACCCGCACCAGGGCGGAGGGGTCTATAGTCCCGGTGAGGCTGGTTTCCACCAATCGGGCCGCCCAATATTGAAAGGTAAAGCGGCCTGCTTGCCGCACCCCTTCGGACAGGTAGTCGGTGGGCACAATCCCTCCGGACACCAGAAGGCCCGCCAGGCAGACGCAGGAAAGGAGGAGCCTTGCCACCGTGGGACTGCGCGCTAAGCACGTAAGCAGCGCCAGAGCCGCCAGAGCGGCGGTGACCGCCAGCAGGGCGGCCAGGCAGGAAAGCCGGAAGGGTGGGAAATACCCGGGGAAGTACCGGCCAAGCCCCCAGAGCAGCCCGGCAGAAAGCAGCCCCCCACCGGCGTACAAGGGAAAAATACCGGCCCAACCCCCCAGGGACAGCCGGACGCAGCCTATCCGGAAGCGGGCCAGGGTTCCCAGCATATAGGGGGAAAGGAGGGGCTGCAACAGCTCCGAAAGCAGCACGGGAGACAGGGCCATGAGAAACAGCAGGGCGCGGATCAGGTAATAGGCTGGAACCCCGGCGGCCCCGGCGGAGGTAAGCGTTTGGTGAACCAGGAGCCGGTCGCGCTGGCCGAACAGGCCCAGATAACCCAGATTAGCGCTGCGGAACAGGTTTTCATACTGGGCGCTGTCTCCATACTGCCGGGCATAGTCCAGGGCGGTATACACACCCATTTGGCTGGTGGACAGGATGCGGGTAAACGCGTCGGCATACAGGCGCACCAGCTGGGATTTGAGCGGTGTGGCAGTGCTGTAGAATATGGTAAAGGGAAGGTTCTCGCCTCCCTTAACGCTTTGGGCGAAGCCGGGGGGAAGAACCAGCATGGCGGAGGCGTCACCCCGTTGCAGCATTGCGGTGGCTTCCTCAATGCCTTTCTTTTGGAATAAAACAAAATCCTTGTAGGTATCCGAGCCGGACAGGACATTGTACATCAGCCGCGTCTCCATGGAATTATCCTCGTCCACCACCACCAGGGTGATGGGATCCGCGGCTTGACTGCCATACAAAAGAAAACTGCCCAGCAGCCCCGTTGCAACACACAACAGGGCCGTCAGGCAAACAAAAAGCAGGAACCGCTTCCAATAAATAATAAGGAGCTTCAGGGTCTGTCTCGCAATCAACATAAATGTCCTCTATGGGTTCGGAATAACCAAAAAGCCGGAGCAGCCTAAAGCGGGCCTTGTTTTTTAGCTGTACATGGACTGGAGGTGCTCCATGGTAATATCCCGGAAATTGATACTGTTTTCCTCGGTAATGCCCGGATCCACATCCTCACCGGTCACACCGTATATTTTAAACGTGAACTGGAAGGAATCCTCGGAATCGTATTCCATATCCTTGACGGTAAAGCGGCCGTTTTCCAAGGCAAGGGTTTCGGCGGTATCCAAAAGGCTGCCGGTGAGGATGTAGGACATGTTTTCGTAGCCGCCATTCATCCCTATGGTGGCGGTTAGATTGTCCTCGCCCTCCAGGGCGGGATTCCACTGGAAGTCAAAATCTATCGCCATGGAATTCTCCTCATCGGTGGGATCTGTTAATTCCAGCTTGTAGATATCCCCCAGAACTCCGTCAACCACTGTTTTTTCCCGGGTCAGGCGGGCTTGAAGCTCCATCGTCTCGGCGTCGTCAAGGCTGTCCGCGGGCGCCGCCTCCGCGTCCGCTTCTCCAGGGCGGACTGAACCCTTCATATTAAAATCAATGACAAATTTATCCGCCGTATTCTTTTCGCCTGTAAGATCCATAGCCATATTAAATTCGTAGTCATAGACGGTGCCGGGGGAATAGGCGTCGGCCATCGAGGCGGAGTAGGGGAGAAGCTCTATGCGCTTAATCTGCTTGTCAGCGATAAAGTAGTGCACCACCAGGGGTGAGGTAAACTCCATCTTATCCACCTGATCGAAAAGAACATCGTAGGATTCCATGACGGACGCGCCCATTATGGCTCCCATGGGGGCAAAGGTTTCGGTCATGGTTTCCTTATAGAAATCCGTGAGGCCGGTGAGGTAGGCTTTCAGCGCCTCGGGGGGATAGGTGCAGCTTATAACCTCCATCTTCTTGCCATCCTCGCCGGTAACCTGCGTCTCCCTGGCCACGGTACTCGCGGCCTCCAGCTCGGTTTGGAGCTCCTCGGCGCGGGTGAGGAGGGCGTCGTTGGCGCTGCTGTTAAAGGTGTTTGCCAAAAGCGCGTTCAGGTCAAAATCCGCGGGCAGGGGGGACATCATGCCGAACAGGGAGGCGGCCCAATCCTCCCGGAAGGTGGCGGTGTCAACGGTGATATATTCCTTGGCGGGGAAAAAGCCGGGGATGGACAGCGCCAGCCGGTCGGGGGACAGGAACAGCTTGTTGCCGGTATAGGGCGCCACATCCAGCGACCAAAGCTGCCTGGATTTCTCCGGATCCATCAGGAGGCTGCCGGTGGCCTTTGTAGCCTCGTCCAGGGTGAAGGAAAAGTCGATGCCGGCGGGGCCGTCAAAGCGTCCGGATAAATTGGGGTACTCGGCGTAGCTGGCTGAAAATGATTCCGAATTGGCCTTAAGGGCAGTTCGGAGATATTCCTTGGGATTGCCGATTCCGCCCCTGCCAAAGGCAAAGACAGCCACCGCAATTACAGCGATACAACCGACAATCACGGGAATCAGCGGGAATTTCTTCTTGGGGGGCTCGACGGGGTCGGCTGCCGTCCCGTCGCTATAGGAATAGACCTGGGGAGCTTCCCCGGCGGAAAGCATATCGCCTGCGGAAAGGAGGTCATTGCCGTCGCCTGCGGTGTTTTCCGCAGGGCTTTCCCCGGCGGTTTCAGCGGAAGCCTCTGCGTAGGGAGCGGCCTGTTCCGCGGCTTCCGGGGCTCCGCCCTCCGTGGAAGCCGGGGTGTTGGGATCGTCTCCTGCCGGAACCTGGCCCTGGGGCTCTTGCTTGTCAATATTCATATTTTCGCATTCTCTCCTCTGATTAGTAGTAGTAGGTATTGTGTAAGGTCGCCTTGGTCTTGGGGCAAGCTCTCGGAGCTCGCCTGTAATGCTACCCTGCCTCCGTTCAGCAGGCACACTGTGTCGCTGAGAGGCAAAATTTCATCGGCATTGTGACTTGTATATAATATGGTGATGCCACCCTGCTTTAGAAGCAATAGTTGTTGGGCCAGCTCCTGCTTAAAGGATAAATCAAGCCCGGTAAAGGGTTCATCCAATATAAGCAGCCGGGGATCAGCCAGGAGGGCGGCGGCAATGGCGGTGCGCCTGCGCATGCCGCCCGACAGCTTTTCCACCGGCTTCCGGAGCATATCCTTCACGCCCAGTGCAGCCACGGCGGGAATGGCCAGCCCCCGGGCAAGAGAGCTGTGGGCGGCGGCGGCCCAGAAGGACAGGTTATCCCTGACGGTAAGATCGGCAAACAGGCTGTCCTGCTGAGGCACAAAGCCGATCTGGCGAAGCAGCGCGTTTTGTCCGGCCAGGGGCTTCCCCTGAAATAACACCTCACCGCTGTCGGCACGGAGCAACCCGGACAAAATTCCCAGCAGGGTGGACTTTCCCGATCCGTTGGGCCCGATGACACAGGTAGCCGACCCTTGTTGTACCGAAAGGCTTACATGATTCAGCACGGTTTCCCGTTTATAGGTCTTGACAAGATTTGTCGCGGTAATCAGCGGACAGCTCCCCCTTTTCATCCATTTGTCTATTCTACACCAAATGGCCCTAAATATCAAGGTATGCCGTTTTGGGCTTGTGTATGCGGCAAAAGGATAAATAACCCCGCAGCAGGGGCTGCGAGGTATTACAAGGGAGACGATACAAGAATCCCCAAGGGGCGGGTCAGGCTGTAGGCGAAAAGACCTTGGGGAAGCTCTTTCGGAAAAAAGCTTCTCCAAACATCTTCAAAAAGCTTTACGGTTATAGCTGGTTAACTTAAAAACGCTAAAGCATTTTTAAGTCGCGGCGAACGCCGCGCGCCGCCCATAGGGCGGCGTTAACCTTGCTGCATAGTCAGTTGCACGCCAAAGGCGTGCCAGCGAGCAAAGCTCGCTGTTTGAAAACGCTTTAGCGTT
>Ga0153996_1000131_pt1 | contig 39871 bp, 40 predicted proteins | sample TSNC080MetaG_FD_104728 | JGI IMG/M metagenome (GOLD analysis project Ga0153996, IMG submission 104728) | Attine ant fungus gardens microbial communities from North Carolina, USA - TSNC080 MetaG | ecosystem: Host-associated > Fungi > Mycelium > Unclassified | place: USA: North Carolina, Lumber... | reverse complement strand
TTGTTTTGTCATGCCGTCAAGGGTGGCGTACGCTGCCAAAGACTTCAATATTTGCGATTTTCAAGGTTCAGATGGGCCAATTTTTTTGACCCGGTTTTTCATAGGCTGCTTTACACTACCTTTCTAATTAGGTTATAATTCATTTCATTATACAGCAAGTCTTGAAAATTTACCATAGATTTTTAGGTTAGAATAGGTTAGAATGAATATGGCTGAACTGTAACCAGCAGATAAACAAATCACAGGTGAAGTATAATGAATGAAAAATCTTTAAAAACATTGGAATATCATAAAATAATCAATCAACTGGCAAAACTTGCATCATCCCCCATGGGTAAAGAGCTTTGCCAGGGGCTTTCCCCCTCCATAAGCCTTGATGAAATCCGTAAAGTACAGAAAGAAACCACAGATGCACTAACACGCATTTTTGCCAAAGGAACTGTTTCCTTTTCAGGCATCCGGGATATTCGCGGTTCTCTTTTAAGGCTTAAAGTAGGTTCGACAATCGGCATCACAGAATTATTACAAATATCCGCTCTCTTAGATGTTTCTCTAAGGGCTAAGCAATACGCCAGAAAGGAAAACGATGAAGATGCGCAGGATTCTTTAGATGGCATGTTTGCCGTCATTGAGCCATTAACGCCATTAAATCACGAAATCCGCCGCTGTATTGTCTCGGAGGAAGAAATTGCTGATGACGCCAGTACAGCGTTAAAGTCCATCAGACGTAATATTAAATTGACCAACGAGCGTATCCACCAACAGTTAAACACCATGGTCAATTCACCAAATATCGGTTCCAAATTGCAGGATAATATTGTAACGATGCGTAACGGACGTTATTGCCTGCCGGTCAAGGCCGAGTATAAAAGCCAGGTACAGGGTATGGTTCATGACCAGTCCTCCTCAGGTTCCACTTTGTTTATAGAGCCCATGGCTGTTGTTAAACTGAATAACGACTTGCGTGAACTCTCAGGCAGAGAGAAAGAAGAAATCGAAAAAATACTGGCAGATTTAAGCAACCTGGCCGCAGAACATACTGAAGCATTACAGCAGAATCTCTTTGTGTTGACAGAACTGGATTTTATATTTGCAAAAGCCGGTTTATCCCGTTCCTATCACGGTAGTGAACCTATATTTAATGAGAATGGTTATATTAACATCAAAAAAGGACGTCACCCCCTGCTGGATAAAAAGAAGGTGGTTCCCATTGATATTGTTATGGGCAAAGACTACAAGCTTCTGATTATTACGGGTCCCAATACCGGCGGTAAAACAGTTTCTCTGAAAACCGTGGGTCTCTTTACATTAATGGGGCAGGCGGGGCTTCATATTCCAGCCTTTGATAAGTCTGAACTTGCTGTTTTTGAAAATGTCTATTCCGATATCGGGGATGAGCAAAGCATAGAACAAAGCCTGAGTACCTTTTCCTCGCATATGACAAATATAGTGAATATCATTCAGGAATCCAATTATAAGTCTCTGGTGCTGCTGGATGAGCTTTGCGCCGGCACCGATCCCACCGAAGGAGCCGCACTGGCTATTGCCATTCTTAAGAACTTTTTAATCCGCGGGGTTTTGACGATGGCAACGACCCACTATAGTGAATTGAAAGTATTTGCGCTTTCAACAAAGGGAGCATGTAATGCCAGCTGTGAATTTGATGTCGCCACCCTAAGCCCGACATATCGGCTATTGATTGGGATTCCTGGGAAAAGCAACGCTTTTGCCATTTCCGGAAAGCTTGGACTTCCCCAGTTTATGATTGAAGATGCCCGAAAAAATATTGATATTGCGGATCAAAATTTTGAAGACTTGTTGTCCGATTTGGAAACCAGCCGTAAGACCATTGAGAAAGAGCAGGAGGCTATCGAATCCTACAAAAAGGAAGTAGCTGTCCTTAAAGAAAAACTGGAAGCTAAACAGGAGAATATTAAGGAGCAAAGGGAACGGATTCTCAGAGAAGCTAATGAACAGGCGAGTACGATTCTCCAAGAGGCGAAAGATTTTGCTGATCAGACTATCCGAGAAGTCAATAAACTCTCTACTGGAAGGGTAGATACGAAAGCATTAGAAAAACACCGGAGTGCCGTCAGGGAAAAATTAAGTTCTTCTCAGACCGCTGCTTCTCATAAAGTCACCCGCCAGGGTAAGGAACTGAAATCGTCGGATATCAGGCTGGGGGATAAAGTCAAAGTGTTGAGCATGAATATTGACGGCATTATTACTACTCTGCCTAATTCGAAAGGGGAAGTTGCCGTTCGCATGGGTATACTGACATCCCATGTCAAATTAAACGATCTTGAACTAATTGATGAAGACATTATCAAGGCACCTGTCCTAAATAAATCAGGTGCAGGAAAGATTAAGATGTCTAAAAGTGCAGACATTAGTACGAGTATTAATATTATCGGTAAAACAGTAGATGAAGCGCTCCCCGAAGTCGATAAATATTTAGATGATGCCTATTTGGCTCATTTATCACAGGTGACCGTTATTCATGGCCGGGGGACCGGTGCATTGAAGAATGCCGTACACCAACATCTTAGAAAGAATAAGCATATCAAATCTTACCGCCTGGGTACTTTTGGAGAAGGTGAGGCAGGGGTGACTATTGTGGAGTTCAAGGAGTAAATGAAATGAGCAGCAGTGGTAAAATAATTGCCGCTGCTGCTCATTTCGAGAATTAAAGACGGTTACTTATTTTCTATTCAAAACTGAAATCGCCTTACTTTTTTCTTGACTTTCCACAGAATATAATTCCAATACCTATTATAATTATTATTAAGTCAATAATTATAGATATATATATAACAGGTTCTTTCATATATATCAATGGTGATTCAGTTAGTACTGGTAATCCGGCTAGTATTTCTAAGATATTAATAAATTTTAAGCTGTATAACTGTATGGATAGAAGCATTAACCCTAATATAATTGTAATTATACCTATACATATCATCTCTAACTCTCCTCACATAATAAGTTTATCTCCTCATTCAAAAATACTGTAAAATATTTCACATATTCATCATTTTACAACTAACGAATATGTTCCGTCTGCAAACCCATTAGATAGTTTTTTCAAAGATTTGGTATTCAGATTATATCGAAGCAAATAAGCAAATGGATTCCACCAAAATATAGCTATAAATACTTCTATAAACATCTCTATCATTTGTAGAATAATACTGTTATTTAACTTTTTTATAGTTTTCGCAAACATTGATATCCTTTTGATGTTTTCCACATATCGCCATCAAAATAACAAAAACGCTACTCCATAGAAGAGCCATAATAAAAGAACAGGCAGTTACAGTCATTGTTTTTTCTCCTTTAACTCCTGAACAATTTGTTCAAGTTGGCTAATAAGCTGCTCTTTTTCATCTGTGTTTTCATATAACTCATCAACCAGCCCGGCTATTGTCTTTATAGAACTTACAGGATATCTTGATATATGGTATTCATCTTCTGTCATTGTAGGAACATAAAGAGTAAAATGAGCAATAGCGAAAATCTAATTGGGGTAAATCGCTATATGAGTTATAGAGTAAATTATTCGGTAAGAATCTGATAATGTTCAAAATAAAGTATTTTTTCTTCCTTTGTTTTAAATACCTGTTCTGCATTTATGAATTCATTGTAATACACTTCCCTTTCCTCATATTCATATAGTGATAATATCGGAAATTCATCTTCACTATAGTTCAAAGGGAATTTGGCAAGCATAGGTGTAACATACAAAAAAGCACTTTCTTCTGATAAGTTAGATAGACATAATATGTATTCTCTGTCTTCTTTTAAAAAGTTATATCCATCATAAGTAATAATCATATTAGAACCAATATCAATTGGTTCATATACATATATTATAGAGTCACGATAAGTACCTTTTATCTCTTCGATAACTTCTATTTCTGTTTTCAATGTCCCTTGTAAAACCTCACGTTCTCCTGTTATCTTGCCACGTATTATATAATCGCTTTCCTCCAGCATATTAATGCTTCTTAAATCATAGTCGTATAGGAATACATTTGCATATTCAGGATCCTCATACAGATAATAGCGATAGCTGCTTGCATTTTTCGTTAAGTCTTCAAATTGGTATATGCTTATAGAAGCTCTACTGATAACACCTAGCAGGATACAGATTATAATTGTTATTGCTATTATTAATATAAACATTCTATTAGTTATCGTTTTCATAATCTTTAACCTCGAATAGTTTACCATTTTCCACTCTAAAGTAGTGGTCACACAGATGAACTAAATCTTCTTTATTATGACTTGACAGGAGAATCGTTACACCCCGCTGTTTCTCTTCAGTAAGAATTCCTTTTAATATAATTTTACTTTTTTCATCAAGACTATTTGTTGGCTCATCCAGGATAATTAAGTCTGGTGTTTCCATGAGCGCTTGTATAAGAGCCAATTTTTGTTTCATTCCTAAGGAGTATTTGCCAAATAACTTTTTACTTTTGGGTTCTAGCCCCATTCGCTCCATCCAGTAATAAATATCTTCTTTAGTACACACTTTTTTAATATCTGCAATTATTTTTAAGCATTCAAACCCGGTTAAATCGTCCCAAAATCCAGGAGTTTCTATAATTACTCCACATGACTCAGGAAAATCAATATCTTTTCGAATTATTTTATCATCAATTTGTACACTACCGGCGGTAAGTTTTATCAATCCGCAAATAGCACGAAATAGCATAGTTTTACCTGAACCGTTAGGACCCATAAAGCCATATATTTTCCCCTTATCTAAGCTTAAATTAATATTATCCAGAATAATATTTTTTTTAATTACCTTTGTACATTCTTTTAGTTCAATATAAGACATTGTGTCCTCCGTTTATAAAAAATCTTTTTTCTTTATTATGAAATTCCCCAATATTATGATTGCTGCGAGATAAATTAATCCACACATAGTGGGCCACCAAACATTCCCATATATACTAATATTATGAAATGGATACGCTTCTCTATCTAATATATATAAGACAGCATAATTTTGCGTAAAAGGTAGATTATATATATTTATATATTTATATAAAGTATGAAAAAGTATTATAGATAAAATATAAATTGTACAAGTTATTGAGTAACCTACAATGCTATTAAATTTTATAGCTATAACATTTGTTAAAAGAATAAGCGTATATTGAACCAGCAATTTAAAAATCAAAATTTTTATAATAATAATAATTAATTCAAAGATGGAACTAATTTTAAACCCTATACATCTGAAAATAAATAATTGAAAAGCCATAAAAACAAAATCTACAACGACCAGTTTAGTAAATATTTTCAGACATTTATTCAAAAACCATTTTTGCTTTTTATTTGAACGCGTAAATATATATACAGCATTTTTTTCAAGATCAATTGCGACACTATCTGCAAATAACGAAAACATTATAAGATTGGGAAAGGCTATCATTAATATACCCATAACATTTATCCTTTCACCTAACATATTATACGTGTTGCCATAAATAAACACATCTGCCATATTATCTGTATATAATAATATATCTTTTGAAAAAATTAAGCTGCTATATATAATGAAAAGTATATAAATGATATAATAACCTGAATATTTATTTTCGGCTTTCACATAAATCTCCTTTTTTGCAATGTAATAGTTGACTGAGTATATAAATATTTAAAATCATGATTATCTCCTGCCCAATATCTATTTATTAACATAATAATAACAATATCAAAAAGTATATTAGCAACTACGCCCAAATAGATTCTTTTGTTATTTTTCATAAACTTTCTTTCCGTATCCCAATCATAGTGAGTATACCTCCTAAAACCAACCAGCCAGTAATTGAAATAATTAAAGAACTCAATTTTCCTGGAGCCGTTTGAATATACATCGGTACCTGATATTCCACCGGTAGTAATATAGTAATTATATTTACAATCAAAAATACGTATATACATTGATATAATCTTTTAATATGACCAAAAACCAGTGAAAAACCCAAAGTAAATAATCCTAAGCATGAGCTATACAAGGACATAATTGTTATGATTATGAAATTATAAATATAAGGCATATTATCGTGAATTTCCGGCAAAAAAATATCAGGTGTTTTTCCGTAAAGCTCATAAGCAGCCAGGCCATATTCATTGGCCACTCCAATATTAGGCACAGCGATTATTGTAAGTATTTCATTACAACCAAAAACAAAGAGAATTGAAATAAAATTTATCATTATAATTGAAATGGCTTTTGAAGCAATATATTTTTTACTATCAACACGTAATATATAATAATTGCAGATTGTCTTTTCTTTTTCGTAAGAATAGCTATCTGCATACAATAAACATGAAATTATAGGAAAAATAAGGATTACAAGATGAATAGCAGACCGATACTCTGGATTTAAGATAATACTCATATAATTCGTTGCAAGCAAATCTAATGATGTTTTTCCAATAGCCGAAAATACAGTTAGTAAATATATAAAAATCACAAAGAAAAAGATTAAAGAAAATACGATTTTATATTTAATCCCTTTAATACATCTGTATATATCATTTTTAACTAAATTAATTAACATTTCGTTCTCCGCTCATTTAGCAGGATGCGACTTATATAAGCCGCATCCCATTAACTATGTAATATACCTAATTGTGATTATTCATAATCTACATAACCAGCCACACTACCTGTTGTACTATTAAAATTAGCAGTAACTATTCCCATACTATCCCAAAATAATCCATTTGTCAAGTAAGATTTTGTCAAATACGAGAGAAAAATCTTGTTACTTTCTCCTAATTCGGCGGCAAACTCATAAGAGGTTACCCTCAGTTGACAATGTAATACTCGGTTTACATTGTCAACTGAGGGTAATTGCTTTTAATATCATAATCCTAACAATATAATCATAAAATAAACCAACGATTTAACATTTAGGAAAGTGGACATATGCAACAACTTATTTCTCTTGAGCCGGCGGCCAAAAAGGTATGTATCGAAAGCTCAAAACCCCCGCTGATATTCCAATTGCCGCCGGAGAAGGCGCGAGAAGTTTTAAATACTGCACAGGACACACCCGTTTTTAAATACCCAGCTACGATTACGACGATAAAAGTAGATACAGGTAAATGGGGTATTGTTACAGTACATTTTATCAGGCCAGATAATATCGTCGGGACTCCCAATGCGATTTTTTACATTCACGGTGGTGGATGGGTATTGGGGAATTTACATACTCATGACAAACTTGTTCGTGAACTTGGTGCCAGAACCAATTCGGTAGTTATATTCCCCGAATATAGCCTTTCACCTGAAGCTAAATATCCAACTGCCGTTGAACAATGTTACTCTATTTTATCATCACTGTCATATATATCTATTCAAACGAACTGGCATATGAATCTTGATACTCTGACGGTTGCCGGTGATAGTGTGGGAGGTAACATGGCGACTGTAATGGCTATTATGGCAAAATACCGAAACGGCCCCAAAATTCATAAACATCTGATGTATTATCCTGTGACCAATGCTTATTTCGATACGAAATCATACATCCAATTTGCCGAGGGCTATTACCTGTACCGAGCGGGTATGATATGGTTTTGGGATAATTATACAACCTCTGAGAAAAACCGTAATCAAATTACCGCATCACCTTTACGTGCGGCATCAGAGCATTTGAAGGGCTTGCCCGACGCAATGATCCTCAACGGGCAGGCAGATGTATTGCGTGATGAGGGGGAGGCATACGCTGTTAAACTTCGTGAAAGTGGCGTAGATGTAACAACTATACGGTTTAATGGCATTATTCACGATTTTGTAATGCTTAATGCCCTGGATCAAACAAATGCCGTTCGCGCTGCAATGGATGTATCTACCGACTGGATTAACCGGAAAAACCTCATGTAAGCATATTCCCACCGGGCCTGATTGAAAAATCAGGTCCTTTTCCACTTCAACCGATGCAGCTCTCCCTCCAGCTCCATTTCCCGAAATCCTTGCTGCCTCAACACCTCATAAAGCACGATAGCTACCGAATTAGATAAATTCAAAGAACGAATAGATTCAAGCATAGGAATACGGATACATGTTTCTTCATAATCTACTAAAATCTCTTCAGGTATTCCTGCGCTTTCTTTACCAAACATTATATAACAATTTTCCGGATAGGCAATCTCGGAGTATCCATGCTTCGCTTTTGTTGTCGCCATATAGAGCTTGTCCTTTGCATCGGGATTCTTCTCTAAAAAACCACTGAAACAGTCATAAATAGCCACATCTAAATGCTCCCAATAATCAAGGCCTGCCCGCTTAACCAACTTTTCATTGATTTTAAATCCCAGCGGCCGGATCAAATGAAGGCGTGCCCCTGCAGCCACACACGTACGCCCGATATTTCCTGTATTGGCCGGCATTTCCGGCTCTAGTAATACGATATTTACCATACTCTACCTCGGATTGTTTTTGATGTACGCCACAAATCTTGCTATCCTGCCGGTAGCCTCCTTTAACTCCTCCAGAGAATAAGCATAAGAGATTCGCAGGAAGCCTTCGCCACAGTCTCCAAACGCGGTTCCCGGTACGACAGCAACCTTTTCACGCTTTAGTAATTCGGTAGCAAACTCATCAGAAGTCATATTGAGGCTCCTGATACTTGGGAAGGCATAAAATGCGCCAAAAGGTTCAAAGCAATTAAGCCCCATATGACGAAAAGCATTAACAACAAATTTTCTTCGCTGGTCATAGGACTCCCGCATTTCCTGAACATACTTTTCGCCATTTCTAAGGGCCTCAACAGCAGCATACTGACTTGTTGTCGGTGCAGACATAATGGCAAATTGGTGGATTTTAACCATCTGCTCGATAATTTCTGATGGTCCGCATGCGTATCCCAGCCGCCATCCGGTCATTGCAAACCCTTTGGAAAAACCGTTAATTAAAACAGTTCTTTCTTTCATTCCGGGAAGTGACGCAATCGACACGTGGTCACTGCCATAAGTCAGCTCACTATATATTTCATCAGACATCACATAAATATCATGCCCACGGCAGACGCTTGCGATCTCCTCCAAATCCCCCAACCCCATCGTCGAGCCTGTGGGATTATTTGGAAAAGGCAATATGAGTATTTTGGTTTTTGGTGTAATAGCATTTTGCAGCTCTGCTTTTGTCAGTTTAAATTCATTCTCTGATTTAAGATTAATAATCACCGGAACACCGTCGGCCATAGTCACGCAGGGTTCATAAGCCACGAAGCTAGGCTGGGGAATAAGCACTTCATCCCCAGGATTTAACATCGCACGAAGTCCGGCATCAATGGCCTCAGACCCACCTACGGTTACGAGTATTTCATGAGCCGGGTCATAGGACACATGACATCTTCTATTTAAATACACACTGATTTCTTCCCTCAATTCTTTTAAGCCAGAATTGGACGTATAAAAAGTCCGCCCCTTTTCTAAAGAATAAATACCTTCTTCCCGGATACTCCACGGTGTATCAAAGTCTGGCTCTCCCACGCCAAGGGAAATGACATCCGGATCGTTCATTTCCACAACTATATCAAAGAATTTTCTGATTCCTGATGGTTTTATCTCTACAATTTTTTTAGACAACGGGATCCTCAAGGCGTAATCAACATCCTTTCTCTTTTGGCTTCTGAAACTAATATCGTTCCGTGATCCTTATATTTTTTCAAAACGAAATGGGTAGCAGTACTTAAGACAGCTTCTAAAGGTGCTAATTTTGATGATACAAAACTTGCTACTTCCGGCAGGGTCTTCCCTTCAATAATCACAGTGAGATCAAATCCTCCTGACATTAAGTAGACGGCATTAACTTCACTAAAATTATAAATTCTCTCAGCAATCTTATCAAATCCAAGACCTCGCTGAGGCGTCACTTTAACCTCAATTAAGGCGGTCACTTTTTCATTAGCCGTATTATTCCAATTGATAATCGTATGATAGCCGCAGATTACCTTGTCACGTTCCATCTCATAAATGGCCTTTGCCACATCTTCGGGCTGTTCCCCAAGTACAGCTGCCAAATCTTCAATGCTGATTTTACTATTTTTTTCGATGACGGTTAAAATTTTTTCTTTCATTTTCGTCTCCTTCCATTGCTAAGTCACTGAAGCCATTGTTTATAACTTTTTGTATTTCGTCCGTTCCCGGAGGTTCTAAATACCTCACCTCATCATCATTAATAATGACCCGGTCATTGCCGGCGACAAAGCGTCCAATGACTCTGGCGTCAATACCCTGGTCTCCCAGATGCTGCACAAGCAGCTCTCCTTGCCCTACGGCAATCAATAAAGAACCTTCCGAAGCCATTTGATAAGGGTTGATGTTAAAATAATTACAGATTTCAACAGTCTCCTGCTTTAGCGGAATCTTTTTTAAATTAACCTTAAGGCCCACATTGGCGGCGGCGGCAAATTCCCATAACGCCCCAAATATGCCGCTTCGTGCCACATCATGCATAGCGGCTACGCCAAAGTCTACGGCAGCCTTTGCGTCATCATACACAGATATATATCTGAGCAGCTCCTTAGCGCCCTGAATAAAATCCCTGTTGTACCGGGATATTAATTCGGCTTCATGATCTTTCGCCAATAAATAAGTGCCTTTGATGCCTGCCCATTTTGTCATGACGATTTCCTGGCCGGCTAATATATTTTTAGATGAGAGCAACGCAGAAGTTTTTACTTTGCCGACACCGGTTATCACTAATACCGGATGGACGACTGCATCAGAAACCTCAGTATGGCCGCCCATAATTTCCATATCCAGCATATGGCATTGTTCCTCAATTGCTTTAATCATCATTTTTAAATCAGATTCTCTAAAACCTTCGGGCAGAAGAATCGTCTGCAGGATGCCAACCGGCTTTGCTCCGCTGCACACCAGATTATTAACAGCCATATGTACGGCGATTAGCCCAATATCGGAGGAGGCTCCGGATACAGGCTCAGTGGCGATGGTAATGATATCACCCGGGGAGGTATAGACGCCACAATAATCGTGGCCAACTCCGGGTTTTGTGGGAACTTCTTTACTCCGTTTATGTATTTGTTTAAAAACAGAACGCTTTAAAACCGTTTCCGGTATTTTGCCTATCTTCATCGTAACCTCCTGCCGAATCATTCGGATTCTACCTCTGCCTCATTGAAGTGTTCCTATCGTGATATGTCTGGGGACCGCCTGATAAAAACTCCGGTTGACTAATTCGGTAGATTCCAGCACGCCATCCACATAAATATTTTTATAAAAAGCCGCCACATAGCCAGTATGGGCGCTTTGGGTGACTTCCTGAAAGCCTTCGGGCTGGGAAGAATCTTTTGTAATGACGTCTGCTCCAGGCGCTATTGTCTGCTCTGTCACACTATAAAACTCTATTGTCCGATTTGCAGGCCTGGTTTCAGTACCATAAATGCTTATGGTTATCTGGGAACTATCTGCATATGCTTCAATATATACCGGCGAATCATACTCATTCTTAAATTTAAGATCCAGGGTCGGATTTGATATTGTCGCATCGCCGGCCAGAGGCATATAACTGACAGTCATAGAATGATTTGTTCTCTCAGTGACAGATAGCTCTGCTCTTAGTACCGTCTGGTATAGTGTTGATGAAACCTGGCAGATTCCACCGCCATAGCTTTGGACCACCTTCCCCCCTGAATAAGAAGAAGCTAAATAATAACCATTTCCACCAGATATAGGATTCACTTTTTCAAGAAAAGAGAACTCCTCTCCGGGATATAAAATCGTTCCATTAATTTTGCCGGCGCCATTTTGAATGTTGCCCTTACGGTTGGCTGATGATGAACTAAAATTCGTTGTATATGTACCTAAGCTATCTTTAATACCGGTCAATTGCTCGCCGGTGTGTTCCGGTGGGGTTTCATTAATAATCATGGCAATTGTCAGGTCTTGTCTGTCCCATTCTCCTTCAATGCAGTTTTTGACAGCTTCCATTGTCGCTGCTACGTCAACCGTCCTGCCGTTTTGTGCTTCAGTAATGATGAATTCACCATTCTCTCTTCTTATTGATGCATTACTTGGTTCGCGATTAATTTCACCGGAACGCTCACTTAATATTTGTGTCAGTGTCTCGGCATTTATCGAAAATGATAAATCATAATTCACACCATTGTTTTTGGCATCTTCAAGTTCCTTATAGCGCTTAACTATATTTCCCCGCCGGCCAATCTTAAGGGCCTCGTTGATAATTGTATGTTGGACTGCTTCTAGACCGAAATCTGAATAGTTAATTTCTATGACATCCGCTCCGGCTGTCATAGTCAGCTTGCCTGCTTTTATGCCGGCGATATAGCCCTCAATTGCTTCCTGGGCTTCGGCCTTGGTCATTCCACTCAAGTCCACACCTTCTATGGACACACCTTCAGGAATCGTATATTCTTCTTCTGTTTCCTGAGCATATCCAACAAAGCTTAAATTAGTTGACATAAAGAAAACAGGTATGACCAAAGCCAGCAGCCATAAATACTTTCCAGGTTTCATAAATTTCTCCTTTATGACTATAAAAATGAAGCCAATACACCAGCCAGCATAGCAAATATAATAATTCCGATAATGATTCTTGCCGCAATTTTTGAAGTTTTTTTATTGTTAAACATCATTAAAACCTTCTTTCATTTATTTTCTTCCATTAGCCAAAGTTAAGGAATCAATCAGGCGTGAGGCCTCACTCCTTGTCAGTGCTCCAATATCACCGCTATACTCTATTTTATGATATTTTATTAATTGAATCAAGTAGGCTTTTTGCTTCCCAGTAATTGGCTGTGCTTTTTTAATTTTATAGCACAGCGGTCTGGGGGTAAATAAATCAGAATACTCATCATAATAATAGTGTCCCATGGTTTGATATATTTTAGCAGTCGCCAAGGCATCATGATAGGCACGATGCGCCTTATCATTAATAATATTATATTTTTTACATAAAAATTCCAGACTTCTTGAAGGAAAATCCTTATGTACTGTTTTCGCAATATTTAATGTGTCAATTCCTTGTTTTTCAAACTTAAGGCCATGTGAATGGGCAGCCGTTTTCGTAAATTTAAAATCGAACATAATATTATGCCCTACAAGTGTATAATCCTCACAAAATTCTATAAACTCACCAACGATTTCCTTTGTTGGCCTGGCAGTTTCCACCATGGCTTCTGTAATTCCGGTCAACAGCTGAATCTGAGGAGAAATCGGCTCCCGAGGTTTTAAAAATTCGATAAAACGATCCGCTACTTTTCCATTTTTAACCTTTAGTGCCCCGATTTCTATGATTTCGTTAGCTTCCGGAGAAAGACCGGTTGTCTCCAAATCAAATGCTATATATGTTTTTATCATATGCGCTCCAACTTATATTCTTAACTAAAATATGTAAATTATATCAATTTGCACAAGCAATGAGCCATGCTTACAGCGGGATATTTGACTTTTCACTGGAAGGGCAATACTCCTTTATAAAGCATTGGCCACATCTTGGGCGTCTGGCAATACAAATCTGGCGTCCCAGCGTAATAATCTGAATATTATACATAATCCAATGGTCCTTTGGTAAAACCCTCATTAAATCATATTCGATTTTTACCGGATCTGATTCCTTAGTAAATCCAAGCTTACCGGAAATTCTTTTGACATGGGTATCGACAACGATACTTGGTTTGTCATAGATATTACCAAGGATAACATTGGCTGTCTTCCTGCCTACACCAGCCAATGAAGTCAGCTCTTCGATCGTTGACGGAACCTCCCCACCAAAATCACTCATAAGTTTTTTGCAGCATTCAATGATATTACGGGCTTTATTTTTATAAAATCCCGTCGAATGTATATATTCTTCCAGTTCTTTTTGATCCGCACCTGCCAATTCGGCGGCCGATTTATATCTTTCGAATAGCGGGCCGGTGACTATATTGACTCTCTCGTCGGTGCATTGTGCACTTAAGATAACCGCAATCAATAGCTGCCACGGGTTCTGGTGGTTTAAATAACAAATTTTCTCTGTTCCATACTGTGTATCCAATGCTTTTAAAATCGCTTCAATTCTTTTTTTCTCACTTAATGCCATTTTCATCACCTTTTAATAAAACAACTCTTCCTTCATTGTACAAAGAGTCTCTTTCTCTGTAATCAAATAGTACAAAATTTATCTGCCTGTATGCTTTCCCGGTACTCACTGTGTGCCGGACATCAATGGCAAAGGGTTCAATATGGGTCAGATGCCGGATTTGTTTTGTTGTCACATTGCCATCCATACTTTCCAGATTCCGGTAATATGCAGCTATTGCCTGCTTAAATTCTACTCTATCTTTTGCCCAGGCCGGCCTGCTTTTTAATTTTTCTCTCAAATATAAATCATAAAGCAATATTTCCTCTAAAATATGCCCATCATTCAGGCCACTTTCATTAGAAAATTCCAGTAAAATAGTGTAGCGGTTTATTCTTGAATGATTAGGGTTATCATATCCTTTTTCTTCATAAAAGGCAGCCAGTGCTTGATACAGGTCAAATGGTGCCCTATAGAAATAGTTTAAATATGTCATCGTATTTTTAAACTGCCCTGTATTATAATAGATTTCAACCATGCTGCAGGTGGATTTTAGCATCAGAAGCTGGTCATAATTTATCCATTTTGTAGACAGCACTTCATAAACTGGTTTTGGCCAGCTACAAAGCTCATAATCCAACTGCTTCCGGTGCATCAGCGAGCCTTTTAAAACCTTCAGGAATCCTAGCTGGAGTTGGTCAGGCCGTAAAAGATATACCCAGTTAAAGGACTCCTTAAAACGCCCTAAATCTTCATAAGGCAGGCCTGCAATCAGATCCAGATGCTGATGAATGTTCCTCTGTTGATGAATTCTTGCCACATTCCCGGCTAATTTATCCAGATCCGTTTGACGCTTGATTTCATCAAGCGTTTTCTGATTGGTGGACTGTATACCGATTTCTAACTGAACTAATCCGGGACGTAAGCTTTCCAAAAGGTTAAGCTCATCTTCATTGAATAAATCAGCCGCAACCTCAAAATGGAAGTTGGTCTTGCCCTTATCATAATCTTTGATAAACTGCCAAATCGACGCAGCATGGGAATGGTTACAATTAAACGTCCTGTCTACAAATTTGACTTGATTCACTTCATTATCAATGAAAAACTTTAATTCTTGCTTAACAAGCCCGATGCTGCGAAATCTTACACTTTTATTGATTGATGACAAACAATAGCTGCATGAAAATGGACAACCCCGGCTTGATTCATAGTAGATAATCTTGTGTTTAAAATCATCAAGGTTCTGATAGACGAATGGAATTGAATCCATGTTAATAAGCGGTCTCCCTGGATTTATCATTATTTTGCCCAAGGCATCTTTATATATAATCCCATCGATATCAGATAAAGGCAGCGCCTCCTTGCCCTGATGATAATGAGTCATCAATTGGTAAAATGTCTCTTCTCCTTCACCATACATGATTCCTGTTAGTTCCGGCCTTCGCTCCATCACTGCACGGACATCATAAGACACCTCCGGACCACCTAGCCATATCTTAGTCTGGGGTGAAACTTTGTGAAGTAATTCAACTAGATTTTCCACTAATTCAATATTCCATATATAGCATGAAAATACAATGATATCAGCCTTTTCCTTATATAAACCCTGAAGCATATCATGCACATAATGGTTGATTGTATATTCAATAATTTTAATTGATTCCTCAAATGGTTTTGCGTAAGCCTTTAGATTATAAACGGCTAAATTAGAATGGATGTATTTTGCATTCAGCGCTGCTAAAAGTATTTTCATATTATCACTCTTTCAGGTAGAGATGCCGTTTATTATAGCATATTTTATATATTAATACAAATTTATCTTCAGTTGGCCAATGCAAAAAAAGGGTGCCCCTTAAGCCTTACAGCTTTTGGAGCATCCTCATATATTTGAAGCAGCCGATGGGAAGTTGTTATTTAACGGACATAATCCATTGTGAGAAGAATCGGTTGCATATTTTTCAATATGTACCCTCTTCTAGTTCAGCTGCCACTCTATAGTATATTCAAAACTATCTTAAATGTGTCAATTATTATTTTTTATTCGAAGTATCCTACAGGGTCAATCGGTTGTTCTTCCATGGTTACTCTGAAGTTTATGTGACTTCCTTCTTCAGCAAAGTACTTTGTCGGCTCAGCTACGGTGGCAATAATCTGATTCTTTTCAACCGTATCGCCAACAGCAACTGCTACATCTTTCACTTGTCCATAATATGCTTTAAAATTATTTCCCATATTAACAACTACAACAGTTCCTAACTGTGCATCTGTGATAATCTCTTCAACTGTACCCCCATAGGCTGTCAGGACCTCTGCATTAACAGCCGCACTAATGAGTACGCCAGGATTCACTTTATACTGGTCAAGCGTTTTATAATATATCGTACTTTCCATACTGTAATCTAAGACAACTTCACCGTCGACCGGCCATGCCAGCGTCTGGGCTTCATCAAATGGTGTTCCACTAACACCGCCGCTTGTAGCGACTGCGTCCTGAGATTCTCCTGTTTCTTCTAATTCTTCCTGTGCTGCTTTGGCCGCTTCATCGGCTTTAGATTCTTCTATCTGGGAAAGGATATCTTGTATCATGTCTGCATCATATTCTTCTGTATAGTCTAATCCCGAATTGTTATCTTCTGTTGCTTCTGCTACTTTATCATTGGCAACTGCCTGGGCATCTTCTGATTCAGGTTCTCCATCTGTAAATCCGGCTGCATTTTCAGCCACTTCACTTTCTTCTTGCCGTGACCCGAATCCGGCCACTCCAATTGCACCGAATAACGCTAAAGCTCCAATTGCTAATGCTAAATAAAATCCATTATTTTTTAAAAATTTAGCTAATTTCCCTTTCACCATTATCACCTCTAACCATAGTCTAGCCATAATTAAAGTTTTTATACAGGCAAAAGAAAAAAATCATTTAACTGTAGTTCCCGTGTAATAATAAGTTAAAATAGCTTCGTAATTGCTCCCTTCCTTTGCCATCTCATTGGCGCCGAACTGACTTAAGCCGACGCCGTGGCCGGCACCCTGGCACGTAAAGGTTATGGTGCTGCTTTTCGCTTTGATACCGAAAGAGCTAGAAGGCAGATTCAATGCATAACGAAGCTCCTCACCGGTAAATGTCATATTCCCCATCTGAACCGATTTAACATAGCCTCCCGCATCCTTTTCGATAATTTGGATAGAGTCTCCAAGGCCCTGGGCCGCCGCCTGGAAATCCTTATAGCTTTTTTGCATCAGCTCAATACATTCATCTAATTTAAACGTACTTTGGGCTTCAAAAGACTCATAATCCACATCCTTGCTGCTTTCCACAGCCACCAGATAAGGCAATTCACTCCCCCATACATCAGATGCATTTCTTGTATTACCATTGCTGCACCGGAAATAAACCGGGGAAATCAATTGCTCCTCATAATAGATGACTTCCTCTGTCGTCTCTAAAACTCCCCGTACAATCTTATTATATTTTTCATCAAAATCCTTGCCAAAACTTTCTTTTAATGCCTGGGTATTCTTATAGTTTTGATTCAATTCACTACTTTCTACGCTTTTTCGCTCACCAATAATATTTAAAGCATATGTCCTGCAAATGACTGCCTGAGCCTTTAGGGCCTCTATTTCATAATCCGCCGGCATGGCCGCCGCCACAACACCAACCAGATACTCATCTAAATCTATCGCAGTTACATCATTACCTTGATTAATGTAGACATATATTCCTGTATTAAATTGACTCTCTTCCTCTTCCTGATTCTTTCCTGAAAGTAAGGTTACAAAAAAAGGAATACAAAATAGCATACAAAAAATCATAAAACTTCTGATTAAAGTTTTATTCATGGCATCCACACCAAAAAGAGTCTCTTTATACTATATGTTTAAGATTATGTCCTAATACCAAGGGGAGCCGATTTAAATTTCCCCGTTTGATTGGATAACTTTTTTATACCAATAAAAAGATTTTGTTTTGACTACATCTAAGTAATCCTTTGTATTTGTAATGATTACCTCGATAGCCCCTTTGCTTTTTTAACTTCCTCCATGAATTGTTTGGCTTTTTCCGGATCAATTGGATTTTTCATATTTCCATTTTTGATCCAGGTAGCCACACTGACTCCATCGTAGTATTGGAGTAATTCACATACGTTCTCTCCGGTTGCTCCGCCCCCAAGATATAACGGCACCTCCGGTACTTTGCCTCGTACTTCTTTTGCCATCTGGATGCTCTTTTCCATCGTTGCACCACTCATAAACAAACCGTCTGCAAAGGCTTCATGTACTGCCTCCCATGCAGCTTCTTGAATAGGTTTTGCCCCTAACGGAACACCATGAACTTCTTGAACGTCTGCATAAACCGGTATCTTGCTTTTCATACGTTTTCTAATCTCTGCAATCTCACAGCATTGAGCTTGCAGAATTCCCGCACTGGTAACCTCTGCTCCGGTAAATAAATGCTCTACTCTGGCAAAATCAGCGCCTACTGCATCAGCCACTGCTACTGCTGCAACGCCATCCCAATTAACTAATATCCCCATGATCAATTCAGGGAAGTGTCTTTTGATCTCATACCCAAGGGCAGTCATATAAGCAATTGCTTCCGGCGCCGCTTTTTGCTTGATTGGCATATCATTCATGTTCTGCAGAATAAACCCATCAAATCCATTAACTGCTATCATCTCCGCTTCCAGTAATGCACGATCGACGATATTCTGTATAGTCAAATCTTTATGCCGATAGCTTCCAGGAAGTGGCTCAGGTTGTATCATAGATAGTGCAATCAAATCTCTCTTTTCTCTCACAATTCTCACCCCTACTCAAGTTCTAATAAATAGCCATCTGCCAGTGTAAAAATTGCCTCTGTTGGTGTTATGCCATACTCTGTCACATAAGCGCTTATGTATTCCGGTGATATTGGCAATAATTCCGGGCATATAAAATCCACTGACTCCCTCTCTTTTTCACTCCAACCACCAGCAAGCATCCCCGAAAGATCATTCATTACCGTTTCTTTGTACAGTCCATACCGAGATCTGGTATCAATCTTGATCATTGGAGTCATTACGTAATAAGGAATATTATACTTTTTACAAAGAAATGCCAATATGTCCGATCCGGTCGTATTAAATACTGTTCCATCCAAATAAAAAGTTTCTGCTCCTATAAATATCCCATCGCAATCTTTTAGCCAATACAACATCGCAGCATCCGGAAAAAATTTTACCTGATGTCCGGCTTTTAAACAAGTGGTAACAAAACCATGCCCACCATCTATAGTGCGGCTTTCAGGAATATAAATGTTCCTGCCTTGTTTCATATTGGCAAGAAATGTATCAATTGTACTGGAATAATCAAAAACCATAATTGTTTCCATTGGTTCTGCAAGTTTTACACCATACTCCACTATTTTAGACAGATTTATCTGAGATGTTTTCGCATATTCTTCTTGGTTTTTGATGACTATCTTTCTTATTTCTGTTTCCGACAAGGAATAATTCCCCCGGATTCCTTTGGTCAACATAACGATGGCATTAGTAACCGCCTGACTTGCCTTACCTCTTGTCTCTTTAAAATAATCAGCAACCATCAATATTCTTTTGGCAATCTCATTGCCATCCGCCTGCTGTGACGCTATTGAAAGTAACATCTGACTGATCATATTGATATGCTTGCTTGCCCCAAGTACCCTTTGAAGAACGATATCATCAAAGTTCTTTTTCTCACATTCGGGAAGCAGTGCTCTTACCGCCTCCTTATTCATTATAGCCAATATTCATCATCCCTCTATTCTAATATTCTTTTCGCATTTACATAAAATAATTGTGTCTTAAATTCTTCTGTTAAGTCAAACATTTCGAATTGATCAATTGAGCATTTTGTAAATTTATTGGGGAACTGAGAGCCAAATAAAAATTTTTTACAAGGTACTATATCAAATGCCTTGCGAAAAATTTGAACTTCAAATTGATTGGAAGTCTCTAAATAAATATTAGGCTGTTCATATGCCAGCTGGACACAGCTGTATCCAAAATCAAATCCACCCATGTGGAGCATAATGAAGGGAATATCAGGGTATCTTTTCGCGTAAATTGCCCATTGTTGGGGCATAGTATTTGCTCCAGTCCCCGTATAGACCTTGACCGGCCATCCTATTTCACTGATTATGTTCAATATCGGGTCCAGATTTGGACAATTCTCTGGGAAATATCCGTGTTCGAAGGAATTAAACTCGACCCCTTTGATCCCCTTCAACATAGTGACTCGTTTCATTTCCTCAACGCTGTCTTCTTTTTTGGGATCAATAACTGCAAAACCAATCAGCTTCTCTGGATAAGCCATAATGATTTGCGAAACTGCATTATTCTGTTCATAGATGCCGCTTCCTTCCATGGCAGAAACGACTCGTTTGTCTATCTTATTTTCCTTCATATCTGCCAGCAAAGCTGCTACGTCATAACCATCTTCTATATAGTCTCGCTTTAAATGAGCATGAAAATCAATTATCACACAAAGTCCTCCTTATGCTAAAATTCCAAGATATACACCTACAATCCCAATCGCCATGGTTAAAAACATTAAGATAGTCGGCGACATTTTTTTCTTAGCCATCAACCAATACATTCCTCCTGTAAACAACAGCGGCATAAGGTTTGGAACCAACCCATCCAAAGTCTCTTGAATGCTAATAATAGTGTCACCTGCCGTATATTCTATTGGAATCGTCATGTACACAACTGCTGAAATGAAACCTCCGCAAATAACAAAGGCTGCGATGGAAGCCAAATCAGATAATCTATTGATGATCCCGCTGTTCTGCATGGTTGCAACTAATTGTACTCCTTTTTCATAACCCTTAAAAACTCCAAGATATCGAACGCCCAAGGATATGACCGACATGGCAAGTATAAACAAAATCGGTCCTGCAAATATTCCTTGCATCGCAAACGTACAGGCAATTCCTGCTAAAATCGGCCTTGCAGTTCCATTGATCAACGAGTCACCCAATCCGGCTAAAGGTCCCATCATAGCTGTTTTTACTGCATTTATGGAATCTGGGTCGATATCCCCATCAATGGCATTTCTCTCTTCCATAGCTGCTGCAACTCCAATCGGTATAGCCGATACCATATCCTGTGTTAAAAACAACTCCATATGTCGTTCATAAGCTTCTTTCTTTTCATCCGGATCTGTATAAACCTTCTCAATGACCGGAATCATTGCTTCCGCAAATCCCGAATTCTGCTGTCTCTCAAAATTATTGGCACAGCGAATAGTCATTTGATGTAAAAACACCTTCCATAAATCTTTTTTTGTTAAACGTTCTGTAACATGTTTCTCTGCCATAATCGTACCCTCCTATTTTAAATCCCTAAACAGATGCTTTATTATTGCTTTGATAATAATAGATCGCTACACAAATCACCGCAATTATTCCAATACCGATCATATTAACATCCATATAGGAGGCAAAGACAAATCCAATGAAGAAGAACGGCCAGAATTTCTTTGATTTAATATTCTTTAACAAAAGTGCAAATCCAACACCTCCAATCAATCCACCACCTGCAGCAAATCCTGCTATTAATTTGTCCGGTATTGCATCAATAATCATTTGAACATAATCCGCCCCCAGATAAATTGCCAAAAAAGTAGGAATAGAATACAGTACAAAATTCATGAGCATCGGATAAACCGTATTATTACGAATCAGCATCCTAGAGCTTCCTTTCTCCACTGCCGTATCACACCGATGCATAAAGTAGACATTAATCACTGTATTCTGTACGGTCTCAACTATTTGACCGATCAGTGCAATCGGTAACGCTGTTGCTATTGCCAATTGTGGATCCCCTCCTGATAATACAGCAAAAGCGGTTGCTATCGCTGTACTGATAGTTGGATTTGGCGGGATCGCTGTCCCTACAAAGATAACCGCTAAAAACATAAGCTCAACGGACGCGCCGACAATTAATCCCGTTTGCAGATCCCCCATGATCAGCCCAACGACCGGACCAGTAAAAATAGGCCTAAAAATATGGGTCTGAGCCATGTGTGAATCAATAAATGCGATCCATACCCATAGTGCAACTAATAATGCTTGTACAAATAAATTCATGCGTCTCACCTCTCCTTAATAATGTTTTCGAATAAGCTCCATAGCATCTTGGCTTCGATCAGTAGGCACTGCACGCACATCTAATTTTATCCCCTTTCCCGACAGTGCTTTTAATGCTTCCGCCTCTATGTCATCAAGCCAAATTGCAGACAATATCTTTTTTTTACCTTTTTTCATGCAGATATTTCCGACATTGATTTTGTCTATGGTAATCCCCATTTCCAATAATTGATTTGCCTCCACCGGACCTCTTACGATTAGTAGTGTTTTATCCTCGGTCATGTCCTCATTTATGAATATTGATGCGTCTTTCAGAGATAGTATCTTCAATGTCACCCCCGGTGGTGTTGCCATTTCCAGCAACATCTTTTGCATCTGATCTTTTGATGCTTTATCATCAGCAACTATAATACTTTTCGCTTCCGCTTCCGCTATCCATGCAGTAACAATCTGGCCATGGATTAAACGTTCATCAATTCTCATTACAGTGACTTTCATGTTTTAACGCCTCCTTGTTATGGGATAATCCCTATGGTGCCGCAAATGCTTTCTTTTACTTCATTTAACAGCTGGTTCAGATCATTCTCTTCAATGTGCGACAGCAACTCAAGAAAGAGTGGTACATTAATACCATAAATAAGTTTTATTTCCGGTCTGCCTTTGGAAAGTAAATTTGCTACATTAAAAGGTGTGCCACCTTTGATATCACATAAAAATAAAATTGGCTCTTTTGTTTTTTCTAACTCTGACTGTACCAAATTAAGAAAATCTTCTGTAGCCATTCCCGTTTGCAGCCCAAAGCAAACCACATTTTTATAGGTACCAAAAACCATCTTTGAAACCTCAATTAATTCTAACGCGAAATTTCCATGGGATAATACTATGAATTTCAATTTTCTTTCACCTCCTCTATAATCTCCATAAGTATTCTGCATTTTTATAGAAAATATGTTCAAGCTCTGCCTCATTAAATCTCATCAAATAAAACTTTTCTATCTCGATATTGATAATTTTGTAGGGCCAATCCACACCAAACACGATCCGTTCGGCTCCCAGTTCTCTTCTAGCTTTTTCAAGCACCTCCACTTCAAACTGCCCTGAAGTCTCAACCCATACATTCTTTAAATCTTTTATTGCCTCAATACAACTATACCCAAATTCGTAATATCCCATATGAGTGAACACAAAATCTATTTTGGGGAATTTTCTAGCATAATCAGCCCAAGGAAAAGGGGTACTCATCGGTGAAGTTCCTGAATGCATTTGAACCTGCACTCCATAATCCTGGATTTTCTCAAATATATCAAATAGAGAAGGACAATTATCCGGATAATACCCATGTTTCCAAGAGTGGAATTTAACGCCATTCATTTTATACTCTCCTAAGCATTTGTCTAACTCATCAAATACATCGGGAGCCTTTGGATGTATAAATGCATATCCCTGAATTTCTTCTGGATATTCACACATGCTTTTGTAAATCAAATCATTTTGCTGTCTTGTTGAAATTCCTGACAAACTGCTGATCCCTGTTTTTGTAATGCCATAGCTTTTTAATTCTTCCACTAATTGCGTAGGTGTATTTTCCTCCCCTGAACTGGTTTTTCCCAAATGTGAATGAATATCATACATCTTCATTTCATGCACCCGTCTTTCTTTACTTTGTACTTAATTTTTGATATGCTACAAATATAATGTAATAGTGCAGGAGGATCAAAATGAATAAAAGCTCGCGTCTTAAGCAAATTGAAATAATGCTTCAAAAGAATGGTAAAGTAGGTACCAATCAACTTTGTCGCCTGTTCAACGTATCGGAAATGACGATTCGACGCGACCTCAATCTCCTGGCAGAGCAAAATGCTGCGATCCGCTCTCATGGCGGCGCCATTCTCCCAGTGGACAATATATTGACAGAGCGCCCTTATGATCTTAGAATCAATCATAAGCTTACTGAAAAAAGAGCAATCGCGAGAGAAGCGATCAAACTAATAAACGATGGTGACTGTGTGTTCTTCGATTCGAGCACCACCACCTTTAGTGCAGCCGAACTTATTACGAATGAATTTAGTATATTAGCAACCACGGATACTCTTACAACCGCCATTGAACTGAATCGAAGACCAAATGTAAAAGTGATCAGCATCGGCGGCGAGCTTCAAAAAAGCTCTCATTCCTGCTCCGGTTATTTTTCCACCAAGATGCTGGAGGAAATGCATTTTGATATTGCTTTTCTTGGGTTTTCAGGCATATCAAAAGACGGTTTTTTATCGACACAAAGTACAAATGAGCTGGCACTAAAACGTAGTGTCATTTCTCGTACGAGTCGATCCGTGGTATTAGTAGACAGTAGTAAATTGGGCATCTCTGAGCAGTACTTACAGATAGCACATTTATCTAATGTCGATACCCTGATAACAGATTCGAGGATTGAACCAGCCTTTATTGAGTATTGCCAAAACCTATCCATTCATTTGATCATTGCTCCTATCGGCTAGCATTTGTCATTTGCTATATTTATATTATAGTTGGAATTGTTCGATTTTACAACCATTAATTTAGTCACTATTTACTTGTTTTTGCCCTTGTTTTCATTATTTTTGTGCATTTTGACCAATAATTGAGTGAGATATCGTACAAATAATAATTCCATTGCTTACATTTTGTTCGCAAGAACATCATAGTATGATCGTTTAATCAAACATTTCTACATCCGCATATAGAAAAAAGAATGCTGTATTGCCAACATTCCCTGTCGGCAATACAGCATTCTTTTTTATTTTGCTTTTGCTTCATAGATCGATACCCTCTTAAGGCTCCATACTGTCAAATCGCAGCCCTTTCCAAAAACAGCAGCTTGACTCGATAAATTCTGACCTGCTCTGTTTTCAATCTGCATCTCATAGGACTCCATCCATGCTGCCATCCATTTTCTACGGTCGGATTATAATGTTTGGGTGTATCAGTCAAACCTATCCAGCCAAACAAGATCCTTCGGCCTTGTTCATCCTCAAAGGTCTAGTCAGCCATTTGATGAAATATCAGTATAATATACTATACTTTTTTTTAAAAAAAGCAAAAAGGATTTGCTTTTTTATGCAAATCCCTTATACATGGTTTTTCCTGTTAATATTAGACTTCTTGGATTATTTAATTATTTTCATGCGATTGCCCTGAGCAATTATACTAATGCCAAAGTTTCCTTCGCAATCATTAATTCCTCATTGGTAGCAACAACCATCACTTTTACCTTCGAATACTGGGTTGAAATAATTAAATCCGCGCCGCTTAATTTATTTTTCTCTTGATCTAACTGTATCCCTAAGTATCCAAGATATTCACACACGCTTCTGCGTATTGTATGGCTGTTTTCACCAATACCCGCAGTAAATGCAATGGCATCCACGCCATTCATGGCCGCAGCATATGCACCAATCCTCGTAGCCACACTATAAACGAACATTTCAATCGCACGGGTACAGGCCTCATCCCCTTCGGCGCTTTTAGCCCTGATATCTCTGAAATCAACCAGCCCACCGGTTAATCCGTACATCCCCGATTCTTTATTAAGCATCTCCATAATCTCATGGATATTCGTTCCTTCTTTCTCAACAAGGTATTCCATAATCGCCGGGTCAATGTCACCTGAGCGGGTTCCCATAATCAATCCGGCTACCGGTGTAAATCCCATGCTTGTATCAACTGATTTTCCATTCTTTATGGCACAGATACTGGCTCCATTCCCTAAATGGCACACGATCGTCTTTAAACTTTCATATGGCTTATTTAAAATCCTGGCAACTTCTTTTGAGACATAGCTATGGGAAGTACCATGGAATCCATATCTCCGAATCTTATAATCTTTATAACAGCGTTCAGGCAGTCCATATAAATATGCTTTCTCAGGCATCGTCTGATGGAATGCAGTATCGAATACTGCTACCATCGGGGTGTCTGGCATCAGAGACTTGCATACATTTATCCCAATTAAATTTGCCGGATTATGCAGCGGTGCCAGTTCATTACAATCTTCAATGGCCGCTATCACTTCGTCTGTGATAACAACAGATGAAGCAAACTTTTCTCCACCATGGACAGTACGGTGCCCAACTGCCCCTATTTCTTCAAGGTTTCCAATGACGCCATAAGATTCATCTGTCAGACTCTCAAGCACAAGTTCGACTGCCCGGCGATGATCCGGCATCGGCTCTTCCTTGACTATTTTATCCCTGTTTTCAGGCCGATAGACTATCTGGCTGCCGGAAATGCCAATTCTCTCACAAAGGCCCTTGGCCAATACAGCTTCTGAAGCCCCATCAATCAACTGAAACTTTAATGATGAACTTCCACAATTAATTACTAATACATTCATGAATCAAAATACCTCCTCAAATATTCAATATGCATAATATTGGCGAGATTATGTTGTTATTTTTTTAACAATACGCCAACGTGTCCCAACCTTTTTCATTCTATCTTGGTCAATACTGCTAAAATCCAATCCTAATTGTATTTTAGCACATTCCAAATCAAAGTACCATGAGCTTATGCAAATTTCTGGTATTTTTATTCGTACAATCCTTCAGCAAATGGGTGAAATTGGACGCTATCTATACATTCATTAACTCTTTTATCCATCATCTTATCCCTCACTTTCCCGTTAAACTGACAAATCGTCAATGAGAATCTTCTCATTGACGATTTGTCAAAAAAAAGGCATCCAATTAGATTGAACACCTTTGCCATATCTTTACTGAAATTAGTTTAGCATAAATAAATAAAAAAACTCCATAATATCAAAAAGAAATCTAGTTTTTTATTATATTTTATATCAATTCATAATTCATCTGGTTTCTAGTCATTAACCTTTCTGGCTATAACGGCTAATCTACCATCTTCCTGAGAATATTCACAGGTCGATAATGTAATCAATTGATCCCCAAAACGAGATTCCACCCCTGTATCATAAAGCTGCAGCTGTCTAATATTTTGCATAAATTCATTATATTCTTCTTCTGTAGAAGCTTCGATAAAGTCATAGTATTTAAATACTTCATCTTCAATACTATAAGCCTTTGATAAAATCACCGCGACAATTTCATATTTGCCCCTTCCATAAAGGGTATCAAAAGAAATTATTTTATGCTCCTCATAAAAAGATTTGTCTTGATAATTCATCAACTCATAAAACATCGTTTTATTCTTCATATGATGCCCATAAATAATCACATTAGTACTTGCCGGATTCAGGCTGTTTCGATAATCCACAAAAAGCGTCCCGGCATTCTCACTTTCCTTGTAAAAATTCCTGCGCAGATAAAACTCCGGATCATCGGGGGTATGCATAACCGGATAGTCGATATTCGTTCCCTCAATAGAAAGCCAGCCGACAAAGTCATTATTGAGGGCATATAACTCGGCAAATTTCTTGCTCATATCCTCCTCTTTCGATTCTCCCCCCATCTCTGATACCGCTATACTATCATCACCGATGAGGTTTTTCAGGTCCTCTACAGTCTTCTCTGCCTGATAACCGTCCCAGTAATATTTTATTAAATAACCACCGCTTCCCAAAAAAACTAAAATTGCCAGCACTAAGATGATATTTTGTATTCTGCTGGAAATGCTTTTCTTTTTATTTTTATTTTTATCAGCCATTTATCCACATCCTTAATATATTTTTACTATACATTTATTTTAGAGCCTCGCCGTTGATATGTCAACCTGCTAAAATGAAACTATTTTTTTCCTGAATTCTTCTATAGACGAATAGCCTTTTGGCAAAACATCAAATTCAAAGGCTTCTTCTTTCCCCTGTAGGACATGTAATCCACCAAGGGCAAGTGCCTCCATTTCCCGCTCGCCAGGAACAATTTCAACAGGAGCGATAAAAGAAACTCTTTCTTTTATCCAGCCAGTGAAAAGTTTGGAATAAGCAATTCCTCCGGTCAGAATAATTCGATCTACCTTACCATAAAGAACAGGTGCCAGATTTCCGATTGATTTTGCTATCTGGTAAGCCATTGCATAATATACATCCTTGGCCTTCTTATCGCCTTTATCAATTAGCGCCTCAACGTCTCTGGTATCATGGAGTCCCAGATGGGCGAGCAGGCCTCCTTGGGACTGGGTAATAGCGAAAAAAGCTTCCGGTGAAAGCGTATCTTTCTCAGAAATCAGATATTCCCATAACGGTACCAGACGAAAGCCGCCGGTACGAGAAGGTGACATATGCAATTCATCGTGACAGACAAAATCAACAATACGGCCATTTTTATGTGCATTTAAAGAAATCCCGCCGCCTAAATGAGCCACTATAAAAGAACACTCTTTGTAAGGTTTTCCTATTTCTCCGGCGACCTCTCTGGCAACCTTCCTGGTATTTAGTACATGGCTGACAGGGTTTCGTTCTATCTGGGGCAGTCCGGTAATTTTAGTTACCGGATCGGTTTCATCCAATGCTGACGCATCATAGATAATTACCGGGGTTTTATATGGCTTGGCAATCTGTTGGCCGATAAGACACGAAAGATTGCTGGCATGCTGTACTTTTGGTGCGTATTTCATTAAGTCAACCATATAATCATTTACTTTATATGCTCTGTGGGGAACGGTAGGAATAGCTCCGCCGCGTGCAACTATTATATCAAAAGCCGAAGGGTCAATCCCTTCTTCTTTCATAAATTCCTGAATTGCCTCTTCCCGTATATCTAACTCATCCGCAACATTCTTAAAATCTTTAATTTGATCAATATCAATAGGAACATCCTTTTTTTTAATCAGTGTTTTATCATGAAATAATGCCACCTTTGTGGAAGTAGAGCCACAGTTAATTGTAAATATTATTTTTTTGTTCATTATTTTCCTCCAAATGAATCATGCGATTTCGGATCAATCTAATGATGCAGCACATAAGGCCAGTGACAAAATCTTATCCTGAACACTAGCGGATCTCGAACCTACGGCTATTGGGCATTTGGCGCCGACAATCATACCACACAGGACACCATTATCATGTAAAGACCATGATTTACTTAAAATATTTCCCGTAACCATATCCGGTGCCAGGAGGATATCAAAATCTCCACACCATGGGCAATCATATCCTTTAATCTCGGCTGCCGCTTTGCTCATAGCCAAATCGTAAGAAATTGGTCCTTCAACATCACAATCTTTTAGTTCTCCGCTTGCGGCCATTTCTTTTAATGCCGCCGCATCTACCGTATCCTGCATTTTGGGATTAATATTTTCAATCGCACACAAAGCTGCAGCCTTCGGCCTTTCATATCCCATACTGCGCAAAGTATCAACCGCATTCTGGACAATTGCCTTTTTATCTTCCAGAGTGGGATGCATAACCATTGTAGCATCTGTTAAAACAAACAGTTTATGATAATCCGGCAACTTTACAAGCCCAACATGGGTCACCTTTCCAGTCCTAAAAGCATTTTTTGAGGAAACCACCGTACGCAGCAAATCTGCCGTCTGCATGTTTCCCTTCATTATTATTTCAGCCCTGCCTTCATTGACTAAATCAACTGCTTTTTGCCCGCTGTCCGGACCTTTTGGTGCCTCTACGATTTCATACTCCAGAGATTTATAACCAAGTTTCTTGATTCTCGCATGAATGGCTTTGGTATTTCCAATAAGTACCGGATAGGCTATATTCTTTTTATATGCTTCAAAAACTGCTTCCAGCGTATGGTCATCGAGGGCACCCGGTACGGCGACGCGCTTCCTTCCCTTAACTTGCTCCCATAATGAAGAAAAATCTTTTAACATTAACGGTACCTCCTGTATTTGTAGTCAAAGAGGATAATCGTAATCCGCTTCGCTACTTACTCGTAACCTCCCAGCAGCTCTGCTGCTACTTCAGTGAGCGCTTAAACGCTCACTGAAATAAGTAAGTCCCCAGAGTGTTTTTGACTCTGTCGCACCGCTTTCGCTTCGCTTAGAAGCGGGGGACTTCCTTAGGAGGTTAAATCTTCATATTTCCGCAACTTATTGGCACACTCTGCAAAAGTCAAGTGTGCCTGTTAAGATTATAACATACAAAATGCTTTTGCGGAAGTTCCTAACTCAACTAAACTTATGCATAAAAGGTATAACTTTGCAGGCTTATTCAAAGGGTTTTATGCTTGAAAAATTAATATTTTTGTGTTAGAGTAAGTGAGTTTAGAGAAGAAAGGATGCTGTTATGAAAAATGTATCAAGAACAAAAAAGATAATATCATTAATTTTCAGCCTGCTGATTTGTGTCTGTGCAGGCCTTGGATATACTTGGAGTGTATTTCAAAATCCCATTGCCGAGTATTTTCCTGACTGGAATTCCGGCGGGATATCAATTGCTTTTACAATTCAGATTGCACTATCTGCCGTTGCGCCGTTAGTATTTGGAGGATTTTTCAGCCAATGGAAAACTAAAACAATTATTTTAGCCGGGGGACTGCTCCTTTCTGTAGGTCTTATCGGTACCGGTTTTATGAATTCTCTGATGATGCTGTATATTTTTTATGGCATATTGGCCGGACTTGGCATCGGTATGATTTACACAACACTCATGACATATGCGGTAAGACTGTTCCCTGACAAGAAAGGATTAATGTCTGGCATTGTCGCTGCCAGCTATGGTTCCGGCGCTATTATCTGGGCGCCTGTAGCTAATGCAATCATCTCAAATTACAATGTTTTATTTTGCTACAAAGTCCTTGGCTGCTTGTTCTTCGCAGTTATTGTAGGATTATCCTTCTTCCTAATAGAGATACCTCAAACCAGTACTCCTGCTGCTGATGCTAAAACAAAGCAGAATTCCGGAGACAAAACCAGGGCTGATATGGTTCATATGCCGATATTTTACATAACTGTCATTATGGTTACTTTAGGTGTTACTGCCGGACTCATGCTGACCGGATATGCTTCTCCTATTTTACAAAGCCAGGTTGGGTTTTCCGCTCAGAATGCCGCTGCCATTGTTGGCTTATTGGCCGTCAGCAATTCTGCCGGTCGTCTGTTTTGGGGAAATGTGGCTGATAAGATCAGTATTTATGTGACCACCTCCCTTTTATTCATACTTCAGATATCAGCAATCCTTCTGATGGCGGTACTGCCTTCATATGTTCCGGTTTTTGTCATAATGATGTTTTTGGTTTATTTATGCTATGGGGGATTTGCAACAATTATCGCCCCAACTGCAGCAGATTTATTCGGGTTAAAAAATCTAACTTCCAATTATGGGCTTATGTATGTTTCTTATGGAATTGCCGGTATTGTAGGACCCCGTATTGCGGCAACATTCCAATCATTATTTGATAATCAATTCCAAGCCTTTACCAGTTCATTTTACATGGCCGCCGGACTGTGTTCCATAGGTCTTATATTAAATCTTCTTGTTATGAAAATGGTAAAAAAGAAAAAACAAGTATAAGATAGTTGATTGATTCAACTATCTCATATTTGCCAGAAAAATCCTGCAGGCGATATATGCTTGCTGGATTTTATCATTTATTCAGTTTCCTCTGTATCAGCTGTTGTATCTGTTCCGGCCGTTGTCTCTTCTGTGGTGTCGGATGCCGCGTCTGTTCCTTCTGTTGTATCTTCCGTCGTTTTTTCTTCAACCGGTAATGCTGCTATAACATAATTTGTCCAGACTTCTTTAAATTCATAATCTATACCTTCTAACCATGTTTCAAAGCGTGAATATAACTCATTACCGGCAACGGATTGTCTTACAGTCATTGATACTTCCTCATCAAATGTCGTAATACATTTAATGATATGGTAACCGTACTCAGTTTCAACGATACCACTGATCTCACCATCGTTTAGCGCATTGGCTGCTTCTACAAATTCCGTAACAAACGAATTTCCCGAAGGATTTTTTCCCGCTGCATTCAAGGAATACTCTGAACTGGAATCATCATTATATTCTTCTGCCAGTGCTGCAAAGTCTTCACCCGCCTGTGCTTTAGCCAGCACCTCTTCTGCCAATGCCCGCTGTCCGGCTTTAAAAGTTTCTTCATCTACAGTCTCTGCTTCCACGGTTTCACCGGATTCGTCTGTTTGGGTTGTTTCCTGAGTTGTGGCTATAAGAATATGCTGTATTGTTCTAAATTTATTTTCCTCAATGACTTCTTCGGACTGTGCTGCTGCGATTTCATCTCTAGCTGCCACAAATGCTTTATTTGCCATAGATGACTTAGTAAAGACTTCCCGGACATTATCTTCTGTAAAGCCATATCGCTCTTTTACACTATCGCTGATATAATCCATAAAGCTGGCTATATCAGTCTCAATCGACTCCAGCTCTTCATCAGTCAGTTCAAATCCTTTTTCTTTCGCCTGACTATAAAGATAATTGATCTGAAGGACACTGTTTTCCACTTCTTCTCTCAAAAATTCCCCATAGGTCTTCCCATCGGTGTAGATGGCATCCCAATCTGTAATACCATACATTTCATATGAAGCTTGTAAATTATATAACATATAAAATATCTCACTTGCCGGAATATCATTACCGTCAATAATTACCGCTACCGCTTCCGGATCTATTGCATCTGCCTGCCCAGCTGTTTCACTTGTCGTGTCGTTCGTTGAAGTATTATTGTCATTATTACCACATCCAGCTGCCAAGCCTCCCGTTATCATAATAACAAGAAGTAATGCCATCATCTTCTTACTTATTAATTTTTTCATGAACTAATCTTTCCTTTCTAATTGAAGTAATAATCCCGTTCATTTTAGATAATACATGATAACGGATTATTACTACCTAATTTGCTCATTATATAGGATTTTTATGAATCTATCAATGACTTTATATCATTTATCACAAACATTTCACATTTTATGATATCCAGATTCGGTGCCTTTTTTAATTTTACTTTAAAATATGGATTCTCCGCAGCAGTAAACTTCATCGCATTACCGTATTTGGCAACCAGCTGAGGCAGTTTCAGAATATCCACTTTCGCTCTGCTAAACATAACGATTTTACTTTCCAGTCCCTTATGGACAATCTGTGCGATCCCTGCTTCGTGGGCCATAGCTTTTAATAAAGCAATTGACAAAAGATTTCTTGCAGGCTTTGGCAGCTCCCCATATCTGTCCATCAGCTCATCGGTCATTTCCTCATACTCTTCCTCATTGGCAATGGCCGCGATACGTTTATATATCTCAAGCTTTTGAAACTCATTTTTAATGTAGCTTGAGGGAATATAGGCATCTATATCCAAATCAATGGTCGTTTCAAATGCCTCTTCGATGGTATCACCCTTATGTTCACGCACAGCTTCTCCCAACATCTTACAATATAAGTCATACCCTACGGCTTCCATATGTCCGCTCTGCTGCTCTCCCAAAAGGTTACCTGCGCCACGTATTTCCAGATCGCGCATAGCAATTTTAAATCCAGAACCCAATTCGGTAAATTCACGGATAGCAGACAAACGCTTTTCAGCAACTTCTTTTAAAATCGCATTTTGCCTATACATTAAAAATGCGTATGCCATCTTATTGGTCCTCCCTATCCGCCCCCGCAGCTGGTAAAGCTGTGACAGCCCCAGCTTATCTGCATCGTGGATAATCATGGTGTTTACGTTAGATATATCTAATCCTGTTTCAATAATCGTAGTTGAAACTAAAACATCTATCTCCCCATGGATAAATCTATACATAATATTTTCTAAATCTCTTTCGTTCATCTGACCATGAGCATAAGCCACCTCTGCTTCCGGTACTATTTTAGACAAGGCAGACGCCATTTCCTGGATGGTATTCACCCGGTTATATACATAATAAACCTGTCCATTCCTGCCAATTTCACGGTTAATCGCCTCTCTAACCATCTCCTCTGAGTATTCCATGATATAAGTCTGTATGGGCATACGCTCCCCTGGAGGCTCTTCTAAAACACTCATGTCACGAATACCAATAAGGCTCATGTGAAGGGTTCTTGGAATCGGGGTTGCCGTCAATGTTAGAACGTCTACGTCTTCTTTTAACTTTTTGATCTTCTCTTTATGGGTCACTCCGAAACGCTGCTCTTCATCAACAACCAGCAGGCCCAGATCTTTAAACGCTACATCTTTTGATAAAACCCGATGCGTTCCAATGACTATATCCACCATGCCTTTTTTTAACTGGGTCAGGGTCTTTGACTGTTCTGACCTCGTCCTGAAACGGCAAAGCAAATCTATTACGATTGGATAATCTTTCATTCTTTGGGTAAAGGTGTTGTGATGCTGCTGGGCAAGAATCGTTGTCGGAACTAATATAACCACCTGCTTGCCATCCTGAACAGCCTTGAATGCCGCCCGTATGGCAATTTCTGTCTTTCCATATCCGACATCACCACAAATCAGGCGATCCATGATTTTTCTGCTCTCCATATCCCGTTTTGTTGCTTCAATAGCTATCAACTGATCTTCTGTTTCTTCATAGGGGAATGTTTCTTCAAACTCTTCTTGCCACAGACTATCAACATTAAATTGGTAGCCTTCCCTGGATTGCCTGGCCGCATATAACCGAATTAAATCCTCCGCAAGCTCTTTAACCGCCTTACGGACTCTGGCCTTGGTTCTTGACCATTCCTGACCGCCCAATTTGTTCAGCTTAGGCTTCTTTGCATCCGCACCTGCATACTTTTGAATCAAATCCAGCTGGCTGGCTAAAATATATAAATTACCGCCGCCGCTGTATTCTATTTTAATGTAATCTTTCGTGACATTATCCACGTCAATCTTTTCTATACCTTTATATATCCCAAGGCCATGATTTTCATGAACAACATAATCTCCAATATTTAAATCCAGAAAACTATTAATCTTCTTTCCTTCATGTCCGGATTTTTTTGAGCGCTTTTTCTTCTCTGCTCCAAAAATATCACTTTCAGCAATAATCGCAAACTTAATAAGCGGATATTCAATCCCATGGCGAAGCTTGCCATGAACAACCATAATCTCTCCCGGTTTTACCACTTTGTCCAATTCTTCCGAGTAAAAGGCATTCAAGTCATATTCCATCAAGTCCCTGGCCAGCCGTTCTGCCCTGGTTCTTGAACTAGACACTAAGATAATCCTATACTTATTCTTTTTCCAATCTTTTAGGTCTTTAACTAATATATCAAAACTACTATTATATGGATTAATTGTCTTTACAGTCACATAATATTTTGATTTAATATCAAAAGCCCTAACCTTCTGCGGAAGTGTACTAAATAATACAATTCTTTCTTTATTTAATTGATGGAATATATCTTTAAAGCTATAGTGGGCTTCAATCTGTCCAGGTAAAATATACCCTTTTTCCAGACGTCCGGCCATACTCTCCCTGAATTCAGTTTCCACCGCTCTGGTCTTTTCCTCAATTCTTACCGGTTCATCAATAAAAATAATGCTGTCATCATTATGAAAATAATCAGCAAATGATACAGTATCATTATAAAAATACCTGATGTATCCATCCACATTGGTCTTTCCAATGGATTGTTCTATATTCTCTTTAAGCTCACCGGCAACTTGCCGGCACAAATCAGCTGATTCGCCAGATCCGCTCTTTTCGAATAAAGTAACTTGCTTTTGCATATCCACTTCAATATTTTGAACCCCTTTCTGAATTACCTTGTTCGTAAAGACAAATTCAGAAGCGGGATAAATCTTTATGGATTCACACCGTTCAATTGATCTCTGGCTTTCTACATCAAAGCTTCGAATGGAATCAACTTCATCATCCCATAATTCAATGCGATGCGGGCATTCATCAGACATATTATATAGGTCAATGATACCTCCACGCACAGCAAACTGACCAGATTCTTCAACCTGACCCACCCTCTCATAACCCATGTTTATCATATCAGCTATCAGCAGATTAAGTTGGATGATATCGCCTTCCTTAATTGTTATCACATGCTTCATCAACAATTCTAAAGGAAGGATATGGTCTGCCAGGCCATCAATGGTCGTTATAATTGTTGCCGGCCGCCCATCCATTAAACGTCTGATTACATCCAGTCTTTGTTTTAGTATAAAGTTCCCATGGATATCCGCACTAAAAAACAGAATATCCTTCGCCGGATATATGTAAACATCTTTTAAAAAGAATTTGCAATCTTCATAGAACTCTTTAGCCCTGATATCATTATAGGTCACAATGATTTTATATTTAAAGCTATCAGATAAGGCTTTAATAAAATGGCATTTCTGTGTTTCCATACAGCCATCAATATAAATCGGTACATGATTCAACCTAATATCTGTCTGAATCTGGGGGAACTCCTTCAATTCAGCAAGCGGTCCCGTAAATGATTTCATTTTACACCACACCCTCCGATCCATTCTGCCTTTTCTTTGTATTATATTGATTCATTGCTTCATTGATATCATCGGTAACGATTAAACGTACCGCATCACTGGCTGATATAATTGCTTCTTTGATGACATCTTTCTCATCTGCTTTAAATTTAGATAATACATAGTCTGCTAAATCAAAGCCCGGCGGCTTACTTCCAATTCCTACTTTGATTCTTGGAAATTCCACGGTACCGAGATGGCTGATAATGCTCTTAATACCATTATGGCCCCCGGCACTTCCTTTCTGGCGGATGCGGATCTGTCCGGCATCAAGACTTGTATCATCATAAATAATAATTAATTCATCTTTGTCAACCTTATAATAATCCACCAGGGCACGGACACTTTCTCCGCTGAGATTCATATAGGTCTGAGGTTTTGCCAGAATAACTTTTTCACTGCCGATATAACCTCTCCCGAATTTAGCTTTGTGCTTCCTTTCATCAATACTTATACCCAGGTCAGCAGCAATCTGGTCAATCACAGAAAATCCTATATTATGCCTCGTTCCATCATAAGTTTTTGTAGGATTACCAAGCCCCACTATAATATACATAATAATCCTGCTTTCTAAATATATTTATAACATACTTTTCTTATTATACACAGATTTTAGTAATAATACCACTATTTTTCGAGGACATATCTAAATAACAGCTACAGGTTTTCCCACCCGCTTTTTTAGCTCTTCAAAATGCCTGCCTTTTAAATCTTTCCCAAGGTAATTAAAGCTAATCTGAGGTACGATAATAGCCGCCGGCTCGTCATTTAATTTACAATATTCGCTATAAGCATCAACATAATCATCTATGGTAAGCAAGCCTGCCGCTCTGATAGTCCCGCCAAAAGTATGGTTTTTCACCAAAAACACTTCACATTTCTCCTTTTGTATATTTAATTGCTTATACACTGAACATATAACATGATAGGCAAATTCTGAAGTAAGGGACAACACTTTCCCCGGAGCGGTATTAATAACCTGTTTTAAATAAGGGGCCTGGCGCATATCAAAATCATATTCCATAACTGCCCCACTGGAACCAAATGAAGTATTTTCCCACTCACAATGTAAACATTTATTCCGACGCTTATAAAGTACCGTTCTTTTACCGGAGCCATCTAACATGTTCCATGCATCAACCCGGGATAACGGTTCCCGCCCATTGACAGATAATATAGTGTCTCCGCGGCGTATCCCGGCTAGCCATGCAGGAGAATTATGTAAAACACCGCTGATAACCGGCTGTAAATCAGTTACATATGAAGGCTCAAGCAAAATCGGGCATGGAATTTCTACTGACAGCTCCTGAATAAACACTTTAAGCTGCTGATGGATACTTTCTCCATCTGGAAAAATATTTTCTTTCACAAAAGAAGAAAAACCCGGCATAAAAATCCGTACAGACTCCGCACCATTCCCAGCCAGGTACATAACCGTATCCTTTATATCTGAAAAACCGGTTATATTCGGCATACCCACCATACTGGCGCTGAAATTCATTCCCGATTCATGCATATACCGCACACTCTTAATAGCTGTAAGGGCTTGTTCTTTGGTATCATTCATCAGTTTCAGCCTGCCCTCTATACTACTGCTGTTCATTGAAAGATTTATAGAAATACCCTTCAATTGACATAATGAATCAATAATGGGCTTGGTCAAATATCGTCCATTAGTTGTAACTGCAATCGGCGTCTCTGGAAAACCACTTCTAATAAGAGTCATAATTGAAATAAAATCAGGATGTAAAAGTGGCTCCCCTTCAATAATATTACTTGCAGATTCTCCAATTGTAATTACCTTGTCTTGATTCAAATAATCCAATGTCTGGCGAATATCTTCTAAAGGACGGACTCCTACAGAAACCACCTGGATACTTGTCGGGTTATTTTTATGGCTGCAAAAAATACAGCTGGCATCACATTTAGAAATTATTGGTACAATGTTATCTTCTTTTACCGACTGAATGATAAGCTTCTTTTTTTCTTCGTCCGCATATAATATGCGGTCAGTATTAAGTGCTCTATTCATCATATATCACTCCTTTATAGGTATATTATAGTATGTCCCAGCTTACAGCAGCAAGCAAAGCCATTGCCGTCCCATACTTCTGTGTAAATTACAATAAACAGAAATCCCCTGTTTCTCCATCTTTTTTGCTTCTATTTCTCAAATCTTGACATCAATACCACCATGAACAAATAAATAAAATTAATAGGAGCGTCAGAATCCAATACAGCATTTTCCAGTTTTCTTTATGTTATTCTTTCCTTTCAAATCCGCGATTTGCTATAATTCGATATCAATTGGAAGTATTATAATCCATCTGAATACGTATCAATTCTTTTGTTTGGATATCGGTTAATTTTTCACATAGGTACAAACCAAGGTCAATCCCTGCAGTTACACCTCTGGCAGTTATGATATTGCCATCCTCAATAATTCTATCTCTTTTGACTTCTTTACAAAAGGGTTTTAATTCTTCATATGCATTGGGGTGTGTAGTGGCAACCCTATTGTTCAGAAATCCGGCAACACCTAAAATGAGAGATCCTGTGCACACTGAAACCTTAAAAGCATTTTCGCTGATATCCTTAATCCAATTAATAAATTTATCGTTATTTATTAAACTTCTTGAACCGAACCCACCGGGTAACACTACAATATCGTATTCTTTCAGTGAACCACCAATTTTTTGAGGCAACATGTTTAAATAGCCATAATAATCTTTCACCTTAGGCTGATATGCACATATGTCAATTGACAAATCTTCGTAAAACCCCATACTCTTTAATCTGGCAATAGGATCATATACGCCAATGAAATCAAGAGCCGTCATATCATCATAAACAATAAATGCAATTTTCATAACTTTTTCTCCTTCCTCATAAATTTATAGTTAGGCGTTTGCGAAACGCCAAAACCCACATTATTGCGGTGTTTTTTCTTTGTCAAAATAAAACAACTCCTCACTGGTTTATGGTAATTGAACTGTCGAAAAACAATCAAGCGTCCACCTAGAAAGGAGTTGCTATCGTATATGATACCACACAAACAGCTTTCTTTGGCAGATGTTTTTTCTGATTGCCAAATTATATTTGTTAACCAAAAATATAAGTTTCTTGAACTTCTTGATCAAACCATTGACCTTGATGAAATTGTTCCGGTGTCCTTTGTCTCTCACTTACACGCTGTCACCGGAAGACCACGCAAGCATCTGCTTTACCCAATGCTGAAAGCTTTTTATTACAGCGTTTTTTCTCTATTCCTACCGATTTCTTCTTTTTAGGGCTTTGAATCCCAGAATTTTTGGGTATATTAATAAGAGGCGTATA
>Ga0153996_1000130_pt1 | contig 39896 bp, 47 predicted proteins | sample TSNC080MetaG_FD_104728 | JGI IMG/M metagenome (GOLD analysis project Ga0153996, IMG submission 104728) | Attine ant fungus gardens microbial communities from North Carolina, USA - TSNC080 MetaG | ecosystem: Host-associated > Fungi > Mycelium > Unclassified | place: USA: North Carolina, Lumber... | reverse complement strand
GGTGAAATTCCGAGAAATGGTCTTAATTATTGCGTCAATATCATATTTTTATATTTCAAGATGAATTGCTGTACCCGAAATAATTCATGTTTTTTCGGCAAAGGGTGTTTGTCAACAGCTCGAACTTGGTCCGAAGTAAGTACGTTCAATTTAGGTCCAAAAATCTATCGAGTAATTCAGTCATCATGCTGTCTCCTTGTTTTCGACGCGCTTTAGAATCCGAAAGCGTATTCCTTGCACAATATTCATAACCGCAAGAACAGCCTGTCCAAACAGCAGGCCATTTGCATTTAGCTGTGTTGTCGATGCAGTGGGGCTGTCTCCCGAGCTCATGGGATAGAATGTCGTGATTTGATAGCCTAAGCCAACCGTTACCGTTATATAAATACTGGCTGCTCACCTTATCGCCCAAAACGCGCCAACCCACTACATAATTTTACCACAACGCCCGTGCGAAATCCAGCGTAACCTTACGCGTCCGCAGACGAGCCACGCCGCCGACAAGCGGAGAGACAGGAAGTTCTACACCATTGCGGTATAATCTAATTCGAGCTATACTATAAAAAGAGCATAATTCTATATTGCAACCGCAATTGCACGTGTCAGTTGACAACATGGAAAGCAGACTTTATAGAGATTTTTTTATATAAAAGGTACAATGTCCACAAGGAGGATGAAAATGAGCTTATCAAAAAAAATCTATGAATTACGAAAAGCAAATAACTTATCACAAGAACAATTAGCTGAAAAGGTAAATGTTTCTCGGCAATCAATTTCTAAATGGGAGTCTGGGGAAACAGTACCGGAAATTGAAAGAGTAATTGAGTTAAGCAAAGTTTTTAATGTTTCAACTGATTATTTACTGCTATCAAGTGAGGTGGAAGAATTGACAATAAGAACCGAACAACTGGAAAAGCAGCAAGAAAATTTCCGGGTAGAGGCCCAGAAACAGCAAGTAAGGAATTATAGGATTTTAAGCTGCCTTTTAATCTATGTTGTTGCATTTGCTGGTTTCATATTTTTACATCTACCTCATATATCAATAATTTTGCGAATTACAGAATTACGCTTTATATGGTTGTCTGTCATTTTACTAATCGCTACTGCTATTGCTATTCAAAAAAATATAAAAATTACAAAAGACCATTTGCATGACAACAAGAGAGATATTTTGAATGAGAATAATGAGAGTAGGAGCGTACCCGATAATGAAGAATAGAAGATTTGCAACGGCACATGTTATTACAGGTATTTGTATTTTAATTGCAGGTGTTTTGCTCGGTTTTATTGTATCTGGCAATCTTGGGGATTTTTCATTCTCCACTGCTACTGGACATGGAACAAAAATAGAATTTAATGCCAATAATGGTTGGGAAAGTGGTTTTAACCGCCAAGCAACTCTTTATACAGAAGATGGCCTTACAAGCGTCACCTTTTCAGGTAAAGTAACCGTTGATGGAACTGCCGAACTATCTATTATTTCAAATGTTGATGGTAGTATTGCATATTCTGAAACATATACAGACTTAAATGCAAAAACAATAGAAGTTAATGTTAATGGATTAACCCCAAACGCCTATTACACATTAAGATTTTTCAGCAATAATGCAAAAAAAGGTCATCTTATCTTGACAACAAATCAAGCGTTGGTAGAAAGTCCAGAAGAAATCCCAGAGAAGCCAGAACGCCCGGTTCACAATTAAAACTTAAATCGTACCGCCCCAACGGTAAATAAAAAAAACCGTTGTTGCGGCGGCTGGATTGGTTCGCCCATTTTATAAAGAAAGTAGCCTAACGGCGGTTTTGAGAAAAGCCAACACATAACGGCGCGGCATACTCCCGATTGAAATAATGATGAATGGTGGTGCGAAAGGATTGTAAATTGTATTCTGACACACCCCATTTATACCGGGGATATGGTACAGGGCCGCCGCAAGGTAAAAAGCTACAAAATACACACGATTGAAGATGTACCGCAGGAAGATTGGGTAATAGTCGAAGATACTCACGAGGCCATTATCGACAAGCCGACCTTTGAAAAAGAACAACAGATGTTAAAACGCGACACGCGCACAGCCCCAAAAGCAAAAGAGGTTTATTTGTTCAGCGGTTTTCTGAAATGCGCGGATTGCGGCAAGGCCGTAACTCGCGGCGGCTCTGGCGGGAATGTGCGCTATTATTGCGCTACATACAAAACCCGCTCCCGGCTGGCCTGTACCATGCACGCGATTAAACACAACAGGTTAGAGGCGGCTGTACTCTATGCCGTTCAGCAGCAGGTATATTTAGCCGTTACTTATTCGGAAATGGTGGCAAGTATCAACATGACCCCGCTCAAAAAAGCCAGTCTGCCCGGCTTGATGGATTGATAGCCGAAAATGAAAAAGCACTTGCTAAAATCACACGATACAAGCAAGCACTTTATGAGGACTGGAAAGACGGAGAACTTTCGCACACCGATTACCGGCAAATGCGGGAGGACTACGACAGACAGGCGGCGACATAAGCATTAAGTTTACGTTTGCCGACGAGTACCGCAGAGTAGCGGAATATCTCGAGGCCAACAATCAAAAAGCGGCTATTTAACAGCACTCGCCGCTCCTTTCAAAAGGCAGTTTGTATTCCTAATATAACTCAAGCATATTCAGATGCGCTTGCTGACAATCAACATACAGCCGAATTATCATTTCGTCCGTCACTTGATACATTGTTTAAAGATTTAGCATCAGAACTCAACGGCAGTCCCGACATTGTAATGGTTATATCAAGGCTAAAGGCCTGACAACCTTTGCATATTATTTGATTTGTGTTTGAGATTTATTAATTCATTTCAAGGATCCTCATGGTATTTAGATTTCATTATAGGCAATCTGCTTTTGTGAAAAAAGACACTCTATTCCATCTATCAGCTGATTCGGCAGATATAATGATTCCTTCTTCTTTAATTCAACAGCCCCTGCATGAGACAATATCTCTGCTACAAACTGTGAGCAAAAATACTGATTTTTAAACTTATGCGGAATATGCAACAGGCACAATACAACCCCCAGCCTGGAATATGCATATCGCTCCCTGTTCATCAGAAATTGATTGATTTCCTCCTGAATAATGGTATAAGCGCTTTCCGGCACCTGCATACGGATACAGATACTCCCTGGTTTTCTTGTTTTTGGTACTCTTTTTTTGGGTTTTTCAATCACAAAGCCTTTATAACTAAAACTATAAAATATTTCCTCTTCCCCATCAATTGATATGGATGCATGAGAATAGCCGTTCCCAGATATTACAGAAATAAAACTTCCAAACAAATCCGAATATTTTGTAAGCAGTATTGTTACCGTTTTCATTGTGCTATTTTCTTCTCCCATCGTTTCTACCTCTTTCTATATTGATGAGAACATCATACCTCTGAATTATTAGTGTTTTGCTTATGTAACGTTTCTATAATATTAATTTAAGATTCATTTCCATTCCGAATCCATAAAACCATATCTGCCAAAGTTTCTTCAAGGGTACGTACCGAATCTCCTTTTCTGCCTTTTTGTGACTGAAAGCTGCATTTCTACCCTTTCTTAGTTTAACCTCCTAAGGAAGTCCCCCGCTTCTAAGCGAAGCGAAAGCGGTGTGACAGAGTCAAAAACACTAGAAACGCTCTGATTAATATATTTTTCCTTTTGATGTCATTTGAACTGTATTGTACATACACGTTCCCTGAGCAGTGGGTCTTTGCATGAATAGTCTGAGCAAGCAAATCCTCTAAAAACATATCTGTCATCAGCTCATCATTTTCTGTCTGTCCGGTTAAGATTTCATCGCATGCAAGGAGCATCTCATCTGGCATAGTTCTTGGCAATGCCTCCATCCAGGTGCCCACAGTATATATCCATATCCGGTGAGCACATACTTTTCTACTTCATGTCCTTCCCAGAGGGGTGAACCATACGAGATAAAATATTGACATACCTAATAATGCGGGTATACAATGAAACCGGGCATAAAGATTTTACAATCCCTTTTGTACGGAGCAGGCCCTGCTGTAGTAAACTATGACATTTGGGAAATGGCACTGACAAAGCCGCCTCACACCGATGAAGAGGCAGAATGCTTTTGTAGTGACATTATTACGCAAGGCGATGGAATGTTCCGTGGATTGCGAGCACATTGAAAAACTGGAGGAAAGGCATAAGCACCAAGGCTAACCCAAATGACAAAGAACAAAGGAGAGAAAGCAATATGAAAGAGATTATTGAATTTTTAGAAAATCATGTCAATGGTAGTTAGGGGATAGATTATGGGGGCTTGGGGATCAGGTTTATATTCAAATGATAGTACATGCGATGTGCGAGATACTTATAAGGGTTTCCTTGAAGATGAGTTAAGTAACACAGAAGCTTTTGAAAAAACAGTAGAAATATATAAAGAAATGATAGCAACCGATGAAGAACCGCTTTTTTGGTACGCTTTAGCCGATACTCAGTGGAAAACCGGACGCTTAATGCCTGAAGTCAAAGAAAAAGCTCTGGATTGGATTGAAAAGGACGGCGGCATAGAGCTTTGGGAAGAAAGCAAAAGCGGTCGTGCTGGTTGGAAAAAAACTCTTGGAAAGTTACACACTAAGCTTAAAACAGAACAACCGAAAGAGAGACGCTTTCGCAGACGGGTTTATAAATTCCAGAACCCATGGAGCTTGAACGATGTTTATGCATATAGGGTACATAAAGAATGTAATGCAAAAGAAGAACTCGCTATACACGGTAAATATATTTTAATGCAGAAAATTGGTGAGGGGATTGGCATACACTCAAAAGATACTGTTATGCGAGTGCAAATATTTGACAGAGTATTTGACGATATGCCGTCCATTGAGGAGGCTCTTGAAACCTTACTTGAAGAGCGACTGCTTCCGTTTGGCAGTCCATCTGACCAGACGAGACGATACAAAAGAATGTTACAGGGAAAACCTGATCCATTTGACTGGAGTGAACCGCTTTGTATATATAATCCGGTATCAATGAGCGTAAAAATAGATCAATACCTTGTTCAGTGTTATCCAAAAGATGAAGTAACATATATATGCACAGCCGAAGGTCCGTTGAACAAACAACATGAACGAACCTTTAAAAATTCTGATGGCACTATATTATGGAGTGATATCCACTACAATATCGGAAGAGAATTCGCAATATGGCGTGGTGTAGAATATGATGTTGTTGGTGATGGTACATTTGAGTACCCAACTCGGGAGCAACAAATGCAGATAAAAGCAGAGCTTGAAAAATAACACAATCTTTGTTCGCTTTTGCTTCCATGGAGAACAATTTATGATTTCTAAAGATGAATCTGTTGCCGCATATAGCCTTGCGGGACTGGGTTTCAAATTACACCATTACTCTCCCAAATAAGACCATGATATCGGAAAGGGCAGGGAATCCTTTCAGTTTTTAGCATTATTCCTTACCCTCTTTATACCGCATACCCAAAGTACCATAGCAAAAGCTCCTAACACCACAGTTGTTACAACACTTGCTTCTATGCCATAGATACCGCCGTTCCAGATGTTCTCGCCAATCGACTGCATATTGAATACAGCCGTACTCATTTCGTCATTTCCACTTAGATTTAAGCCCAAAACGCTATACAGAATGGCGTTCCAGAATGAGTGCAAACCGCAGGCAGCCCATATACTTTTTTGCATAATCGTCAGAAATGAAAAGATGATAGAAATAAGAAACAAATTAATAATACCTATAATACCGTAAATAAATTCCCCACTAAATAATGAGGACCCATGCGGCAAAATGAATATTGCCGAACTTATTAGAACCGCAAGCGGTAGTGATACTTTTTCTTTAAGTGTGTGAAGTAGAAAACCTCGGCACAACACTTCTTCCATGGCACCTTGAATAATAAAACCGCCAACAAAGAGAAGGAGCATGAAAACATTGATGTTTTCAAATATTCCTCGACATTCGATTTTCCCCAATATCATAATGCCGCCGATAGATATGGCAAGCAAGAAAACAGAAATACCAATCCCGATAAAGTAACTTCCGAAACGCTTATTAAAGCCAATCATTGATAACGATTTCTTTTCAACCACTTTCCAATAAAGCAGCATTACAGCGATAAAAATGATATCACCATAATATTTCATCAGCAACATCGTTTGAAAGTCTAACATTTCACCTTGCAATACATTGTACCCCATTGCAAAATGTATCACGATTACAATTATTTCTGCTAAGAGCATACCTGCGACATAACAGAGCAAAAAGGCAATCAGTTTTTTCACAATGAATAATGCAGATGACATTTCCATTTTATTATTGAAGGGACTTATATTCTTTAATAGTGTTTTCATTTTGTTGTTCCTCCTTGTATATCACGAATACCATTCAGTAAGATTTTTAGCGAAAAATCAAAAGTATCACCCACGGGCAACGGATTTCCAAATCCACCGTGACTTTCAACAGTTAAAAAACCCTGTAAGAATCCTCGAAGTATACGTACGATATGTACCTTTTGTTCTTCGTTCAAATCATAGGCTGCAAGCACTTGGAACAAAACGGAAACAATATCATTGGTAGCTTGCAAATGTTCCTCAGATTGATACATATTGTACCATTGCATCGCTTCAAATACGCCCGGATGCAACGTGACATAATTCCGATAAGCACAACATATCGCTACCATCGCATCATCTTTTGATTTTCCGATGGCGGCTCTTACTATTTCATTTTCTAAAGCTTTCCACCCATATAGCATAAGCTCTTTATTAAGCTCATCAAGTCCACTTATATGCTTATACAAAGAAGGGGATTTTACCCCTAATTCTGCCGCTAATGCTTTTAAGGTAACATTAGCAATTCCTTTAGCGTCAGCCATATTAGCCGCCGCTTTTAAAATCGCATTTTTATCCAATCCAACTCTCACTTAAAGCTATCCCTCGTTTCTGTTTGGCTAATCACATTAGCTATTGTATCACCCTATATCACTACTGTCAATATCTTTGTCATAAAGGATTGCGTCAACAAAACGAGATGTTTTAATGTTGCGATTTTGCGCCATACTCCAATTCCTCGCCATTACTGGCAATTACCTTCTTGTACCAGTCAAAGGACTTTTTCTTATAACGGTTGAAGGTTCCGTTCCCATCGTTATCTCGGTCAACGTAGATAAAACCGTAACGCTTTGACATCTCACCAGTTCCACCGCTTACTAGGTCGATACAGCCCCACATAGTGTATCCCAACAGTTCCACACCGTCTTTGACAGACTCTTTTAACTGAAGGATGTGCTCCCGCAGATAATCGATACGATAGTCATCCACTACGGTTTCATTTTCTAATGTTTCGGGGGCGGCAAAACCATTTTCTACCACCATGAGAGGTTTTTGGTAGCGGTCATACAGATTGTTTAGCGACCAGCGCAGACCCTTAGGGTCGGTCTGCCAGTCCCAGGCATTTGTCTGCAAATACTTGTTTCTCACTCCTCCCATCATGTTGCCAGAGACGGTAGCTTCTCGCGTTTGCGTCGTCTCGCATAGGCTCATGTAGTAACTGATGGAGATAAAATCGACGATCCCCTCCCGAAGAATTTCTTCATCTCCCGGCTCCTTTTGAATGACAATGTTATGTTCCTCAAAATAGCGGTTTGCAAAGCTGGGATAGGCACCTCTAGCCTGCACATCGCCCGCGAAATAGTTGACCATCTGATCTAATTGCTGGGTAAAAAGCATATCGTCAGGGTGGCAGGTCAAAGGGTAATAAGCCAGATAGGCCATCATGCTGCCCATTTTAAAGTTTGGGTATTTGTCATGTGCAAGCTTGACCGCTTTGGCGCTTGCCAGTAATTGATGGTGCAATCCCTGATAGCGAATGGGAAGGGGAACATCCTGCTTCATAAAGTCGATATCCTTCTCTTCCTTTCGTACAGATAGATTAAGCCAGCTTGCCGTCTCCATCGTAGAGGTGTTAAGCTCGTTAAAGGTGAGCCAGTATTGCACCTTGTGCTTATAACGGTCGAAAATAGTCTCGCAGTACCGCATAAATAAATCAATACAATCGCGATTTTTCCAGCCACCATAACGCTTTGCCATAGAAAGCGGCATCTCATAATGGGAAATTGTGACCACTGGCTCAATCCCATGCATGCGAAGTTCGTCAAAGACATTGTCATAGAATGCCAACCCCTTCTCATTGGGTTGGTCGTCGTCTCCGTTGGGAAAAATACGGCTCCAGGCTATCGACATGCGAAATGCCTTGAAACCCATCTCTCCAAACAGGGCAATGTCCTCTTTGTATCTGTGGTAAAAGTCAGAAGCCGTATGATTGGGATAATCGTAACCGTCTTTAACTTCGGTGGTAATAGTACGAGATTTGGCATGACTTCCTACCGTCATTACGTCACAAATCGATAACCCTTTTCCATCCGCAAGATAGCCTCCTTCATACTGATTGGCAGCGGTTGCACCGCCCCAAAGAAAGTTTTTAGGAAATCCATTCATATATTTTCCTCCTTAATTCCAAAAATCCAAGTCAAAACAAAGGTTACAGCGATACCGATAACAGAACCAATTACCATGTGAATAATATTTGACACGGTAGGTCCAAAAAAAGCAATTAAGGCAAACACACCGCCTGATCCCGGGAATGCGTAACAGTAGACCGACATCAGGCCAATGTAAGCCGCTCCAACAAAATTCCCAATCATGGCGGCATACAGTGGGGTGCGGTATTTCAGGGATATACCGAACATCGCCGGTTCCGTAACTCCTGCAACAAAAGCGGTTACACTGCAGGACATAGCCGTAGACTTGGTATTGGTATCTTTTGCCCGAAATGATACAGCTAAGGATGCGGATGCTTGGTTGAGGTTTGAGATAATCATTGCCGGCAGGAAAAACGGATCGTACCCGAGTGAGGCCATCGCCGTAGTCCAATAGGGTGTCAACATCGTGTGCATGCCAGTGATTACCAGTAGGGGAAGCACTGCAGAAAGCAGCGCTACACCAAAGAAGCCTGTCTTCTCATAGATAAAGACAATGATATTCGAGACGTATGTACCAACAACTGAGCCGACAGGTCCAACCACACAGAGTGCAATTGGAAGCATAATAAGAATCGTGCACAGCGGCACAAGAAAGGACCGAAGCACCTTTGGAGAGATTTTAGTGAAAAACTTCTCTACCTTCGACATTACCCAGACCGCCAAGATGGTAGGCAGAACCGAATTGGCATAGGTAGCAGCATACACCGGGATGCCAAATAACGAAATAGGTTCGCCAGAGGTAACCATGGAAATAAAGTCAGGGTGCATAAAAATGGCGCCCATCAATATACCAAGGCTGATGTTGGCATTGAATTTTCTGGCTGACGAATAGCCGAGAAAGACGGGGAAGAAATAGAACCCCGCATCGCCGACAAATGACAAGATAGCATAGGTGGTGCTTTCCGCTGACAAAAGCCCAATCATTTCCAATAATATTGCCATGAGCTTAATCATACCACAGCCAATCATCATGGGTATCAAGGGAGTGATGCTGCCCGAAATGCCGTCCATGATGGCCTTGAAGCTAATTTTTCCTTTCGGCATGTCACCATCCAAGTTTTCGTTGATAGGGACCTGTCCCTCCAGATTGTGAGTCGTACAAATGAGATTGTAGGCATCGGCTACTGCCGGACCGATGATAATTTGAAGTTCTTCGTTTGACCATTGGGAGCCAAGGACGCCCGGCTGTCGTTCGATTTCCTTGATGTTAATGGTGCTGCGGTCTTTCAGGTTAAAGCGCAGCCGCGTGGTACAATAGGTAAAGAAAACAATATTATCTTTACCACCAATGAGGTCAATAATTTGGTTTGCAAGCTCCTCATAATTCTTGCCTTTTGCTTTTTTTGCCATGTTGTGTTACCCTCCTTAAATAAAATGGTTATATCTTAAACCGTCATCATCTCATCCCCAATTTTTACAAGGCCACAAGGGGACAATATGATATCGGAAAAGTCTTCGCTATTAGTGATGGCCATTACCACGGTTGTGTCATAGCCCTCCTTTTTTATCTCCTCCAAATCAAATGAAATGAGACTATCGCCGGTACGTACTGATTGTCCGGCTGAAACAAGAACAGTAAAGTCCTTTCCGTTTAATGCAACCGTATTGATTCCGATGTGAAGGAGAATCTCCGCACCCCAGGAAGTTTTAAATGTTAGTGCATGCTTCGTGTGGAAGATATCCATCACCTTTCCATCTGCGGGCGCCGAAAGCAAACCACGCGCTGGGACAATGCCCACGGTTTTGCCTAAAATACCTTCGCTAAAGGTCTTGTCATTAATAGTCTCGGCTTTGATCAGGCTGCCAATGCCCTTTTTTTCTTCTTTAAGAAACGCTCTAAAATACTCATATTATTCTCCTTTCATTTTCATAAAAAATACCTCGATAGAAGGATAAATGATATCCTTCTATCGAGGTAATGCCCAATTGGATTGGTAGCACCCTCTTATACACATATACGATTAATATGAACCATGATATAGAGAACTTCTTCGTCTGTACAGACGGTATGGTATTGCTCTCGCAAATATTCTTCTATTTTTTTAGTGCAGAGATCGATTTCCATATACTCTCGTCTTATCCATTCCAACAATTCAGTATTTTTGTCAATGAATTGCTCCCCTTCAATAAGTCGCTTAAGAAAATATCGCATATGCATAGTAAATCGGTGATAATTGAAGCTTTCTCTCTCAATTTGAATTTGGAAGTGTTCTTCCACAATTTCGGTCATTTTCTCGATGCAGGTGTCGTATTCGGTAGCATCGTTCAAGCCGTTCTCCTGCTCCGCGTTGATAAAATGTAAGGCGATGCTGGTCGCCTCGCCATCGGGCAGATTGACGAGAAGTTTTTTTTGATCAGCTTTACAGCATATTGCCCCAGCTTCGTTTCCTTGGGGTAGAGTTGCTCAATGTCATATGAAAAAAGCAGCTTAACATTTCCATATTCTTTTTGCCGTTTTATAGCAAAGTTAATGTGGTCCGCTAAACTAAAGACAAGATTCGGATTAAGCTGGCATTTTAGCATACCTTTGGCTTGGTCAACAATTGCTGCTGAAACATCAAAAATTTCTTCATTTATTTCATTGATCAAACCGATGAGATGACTGCTAATATTATAGTATGTTCGCTTAATAACTTTCAAATCCGTAATTTCGTAGGGCATTGCAGGGAAACCGATGCCCTTTCCGAAGGTAATGACTTCTCTCCCATTTCCGTCAACACAAATTGCGGCATTGTGATTAATGCTTTTAATGGCTCGCAGAAAGATCACCTCATAAAATAAAAAACTCCTAAAAAGCACACCAAACTTATCGTCCAGTAGTGCCCCAAGGAGAATGGGTAACACCCAGATATTATGCATTGAGTATATCAGAAAAAAACAATGATGTCAACCACATTTCGAACATAAAATCCCCACGATTGCTATAACTCGATTGCATACTTTCGTTCTGCTTATACTATTACTATATTTCTTTATTTATTCTACATGGATTTCCATATGCAAGTACATTGCTCGGTATGGATTTCGTCACCACACTTCCAGCGCCGATTGTTACATTGTCACCAATAGTAACTCCCGGCATAATTATGCTACTGCCGCCAATCCATACATTTTTTCCGATAGTTACAGGGGCGGTTTTAGATATTGCGAAAGGAAAACCTCCATTGTTACTTTTATTAAAACGTTCCTCTGCTTTGATAGGATGAAAAACAGTATAAATATGAACACCGGGAGCTATTAACGCATTGTCGCCTATGGTGATCTTATTGCAATCAAGAAACACGCAATTCATATTGATTTCGCAGTTGTTCCCTAAATAAATAAACTTTCCGTAATCAATGTAAAAAGGAGCTGTGATTTGCGTGTTTTCTCCCCTCAAGCCAAGTAGCTCATCAAGGATTCTCATCTGTTCCTTTCTGTCAGAATAATCAACTATATTATATTTTTGCATCAAGTTTTTGCCACTGTTCCATATTTTCATTAGTTCAGGGTCACCGCAATCATAAAGTTCACCTGCAAGCATTTTTTCTTGTTCTGTCAAAATATTTTCACCTTCCATTATATAAATTCGCCATGCTATGACTGAACCTCAAACAATCAACGATTTTTAAATCGAATTACTGATTAAGTAAAAATTCAAGCATAATTATATTGACCTCTTCAGAATTTTCTTCATGCGGTAAATGCCCTGAATCTTTCACAGAAATTAATGTCGAATTTTTCAATCGCTGTTTCATTTGATTGGCATAGTCATTATCAAAATACGGGTCGCTGTCTCCAAAGATAAGAAGAGCTTGTTGATTAAGTTCCTCCATTGTAACATCTGTAATTTTCCAATCTAGGTTTCTTTGGCTCAAAAATTGAGACCTACGGTTATTGAATTTCGATAGAGGCGTGAACATTTCCTTTGCATACAGCTCAGTTACTAAATCCGAATTATAGACCATGTTTTTTAATGATTTTTCTGTTGCATTGAGTGAAATAAGGTTTGTAATCATTTCTCCCAATACAGGGTAATTAAGATACTTCCATTCGGATTTATCTGTGGAATCTAATCCTGCACTACCTATCAATATCAATTTATCGACTTTATCGGGATATTTTGAAGCGAAATAAATCGCCCATCCGCCACCCCATGAGTGTCCTACAATAGATGCCTTTTCTAATCCTTGATTCTCCATGAAGTCATATATAAAATCGGCATATGTATTCAAGTCATACTCTGGTTCATCTGTTGCCGTAGTGTATCCATGCCCCGGCATATCCAACGCATATACCTTAAAATGTTCCGATAGTGCTGTTATATTATTTCGATATGAGTATAACCAGCTTCCGCCGCCATGAACAAGGATAACAGGGCTTCCACTACCTTTCGTTACATAATGAGCAGTATAATTATCCATTGTAGCATATTGCGAAACTGTTCTTTTTAAATACTCAGACGCAAATTCTGGATATTCCTTTGCCTGAAGAAAGTAGGCTGCATATATAATACTACCAACAATCAAAACAAATAATATTAAGCCACTATAAATCATCATCTTGTACCTGTTTCTGTTTTTATTCATATTTATTCAAGGCACTCCTCCGAATATATATATTTAGCATGTTCGTTTAAAATAACAGCGTCCTATCCCTAATGCTTATTATTAGCATTACTAACAAATTGCTAGCTATTGATTAAAACTACAACGCTACTGATAAACCCAATAATACAAAGGGGAGTAATCAAATACCTTTCCTTTTTACTTTTCGTTACAAAGCCGTTGTAAATTATGGAATATGCAAGATAGAGAGTATAAACAATAAGCACTATATTCATAAATGTGATATTGAAAATTGGAGCGATTTTACCTGTTCTTTGTAAATATAACAAACCAACAATAACTTGTAATGCAGAGAAAAATCCACTCGCAAATCTCATCTTGACTGGCAATACTCTGTACTTACCGCCATTAGCATATTCACCGAATGGTGCGCCTAGTGTCAGAGAAAATTGAATTATTGCAAATCCAAATACTATAAATATGATGATAAATGTTGTAATGTTCAATAACATAAGAATCCCCTCCGAGATATAAATTTGTAATAGTACGTCAACGATCTAACCCGCTGTCACTAATGCTTGTTATTTACGTTTGCCCTTAATTTTATCGTAACTGACACCAATGGCTATACATATAGGAATTAGTATAACATTTATCAAAAGGCCTGCCAAAAAACCAACTGTTACGCCTGTTGCTGCTCCAATCCCCAACTTATCTTCATTACAATTTTTCTTGTTATTATCCATTTTTTAATTACCTCCGTTATATAAATACTTTGCTGCACTGAAACAGTGCAGCCTTACATGCTAAACTAAATAGTCAAAGAGGATACTCATAATCCGCTTCGCTACTTACTCGTAACCTCCCAGCAGCTCCGCTGCTATTTCAGTGAGCGCCTGAACGCTCTCTGAAACAAGTATCTCCTCAGAGTGTTTTGACTCTGTCACACCGCTTTCGCTTCACTTAGAATACTTTTCAACTTAAGTCAAAATCAAATATTACTCATATTCAATTTTTTAATCTGAGATGAAAATTCTTTGATGAAAAAAACACCTACAGATAAAAAATATATTTTAATTCCAATTTCGATAACTTCATCTACAGTAAACATACAAATCATACCAGTGTTGATGCCAAAAACAAGACCATTTAATGCTAAAAATATCATACTGGAAGCGCTTAATAGCCCGCATACAATCATTGCACTCCGATTGTTTCTTTTAGTTGAAATTGCCAACAATGTTGATGTTATCACAATCCAAAAATCTGCTAAAGGAAAAGACATAAACCATGTTACATAACCGGGCACAATTTCTTCTAATGAAAATACGCCAGTAAATACAAGTATCCAATAAAATATTGTTCCTATTGCAGTAAATATACTCAACCCTAAAATTAAATTCTTATGTTTCATTTTGCAACCTCACTTTTTAAAATTTCTGCCACTTGCTCAAATAGACACTCTACTTCCTCCATCTGTTCCTTTGTCACTATACTTTGAATAACTTCCCCAAATTGAAGATATAAGCTATTGTCACCTTCTACCACCTTCTTCCCTTTTTCTGTTAGTTCCAAGTAAAAAATCCGCTTATCTTCAGGAGATTGTTGTTTCTGAATGAATCCAATTACTTCCAGCCTTTTTATTAAGGCCGAAATAGCAGGCTTGGTTAATCCCAGTTTACTGGATACATCTCCGAAATTTGGTTTGTCCATGTAATAGATTGTAGTAAGATAGTAATAATCAGCAACGTTAAATTTTTCTTTTTCTTCTTTGGATAAAATATGATCGATATTTTCCATTGACTTCTGCCATAAGTAGTTCGCTATATAAGAAACATTCTTAACCAGCATTATTGTTTCCCCCTTTTATTTCTTGTTCTTAACCTGAATAACAGTAATCAATTCATTAACTGAGATAAATGGATTTCTATACCGGTTCTTACCAACAGTCGCTCTAGTATACTGAATTGATTCTTTTGAGCACCAATGAATGCAAGCCATACAATGCTGGCATTTATGCTGCCATAAAGGAGTATTATTATCAATGATAATGTTACCTACTGGACAAATCCTCTCACACACGCCGCACCCATCACAATTGCAGTCAACAGTAAAATACTTATCAGCTTTCGCAAGCCTTTTAAATCCCACCTTATATATAATACTTAGAAATGGGCGGTATCTAATGTCATCAATATATGTTTTACGCACTGTAAGTTCATTGGCAATTAATCTCACTTTTGCTCGTAATTCATTATTGTAATCAAAAAATTCCGGCTCTTGGGGTTTATAAAGTACGATCCAAGCCCCGCAGACTTCTATATCCCTGGCATAAGACAGTTTGATTTTTGCTGTGGTGCATTCTTTTCTTATCTGATATAAAGCATTCCCGCTCTCGCCGCCATGAATAGCTAATGCGAAGCAGTATTGCCCCTTTTTGGGGCTGTATCTTTTTATAAAATCACTAACAAGAATAGGTAGGCCAAAAAAGTAAACTGGAAAAATAAAGCCAACGATATCGCTATTACTGCTTATATTGCGCTGATTCAATAGACTATTGATAGCAACTAATTCTGTTTCCCCTAATTTTTGAGCAATCTCTTTCGCTATAAATAGTGAATTTCCAGTTGCACTAAAATAATAAATCGTGGTTGACATTGAACCTCCTTAATCACATGGTTTTAATTATTTAATTAAATATATTTAACTATTATATCATAACTCTCCTGAATGTCAAATAAAATTATCTGACAAAAGGCATCTGTAAAATTATCTGACAAAAGGCATCTGATAATTTCAGTAATTATAGAAAGAGCCGTTATATTTAATGGCGTTATTCAAGAGATTAGAAAATGCACGGGATAAGGCAGAAAGGTCAAGAATGCAAGTTTGGAAAGTTCATCAATCGGGTGTGTCCTCGCTGATACGGGCCGATGTTCATCTATAATGCTTGTAAAGGGCATTTTCCCGTATTTCAATTTCTTATGCTAGTAATAAACGCTTGACGGAAACAAAATTATAGGTTATACTGAACACGTTCAAATCAAGTACAGTGTTGAGATGGAGGTTTAAGCATGAGTAGTCCCAATGAACAGGATGCACGACAGTCAATCATTGACACAACGAAAGCTATATTAGAGGAGGTGGATGATGTTCAAAAAATTACTGTGCGTCAAATTGCTGAACGAGCCGGGGTTGGTATAGGCTTAATCAATTATCATTTCAAGAGTAAAGATAATTTATTAAGTATTGCAATCGGTGAGGTAATGTCAAAGACTATTTGGAGCTTTACAAAAACGGACGATTACTCCAATTTAGAACCTGTTGCAAAGCTAAAAATGATGATGAAAGAGTTATATGTTTTAGCTGGCAGCAATGAAAAGTTAATACGCTTTATCTTGTCACGTGAAGTTTTGGAGGGAAATATGCAAACCCCTTTACACCTAATCCCGTTGCTTAAAGAAATATTTGGAAATAAAAAGGATGATATGCAATTAAGAATAATCGCCTTGCAAATGCTGCATCCTATACAAGTAACAGTGCTTAACATTGACGCATTCCATATGTATAGCGGCATAGATTTATATAATACCGAACAGCGAACCCGCTTTATAGATATGCTGATAGATAATTTAACCTCCTAAGGAAGTTCCCTCACTTCTAAGCGAAGCGAAAGCGGTGTGACAGAGTCAAAAACACTCTGGGGACTTACTTGTTTCATTGAGCGTTCAGGCGCTCACTGAAATAGCAGCGGAGCTGCTGGGAGGTTACGAGTAAGTAGTGAAGCGGATTACGAGTATCCTCTTTGACTAATTGACAAATAAAAGGAGATAGAAAAATGAAAATTGCAACATTGATTAGCGCGATAATTACCGCATTGCTCATGCTATCTACCATGATATGCGGTTTATGGATTAGGGCAAATAATATAACCGCCCAAAGCTCCTATAACTTCCATGTAAATTGTGGAATAGCGGCTGTTGTTTTTTCCCTTATTACTATGGTGCTTGTTATTGCCATGCTGTCCCGCACGAAAAAGAAAGGATAATTTAATGCGAACATTGATTTTATATTCAACTAAATCCGGCGCAAGCCGGGAGTGTGCGGAATTACTGGCTACTAAAATAGCAGATTGCTCTATTTGTGATATAGCAAAACACACGCCCGATATTGGAGGTTGCGACACTCTCATTGTGGGTTCGGGTGTACGGATGGGCAAATTTTATAAACCAGCTAAAAACTTTATCAACAAGAATATAGATATGCTTCTTTCAAAAAACACGGCATTTTACCTGTGCAATTCGTATCCTGACACGCTACAAAAGGTCATTGAAAATAACATACCTAAAAAACTTATAGATACTGCCATTTGTATTAAGTCTTTTGGGGGCAAGCCGCCGTTTACTTCCCCGAAAAATCAAGACTGGATTTTAATGGACAATATAAACGCCTTAGTGCAAGCAGTGACGGCAAAAGAATAGCCACAGGGGTACGGGGGATATTTGTTGAAGCGATTACCTAATTTAACCGCTTAAGGAAGTCCCCCGCTTCTAGCGGAGCTGCTGGGAGGTTACGAGTAAGTAGCGAAGCGGATTACGAGTATCCTCTTTGACTAAAGTAAGTCTGAAAATGAAACAAGGCATTTGTTTTGCTTCTTTGCTTTGTATAAACATTCACCAGTATTTATTCGTTTTTGGGAATATGGACTTTGTCAACACTCCCAAGTTGACCCGATGTTGAGAAAGAGGGTTATTATCTGAAAACAAAAACAATTGTGTGGAGGGAATAATTTATATGACAAAAAATTAAAAGCTAATAGTTTTTGGTATTGCAGCATTATTTTTATGTTGTGGTGTCATATTGCATTTATATCCATTGCTATCTTCTATGAGTGTTGCTTATCAAAATAAAAATGCTTTCTCAGATGAAAAGATGATTGTCGCAGAAAATGATTCTTATTCTTTCTGGAAAAGGGTTGGAGAAACGGACAAACAAAAGTCTAATTTAGATTTTTCATTTAATGGAATAAGTACTATATGGGAATTAAGTACAGACAAGGATGTAGATATAGTCTTTAGTACAAAAAGTCGGCAAGTATTTTAATGGCATTTGCTCCATTCTCCATGCTTTTTATAAAAAGAGAATTATCACCTACTTTTTCGGTAGATAAAATATCCACAAAAATTTCTTTGGTTGAAGAATAGTATTTATATAGCCCACCTCGACTTATGCCACACGCTTCTACAATATCCTTCATTGTTACAGAGGTATAGCCCTCTCTTACAAAAACGGCAGTAGCTTTCTCCAATATATATGTTTTTTCTCAATACCCTTTGTAGTTAGTTCCATATCAATACCCTCACTAAAGATTTTCAAAGCGACACGTGTGTCAACAATCTAATTATGCGACACGCATGTCACTTTTTCAACCCATAACGAAAGACGATCACTCGGTTTGGAACGTTACCTCCTCGACCTCGTGTGACTGACCTGTTTCCTGCCAGTCGACTCCATCGAAAACTTCTTCCAAATAGGTAATGTACAGCCGTTGTTCACCTTTGTTACTGCATGTCAAAATCGCTTCATATGGTACTTCATCCGAAAAACTGCCGATTGTACCATCCGAGAGCCGCCATGCCACAGGATACCAGCGGAAACGCTGCTCTCGCGGTGATTCAAGGTTCATGTTATAGCCGCTTGCTGTGATGGTTAGTTTTTGTCCGGCTGAAAGGTTGCTGCCTTCGTCAATGCCTTGTATATCGCCTCGGTGCGCCCTTGGCCAGATGCCGCCGGAGCCTGAGTATTTCCACTTTGCGTAGAGGTAGGTATCCTGATAAATAGGCGTATCTTTAGAGTACGGATTGCCATCTCGTTCTAAATTATCGTACCAGCCAACAAACGCATAGCCTTCCCACTCCGGATCGTGTGGCCACTGTTTTTCTCCAATCCCGTGGCCTTCCAATGCGGCAAACTGCTCACCATACGTTTGGCTTTGAAGTACAAAGCATACATTGTAGACCGTGCCTTCTCCTTCCGGTTCGACCCTCCGCAAAGGGTTCCTCCAATCATCATTGGGATGATCTATCGGGTATACTTCTCCACGCGAATTAAGCTGTGCCGACTCAGACTGTTGAACGGCATACATGATTCCTCGGCTAACCCCGCTGGTATAATTGAGTCCTATATACAATGTGTATTGCTGACCAACGCCAAACTCATAAGCGTCAGGAAATGCCCAAGTATCAAGGGTAATTGAATACTGCTGTCCGTTCATTGACTCTATATCAACGACCACCCACGTTTCGCCGTGAAGATAACTTTGATCCCGCCATGTATTTTTCACGATGAAATCAGCATATACAATGTCTGGATGTTTTCCCTCGTCCCGAGAATTATATCTGGCGGTCAAATGCTTATAGTCTTCGGGCGATAACATTTCCTGACAATACTGGGTGTCAATCGTACCTCGCCATATTTGTTTCAACGCCCTTACCTTCACGCCCAGTTTTGCATCAAACTCTGGTGTGCTGACGAATACATGCGGGTTTGTATATTGCGCTTGGACTTGGTATCCGCCAATATCCTGCGGCATGGAGTAGCCGTCTGTCGAAATTGTATCGTCCTGTCTTGTTGCCAGACGTTCCGCCTCCTCCAAGCTCAAGCCGGGGGATAGGTACTTGATGACTGAGGTCAAAACAGTGACCATATCATGCGAATTATCCGGGTCTTTGAACACCATTGTAAAGGATGGATTATCGCGTCCGTCGAGTGATTCGTCGTAGTCATAATCCAGATATTTATTGGTAAAAGAAATGACACACATGTTTTCATTGCTGTCAGTAAAACTAATCTTAATTTGTGAACATTCTTTACCATCAAACTCCACCTTTTCCACATCGCCTATTTCCATAGGAAGCTCGCGGGTATTTACATCGTTTTCCAACGCGCTTCTAAGCTGTTCAGCCGGATTTTCAGGATATTGATAATCGCCAATAATTTCGCCACTTTTCTCGTTCACCACAGAATTTGTGTTGCTTTCCGCGTTCAAAACGGAACTCTCATTGCTTTCATTTCTGGTTCCCAAATCTTCACATGATGCCAGAATCAACGTCAAGGCAAGTACTGTAACGCGCACCGCTGCTCTTTGCAAACCGCCTTTATTAATAACTCTCTTCAACGAATCTGTGTACTTTCTCAAGTCTATTCACCCCTATTTTCAAAAAGCGTTTTGACTTTCGGAACCACATAATGGCTGCCTCCGCGACCCTTGACATCTTCAATCATCGTGATTTCCAGAAATTCCGGTTTTTCCTCGGGAGCGAACCTCCCTGTGACGGAAACAGAAATGTTTGTCGCTTCGATTCCTCCGCATATTTTCTCATTCCTCACTATAAAATCTGCCATTAAGACCGTGGCTTGACTCTGTTCGCTTAACATATCGTATAGTTCCTCATACCGCCTATCCTCAATGCAGGAGAAACCTTGTAACAGCAATTCATCCGGCTGTGCGGCCTCCTCCGAAAGTACGGTTAAAAATGATGAATATGAAAGAACACCGATTGCGGCGGCTGCTGCGATGAACAGAATAATGCTTAGACGGATTATCAAGGCTTTCTTTCGCATTTTATTCCCCTCCTCAATTCTTACAGGTGTAATACTTAATTATATATTACACCTGTAAGGTTAAAAAGTCAAGCCCTCTCGTGTAGAGAAATGGCTTGACCTATACTCTTTTACTAATGTGTTCCTTTACTCACCAAAAACGCGTTTGCGGCACGCGGGAAGATGCAGAAGTACTACCTGTACGTCTGCCGCCCATATAACCTTCATGGCCTGATATACAGCGTCTGAAATTGCCGGTATGTTGCTCATATGAAAGACCTCCCTTTTCTTACGCTTGTAATAGTTTTATTATAGCAAATTCACCGCGTTTGTCAATTGTTTATACTACTGACTATTTTGAGAGATATAGTCCTCAATTTTTTCTGCCTGTCCCTGCAATTCAATGGGCAAATCCAATTTTCCAAACGTCTTTGCCCCATCCGTTGTAACATACAAGATATAACTGTCTGTTCCAGCAGTTCCATATTCAAATATACCTGTATTTTCATCAAAGAACATAGTATTTTGCAGTAATTTGTCTGACGGAGTATCCGATACAAATGTCCAGTTCTCGCTGCCATCGGTAGATTTATAGATAGCCGCCGCTTCATGCTGCATTGCCCAGTCATAGGAAAAAATCAGATAGCTAATATCGTCAAAGAAAAACTGATAATGGTAGCCGGTGTCTCTTTCCTCCCAATTCTCGCCGTCCACCGAATATGATATCTTAGAAAATGCCATTGCGTCGGATACACTAAATTTATATTGCATTTTCTCTGGCGGGAAAACGGAAACCTCCGGTTCTTTGTCAACCTCACCTGGTGTGGTACTCTGCTTTTCTTCCGATTGTGCGATCAAATTTCCTTGTGTATCATAGAATTTATAGGTTTTTGGTTCTGGTGTTGAATTCCATGTAAATGGATCATAGCCGCCATTCCCATACCATTCTTCTCCAAGTCTGGGATAGCCGCAAACCAGAAAATTCTTATACTCATAATAATACACATCTACTTCCAGAAAGCTATTTACATAAGCGACCATCTTCTGGCCGTGCTTTTCAATTATATGCTCCGGTCCATATGCAAAAACTCCCCAGAAAAGTGCAAATATTACCAATACGCCAGCACCTAACAGAACAGCAGCAATTCCGCTTGCGGATAAAACCTTTTGTGCAACCTTTTTTCGTTTTTGCTCTTGCGGCCTTGAATATGCCTTTGCAAGTATGTATATAATCCCGCCTGACAACGCGAGCCCGAGCAGAACCATGACAATAAGGAACGCAATTCCGACCCATGCCCGAAACATCAAACCACATTGTTTTAATATAAAAGCCAAACCACACCCCATTACGGCAAGCCCAATGCTGATTCCTAATATCCATAGCGAGAACTTAATTCCTTTTTTCATCATACCAACCCTTTTTAATCGTAAGCAATTATTACTTTTCGGTGTCTATGTATAATTGCTCGCCCTTCTTCTTACAATCGTAATACTTGTATGTTACATCTATTAGAGGAAAAAGTCAAGGCATTACCGCTGTTGTTATTTTTATCAACGATTAGACTAAGCCAGCAACAAGTATGGACTTGACCGCTGGCTTCATGTTTGTCCGTAATGTGGGCAAATCATTTACATTTACATGTTTTATTGTTTGTTTCTGTATCTGTAAAATAATCTGTATTCCATCTATTTAGGCTTCTATATCCTTTATGAAAAACATAGCATACGTTGCTATAGTGGCTATCACAACAATTAAAAATGTCAACAACAGATAAACGCCTTGTATTTCTGTATTAACTATCAGGTCGGAAGTACCATAATAACTAAAGGGGGTCAGGTATTGGAAAAAAGTTAATGAATCTTCCATAGAGGGCAATATGCTGAAAAAATACTCTATAAATACAATGCCAATAGACAATGACAAGATTGTCTTGCTTTTTGTAATGTAGACCGATAATGCAAGTCCGATAGCCGCAAAAATTATATGTATAAACCACGGTCCAATAGATATTAACAGGAAACCCGCCATATCAAAATCTTGTACTTTCAATAAACTCATCAAAATAAAATTTGACACTGAAAAAACCAGGTTTAGCATAGTAACATAAAAAGTAGTGCATAAAATCTTTGAGGTTACTATGGATTTTCGAGTGATTGGTTTTGACATTAAAAATTCAATCGTGCGGTCGCTTTCTTCTTTTGACAAGATTGTTGCCGCAAGAATAATCACATATATGCTGCCGATAACAGTTATCACCAAATATGAACGGCTAGCAAAAAAATGGAGTATATCTGTCATTTCGAGCGTATCTAAGTTAAATGCTTTTATAAAAGCTTCGGGATACCCCGCATACGATGATTTTATCGCTTCTGCCTGTTGCGCCACTGATTCAAAAGTAGCCAACATTAGCGCATTTATCCCAACTAAGGCAATTGTCCAGAATAAAAATGATTTGAAATTCTTTTTGATTTCTCTGCGAAACAAATTCATTGTTTGTCACTTCCTTCCATGTAGTAGTGCATGAATACTTCCTCCAATTGCGGTTCTTCAATGCTGACGTTCTCGATGTCATTTTCAGATAAAAATTTTAACAAAGGCTTAATATATCCACCATATAAAAAGCGGATGCTCTTGCCCATTTGAGTATAGTTTGAAATTCCATTCAATGAAATTTCTGGAATAGGGGTATTAGAAACAAAATCAAGCTGAACTTGGCGGAATTTATTCTTTCTTAATGATTCTATCGTTTCTGTTTTGATAATTCTTCCGTCTTTAATAATGGCGATACGGTCACATAACCGTTGAACTTCGCTCAATATATGGGAAGAAAAGAACACAGTAGTGCCTTTTTTCTTTTCTTCTATAAGTATTTCAAAGAAAGTATTTTGCATAAGAGGATCTAAACCGCTTGTGGGTTCATCAAAAATTAAAAGTTCCGGCTCATGTATTAATGCTTGAATGATTGACACTTTTTTCTTGTTTCCAAACGAAAGGGAAGATATTTTCTTGTTGGTATCCAGAGAAAGACGATCAGCCAATTCATTAGCGCGGTGGCTACAATCCTTTCCATAAAAACGAGCCGAGTATTGGAATAACTCGTTCACTTTCATATCATCATAAAAATTGACTTCTGATGGGACATAACCTATTATTCTTTTAATTTGAAAACTATCTTTTAAGCAATCTAAACCGTTTATAGTCGCTTTGCCACTGGAAGGATGTAAGAGTGCCAAAAGTATCCGAATTGTTGTTGATTTACCCGCACCGTTCGGGCCAATAAAGCCAAAGATTTCTCCATTATCTACTTGCAAATCTACATCAATTATGCCTCTTGATTTTCCATAGTATTTTGTTAGTTGCTGAATGTTAATCATAATCATACCTCCCGCTTATTTCGCAATAATTCCATTAAGGAAAATTTGTAGATACTGCTCCATTTCAGCGAATACGGAATCGCTTTCTTCAAACAAGACCATTGGTTTATCGCTATATTTTTTCAAGCATTCCATAATAATAGAATTTAAGTAGATAGACAAACCTTTTACTGCAATTTTTAAGTCAGTATTTTTCTTTAAATTGCAGCTTAAAAGAGCCTTTTCCAAAGTCCTATAGGAGCGTTCCCGCCCTTTATCCATGTAATCCTGCAACACTTCCTCTTTTTCCTTGTAAACCTCCTCACAGCGCTCCTTTGCCGCATTATTGACAAAAACAGTTTCTAAAGGGTATTGCTTTACCTGCTTGATTTTATTATTCCACGCAGATTGCAGCACATCATGGAATGTAGTTATTTGGGTATCATCGGTGTATTGAGTGCTGACAAGTCTTTGCAAACTTATTTTTAAAATATATAGGTAGACTCCCTTTTTATTTCCAAAATAATAATATAAACTACCTTTGGAAATATCACTGTTTTTGACAATAACATCTGTATTAGCGTCCTGATAAGACTTCCGGCCAAACTCCTGCAAACATGTTTTAGTGATAAGCTCTTTCTTTTCATCGGGTAATCGCTCAAAAGTTTCGCTCATGTATAAACCTCTCTTTTCCTAATTTGACTTGCAAGTCAATTATATTACGTCTTGACTGATAAGTCAAGACTCTTTTTGACTAACAAGTCAGATTCTTTTATATGTAAAATGCAGCCATATGGCTGCATGGTCACATGAGCCGCCGCCCTCCCAATCGAAAAAGATAATGTCACCGGGATTCGGGGTGTAGTTGCCATCCTGCCACTGTCCCTTTGACTGGAACCAGGAAACGCCATAGCTGCAAAGCGAAAATCTCGGGATAATCCCCGCTTCAATATATCCACACTGCTCGGCACACCAGCACACATTATGAGCAGTTATGTGTTACAACACATAACACACAAAACAGGCGCACCTTTCTACACGGCTGTCAAAGCCGTACCAGCTCCAATAAGGTTCGCCGCCAACATTGCCCTCTTGTAACAAGGCAATCTCCACAATGGCCTGGTTGCCCATTCCCGTAGCTTTCCCAAAAGGAGAATACCTCAGAACGTGTGATACATACTGCGTATCCCCATAACTTGTCCAGCAAGCCGCTCTACCATCATGGTGGAAAATTCAACTGGGTTTGCTTAAGTGTAGCCGCCATAATTACTTTTTGCCCATGAAATATAGCCGTTCCCATAGTTATATCCCTGCAAGGCGGTCTTGATATTGTCCATGTCAATGGGACTTTCAGCCTCCGCAGCATTTAAACAGGCGGCAAGGTTTTGGCTTGTTAAAGTAGAAGTTTCTGTTACGGTAGCTAATGGGGCAGTCACCGATATAGAAATACTTAAACATGATAACGGACTTGGCCGGAAAGCGGAAGTAATTAGAACTGACGTTATCAACGCACAATCATTGAATGTTTTTATCTCAGTCTGTAGACAAATGGTGTATGCTCCCGTGTACTTGAAAGGCTCCCACGCAGATCGTGCCTCGCTAAGACGTCTTTAGCGTGAAAAAAGAGCCAACAAGAAAAGACCCCCGGGCAGCCCTGTCGAGCCGCTTGGGAGCCTTTTCTTGTTGTGGAGCCGGGTTTCCCTCCGGGGCATTACTCGCGAAGTGCGACCCGACGCCGGGGCTACTGCTTTTCGATGGTAAAATCGTCATCGCCAAGATAGCAAACATACCGGTCCCCTTTGCCATCTGTGAACAGGATGATACGATCTCCACGCTTTTTAGCAGTATCTGTCCATTCAACTCGAGTAGCGGTAGTTGTGGATAGATCAATGTCGGTTTCTTTTAGGGCCGTCGCTATTTTTTCACTGTTTGCCCGCAGGTCGTACTGGTACGGCGTGGTGTCGTTCAGACTCCACTTTTCTATATGTGGTCCATCCTCGCTATACGACACAATGATATATCCATACCGATTATCATCGGCGGAAAACGTCATCGTATATAGTTCGACACCGTCCCGCGCAATGGAAGCAAAATCGTGATCCAATTGCTGAACCTGCGCCAGTGTATCGTAATTCCATTGGGGCTTGACCTCTTTATCTTTATCTATGTCTGCGTCAAACCACATATCAAAGAATTTTTTGATGCTTTTATTTTGCAGGTAATCAAATACAGGGGTACTTTGGGCCGAGTAATAGGAGTCTAACTTATGGGGATTGGCTATTTGTTCTTACAGTTGAAAATCTCGTTAATCTAGAAAGTAAAAAATTTATTTCACCGCACGGCGGTAAGCTACATCTCTTTGTCTTTTCAACAAAAATTCCATAACAATAATTAGTATGATATTCATAAATAAAACAATTATGCTTCCCTCAATTTTTGCAGGACCGCCTGTAATCAAACTGTTCCCTGTCAAGGTACAGTTCCAAATGTTTGGATAATCTTCGGCTAACGATACAACTCCAAAAACAATACAACCAATACCATTCCAAATAAAATGCACAATAATTGGAGCCAAGAGGCTTCCCGTATAAACGCATAATAATGAAACAAATACACTCATTGTAATAACATTCAGCACTGCCACAATTCCTGCTTCAAAAACTCCTCCGTGCATTGCCGTAAAGAAAATTGTAGTGATTATAACAGCAACAACAGTATTATATTGCTTTTTCAACAATGAAAACAGATACCCTCGTACAAGGTATTCCTGCATGATAACATTAAGCAATGCGGCTAAAAACCATATTGCAAGATAAGATATGGCATTGTTATCGCCTAACCGTAGTACGCCTATGAGAAATAGAAAAAGAAGTATACCGCCAAGCCAAGCACATCCAAATATCAGACCTAATAGGGTGTTTCTTAATGGATTTTTTATCAGTGAAACTTTAATTCTGTTTTTCTCTATCAGCCATACAAAAACACCTGTAATCAATAAAGTTCCAAGCATGGGAAGTAGTTCCCACCACAACCTAAGCAATGCGGCATTGTTAGATAAGAAAGAGAATTGGTCAAGTGCTGGAAGCGAACATATTGCTACAAGTAATATCCATGACGCAATAAAACCAATTATTTTTCCAAAGGTTACTAAATGCTTTTTTGAATTAGTCATATCTCAATATCCTCCTATATATGTATTATAAAATTATAGGCTGGAATTGAGTTTATTTCAACCGACGCACCGTAGAGTTCCCGTAGAATTGCTGATTTTTTATACTCCGGATGATAATCTGTACCACGCATAACTTGAAGCAACTGGTATAAGACAAAATGCAGAGATAATTGTAAGCCAAGCAAGCAACAAAGAAAACAGGACATTAATAACCTCGGTCAAACCATTTGGTATGGTTGCCATTATTGAAATAATCGTAACGATTGCAAAAAGACAGGATATAATCAGTGAAATTAGCATTATTATTTTCACATATCGTTTCTTTAAGAAAGTTTTTATGTTTTTAGTTTCTTGAATAGGTATATCATTTACAGGTTTTTTTGAATCTTGTAATAACACTTGACCGCCATTTAGAATATCTTCAATTTGTACCCCAAGACTATCGGCAAGTAAAGGTAGTATCGAAATATCGGGACAGCCTAACCCTCTTTCCCACTTTGATATTGCCTTATCTGTGATAAAGAGTTTTTCTGCTAACTCCTTTTGTGTCATATTCTTTGATGTTCTTAATTGACGAATAAATCGTCCTACTTCTTGATTATTCATTGTGTAACATCTCCTTGATACTAAATGCCAATTTAATCTCCTTTTCAAAATAAATTCCTAATAATATCCGTTCCAGCAATAAACGTACCGATACTGCTCCCGATATTCGCCAAAACTACAATCATAAGTGTTTTTAAGAATCGGTTTTTATAAAACCCCTTCAAGCTTGAAATATCAGTTTGGACATTCAATACATCCTGCACGGTAGGCTTCTTGACAGACGCCTCAACCAATCCGGCAAACCAGCCACACGCAAGCATTGGGTTGAGTGAGGTAATTGGAGCAACGACAAATGATGTCAGGATACTCAGTGGATGCCCGAAAGCCAACGCTGTGAACAAAGCCGCAAGCGTACCATTCCATAAAACCCATGATGATAGCTGCTGCAAGCCCGTCTGTACATTCACAACAAAAGCGTAAATGATAAGGCATATAATGGCTGTGGGTATTGCCCAGCTTACTATTTTTGAAACTGGGCTTTTCGGTGGTATAGCGGAAATACGGTCTATATCCTGAGAACGATAGACTTCTTCTTTCACGCCCGGTACATGTGCACCGCCGAGAACGGCCACAATCTTTTGGCCGGGGGAGTCCTTGATTTTTGAGGCCAGATATTGATCGCGTTCACTGATGAGTATATCCCCGATTTTAGGGAACTGTTTGCGCATGTCAATTAAAACAGATTCGAGCATATCCGCTTGCAGAAGCTCTTGCAGGTCTTTGTCTGTTATCTCGGTGTCCTCGTCGAATGAGAAAATCAAGCTAACAAGAAGCTTCGCCTTTTCCCAAATGCTTAATTTTCTCCATATGCGGAGGAATGTAGTTTGAATTTTACGGTCTGCTAGAACTAAGGCCGCGCCGGTTTCCTTTGCGCTCTCAATACCTTGTATCATTTCGCCGCCAACAGGAACATCCAGTTTCTTCGCTATCTTTTTTTGGTACGAGCTTAACGCAAGGTTAGCCAGCAAAAATCCGACTCTTTTCGATTTAATCACTTTGACTATATCGGTATTTTCCCATGCTTTGGGGTTCTGGATATTGCTGTACCGATCCTCGTCAAGCTCAATGCAAACACTGTCGGGGCGTTCTTCCTCGATTACTTGTTTTACAAGCTCCGCGCTTTCTTTTGATACATGCGCAGTGGCAATCAGTATAATTTCCTTCCCTTGATACTCCAGTTTCGTTATGTTTTCGTTCATTGTTTGTCACCGTCCAATAATTCAAGCAGCAGTTTCAATGTAAATTCAATAAACTGCTCCGTATCTAATGAAAAATACCGGGTAAACCTGTCTCCGGTCATACTTAGCATATGGAAAAATCCATTTAAGACAAAGATTGAAGAAAATCCAAGCATGGTGGCGTCCACATCTGTCCGGATGCTCTTATCGTCATGTGCCAAATCAAAAAATGAAATAAATTCCTTATGAATGGCCACGGCACAATCTTCATATTTTTGATAGAATGGAAGCTCATCAGGCTGTTTATTGGAACGTATCGCTTTTATTTGGGACATGAGATCAAAAAGATAACCTGATTTGGCGTGAAAGTCACGATATGTCTGTATCCCCAACATAATTTTTTCTTTCCCCGTATTGCCACTTTGTGCTATGGTTTTTACCGTTTCCAGTAGTTCTACATGACCCTTTAATAATACCGCAAAGTATAAATCCTCTTTACAGGAAAAATAACGATATATAGTACGCGCCGTGTATTCACAGCTTTTTGCCAGCATATCCATCGTTGTACTTTCATAACCGTTAAGCTTAAATAAATCCTCCGCATGTTGCAGAATGGTTCTCTCGATCTCGGCCTTTTCTCGCTCAACACGGGATAACCGCTTTTCCATTGTATATTTCCTCCTTATATATAGAAAAAGGCTTGACTGCATTGGTGTCATACAAGTATAATGTAATTATACTTGTTGCCAGCAGACAAGTCAATACAATTCAAATTTTTTATATGAGGTGTTACCCATTGCATAGTAAATTTCTTACTCTCATCAAAAAGCATGAGGTCAATCTAAAAAAAGACAATGTATTTTTTAGCGTATTAGGCTATGCCAAACTCTTTTTTGTTTTGCGTTAATTCATAATGACATTCGCGTTAATAATAACATCATCTGTGACAATAACATTTTTATTATTTCCGGCTCCAATATGTCCGGCAAAACTACTTTTCTACGAACGATAGGGATCAATTTAATATTAGGACGCGCGGGCAGTTTTGTTTGTGCTAAAAATCTGTTTTACTATTTCTTTGAAACCAACTGTTTCCTTAAATAGAGTCTACTCAAACCCCCCTAAAAAGTGGCTTTAGGCAATTTGAACATGTACTTAGAATGACCCGCCTGCACACGGTTTTTTCTATTACGCATGCGCGGCGGGAATTTTTTTCCACAATGTATTCTGATTACGAATTTTATCTTAATTTAGGCAGGAACATACCTGTGCGTTTTTTATATGCAACATACTGCTCGCCAAATTCCTGCACCATATCCCGTTCCTCTTTTCGGGCAAGACGATAGTACACAATAAGCAGTATCGGCCACATGATCAAAAGCGGAATGGTAGCCCATTCAAATATCATGCCTAACGTAGTTAAGAGAAATCCCGTGTATTGGGGATGGCGTATGTACCTATAAATACCCGTGTTTACCAATTTCCCCTCTCCGCTGTCGTGCCGCCAGTAGTTTTTATGAATTGCCCTCCAACCGAAAATAACGAGAATGAAGCCGATGATATTCAGGATAATGCAAATATACATTCCCCAGTTGCCGATGTACTGGTTAAGGGTATGCCCCCATAGAATACCGTCCGGCAGGTTTCTTCCAAACGCCCACGCCACAAAGTACATGCTCATTGGGATACCAAACATTTCAAGGGCATAGGCGATGATGAAAGCCAGGTATGCCGTGGTAGGTTTGCGCTGGCTTTTCCTGTAAAAGGGCAGGAATAGCAGGAAAACCCCATAAATCAATATCCAGATAGCAACCGCTATCCAATTTCCATAGTGTGACAATGCCGTTTCGTTCATGAAAAATCCTCCAAATCTATTTTGACCACCGTTCAATTATATAGTATAGCACGAGATTGACTACTGGTCAACACGGAATTTTTATGCTATGTTTCTAAAGGACGGTGATTGTTCAGAAATAAACTCTTTAGATTAGAAGTTGCCATAGATATATCTTTTTCTGAGATAATTGCGGATACAACAGCGATACCGTCTATGCCCGTGTCTGCAAACAGCGGGATGGTATCCCTGTTTATACCGCCGATTACAACGATTGGGAGGCTGGATGTCCGTTTTATATCTTTCAGGCTATCCATAGATACCAATTCCGCATCGGCTTTTGTTCCAGTGGCAAACATAGCGCCAATACCAAGGTAATCAGCGCCGTCCTTTTCCGCTTGTACGGCTTCGGTAAGGCTGGAAGCGGAAACGCCAAGTATTTTGTTGTTCCCTATTATGTTCCGCACAATGTTAGCCGGTAAATCGTTTTGACCGATATGAACACCTTCAGCATCCACCGCCAGAGCGATGTCTACGCGATCATTGATGATAAGAGGAATATTATATTCAGAGGTAATGGCTTTCACTTTTAGGGCAGTATGGTAAAAATCAAGCGAGGACAATTCCTTTTCCCGTAACTGAATCAAAGTACAGCCACCCTTGATGGCCTGCTCCACCGCTTGTTCAAGGGTTTCGGTACTCATTAGCTCGCTGTCTGTAACCAGATAAATGCTGTAATCAATCTCAGGCTTCATGAATTTTCGCCCTCATATGTACCGTTTCCGCGTTTAGCTTGCTTATTTCATCTATAACGGCGACACGGAAGCTGCCGTTTCCTTTTTGTCCGGCATTTTCAAAGGCAATTTCACCGGCAATTCCCATATACAAAATACCAGCGGCAGCCGCTACAAAATAATCGGACGAAACGCCGCAGGATGAACCGATAAGGGACGAACACATACAACCGGTTCCGGTGACAGCGCCGAGCATTTTATTACCGTTTTCAATGCAAACCGTTTGTTTCCCATCGGATATGATGTCGGTGGCTCCGGTGATAGCGATTATACAGCCGAGCTTATCCGCCAATGTTCTTGCGGTATCGATGCCGTACTGCGCACCGCCTTTCAAATCCGTTTCAGAAGCGTCCACTCCTTTAGTTGTGGCGCCCAGTCCGGCAATAAATCGAATTTCAGACATGTTGCCACGAATAACATTGAAATTCATCTGTTCAAGCAGCTTACTCACCGTTTTATTACGAAGTTCTGAAGCACCTGCTCCGACTGGATCAAGAACAACGGGTATATTCATTTCATTTGCTTTTTTCCCCGCCGCAAGCATGGAGCCGACTGTTCTTTCATTTAACGTACCAATGTTAAGAACCAACGCCTGCGATATTGACGTAATTTCCTGAACTTCACCAATATCGTCCGCCATAATTGGGGAAGCGCCGATTGCAAGGGTAACATTGGCGCAGTCATTTACGGTAACATAGTTTGTAATATGATGCACAAGCGGTGCTTTATCTTCTATTTGTGTAAGAAGTGTTTCAATCCGTTCTATTGTATTCATTTAAGTTACCTTTCATCAATTATTTTCGGAGGTAAATACAACTTTCTTTCCCTCTAAGATTTGGTTAGTAGTGCGCATGGCACACATCTTTCCGCACATAGAACAGCTATGCTTATCCGTAGGCGGTGTGCTTTCATAATATTGTTTTGCCTTTTCTTTATCTATTGCAAGACTGAACATTTCATCCCAGTCAATCCTGCGCCTTGCGTCACTCATTTTATTATCCGTCTCTCTGGCGTGAGGGATTCCCTTGGCAATATCCGCCGCATGAGCTGCAATTTTGCTTGCTACGATGCCTTCTTTTACATCATTTAAGTCCGGTAACCGCAAATGCTCGGCAGGTGTGACATAGCATAAAAAGTCTGCGCCGTTAGCCGCCGCAATCGCGCCGCCTATTGCAGAAGTAATGTGATCATAACCCGGCGCTATATCCGTCACAAGTGGTCCCAGAACATAAAAAGGCGCATTATGACACAAACGTTTTTGCAGCGTTATATTTGCGGCAATCTCATTCATGGCCATATGTCCCGGACCTTCCACCAATACCTGAACATCACGCTCCCAAGCACGCTTTGTCAGATTCCCAAGTTCTATCAATTCACTGATTTGAGCTGAATCTGTGCTGTCAGCAATTGAACCTGGTCGTAAGGCATCCCCCAAGCTAATCGTAACATCATATTCTCTCAGAATGCTCAACACTTCGTCATAATACTCATAAAACGGATTTTCATTGCCGGTCATCTCCATCCAAGCAAACAAAAGAGAACCCCCGCGTGAAACGATGTTGGTTAATCTCTTTTCCCGTTTGAAGCATTCCAATGCACGCCTGTTCAGTCCTGCATGGATGGTCATAAAATCCACACCTTCTCTTGCATGTGCTTCTACAACTTTTAAAAAGTCTTTTGCCGTAATTTCGAGTAAATCCTTTTCTAAATAACCGATTGCGTCATACATCGGAACCGTACCAATCATTGCGGGAGAACAGCTAATAAGCTCTTGGCGAAACGTGTTTGTCTTTCCGTAGTTACTTAAATCCATGATTGCTTCACAACCAAAATTAATGGCCATTTTAACCTTGTCCATCTCTACCGTATAGTCTTTGCAATCACCTGAAATTCCTAAATTTACATTGACTTTAGTTTTGAGGCCTGAACCAATACCCTCTGCAGACAGTACCTTGTGATTGATGTTTGCGGGAATTACGACTTGTCCACTGGAGACGAGTTCACACAACTTACCAATTTCCATATACTCTTTTTCTGCAACCGTCTCCATTTCTTTAGTGATAAATCCTTTTTTTGCTGCTTCCATTTGTGTATTATACTTCATTATAAAAGTCCTCCATTTTTATATAATTGATAAAAATGATGTGTAGGCCCGTAGCCTTTACCAATTGATAAGGAATGTTGAATCGCAACAGTAACATATTCCTTCGCCCTGTTTACAGCTTCCCGCGTGTCAAACCCCAAAGCGAGGTTAGCGGCGATAGCGGACGAATATGTACAGCCTGTGCCATGAGTGTTTTTAGTGTCAATCCGTTCGGCGCTGAACCTGTAAAACTCATTCCCGTCAAACAGGATATCCATAGCGTTGCCTACGGCATGACCGCCTTTAACAAGTACGTTCTTACAACCCATTTGATAAATCTTGGCCGCTGCCGTTTCCATATCGCGGCCATCAGCAATTTTTATCCCGGCGATCTTTTCCGCTTCGGGGATATTTGGTGTTAAAACACTAGATAATGGAATGATAGTTTTGACCAGTGTTTCTATGGCAATCGGATTCATAAGCGGACAGCCGTTTTTAGCATACATCACGGGATCAATTACAACATGCCGGGGAACGTATTGCTTCATTTTCATTGCGACGGCTTCCATGCAGTCAGACTGTGAAAGCATCCCGATTTTTACGGCGTCTACCTCTATGTCCTCAAAAACAGCATCTATCTGTTTTGCAATCATATCCGGCGTGATATCCTGTATATCGATGACGCGGCTGGTATTCTCAGCTACTACTGACACAATGACGCTCATTCCGAAAACCCCATGAGCAGAAAAGGTTTTTAAGTCGGCTTGGATCCCAGCGCCTCCACTGCAATCCGAGCCGGCGATACTCAATACTTTCTTCATGGCTATAATCTCCTTTAATTAATCTTTTGCTGTAATAATAAGCAATACGCCCTTTTGAACGGATACTTATAATTTTATTGCGTTCTTCAACTATTTCTGTATTTTTGCCGCGATCTAAGCAATCTTTAAGAAGCAGGATGTTTGTTAGCATATGGTCTAAGCGGCTTCCAGTCGCAGCTACAAGAAAAAATCCTCAAATCCCATCTTGCGGGCATGCTCCATTGCAATCTCTGTATCCGTCAGGTCTTTTCTGGCAGGATATTGTATTGTTTGAACATCAGATGGAATTTTACCGATTAATTGTCCCACCGCATATGATGACCGCTCTCATTTAACCGCCTCCTTTACATAAAAATACCCTTGTCCTATTTCCGACAAGGGCAAAATAACATATAGATTATAAATGTTAATTTGCTTCCCTACGTCGGTATTAACCAACAGGTTCAAAGGGTCAGGTTTTACCTTCTCAACTGTGAACAGTCCCCCCGCAAACAATAAATATTAAGTTTTCAATGTTTGTATCCGCTTGTGCATACATAAAAGGGTCAGGTTTTAACCTTCTCAACGCCAAAAACGTCTCCCTGCTTCTTATATATTACCATACTAAATATGAGATTGCAATAATATCACGAATTCGATCTAGTGTACAGAATTGATTAGGAAAACAATAGAGGTTAACATATCAATAGTTAGGTTGCGTAGATAACACTCTATGATATTCATGCAAAACACATGGCGGTTCTCCGCATTGGGTTCTGTCCAATGGTTGCAGGTATGCCTGCAACTGTAAGTACAAAAGATAGCGTATTTTTGAAAGTGTCCATTTTCTAAACTGATTATAATGAAATCAAGAAGTTGATTCATGACAAAAAAATTGCAAGTTCCAATATAATCTGGTTAGGAGAGGATATCATGTCTTTTATTGAAATAAAAAACGTCACAAAATCTTACAAAAGTGGTGAATTAATAATTAATGCTTTAGATAATGTTAGTCTTGAAATTGAAAGAGGGTCATTTACTGTCATTCTAGGACCCAGTGGGTCAGGCAAGTCTACCTTGCTTAATCTAATTGGCGGAATGGATCGCCCTACTGCTGGTGAAATAATTATAGATAGTTTACAAATAGAAACACTCAACGAAAATCAACTAACAAGGTTTCGCAGATTAGACATTGGATTTGTTTTTCAATTCTATAATTTGATTCCTAATTTAACGGCTTTTGAAAATGTAGATATAGCTAGTAGATTGAGTAATCGTGCTTTAAATACAAAAGAAATATTAAACATTATGGGTTTAATGGATAGGCTAAAAAATTTTCCTGCCCAATTGTCAGGAGGAGAACAGCAAAGAGTTTCCATTGCCAGAGCCTTATGTAAAAATCCCAAAATCATGCTATGTGATGAACCAACTGGAGCCCTTGACAGTGAAACCGGAAAAAATGTACTTGTGACCTTGCAAAAAATGGCGAAGGAATATGATAATGCGGTTATTGTCGTAACCCATAATGCGGCAATCGCTCCAACCGCTAATAGATTAATTGAGTTAAAAGACGGACGTGTTCAATGTGTTACTGACAATCCTAGCCCGGAACTCATTGAAAAGGTGGTGTGGTAAATATGAAATACCTTTTTATAAAAACCTATCGTGATATTACTAAGAATTGGATTCAATTTTTGGCTGTATTTATAATGGCAGTATTGTCTGTTGGGATTTATTCAGGGATGGAAGGCGTGTGGAATGGCCTTGATAATGTGGTTAGTGATTATTATGAACAGGCCAATATAGCTGATGCTTGGATTTACAGCAAGGATATTACACAGAACGAAATGGACGACGCTGAGAATCTTGAATATGTTACTAATATATCTATGTCCATGAGCTTCTCATCTTTATTGGTAGATGAAGATGAAGAGGAGAACTCAAATGTAAAGTTAAGAACCTTAAATGAATATGATACAATTTCTATTCCATTGCTTCAGGAGGGGAATGAACTATCATACAATTCGATAGATTCAATTTGGTTAGATTCAACTTTCGCAAGTGAACACAACATAGAAGTTGGCTCGAAATTCACATTATCCTATCAGACAATCACTAAGGAATTTGTTGTCGCTGGACTCGTATTAAATTCTGAATACATTTATTATACAGGTTCTACAACTGAGATTGTCCCCAATCATAGCCGGTATGGTTATGGTTATATATCAGAAGAAGCAGCGAAAGATTTTTTAGGGACGCTGGTTTATAACGAAGCGAGAGTGGAGCTAAAACCGGATTATAATGAGGAAACGCTTGTAAATGATGCTGAAAATATTTTTGGTGAGAGCTATTTTGATACGATTGTTAAGGATGACATGCCATCTACCAATCAGATAATAAAAGAAATATCACAAATGAAGATGATGGCGCAGATGTTTTCTGTTGTATTTATTTTACTTGCTCTATTAACAATGTATACGACTATGAGTAGACTGATCAGTACCCAGACGGTGACTATTGGATTACTGAAAGCGTTAGGATTTTGTAACAAAAGCCTACGATTACATTATAGTTTATATGGAGCGTTCATATCCATTTCAGGTGGATTGTTAGGAAGTGTGCTAGGTCCCGCTATCCTTTCACCAGCGGTGATGAGAGTAAAAAAGGCCACATTAACACTATCCCAATGGGAAATCCAAATTTCATCAACGACCTATTTAATCGTTTTACTGATTATCATAATTTGCATTACATCTTGTATCTATGCAGCACAGAAAGGGCTAAAAGAAATGCCCGCTATCACTATGCGAGGAGTAGCACCTAGTGGTAGTGGAAAAAGTTTGCTTGAACTCTTTCCACCTATATGGAAACATTTATCTTTTGAATGGCGTTGGATTTTTCGAGATATGAACCGTGCGAAGGTACGTACTTTAATTGGAATTATTGGTGTAATAGGTGGTTTAACACTTATAATTGCAGGATTTGGTTTCAAAGATTCAATTAAATATTCTAACGATTACGTGTACAATACACAATATAAATATCAAGAAAAGCTTCTTCTTAGCAACCTTACGGCAGAGGATAAAAATGAAATAGAGGATATTGCGGAGGATTATCAATGGATTTATGAAGCTCCTGCAAGGTTTAGTACAGAGCAGGATGAGAAAAACGGACTTCTGACGGTTTTAGATGAGGGAGAATTGTACTACTTTGAAAACTTAAATCAAGAAGAAATTGACCTTCAAACACAAGGAGTCCTTATCAGTCGTAAATTGGCGGAAAAGTTAGCCCTTGAAAAGGGAGATGCATTTGAAATCCATATAATTGGAACAAGGACGTATCTGTCAACAGTCGCAGCGGATATTATTTATTCACCAGCACCCCAAGGTATCTTTATTTCCAAAGTGTATTATGAAACTTTAGGGGTAAATTTTTCACCGACGGCGATTCTTGTAGGAGACAATGATACATCAAATTCCTATAGTGATGTTTTATCAGTGCAGAATATAGTAACAAAAGAAACACAAGAGGAAAACATGGAAACAATGTCGCGAAGTGTTATGACAATCATTGCTTTGCTCATTATTGCTTCTATTATTTTAAGTATTGTCATTCTATACAATCTCGGAACATTAAATTATATTGAGAGATATCGTGAGTATGCAACGATGAAAGTATTAGGTTTTTATCGAAGAGAGATTCGTGCGTTAATACTGAGAGAAAGCTGCTTTACGCTCTTGGTTGGCGGAATAATTGGTATTCCCGTAGCTATTGTTTTTCTGAGGCAATTTGTTGGTATTGTTGCATTTGAGTCATTTGAATGGATGCCGCATCTTACTGCATTAAGCTTTACTATAGCATTATCTGTCATTGTTTTTTGTTCTATCGCTGTGGCACTAATATTAGGTTATAGAATTAAGAAAGTGGATATGGTAGAAGCACTGAAATCTGTTGAATAGCAAACTATAAATAGTAAAGTTTAAATGCCTGTATAAAGGAAAAAAACATTTGACAGCCAGCTATTTTTTTGTAGTCAAATTGGATAAGACGGCGATCGCCTTTCCTGCTTCTTCAAACAACGGGCTATGCGCGGAATTATTAAAAGTATAGAACGCTTTCAGTGGAGCCTTGATCTGCTCATAATACTCTTTTTGCAGAGAATAGCACACTGTGTAGTCATAAATACCCGCTAAAAAGTAGATGGGGATATCAATTGTAGGAATTTCCTCAAAGGCGTTGAAATGTCTGGCGTCATTCGCAACAGGCGTTGTTTGGGCAAAGGCCTTGCCGCGCCAGATGTTAATACGTTCCATTGGCGTATAAACCGTGCAGCGCAAGCTGGGAAAAAATATTCCCGATATAACGGAGTACATAGCATGGGTTGTTCCGATGCCGAGGTCGTGCATAGCGGTATCGCGCAGGCCGGACATGGAATATGCCTTGAAAGCATCTTCGGACTCTGCGATAGGGTATTCCTCAAACTGTTTTACCATTTTTTCGTTGCCCTGCGACTTGTACTGCTCATACATATAATTATAGGCCAGTATTTCCGATTCCTTTGCATCGGTAAGCTGTGACATAGCTATATAGGCATGATACAACTCCGGGTGTTCATGTACGGCGTTAAGTCCTACAAAAGTACCAAAGGAATGTCCCATCAGGTATATTTTTTCCTGCCCGAACCGCTCACGGAGATAGTTTGTGGTTTCAACGGCGTCGCTGACGTATTGCTCAATCGTCATGCTTTCGACAGCAATGTCCGGTTTGTATGAGAGGGAGGTTCCCCGGTATTCCAGATAGCAGACGACAAACTCATTTTCAAGCCCCGACGGGAGTTCCTGCTCCAAAAAATATTCCGGGATACCGGGACCGCCACTAAGAAACAACAGAACAGGCTTACTGTTGTCCTTTGCCATAATAAACATACCAAGTGACGTGCCGTTTATATCCACGAAAATTTTTTCTGAAATGCTGCCCTCTAATATATTCCCGCTCTCGTCAACAAACGGCTTTGTCTTTCCAAAGCTCGGCGGGAGTATGATACATACAACGATTGCAAAACAGAACAAAATTATGGCGATGATTACCCACATCTTCTTTTTCCTCCTGTGGCGACCAGTTTCTTTCATGTACTGCCTCCAATTTTCAAACCATTCATGTATTTCCTATAACTGTTTTTTTCTAAATATCAAGACAGATGAAGCAATAAAAATCAATGAAAATATCCCAGCAATCCATATGCAATAATAGAGAGAAGACACCTCTATTGTATTAGTTATCAAATCCATATTTTTTGAGGCAAGGGAAAGGGGATTATATCTATAAGCGTTTGGGATTATGTTGCATAGCATACAGACGACAACCCCTGCCCCGGTT
>Ga0153996_1000129_pt1 | contig 40055 bp, 43 predicted proteins | sample TSNC080MetaG_FD_104728 | JGI IMG/M metagenome (GOLD analysis project Ga0153996, IMG submission 104728) | Attine ant fungus gardens microbial communities from North Carolina, USA - TSNC080 MetaG | ecosystem: Host-associated > Fungi > Mycelium > Unclassified | place: USA: North Carolina, Lumber... | reverse complement strand
GATACTTCACAACATTAGGCGTAGAGAATCTGCTGTTGTAGATAAATATCTGCTGCTTTTAGGAGAAACAAAGAGCTTAAACTGTGCAAAAAGTTGGAGACGATAATTCGCAAATCTATACCTGATACGCCGGTTCACGGAGTTTAGCAGTGAGCTTATGCCTGTTACCGTCTATTTTGATCATGGTATTATCGTAAGCCCCGCTCACCGCAAGGTATTTGTAAGCGGCATGGAAATAGAGCTTGTAAAAAAGGAATTTGACCTGCTGTGTTTGCTGATGCGTAATCATGGGATTGTCCTGACCTATAACCAGATATTTGAACGGGTATGGGGCATGGAGTACATAGGCGGTGGAAAGGATACCGTATGGAATCAGATACGCAGGGTACGTGACAAAATACAGGTTGATCCTGGCCTCCCTCACTTTATCAAGACAGTGCATGGCGTAGGATATAGCTTTGACCCACGATATAAAGTGGCATAACATATGAGAAATACCGGCAAAAATGAGCAGTCTTTTCCTGTCCGACAATATGCTTTCTTCCATTATACTAATTGTTATTTCAATCTTCTGTGCATTTTTTCGTATAGCAAAGATAGATACAATGGATGTAGTTGGTAGTAGAAGCAATGGATAGTGTTTCGATTTTCTTGTAATATTGTTAACCAGAGAGCCAGTGGGCAGGAATATTTTGCCTGCCGCCTCTCTGGTTCTGCTTATTAACTATATTCTGCATTGAATAGACATCATAAGGCATCAGTATATTGCCCATTTTTAGCTTGACAAAAATAAGGGAAAAGGTTTATTATTATATAGACTGGCGTTCAGTCATAATGATAGGGAGGGTTAGGCATGAGAATAACAAAAGATGCTGATGAACGCAAAAATGAAATATTAGATATTGCCGGTGAGCTTTTTTCTCAAAAAGGCTTTGACGCAACAACCATAAGCGACATTATCAAAAAAGTAGGGGTTGCAAGAGGAACCGTATATTACCACTTCAAATCCAAAGAAGATATTATGGACGCTTTGATTGAAAGATATATCTCCCGGCTTTTGGCCGCCGCTAAAAAAATAGCTGATGATAAAAATATCCCGGTATTTGAACGATTTTTCCAAACGCTTATGGTTCTTGTTACGGATAACGATGGGAGTTTAGGGGTAACTGAAGATATGCACAAACCACAAAATGCACTGATGCACCAGAAAATACAAAAAGCAATGATGGAAAGTATTCCGCCCATATTAACTGGAATTGTCGAAGATGGTATCAAAGAAAGTCATTTTGACACACCATATCCTTATGAAACTATGGAGATGGTAATAGCTCATACAAATACTGTTTTTGACAATTATTCAGATAATTTAAATAAAAAGGAGCTCCTTACAAAAATCAAGGCATTCATCTTTAATCTGGAAAGATTGTTTGGCACTAAAGCTGGCAGCTTTGACCCAGTAATGAGTTTATTCAATGTCGATGGTGGGTGCTGATGAATGAAATCTAGAATAAATCTGATTAAACAGGAGTGTTAAGACCTATGAAGATTGTGATTGTAGAAGATGAAAAAAATGTTCAGGAAGAACTGCGTCTGCTTTTGGAATCGGCTGCTTATGAAGTGACAGCAATAGAAGAGTTCAATCATGTCTCAATGCAAATTGAAAGTGAAAATCCGGATCTGGTTCTGCTGGATGTTAATCTACCCGGACTAAACGGCCGCGAAATCTGCAAAGAGGTCAGGCTGGCGGCAGATGTACCGATTATCTTTGTGACCAGCGATGATGATGTTATGGCTGAAATCAGCGGAATGCTCGCAGGTGGTGATGACTATATTACGAAACCTTATCATCCGTCGATCTTGCTTGCCCGGATAGCGGCAGTGCTGAAACGAACCAGAAAGAAAACGGAGGAAGAGAGTTATACCTTTACGTATAACGGGGTAACACTGGATATCCGCACCTATAAGCTGTTTTACAAAGGGCAGCAGGTAGAAATATCCAAACATGAATGTAAGCTTCTTCACTACCTCTTCCTGCATTCAGGAGAGGTAGTGCCGCGTCTGGAGCTGATTGAATATCTTTGGGATAATGAAGTGTTTATCGATGATAATGCCCTCAGTGTGACGGTAACAAGGATTCGCGGCAGACTGGAAGAGATTGGGGTTACCGGCTTTATTGAAACTAAAAGAGGGGCGGGATATCGGATATGACGGCTGGGAAATATTTAAAAGACAAAATATTGGTGCTGGTAATGAACGGGGCGGGGATATTTTTGCTGTCCCTATATTTGTTGGCGGTAAAGAATAGCCAGACAACGGTATTTCTAATTATAGTTGTCTGGATTGTTGTCTTTTTCATTATGTTATATGCTGACTATCGGAATAGGAAACATTATTTTGATAAAGTTGATGATCTGATGGAGCATTTGGATCAGCCTTATCTGGTTCAGGAGTTTCTGGGAACATCATGGAAGCTGGAGGATCAGCTTTACAAAGAAATCCTGCATCGCTCCAATAAAGCAGTGATAGAGCAGATTTATCAATTGGAAGAAACCCAGAAGGAATACCGGGAATTTATTGAAGGCTGGATACACGAGGTGAAATTGCCGATTACCGGAATGCGGCTGGCATGTCATAATGAAAAGCGGGGTGAAAGCCGCAGAATGGAAGCTTATCTTGCCGAGATGGATAATGCGGTGGATCAGGCGCTCTTTTACGCCCGTTCCGACCAGGTATATAAAGATTATCAGGTAACGGAAACCGATCTGAAGCAAGTGGTTTTAAGAGTGATCAATAAGAATAAGTATTTCCTGATTCAAAATCAGATGCAGGTGCAGGTAAAATGCGGTGATGAGAGTGTCATGACAGACAGGAAGTGGCTGGAATTTATTCTGGTTCAGATACTGATCAATGCGGTGAAATATAAAAAAGAAAGCAGCGGTGAGATTGTATTTTGCACAGAAGAGTCAAAAGATACACTCAAGCTGAGTGTCAGAGATATGGGGATTGGGATACCGGCAGAAGAGACAGGCAGGGTCTTCGAGAAAGGCTTTACCGGTTCTAATGGAAGAAACCGGGAAAAATCTACCGGTATCGGACTTTACCTGTGCCGCAAGCTGTGCCGGAAACTGGAGATCGCGATCGGCGTGGATTCGTCAGAAAATGAGTATACGGAAGTTTTTTTGATCTTTCCTAAAAACAGTTATCTTTCAATATTGTAATCTTCATGAAAGCTAACTACATACCAAAAGTAAGTTTGCTGCGGTATCATATGAACACTTGACGAGGTGTTTTCGAGTCTAGTGAGAATATATGCCTGTCTCCTTAGCGAAGCATTGAACACTTAATGAGGTATTTTCGAATTAAGTGTGAAAGCTCACCTGAATACTTAGTGAGGTATTTTCGAACTTAGTATGAATGGTGTGTATCTCACGAGCTTAGTAGACATGGCAAAACAACTGCAGCAACTTTGAAAGGAATAAAAAAATGATGGAAAGATTGATATATGCCGATAAGGTGGAAAAATATTACGGAGCGAAAGGCAATATGACCAAGGCTCTTAACCGTGTCGAATTTGAAATAGGAAAAGGCGAGTTTACCGGAATTATGGGGGCGTCCGGTTCGGGAAAATCGACCCTTTTAAATGTACTTTCCACAATCGACAATGTAACGGCGGGACACATATATTTTGAAAGTACGGACATCACCGCATTAAAAGAGGAACAGCTGGCAGAATTTCGGAAAGAAAAACTCGGGTTTGTGTTTCAGGATTTTAATTTACTGGACACACTAACGATTGAAGAAAATATCACTCTGGCGATAACATTGCAAGGTAAGCAAAAGCAAGAGGCAGACAGGCGGGCAGAGGAGGTGATGAAGCGGCTCGGGATTTATGAAATCCGCAGCAAATTCCCCTATGAGGTATCCGGCGGGCAGAAACAGCGATGTGCCTGTGCCAGAGCAGTAGTCAATCATCCGATGATTATCATGGCTGACGAACCTACCGGAGCGCTGGATTCCAAAGCGGCTCAGATACTGCTGGATACGTTTGTCACTTTAAATGAAGAAATGGACTCTACGATTCTGATGGTTACGCATGATGCATTTTCGGCAAGTTACTGTAAACGGATATTGTTCTTAAAGGATGGCGAGATATTCCATGAGCTGATCCGCGGCGGGAAAGGGCGGCGGGATTTTCTGAATCAGATATTGGATGTACTTTCCTTAACGGGAGGGGGCGTCACCAATGCTTAATACATTAACCCTCAGAAATGTAAAACGCTCAGCCAGGGATTATCTGATTTACCTGGTGACCATGACCATTATTGGGACCCTGATGTTTGCCTTTCACGGCATGATATTTTCATCGGACATGAGAGCGATCTATGGTGAATTTGCAGTGTTTGCTGCATTAATTGGAATGGCATCATTTTTTATCATGTTTATCGTAATCTGGCTGGTGCATTACATGGTGAACTTTATGCTGGAAAAGCGAAGCAGAGAATTTGGAACTTACCTCTTACTGGGAATGGAGAAGAAGCAGATTACCCGGATATTTCGCCGGGAAAATATGATTCTGGGGGTCGTATCGATGCTTCTCGGATTGCTGCCGGGTTTTATATTCCAGAAAATCTTTATCAACGTGTTTTATGCCATTCTGGATGTGGACTACCGGATGTCGCTTGAATTTAGTCCGTGGGGAGTCCTTATCACTTTTGGGGTGCTGGTACTGGCTTATCTGATGGCGCTGGTGAGAGTAAAGAGAAAATTTAAGAAAATGCACATCCGTGATTTTATCTATATGGATAAACAAAATGAACAGATTGTGAATGAAAAAGGAACGTGGAAGAAGATTTTCGTCTTTATCGCGATTGCATATATTATCTTTTTTAATATTCTGGTATTCACCTCCGGTATGACGATGTATTCGGTATGGGGATTTATCGTCGGACTGATTGCGGCTATTTATCTGCTTTATGTGGGACTTAGTTCCTTTTTTGTAAATTATATTAAGAAAAAGAATAAGGTTATCTATAAAGGTGCCAATTTGTTTGTCCTCCGTCAGCTGGCGTCGAAGATAAAAACCATGCGCTTCACTATGGGAACGCTGACAATCCTGTTTGCGACGGCTCTCCTGAGCTGGACAGTGGTGATGATGGTCGCAGACTATCAGAAGACCGAGTTAGATGCCCAGATACCATTTGATGTAGCGGCCTTCAGTGACAAGCCCGATGCATCGTTTGAAGAACAGATACAGGTAACCCGCGAAAATGCCAATCTAAGTGATTTTCATCGATATAATATCTATGAAAATGGTACCGATCCAATAAATCAGTTTTTGTATTCCCATGTAGATGGGACATGGAAGAATGAAGTCTTTAAAGATGGAAAAATGGGAAGCAGTACCTATTTTGGCTATGATACTTATATGGGGCTGACCGATTACAACCGGATCCGCAGTATGCTTGGGCTTGAAGAGGCCGTTCTGGAGAGTGGGCAGTATATTCTGCACGGAAAAGAAAAAATTGATAACCTGCTGAAAGAAATAAGCAATACAATTCCGGTCAAAGTGGGTACCCACACGCTGGATCTGCGGACAATCAACATGGAACCGCTGATGCAGAACCGGATGAATGGTGCTGACTATATGATTGTCGTACCGGATGAATTGCTGTCATATTTAACCCCTTATTATTCGGTAATGGTGGGAACACTGGAAGGCGATGTACCGTCCAATTTGCAGGAAAAACTCAGAGATACTATGCACTATTTGGATGAATCAATCAATGAAGAGCTATATGAAATCCAAGTGGGAGAGGGCAGCAATCAAGTCTTAAGCGTATCGGAAAATGTGATGGTGGCTGACAACCTCAGAATCGAAGGAAGTTATGGTATCGTATCTTTGTGCTTTATGCTGGCGTATCAGGGAATTGTGTTTCTGTGTGCGGCGCTGACGATTATGACGGTGCAGCAATTAAGCGATGCTTCGAAATACCGGTTCCGCTATGAGATATTAAAGCAACTGGGAATGAATAAAAGAGAAACGGAAAAGGTTGTGTTAAAGCAGCTGGCGGTTTACTATCTGTGTCCATATATTATTTCTATTATTCTCAGCATGTTCATTGGTATGTTCGCAAGCGAGCGGTTTGTATACTTTACTGGAATCCAAGCGGCTATCTTCCAGTATTATGTCCTGGCATTGCTGGTGTTTTCAGTAGTATATACGGCTTATTTCATCGTGAGTTATGTTGGGTTTATCCGGAATCTTGAAAGCAAATAATGATCTGTCAGAGAATTAGAGAATAGAGGTCGGCTATGTACAGAAAAATCATTAAAAATGATATAAAGAAAAGCAAACTTATTACCGTAACCATCACGTCATTTATTTTACTAGCCGCAATGCTTACTTCTCTTGCCGCCGTACTGATTGTTAATCTTTTCGGTGCAATTGATAACCTGATGATGGAGGCTAAAACGCCACATTTTATGCAGATGCATTCAGGCGATATGGATATGGAACGGCTTGAGAATTTTGCGGATACTCAAAACAACGTGGAAGCGTTTCAGGTGCTGGAGTTCCTTAATATAGAGGCATCGGAAATAATTATAGGAGACAATTCACTTGACGGAAGTGTGCAGGACAATGGCCTTTCGGTGCAAAGTGAAAAGTTTGATTTTCTTTTGGACTTAAACGGCGATATTGTTTATCCCGTTAACGGTGAGATTTATGTCCCCGTTTATTATATGAAAGAGGGGCAGGCGGAAGTTGGAGATACGGTAATGATACATGGAGTTACCTTTACTGTGGCAGGCTTTATAAGGGATTCACAGATGAACTCCGCACTGATCTCTTCTAAGAGGTTTCTTGTCAGCAATAATGACTTTGAAAAGGTCAGGGATTTTGGGCGGCTGGAATATCTCATAGAGTTTCGTTTTATAGATGCTTCTTCTATATCCGCTTTTGAGGCCGCCTATATTGAAGCGGGCTTGGAAGCCAATGGCCCTTCCCCTGTAAGCTACGCTCTCATCAAGGTGGCCAATGCGATTACAGATGGAATTATGATAGCTGTCCTGATGCTCATCAGCATACTTGTTATCGTTGTAACTTTTTTATGTATCCGTTTTACCTTGCTTGCCAAAGTCGAGGAAGATTACAGAGAAATCGGTGTGCTAAAGGCGATTGGTCTTAGAGTGGGGAATATCAAGAAACTTTACATGGCAAAATACGGTGCGATTGCGGCAATTGCTTGTGTTTTAGGCTTTCTGTCCGCCCTGTTGCTGGGGGAGCCGCTCATGGAGAACATTCGTCTTTATATGGGCGAAAGCGATAGCGCTGTTCTTGGTTTCCTGTTTGGCATCCTTGGCGCGGCAATTATATTTTTAGTGATTGTTCTCTATGTGAACGGCGTTCTTCGCCGCTTTCGTAAAATATCCGCCGCACAGGCTATACGCTTTGGCGCGACTCAGGAAAACTCGAAAATGACAAGGCATTTTCAGTTCAGTAAGAACCGGCTGTTTTCACGGAATGTATTTCTTGGGATAAAAGATGTGATTTCCAGAAAAAAACTCTATGTGACCATGCTTTTGGTGCTGGTGATTTCATCATTTATAATGATTGTTCCACAGAATATCTACAATACCATTTCCGCAAGGAGCTTTATGACCTATATGGGGATTGGAGAATGCGATATGCAGGTTGGTATTCAGCAGACCGATACGGATCATATTTCTGAAAAGACAGCGGAAGTTGCCGATGCCTTGGAACAGGACGATAGTATATCCAAGCACACCGTGCTTACCAATTTTATGTTTGATATGCCCATGGATGACGGCACAACTCAGCGGCTGAAAGTAGAGCTTGGCGACCATTCGGTGTTTCCTATCGAGTATTCCAGCGGCAGAGCGCCGCAGACAGAAACGGAAATCGCTCTTTCCACCCTAAATGCCGACGACTTAGAGAAAACCGTTGGCGATGAAATCGTTTTAGTTGTGGATGGTGAGAAGAAACGCCTGACCATATGCGGGATTTACTCTGACATTACCAATGGCGGCAGGACCGCACAAGCTGTTTTTGAAACGGAGCAAACGGACATTTTATCGAGCAAGATACCGGTGGCGATTTCCGACCACTCCTTGATAGACGCAAAAGTAACTGAATACAGAGAAAGGTTTTCTTTTCTAAGAGTTGCAAATATTGATGATCATATAGACGAATCTTTTGGCTCTATGACTGCAGCCATCCAAAAGGCTTCTTACGCTTCCATCGCCGTGACAATTCTTTTGTCCATACTTGTTACACTACTGTTTATGAAAATGCTGGTCGCCAAGGATAGGTATCCTATCTCTGTTCTGAAATCTATTGGCTTTACCAGTTTGGACATCCGCAGGCAGTATGTGGCGCGTTCTATCATTGTATTGGCCCTTGGCGTCGTGATCGGGACAGTGTTAGCAAATACTTTGGGGGAATTGGTCGGCGTTGCCCTAATTTCTTCCTTTGGAGCATCTACATTCCATTTTGAGATAAACCCGTTGTTTGCCTATCTGTTTTCACCTTTAGTAATAGCTGCTTGTGTATATATTGCGACATTGTTTGGTGTTTCGGATATTCGCTCATTAAAAGTATCTGAGTATATAAAGGAGTAGGACATGGAGAAAATCATAACAGGAAAAAATATAGTGAAAACATTTGGTAAGGGTGAAGAAAAAACGAGCGCCCTTGACGGTGTGGATATAGAAATATCCAAAGGCGAGTTTGTGGCGGTCATGGGGCCGTCAGGCTGCGGGAAGTCCACTTTGCTATTTTCGTTAAGCGGGACAGACAGCATCACCGGCGGTTCCGTATGCTTTGACGGAATGGAATTATCCCGACTTAGCGAGAACACCCTTGCGGACATCCGCAGGACAAAGATGGGCTTTGTTTTTCAGCAGCCCACCATGCTTAAAAATTTGAATTTGCTGGACAATATTATTCTTCCCGCTTTGCAGGAGAATAGGAAGAAGACAGGTGACATTACGCAAAAAGCGAAAGCGCTTATGAAGAAAACAGGTATAGCCGAACTTGAGGAACGAGGTATCACAGAGGTTTCGGGAGGGCAGCTGCAACGTGCCGGTATTTGCCGCGCGCTTATGAGCGCACCGGAAATTCTCTTTGGTGACGAGCCTACCGGTGCGCTTAATTCCAAAGCAGCGGAAGAAATCATGGAATTGCTCTCAGGTATTAATAAAAATGGTACAGTGATCTTGCTGGTCACGCATGATGCAAAAGTGGCGGCCAGGGCCGACAGAGTTTTGTTCATGAAAGATGGAAGGGTTAAATCGGAGCTTTCCTCCGGCAAATTTAATGGTAAGGATTTAGAAAACAGAACGGAAAAAGTGGTGGCTCAAATGAGGGATATTGATATTTAGGATTATCGTTCAAACATCGGTTTATTCCGAATAAGAGAGCTTCACTATGGAGGAAAAAATTTTGAATGATGAATATACTTTATACTTTGCGACATATGCAGATATTGATGATTGGATGCGCCTTGTTGAAGTAGTGGCAGATGATTTTCCCGGTCTGGATATGGAAGATTATCGGAAAACACTTATAAAAAATGTTTTACGGCAAAGTGCTTGTAAAAAAGGAATTTGACCTGCTGTGTTTGCTGGTGCGCAATCATGGGATTGTCCTGACCTATGACCAGATATTTGAACGGGTGTGGGGAGAAGAATACATAGGCGGTGAAAAGGTATCGTATGGAATCAGATACGCAGGGTACGTGACAAGATACAGGTTGATCCTGCCCTCCCTCACTTTATCAAGACGGTGCATGGCGTAGGATATAGCTTTGATCCGCGATATAACGTGGCGTAACATATGGAATACCGGCATTGGCAAGCGGTTTGAGTGTTAAAACAAATATGCCATTACTACGATAACTATAAACACAATGCCGTGTACAGCTAAAACTCTCGCTGCGACCGGGGCATCGGTATTATCGGCAGCGTAAAACCACCTAAGAACCGTTAGTTATGGCTGCTGTTGTGTTCATGGGTTACGCAGTGAGTTTCTATGCTATGTTTAATTTTACAGTTGTGATATAGCGTTTTTTATTACCCCTGTTATATAAATATTTTCGATAAAATAGAAACCATCTCATCTGGCGATTCAACACAACCGGCAGCTATCCATGCTGACAAAACATTGATTAACCCTCCGGCACGGTATGCAACCTCATATTCATTGGAGTTTCTTCCCAGGTGCCTGCCAATAAGCGCGTTGATTTGTAATGAGTATCTTTTGTTCTCGGTAAAGGCTGTGTTCAGCAGACCATTACGGTGCAAAGAACTTAAAAAAGCCATATGTTGATCGTTCCAAAAACTAAAGAACAGTTTTAGATACTCCGTCGCTTCGGGAATCGGGTTTTCATTCAGCTGATCTAAGTATTCATTGAAAATACTATCCATATATGAGCGCAGGACATCCTTTTTGTTATCGAAATACCGGTAAAAGGTGCGCCTGTCAATACCGGCATCTTTGCAAATCATCATAACTGATATATCATCGTATGGAAAAGAGCTGAGCATGTGAATGTTTATGGGAATAATGAACTTTGGTGAGAAGTAGTGCCTTCAAAAGAATACCTATTGATTGGAAGTGACAGTATCTCATGGTATGCTCTCGAATTATCTACAGGGAAGTATGAGCTATTTAGACGATGTTATAAGTTCAATACAGTCGTCATCTCAAACGCAGGACCAAAAAATAACATCGCTGGTATGGCTGGGTTATAAGGTTCCAAATGAGGGTCATTTAACTAGAGGGATAACGGAATTCATTCAAGAAGTACAAAAGGTATTAATACTGTGCAGGATTTAATAACTAGAGATATCAGTGAGTTAAAAATAGTATTTCCCGATATTCCAGAAACAGTGTTAGACCAGCTGAGAAACTATCCTTAAAACGATGTGCAATTATTTAAATAATATTGGAGGAATTAACGATGAATGAAGAATTCGTAAAGAGAATCTACACTTCAATTGTAGAGGGCAATTTGATAATCTACAAAGGATTGTTTGACAAGAGCAACAGTGAAACTACAATTGACTATTGGAAAAACGCAACAAGTAACAATTGATACCGTAGCTAATATTTTTGGTGTTATAGACGGCGTGCGTGGACTTGATGATAATACTGATTGGGACTTTAAGACGAGTGGTGCAAGGTCAATTGGAAATATTGGTAAGATCATCCTTGCAGTCGTAATTATAGTAGCCTTAGGGATCGCAGCTGCATTTACTGGCGGTGCGTTGACAATTATCCTCACAGGTGCTTTTTGGGGAGCTTTGTCTGGAGCACTAATCGGCAGAGTCATGGGCGGGAGTTATCAGTATGATAAACGGTGGCTCCTTCCTCGAAGGGTTTGCAGATGTGCCTTAAGCGGAGCGGTCACAGGTGCAATAGCCGGAGCAGCTTGTGCAGGAATAATTGGATTGTCAGGTAACAAAGCTCCAGCAGGCTATACTTGGCATCATATGGAAGACGGCACAGGGATGCTGTTGGTTGAAAAGACGGTTCATAGTACTAAATTCGGATTTCCACATACCGGTGGTTTTTCATTAAAGTAAAGGAGTATTTTTTATGAAGATGCAAGATTCAGGTTTTAAATTAAGCAATGCAATGATTTTGGAGTTGGAAAATCAATTACAAATTGAATTACCTCAGGACTATAAGGATTTTATGTTGGCTAACAATGGCGGAACCCCTGAAGAGGATTGGGCGTTTGATTTTGTTGAACTTGACCCATCGAAGATCACCAGCTCAATAATACAGGAATTTATGATAATATATGCAGAAGAAACCATGGAGGTTAATGACCTGAGAGCAGGGTATGTTGCTCTTGTTGAATCTGGGCAAATTCCGAAGGCTCTTTTGCCAATCGCAGAAGATCCCGGTGGAAATTTAATTTGTATATCTGTTTCAGAGAAAGATTATGGTAGAGTCTACTTCGGCAATCATGAATTAGAAGTTCCTGAAACGGGTTATATTGTGATGAGTTTGATAGCGAACTCTTTTTCAGAGTTTATTGCTAAGCTTTACGTATACGAAGACAAATAAAGAATGGAGGAGGTCTGATTGACAATAACGAAGCAGAATGGAAAATTGTTGTTTCAAAACCGTGTTGTACATTGTCAATGGAAGGTACTGTTTTAAGAAACTATAGTATAAAATAATTTGCTGATTTAGGAGGATTTATGTTTAGTAAATTTTTTGAGCTTGTAAATGTTATTGATAAAAATAACATTCAGAGCGTTGATGAGTTTTTAAGGGTATATGGTGGGGAGAGCTTTTTAAATGGGCTTTATAGAATTCATAACGCAAATGATGTTGTGAAATGGACTGAAATTATACGTAAGTCATTTGCGAAATATTCAGGTAAGATAAAAGTGTTTGGTTTTGATTGGTTAGGACGTAATTTTGCTGTAGATGTAGAAAGAAATGTAGTTTTGCTTTTTGAACCCGGCACAGGAGAGATACTGAATATACAAATGGACTTTATCGACTTTCATAATAAAGAAATAACTGAGTATCATGAAGCTTGTTTAGCGTCTTCTTTTTTTAATGAATGGTATGAAACGAACGATCACTATGTATTGAAACATAACCAGTGTGCAGGATACAAAATTCCATTGTTTTTAAACGGGAAAGATGTGATAGAGAATCTTGAAGTATCTGACATGGAAGTTTACTGGGAAATCATGATGCCATTAATGAATCTATAAACGAATCAATTTCATAAATCGAAACGAAGTGTAAGTGCTTCAAAAAAGGACGTCGGAAGTGACAGTATCTCATGGTATGCTCTCGAATTATCTACAGGCAAGTTTTGTGTGCTTGATATAGCGAGCTGTGATATAATGGAAGAAGTTGACAATGTTGGTGAGCTATTGAAAATTGCCTTGTCAGAGATCCTCAATATTTTGCAAGATAAGATTAATACATATTTATCGTATATTAATAGCAAGCAGTATGCGGATGTTTATCCTGGCAAAGATTTCAGTAAATACTTAATTAATATTTATTTTTTGCACCAATTGACTGATAATTTCAAAAAATATATTGATGTTGTGAATAGGCAACTATCAGTAGATAATATAGAGGTTGTACCCGAAGTAAGCAAACCAAATCAATGAGCGTGCTGCTGAAAGCATCCGCCTTGAAGTTCTTGACGAGCCAGTAAAGGTTTACAACTTCCAGGTTGAGAACTTCCATACGTATCATGTTGGTGATAATGGGGTGTTGGTGCATAATGCAAATAATTACGGAACAGAGTGGTCAGATGGAATTACCAAAAATATTAGCTCAAAAGAGGAAGCTGATATATACAAAAAGGCAGGCTTGAAGGAAAGTGAAGTAGGTGGAAAAAAACCTTTGGTTCGAGATGATATTGACATTAAAAGTCCCGAAAACACGCAAAGATTAAATGGCAAACCTCCGAAGTATCCCGTTAACAACAAAGGCGAGGTCATGGAATTGCTTCACATAGGTCAAAATGCTGATTCGCCGTTAGCACAAATAACTACTACCGAAAATCGTGCGTATTGAAATTCGTTTAAAATGGAAAATAAAAGCAACTTTATAATATAAAAGGAGAATAATTATTATGTCTGACATTATTTCTACAATAAAAAAACTTCCTTCAATGGAAAGTTTAACACCCGCAAGTGACGAAGTGATTAAAAACGCTGAAGAAAGCCTAAATTTGAAATTTGCTGGTGATTACAAAGAATATTTGTCTGTCTTTGGTGCGGCATGGTCAGATAGCATTGCCATTTCAGGAATTATTGATGATGAAGAATATGGAGTTGTAGAATTGACGAATAAGTTGCGTCCTTTTCACACAAAAATCCCTCTTAACTTCTATGTCATTGAAGATGTTGGTGTTGATGGACTAGTGATTTGGCAAGATGAATCTGGTGCTATATATCAGTCAATCCCAAATAACGAACCCATGCGACTTTATGATAATCTTTCTGATTATCTTGAGTATGTCATGGAAGGTTAAAATACATTATAAAGTATAGCCGTTAGCAACGTCAATCAGTATTACGATTTGGGTTTTGCCCAGGCTACCACTGAAAAGCTAGCGGATGCAATGAAGAATCTTGCCAAAGCTGACGCGTTAGGATGCATCCCGGAAAATCTTGCCCAACTATACAATTTACTTGGAATCATCTGTTTCGATATCGGTAGATATGATGATGCTCTCATCAATTTAAACAAAGCGGAGCAGCTTATCGGTATTAACATGGATTTACTTCAGCCCAAAATCATTATTTATGGTTTGAAAGAAGATTTTCGGAACGGACTCATGACTGCTAACCAAATGAAACTGATTGCTCCATCTGATTATCTTGGATACAAGTTTGCTTTCAATCTATTAGTTCAGTCCAATCGTTTAGATGCCGCTGAAAAAGAACTGGGGAAAGCTCAAAAATACGTCTCACCATCTATGGACTTCTATTTTGACAAGATGGCTCTTGAGCTTGAGAAATATAAGGTAGACGATGACAAAGAGCATTTCAATGCGGCACTCTCCATTATCAAAAAGGCGTTGAAAACGGTTAACCCCACGGTGACCGATGTTGTCGATAGTTACATAAACGCTGCAGAGCTCTACTTGCAGTTGGAAATAAAGAACTAACCACGGCACTTAACACTCCTGCCGGCAAATAGGAGTAACATGGTAACTACCTCCTAATAGCCACCAAATCAGTAAAGAGCTTAGTGCCAACAAAAGACGGTGGCTTGAAATTATTTTCAAAACCGCCGTCAAATATTAGATATGAATTTGACCGCAAAAAATCATACTATCAACAAACGGTTTTTCTATTAACCGTGTCAATAAAGCGGAAGTAAATTACTAATTGTTAGAGTTGCGTTTATAATAACCGATAATATTTGACCCGATTGTAATTGTACCTGCAACCAATGAACCTGTTGCCCACAAGGATTTACCAAAAATAAGTTGTGTGGCACTTATTATGAGCAATCCTACGCCAATGCCACTGCCAACCATTGAACCAATTCTATCCACTTTCTTTGATGGTTTGCGTAATCGCTTTGATTGTTCTATTATTTTATTGGTAAATTCCAAAGACGCCTCCGTTGCATTATTTGTAGCATTAATTGCTTTATTTGTAGCATTAGATATTTTATCCTGTTTCATTTATTCAACCTCCATATTCTCAATTTTGTTTGATAATTCAAATACGGCTATCATAGCTATAATAAAATAAAATCCCATAATTAGCAGGGCAATAGAGGAATTATCAGCAGAACCGACTGCGATATTCCCAAATAATCCAGACAAGGCAAATGCACATATTAAAGTCATTGAAATGGATTTTTTGATAAATCCATTTCTCATGGACACTACTCCGATTGAGGCAACTGATATAATCGAAGTTACAATGAGTTGACATGATGCAAATAATTCTTCCTTCAAGTCACCTCCCACAATTGGAGATATAGATTCTGTAATGCTAAATATTGTAAGTGGTACCATAGTGCAAAATAACATTGATAGAAGTACAAATAAAAAAACAACTAAAATTTTTGCAATCAAAATACTTTTTCGACTAACAGAATAAGAAAAAAGTAGTGTTGGGCGATTCCCAGTATATTCATCAATTATAAGGTGTGAGTACATTACCGCTGATAAAATACTAAATAGAATTATACTGACTGCCATAGTGATGCGAAAAATATTTTTATACTCCTGAAATTGTAATTCCTGCTCCACTTGTGCAACATAAGCAACAAAATAGATAAACGCCAGTAAGCCCATAGAAAAAGCAATGACACAAATTATATAAGGTCGTAAACTCATTCTTTTCAGTTCCAATTTCATTAACTTAATCATAGTTGCTGCCCCCTTTCATTATCTCAAAAAAGTAATCCTCCAAACTGTCATACCCTTGAATATTTAACTGCTCCAAGCGAACTTCTCTTGCAAGCTTTCCGCTCACTATTACACCGACAACATCTGCAACATGTTCAACTTCGCTTAAAATGTGACTAGACAACAATATAGTCATGTTTTGCTTTTTTACGAGTTCAAGGAAAAGCTCTCGAATTTCGCGAATGCCCATAGGGTCAAGCCCATTCATTGGCTCATCTAAAATCAAAAGCTTTGGCTGATGAATGATTGCTCTTGCAATGGCTAACCGTTGCCGCATTCCAAGGGAATACTTTGATACAGGCTTTTCACCTGTTTTTCCAAGCCCAACCATATCAAGTACGGTTCTAATGCCAATCCCAGCAGTATCCATATAAGCCAGATGAATTTCTAAATTTTGTTCTGCACTTAGATGTTCATAAAAAACAGGTGTCTCAATCAAGCTTCCTATTTGATGTAATACCGTATTACGATTACTTTGTATATCTGCTCCTAAAACTTCAACACTTCCTGCTGTAGGAGAGAGTAAGCCTGTTAATAATTTGAATATTGTAGTTTTTCCGACTCCATTTGCACCAAGAAGTCCATAAATAGAACCGATTTCTACTTCCATATCACAACCTTTAATAATTTCATTTGTCTCAAAGCATTTTGTAAGCTTTTTTGTCTTTACAGCAAAATTCTTTTCCATAATTGCCACCTTTCAAAAACCGACCGACCGTTTGTAATAGTTATTAAAAAATACTGCTCTAAGAACAGCTATTTTTTAATAATTACTTTTCTTGATTGGAGAAAGCGTTCATCTTCTGATATAATTTCCGCAATAATGACAGCAATTCATCACTTAATACATCTACTCCAAGTAATCCCATGAGTGCTTGCAGATATTTTAACCGTTTCTCTGTTTCAGAGAAATTACGACCAAAAAAAGTTGGGTTTGTCCAAAAATTGAGCAGTAACAAAAATACCTCCGCACATAAAGTCGGCTCTGTTGTTGATAAAGAACCGTCTTGTATCCCAGCTTCTATCAGTTTGCTTATGATAGGGGCATCTATATTGACACTATCTGTTAGCTCAGTTATTACAAACTGCGGGTTTTTCATTTGAGTATTCACTACAGTATTAAGAACGTGTGTTTCTTTATCTGTGGCAATATGGAACAGGATTTTTTCCAGCTTCTCTTTCGCATTTTTTGCAGATGTATTTTTAATAATCTCATTCAGCATATCAGAAACATATTGTGAACGTCTTTTAAGAACCGCTTCTAGGATTTCTTCTTTTGAGTTAAAATGATGGTAAAGTCCACCTTTTGAAATACCGAGACTATCCAGGATATCCTGTACACTTGTTTTATCATAACCTTTATCAACAAATAGTTTGGCAGATATGTTAAGTATCTGTTCAACTGTTTGTTCGGGATTCTTACTGCGTCCCATATTTACACCTCTTTCATCAAACAGACGGTTGGTCTGTTTATATGGTACTATATATTATTTGAACTGTCAACTGATTTTTTTGCATTGATTTTTTTGTCTTGATTTATGATAATGTCCTTATATACCACACGTGATTTTGTCCCATGACAATTATGTGTTATACTTATCCCTCATGAATACTTACGATGAATCGTACGAAAGAAGCATTTTGCTTTACCAGAGAATATATTGAAAGATATGACCTCACTCTTTTGCCTCGGTGGAACCAACCTCGGACATGCCCCGATATCGCACCCGGCATTTCATGCCAAGGGTATAGATATCGGTTCGTATAGGACTGAGTTTCTCTGCAATAACCTCTGCTAGTACATCATCTGGAAATAAATTTGATATTGTGTCTATTTCTGATGACTGCCCACTACCTTCAGCCATAACATTTGATTGCATAGATAAGAACATTATTATAATTATAATAATAATATATCTCTTTTGTTTTATCATTATAACCTACATTCCTTTCGTTTCTCTCAGGAAAAAATATGACCACATCAAAAACGTCGTGATCATAAAAGGGCAATCATTGCCATAGTACGGATGATTTTGACTCGCATCTATCATATATTCCAAAACAGAAAATATTAACCCTTCTATATTGATTATTTAGCAATCCCAGAAAAAATGTATCAAAAAAACAGGAGCTGCGGCGGGGTACTTCCGCCGTAAAGTGGAATTTCACTCCGTCTTAATTAGGGAAATAATGATTCTCTGTCGTACCACATGTTTCTTGAAAAAGCGCTTTCTCTACATGTGGTATCTGACATGTTTTTAAAGAAAATAAAATTATTTAATATTTTAGCATGCGTCGTACCTGCAGCTGGGTGCGGTACTTGTTATTAAGCTCAATTCCTAAAGTATTCCCACATGTTTTTAGGATTTCGTCATAGTAGAGAAACTGATAGATGTTAACATCAATCTTAGTGCAGTTGTATTTTCGTAAAGAGTCTATAATCCTTCCAACAGGATATTGATTGCCCAGCTTGGTTTGCAATAAGCGAATTAATAACAGGGCACAAAAGCAGGTAGAAAAATGTGCGTCGATATGTTCGTTCAGGGCAAGACCATTCAAGCCTGCCTTTATCATTCATCTCAGTCAGACGTTCCACCCCATGTCTTAAACGATTGTAATGACTGCTGCCAATCTCTTATTGACAATCGAGAATACATAATATATTATGTATTTTGGAGGGATGATAATGTCATTGGATTTATCGGAGTATAATAATAAGCATTTGATTTTCGGGACTTTATTCGCATTAAATAACAGGATACAGTGTATAGGCGACAGGTTTTATAAAGAAATAACTATAAAACAATTATTTGTAATTCTGGTATTACAATTATTTGGTAATTATAAACCGACCTTAAAAGAATTGTCAGACGCGGCTGGAAGTTCATATCAAAATATAAAACAAATTGTTCTAAAATTGGAAAAGCTAAATATTGTCGAGATAACAAGTGACGAACACGACAAGAGAAAAATGCGTATTAAAGTGACAGAAAAATGCAATGAGCTATTAGGAAGCTATAATGAAAAAGCTCAACAGTTTTTGAACATACTATTTGATGGAATAGCTCCAAACGAGTTAGAGAGCACATTAGCAACTTTGAAAAAAATGGAACACAATTTGCTGAGTTCATAGGTAATAGATATAGGAGAGTGACATATGGCTAAAACATTGAGGTTTATTAGTAAAGGCGCGGGTGTCTTGATTATTTGTATGATAAGTTCAGTCGTTACATTTATTTTACACGATTTAACAACACCTGCTGACTTTGAAATAGAGGGAGAGCTTTCTTTGCTTGCACAGAATATTGGAGCTAAATCAGCTACAATCCTGTGGGGATTTATAGCTTTTCTACTAATCTCAATTATCTATCTCGCTTATGAAAAAAATCTAAGTGGCGGCAGAACAAAACGGGCATTTTTATTTGGCGGACTTACAGGAGCAACATGGCTTATCGAAATGATGGAGATGGAACAAAGTTTAACAAATTTTCTTATGGGTCTTGTCGATGGTGCGATGGTAATTCTAGTTTATATGCTTATGGCTTTTCTAATATCTCCAAAAAGAGAAAGTTGCAAAAAGCCAATTAAAATTGGTAAACATGAGGTTTTGGAGATTATCATTATAGCGTTTATATTTGCTACTTATAGACTTCTATTTGGCACGTTTCTTGGAAAATATTTTGATGGAATAGGTGATTATATCATCATTCCTATATATTCTACTTTGATGGGATTTCTTTGGATATTCCTTAAAAACATGGCCGGAGGCGGTACACATATATCAAGAACTGTTAAATACAGTGTTATCATTTGGGGCGTTCCATCTTCAATATTCATGTATTTCATGGCTTTTTGCTTCGCAAATATGCTTATAGGAATGACGGTTAGAAATATCATGGATATATTCGTAATGTTTTTAAGCACATGGTTATGTTTGAAAATGAGTAACAAAATTAGTAGGAGCAAATATCTACCCGGCGGCTAATAAAAAAGCCGTCTGAGTGCAGATGATTTTCTGCGGTCAAATCAAGAAATTAAAGTCAAACGGCGGTCTTGATAAACAAATTGAAATCAAAACAAAAAAATCTCGCCGCACAAGCGGAAAAGAAAAAAACCGTGCGGCGGCGGGTCATTCTCCATGCCTGTCTGACTTCTGGACATTTTGTCCAGAAGCGGCAGAACGGAAAAAGCGGACGTTTTAATAATCGTCTGCTTTTTTTGAGCCCTTTTCGCATTGCAAGGCCCGTACACACGCCCAAGCCGTTTAATGACTACCGCTTGATCATGTTCACCGCAGGATTGTATTACCCGGATCAACTGCTCCTGCTCCGGTACGATAATGGCGGTTACCCTTGTTTTGTCATAAAAGAAACGAGCTGGGCAGTATTCGATGCCGTAATGCTCGATAATGCCAAAGCGCACCTGACCCATGACGTGGTAAGCAAAATAACGCAGAGACTTATGTGTTCCATTAATTTCAGTCCTGTAGCCCCCCTGAAACCAGAGGGATTATTGAACGTTTCTTTGGCACTCTTGATGAAAACGGGTATCATAGGCTTCCATCAACTACCGGCAGCAACACCAGGGATGCCAGGGGAGAGGGGGCTGAAAGAGATGCCGTAAAATATAATGTTACGTATAATGACCTGTCCGAATTCACAGAGTATCTTATTGCAGTTTATAATAACAGCTCGCATTCAGCATTAAGTGGCAGGCCCCCCATTTAAGTAATGGATGACCGCCCTCTCTGAAAATCCGTAGGCTTAAGTAAATAATGTGCTCGTTTTTAGAATTTTGCTAATTTTATTTCACCCCTTACAGCGGAAAGGAGCATCGTCATTTTTGCCTTTGCCCATCTATCATCGCATTGATCCGCTCATCAATCCTTATCTTGTTTTCTGGTATTAGCTTGCGGTATCGTTCAATAATTTCTGCCTCTCTAGGTGTAAACTTGTCTGATGAATAAGGATTTTTTATACTGGACAAACCTAACAAATAATCTACACTGACCTTAAAATGTGCGGCTATCTCGACGAGCGTATCAAACGGCGGTTCGCTTTTTCCGTTTTCATACTTTGATACAGCTCCCTGGCCTAATTTTAATAAAAATGCCAAATTTGCTTGGGTCATATTTTTTTCTTCACGTAAATCTATTAATCGTTTTACAAACAAATCTTGATTATACTTCATATCTTCACCTCATTCCTATTGAGAATAATTTTATAATATATTATTCTTAACAGGAATGTAGTTATAAATACTAATCGAGATAAAACTCTTGATTTATTCCTATCAGTAGTATATAATACAACTAATAGGAATATTAATAAAAGGCACCGGACAAAAAAGGAGCCGTGTGACCGTCAGTAATAGGTGGAGCTATTACCGGCGGTGTAAAGGTGAACCACTTAAGAACACACCCTTACGTTTTTACCACGCGACAAAGATAGTATATCAAATTATCTACTATTTTTCAAGCGTGAATAATCGTCGGATATCGGCGCGTGTAAGGGATTTTTATGGGCATTTTGACCCACCCTTATGTGCGCTTTTTGTATGGCCGGAGTTTTTTATACGGTACATAGGGCTGTTTGATAACAGCCTTATATTACCGGTTAGTAAAATTGCTTAATCCAGCGTTTGAGAATAATGGATTAAATATTGAGATATCACATGATAGTTTTAATTACTTTAGATAGATATCTTTTTAAAATGTTTTCTGGAAGGAAGTGATAAAACCAAAGGAGACAGCACGGGCGAAAGGAGGTATGGGAAATAAGAACTGAAAGAAATAACAGCTGTGTAAATAATCTATTGGATGTAAGTTGAAAATTATTATTTAAAGGAGGAGTAAGTAACGGCTTTATTAAAGAATAAATTTGGAAAAACCAAACGCTTTCATAAGAGTAGTTGTTACTGAAATGAAAAAGCTATGAAGAAAATCAGTATAGTTATATTGGCAATGATTGTTTTAGTGAGTAGTTTATTGGTGGGGTGTCAGACATCATCAAATACGGGAGAAAGCAAAGATGCAACTGAAACCATAAACGGAAATACTGAAACGGCAGAAAGTGAAAATAATACGTCGGACGCAAAGCTGACCGTGTGGATGTATGGTTGGGAAACGGGGGCAACGGAACTGATGAAAAAGGATGCCAAAGAATATGAAGAAAAGACTGGCGTTGCCATTGAGATCGTCCCGGTATCTTCTGATTCCTACAGCACAAAACTCCAGGCAACCCTGGCAGGTGGGACAAATCCGGATATTGCAGTAATAGACGCCGGAAACATGAGCATCCAGATGGCTGCAAAAGATGTCCTGCTTGAACTGGATGAGTTTGGTGTTGAAGAATATAAAGACCGTTTTTATGAATCCGTGTGGAATGACATGGTTTATGACGGAAAGGTCCATGGGCTTAGGATAACCGCAAACAACTTGGGCTTGTACTATAATAAGGAAATGTTTGACGAACATGGCCTTGAATACCCGACGGAAGACTGGACGTGGGAAGATTTAAGGGAAGCGGCAAAAATCCTGACAGATGAAGAAAACAGCATCTTTGGTTTGGATCTTCCAATTTCTAATGAAACCGGAGGATATACGTTTGTCTGGCTCCCATTTTTATGGCAGAACAACGGGGAACTTTTGTCAGAAGACCGTACACAGGCGGCTTTCAATTCTGAAGCGGCGGCAGAAGCACTGGAGTTTTGGAAAGTGATGGCTCAAGAGGATAAAAGTGTCCCATTGCAGGTACCGGCAACGGGTGTCAATAGATTTGCGTCTGGTATTGTGGCAATGACAATAGACGGGCCATGGAATCTGTCTACCTATGTAGCTGATCCGGAATTCAAAGATAAGTTTGGGGTTGCGCCGCTTCCCCAGCAGGAAACCAGGGCAACCGTCATAGGTGGTGAAGGATTTTCTATTTTTAAGAATACGAAGTATCCGCAGGAGGCATATGATTACCTAGTACACTTGACTTGCTCGGATTTCACAAAAGAATTGTGGAAAGAATGGATCACAATTCCACCGCAGCCTGAATATGTGGATTTTTACAAGGATAATACGGAACTGGGAGAATATATTCAGGTATTTTCCGATCAGATGGAAGTTGCCAGGAACAGGCAGTTTACGCCCACATGGCCCAAAATTGTAAATGCACTGGCTACGGGCCTGCAGGATTATATGTATGACGTAACGGACGCCCCCATGAAAGCGCTGGAGAAAACTGCACAGGATGTCAACAAGATCCTTTCGGCTGAATAATGAGGAGAAAGGAAGTGACAGGACATGTCTGCATTGCAAAAACGGGAAAACCGGTGGGGATATCTGTTCATACTCCCAAACTTTATCGGCTTTGCGTTGTTTACGATGGTACCCATTATAATAGCGTTTATTTTTAGCTTATCAAATTATGATGTTGTATCAAGGTTTACTTTCATAGGTTTGGAAAATTACTTCAAACTCCTGCAGGACAGGATATTTATCAAATCACTGACAAATACCCTCTATTACAGCCTGCTTACCGTCCCTGCTGGCATTGTCCTGTCTTTCCTGACGGCGGTGCTTCTAAACAGGAAAATGAGAGGGATTAAAATTGTCAGGACATTCCTCTTTATTCCGGTTATTACATCAAGCGTCGCCGTGTCATTAGTCTGGAGCATGCTCTACGAAGAACATGCCGGACTGCTGAATATCTTTTTGAAGGCGATTGGGTTAAAGCCTGTTGGCTGGCTGACAGATCCCAGTATCGCAATGATTTCCGTTGCGATCGTAAGCATATGGAAAAATCTTGGATATAACATGACCATTTATCTGGCTGGTCTGCAGGGGGTTCCAAATGAATTATATGAAGCAGCAACCATTGACGGTGCAGGCAAGTGGCAGAAACTGTTACATATTACGGTTCCCATGCTGCACCCAACGACTTATTTTGTTGCCCTGACTGCCCTGATACGGAGTTTTCAGGAGTTCGACATGGTTAATATCATGACAGAAGGCGGCCCTATTAATTCAACAATTACAGTGGCGATGTATTTATACAATTATGGCTTTAAATATTTTGAAATGGGTTATGCCTGTGCTGCGGCATATGTGCTGTTTTTGCTTGTGTTTGTCGTATCACTTGTACAAAACCATATATCGGATAAGATGGACAGGGTGTCATAAGGAGGGAGCAATGGATCAGAGATTGATAAGAATATTCAAAAAAACGCTGTTAATTTTGTGTCTGGCTGTCATTGCGTTTGTTATGCTGCTTCCCTTCTTCTGGATGATTTCGACATCGCTGAAGGCGGAATACGATGCAGTAAAAATTCCGCCGGTATGGTTCCCAAATCCGCCAAGGCTTGACAACTATATACGGTTATTCTCAGAACAGCCATTACTTTTATTCATAGGAAATACCATTAAGATTGTTTTCTTTGTATTAGCGGGTCAGCTTTTTTTCAGCAGCCTTGCGGCGTATTCTTTTGCCAGGATAAATTTTAAGGGAAGATCAGTTCTTTTCTTTGCTTACATCGGGACGATGATGGTACCCTCACAGGTGACTTTGATTCCTACATATGTCATGTTTGCAAAAGCGGGGATTGTGGACAGCCACGGACCATTGATCCTGCCAGGGCTGTTTTCGGCTTTTGGGGTGTTTCTTTTAAGGCAATTCTTCCTGTCACTGCCAAAAGAACTTGAAGAAGCCGCCAGGATTGATGGGTGTAATCCGTTTCAGATATATTACCGGATCATGCTTCCACTAATTAAGCCTGCGCTGATGACGCTTGCCGTATTTACATTTATGGGTACCTGGAATGACTATATGGGTCCCCTCATATATCTGACTTCGGTAGACAAGTTCACGCTTTCGTTAGGTGTCGCTTTTTTTAAGGGTACTTACCGGACCTCCTGGAATCTGATGATGGCAGGAGCGGTGGTATCTATTGTGCCAATTCTTCTGTTTTATCTTTTTGCACAGAAATATTTTGAGCAGGGCATTGCTTTCAGTGGGATAAAGGGATAGCCTAAAAGGCATATAATGAATGAAGCGTTAATTTTAGAAAGCGAGGAGATTAAATGAGAAACAGTAAAAGCAGAAGAAGGGGATCTTTATTCCCGTTATATTGGAGTGCATATTATAATTGCTGGCTTCATCAAAATGCCATGCCGGAGGAGAGATGGAAGGCAAATATTGATTGGGTAGCTGAAAATTTACAGCCCTATGGTTACAGTATGATTACCACTGATGGATGGGTGAAGGATGCAGATATAACCAATGAATACGGTTATTCTCTAAAATACAGCATTGACTGGGAACATGGCTGGCAATATTGGGCTGATTATATTCGATCCAAGGGAATGATCCCAGGTATATATTACAACGTCCATGAGGTGTCCGATACGGCAGCCAAACAAGGTAAAAAAGTGATTGGAACGGATATACCAATTTCCGAAATACAATCTTCTACTTGGGCAGATCCGACAAAGGCAGGCGCAAAAGAATACGTGCAGGGATATGTGAAGCACTTTAAGGATATGGGCTATGAGTATATCCGGATTGATTTTTTATCCTGGTATGAAACAGGGTCTGACAATCCACAGATAGAGGTAACTCATTTTGGTCATGATGCATATGTACATTTATTGGAATGGGTGCATGAGGCGGCTGGTGAAGATATGGAAGTAAGCTGGGTTATGAATAATTCAGTGAATCACGCTGAAGCGGAGCGTACATATGGTGATTTAGTGCGGATTGCAAATGATTCCGGCTATGGCGGCTGGAGGTCCCTTAATCAAGGAGGCCAAAATGACCTAAGACAGACCTGGCATGATGGGTGGCCGCAGTGGGCTAACGTTTTCCAGGGATTTACGGGTTTCTCGGATATTTCAGGGAGGGGTAACATCTGCCTGGATGGAGACTGGATTACTTTTAATACATTTAGTGGAGATTACGATGATAATGAAAAGAAGGTGATTATTTCTTTATTCACCATGGCCGGTTCGCCTTTGGCTTCTTCCGATGAATATGATGGGGTTGGTATGCCGGAGAATTTAAAGTACTATATAAACCCTGAAATTCTTGCCTTAAAGAAAGAAGGATTCTGCGGAAAACCATATTACTATAGCGGGAAAGCATTTGAGCCCTTAGAGGTAGGGGCACCGGATACCGGCAGCAGAGATTCCGAAAGATGGCTCGGCCAAACGGTAAATGGCGACTGGGTGGTTGCCTTGTTTAACCGTACTGACGGCAAAGCAGCAAAATCCATAAGCCTTAAAAAGGATTTGGGATTACAGTATGGTGGAACGGCTAAAGATTTATGGGAGGGAACAACTATAAATCTGGATGATGTTTTGTCTGCTGAATTAGAGCCGCATGCGGTTAAAATAGTAAGAATTGTGCCGGGGAGAATTGATAAATCTGTGGTCCGGTATGCGGCTCAAGTAGGAGCCTACCAAGGCGGTGTGTACTACGATAACTTGTTAAGCGGTACTGCCAAAGGATATGTAAGTGGATTCAGCGAAGAGAACAAAGATGCAGGGATACTATTTTCAGTTGGTGTAGAAGCGGCTGGAGCATATGATGTACATATTGGATATGCGAATGATTCCGGAGAGTCTGCTGCAGCGTTGGCAGTGTCTTGTGATTTAGAGGGCAAGGTGCTGGATAATATAGAAATCAAGTTGCAGGAAGCCGGCTGGAATAAGTGGAACGAAGTAAAAACCACTCTTAGGTTGGAAAGCGGAATTAATACAATAGCCATTAAGTGGGATGGTAAAGGGGTATTCAATGTTGATTACATTGATGTGATAAAGAAATAATCTTAGGATAGGGCTGCCTGAAATTAGAGCAGCCCTAGATAATAGATACGTACAGGAGAAAAAAGAATGCATATTAGACATGAGACAGATATACCCTACGTTGTGATGGATAAAAAATCCAATTCCCTAAAGATAAGGCTGGAAGCTGAAGGGAAAGGTGAAAGGGAACGGCTGCAAGACGTACGCATTTTATATGGGGATAGTTATGATTACCAGGATGAGCGCAATTATTGCTGGAATTATAATGAGTCTAAGATGAATTTGCGTTATGCGTTCGGGAATCTGCAGGTATGGGAAGCAGCAGTTCCAGTACCTGAATGGAAAAGAGTAAAATATACATTTTCCTTAACCATGGAAAATGGTGAGGAATATTTGTATAATGAATATGGGTTACAGATAAAAGACTTGGCGGCAATGGACAGATTACTGAATACTTATTATTCGCATTTCTTTTATCCCTATATATTCGATGAAGATGTCATACAATATCCGGAATGGGTAAAAGAGACGATATGGTATCAAATCTTTCCGGAGCGTTTTTGCCGGGGAAATAATAAGGAAGAAGCAGGACTTTGCAGCTGGGACAATGAGAGGCCGCAAAAAGACAGCCACTATGGTGGGGATCTGTGCGGTATTATTCACAGATTGGATCACTTAGAAAGGCTCGGGGTAAATGGCATATATTTAACACCGGTATTTAAGGCGTGCTCCAATCATAAATATGATACGATAAATTATTTTGAAGTTGATCCGCAATTTGGAACAAAAGAGCAGTTAAAAGAACTGGTTGCTAAAGCTCATGAAAAGGGGATGCACATTATTCTTGACGGTGTATTTAACCATATAAGCCATGTGCATCCATTTTGGCAGGATGTGTTGGAAAAACAAGAATTGTCTGAGTATAAAGATTACTTTTGTATAAGGGAGTTCCCGGTAGACACATCCGTAATATATAGCAAAGAGTTGAACTACGAAACATTTTCTTTTGTGGCTACAATGCCCAAACTGAATTATGGGAATCCGAAGGTAAAAGATTATATTTTATCCATTATTGAATATTGGATTAAAGAATGTGACATTGATGGATGGAGATTTGATGTTGGAAACGAGCTGTCTTTCTGTTTTTATGAAGAATTGAAAAAAAGATTGAAGCCGGTTAAAGACGATATTTACATAGTGGCAGAGATATGGCATGATTCAAATCGATGGATGCGCAATGGATATATAGATTCTACCATGAATTATTCCCTGTGTTCCACAATCAATGATTATGCTTTATATCAAAATATTGATGGGAAAGATTTTAATAACAGGTATTTACACCTGCTGAGCCGGCTCTCTATGGTTCATAGCGAATTATCATTTAATCTGCTTGACAGTCATGATACAAAGCGTGTTATGAATATGGCCAATAAGGATAGGGTAAAGGTTAAAAATGCCTTTTTAATGTTATTTCTCCTTCCAGGTTCTCCGTGCTTATATTACGGAACAGAGATTGGATTATGCGGAAGTGATGATCCTGATAACCGCCGTCCAATGATTTGGGATCAAACCAGATGGGATACGGAACTATTTGCTTTTTTCCAGAAGCTAATCCGTTTCCGAAAAGAAAATAGTAGCTGGATACAAAAAGCGAATATGAGGTGTGTATGTGAGGAGGATTGTCATGTATGGAAGTTCTCACACGGAGAGGTGGAATATACATTGCTTCACAACGTGTCTCTGCAGAACCGGGATATTCCGGAGGGAAACCTGACGATTTGCACGGCCGGGGAGGGGCAGGTATTAGAACCTAATGGCATGGCTCTTATGGAGACTTTAAAATGAAAGGAGAATAGTATGGCAAAAACAACAGGAAAAGAACTACGGAACCTTGTAATGTATTCAATTTATGTAAGGAACCATAGTGAAGAAGGTACATTCCAGGGTGTGGCACAGGACCTTGGCCGGATTAAGGATTTAGGTGTGGACATTGTCTGGCTGTTACCGATACATCCGATTGGTGAGATGAGGCGAAAAGGGCCTTTGGGAAGCCCTTATGCCATCAGGGATTACAGGGGGATTAACCCGGAGTATGGCACTTTAGATGACTTTAAGGAACTGGTACATGAAATCCATGATAATGGCATGAAATGTATAATCGACGTGGTGTATAACCATACTGCTCCGGACTCATGGCTGGCCAAGAACCACCCGGAATATTTCTGCAAGTTCCCGGGTGGGGATTTAAGAAGCCATAATGCGGAATGGGAAGATATAGCTGATTTGGATTATATGAACAAGGAGCTTTGGGCTTATCAGATAGATACCCTTAAAATGTGGGCAGGGATCGTTGATGGGTTTCGCTGTGATGTCGCCCCCCTCATCCCACTGGATTTCTGGTTGGAAGCAAGACAGGAGGTCGCAAAAGTAAATCCGGACTGTCTATGGCTGAGTGAATCTGTAGAACCGGCTTATATATTAGAGAACAGACGAAACCAAAGAATCTGCCTTTCAGATGCAGAAATCTTACAGGCATTTGATGTCTGTTATGATTATGACGTATATGAGGATTTTATCGCTTTCCTACAAGGGAAGAAGCCCTTACAGCAATATATCAGTAAACTGAACATGCAGGAATATATTTATCCGGATAATTACGTAAAACTGCGCTTCCTTGAGAATCATGATCGGGACAGGGCTAAGGCTTTACTGCCGAATGAACGTATCCTAAATAATTGGACTGCATTTACCTTTTTCCAAAAAGGCATGACGCTGATTTATGCAGGCCAGGAAATGGAAAATACCAACAGACCGGATTTGTTCCGGAAAGACCTGGTCAATTGGAAAAGCGGACATGATTTGTCCAGCCAGATAAAAAGGCTTAGCCAGGTTAAAAAGAAGCCGATCATGGCTTATGGGCAATGCCAAGTGGAATTACAGCGAGGGCACCTTATCAAAGCGGTGTATCAACAGGGTGATCAAAAGCTTATGGGATTTTTTGATACCTATGGAGAACACTGTATAGCAGAGGCTGACATACCGGATGGCATCTACAGAAATGAAATAAATGGAGAAAATGTTTGTGTCAGGGATAACAAATTTTCTTTTTTGGGTGAGCCGGTTATTTTAGAAGTGGTATAATGGCAGCAAAGCATAAAGAGAACCAGATTCAATTGGATAGCGTATACCTGGATATAGATTATATGGAAAACTAACTTGGGAATTTTCTATACCGTATCCCTAAGAATGCAGAACTGAGATTCAGGCTGGTCCTAAATGAATTGATAGTAGCAGATGGGAAATTCGCAGTAAATGGAGGAGAAGTGATAGAAGTAAGAAATTTATTAACAAAGAAATTGAGGATATGAATATTGTTGCCCAAATTGCTCAAATAAAGTCTAAAGAGACTCTATATATAGAAAATAGTGGTATTATAAAACAACAAGGAAATAATTGATAAATAGATAATAAAATTATATAATATATTTATAAATATGTTTATATTGTCCGAGGTTAATTACTGTTCCAAAAAACAAGTTATCAAATTGTGGCTATGAAGTTGGTGATTTTTTCAATGATATTAATGTTTTTGCTACAGATGCCAATAATGTTTATACCAAATTCAATCCAGAGGTTTATTTAGTGGTCATGGGAATCCAGGTAGAGTCTGGTTAACGGAAGGTTCAAATATGTATTACATACTGCAGTCGGGGTTAGGAAATTGTTCAAATCTAAAATTAGTTGTTTGGGCAACCTGTTATGGAGCTACTAGCGATGGAAACGGCTCTATTTCTGCTAAAGCCGTTAGTAATGGTGCCAAATGCTCGGTGGCATGGGATGATGTGACATACGATGGGATATCAACAAGATTCACAGATGTGATGTTTACTTCTTTAGCGTTGGGAAACACAGTAAGTTTCAGTATTAATTATGCTTTGGCCCAATTTTCTCTTCCTGTTGGGAATATAGAGAAAATTGTCGTCAATGGGAGCAGTAGTACAACAATAACCTCCGCTGCGGTTAATCCTCGAAGTACTTCTGTAATAGTATCGGCAGATGGGATAAATCTGCTCAATGAAACAATAGCGCAAGGAAATTTTGAGAAAATGGAATTGACGGATACATTAGTGAGGTACTACAAAACGTTTAATGATATAATGACTACTGAATTTATTGAAGTAACATATGATGATACTGGAAATATTGTTGCTATTGAATGGCCTGATACAGATGTTACAGAAGAAGATTTACCCGATATTAAGAAGGATGATGTTGTACGTCCGCATTTCTATGCTTCATTTAGGAATAATGTAATAAATACAGAGACGGAGATCATATATCTCGTAAAAAATGATACAATTATACCAGTTGAAATCATAACACGGACACTATACGATCAAGTCCTGGATATACGTTATTTGGATATGGAATTTATTAATTTGTTAGATGGTACCAATATGGAAATGGAAGATGTGATTCTTAGTTAGGAGGCTGAAATTGGTGAAGGTTATGAAAAGGATTTTTATAACCATAATAACTTTAGTATTGGCTTGGGTTATTTGTTGGCAAATAGATACATATAGAATAAAGCGAGAAAATCCTCCTGTTTTTTGTATTGCGGGACGATGTGCTAAAAATGGTTCAAGAAAATATTATGGTATATTTTATCATATATCAAGGCAGCCAAAAAATGGCGATACGTTTACAGAGTTTAAATACACCTTTAAATTTGGATATCCCCAAGATGCGTATTCATTTACTGATTGATAAAATTGCCTGGTATTTTAAAAAGAAATGCTAAAGGCTGGGAGAGGTAATACAATCACTACAGTATATATAAAATTTATTGGATGTACAATATAAAACATTTGTTCAATACAGTCGTCTTCTCAAACGCAAGACCAAAAAATCACATCGCTGGAGATCTTCCAAAAGAACAGCGAGCAGTTCATAGCGGATGTTGATCGAACTGACAACAATGTGTCTGACGTTGTTGCAAAACGCAAAAATGATTTTTACAAAAAGGAACTAATATGAGGAATTTTGAAAAAAATAGCCCGCTGAAAGCGGGCATGAGAAACAGACGAAACTTTAGAAGATATAAAACCCTTCTTCAAATTCGTCATCATCAAGGTCATCATCCTCAATCAGGAAGTAATGCATGTCAAGCAAGTCAGAATCAGTCATGTCTTTTACCAGATTTGCGGTCATGCGTTCCGGGGGATTTTTGATATATTTTTGCCTGAGTTCCTCTAATAGTTTTGAATCCATTGAAGTGCATCCCAACTTAGATTACTTTTAGTATGGGACAGATGGGAGAAAAAATCAAGCGGTTTTGCCACTGGAACGACAACGATACTTTGCCATAGCCCTTTCATATAGTTCAATGAGAGAAACACGTCATTAAGCTTTTTTCAAACTGTATCCGTTGGTATCGTCTCGGGAGCGGCGTTTTCGGGTGTTTTCTTTGTTCTTACCAAAGGCTTTACTGCATTGAAGTTAAAATTTAGCGGAAACGTTAATAGAGGTCCTGCTGAGTTTGCGCCACCAAAAAACAATAGTACTCCTGAAAACATTGCGCAAACCAAACCATATGTTGAGGGTTGTAACGATGATCTTAAGGCTGGAGCATTATCCGACACTGTAAGGGAATCAACTAAAGGTCAACTTGGGAAGGATGCGAGTGCGGCAGCAGCAACCGAAAGAGCAGCTTGGGTATCCATATCAGGAGCATGTTTGTGCAACTGTGAAAGCCACTCTTGACAGTCAGCCGGAAGAGTAGTCGCAAGAATCTTTTGAATGGTAGGGGGTTCATATTTGGAAACCATTATTTCTATATATGGATTTTACGTTTTGATCAAGTCTATTTTCTGTCAAATTTATGTCAATTTTACCTTTAATTTCACAGAAAAAGTATTGACGATAACTTATTTTATAGTATAATTAAAACTGCCAAGATATGGTGCATTTTACTAGTATATGGTTTGGTATCCAGATTAACATTGATATAGACATTCTTCAGCGCAAATCCATTTTTTGGTTATTAAGAAATAGATTATAAATTGTAGAGGAAGGAATTTTATGATTTTTTTAGAAACTTTAAATTTAACGAAAATATAGTTGGTATGATGTTTATTATTTCATTTCGTATTTTACCTGTTTCCAACAGCAAGAACTGTTTGATTATCTGGTAGTTAACAATATCCAACCTGTGGGATTTATGCCAATCGGTTCACCGACCAGACCGGAACGGGATATGATGCAGGAAGATAATACGGACATTGAATAACCGGAGCTGAAAGCCATTAGATCGGATTTGAAATGGTTCCTATAGAAATAACTTTTAAAAATGATACTGTCGAAATTCAGGATAGCGATGGTTGGGTTTATGAGTATAATTTTGATAAATATCAAATAAAAAGCATGCAAAACAGACTACATAAGCCGGATACAGGCTGTGACGAATGTGTCTCATGCAGTGGATGTTAGGAGTCTTCATTACTGTAAAATATCCTTGCAAAACTATGAAAAACATCATATCATTAAAGAAAAGCGTTCTTAAATAAAGAACCGATTATGAGGAGAGCATAATGATAGATAAAGATGAGATTAAGGTGAAAAGTCTGCATAAAGCAATTGAAGTTTTAAATTGTTTTACGGAAAAACCATCGCTTGGAGTTACTGAGATCAGTGAAAAACTGGGTTTATATAAAAGTAATGTCCACAGTATTTTGACAACGTTTAAAGCAATGGATTATTTGGAACAAGATGAAGAATCGGGAAAATACAGGCTGGGTATGGCTGTATTTACTCTCTGCCGGGCGCTGGGCGACAGCTTTAGTATCACGAAAGTAGCGATGCCATATATGCAGGAGCTGGCCAACTTAACTAATGAGCGTGTATATCTGGGAATTCCTGATGGCGATGAGGTGATATATTTAGAGTCCATGTATCCGGCTGAGTCCTTTAATTTAATGCGGATGCTGATGGGTGAGCGGGCTAAGATGTACTGTACGGGTATAGGCAAGGCTATGCTGGCCAATTTGCCGGAAGAAAGAATCGAGGACTGTATCAGTAAAAACCTCACTGCATTTACAGAGCATACAATTGTTGATAAAGAAAAACTACGGGAGGAACTAAAAATAACGAAAGAAAGAGGCTATGCCGTTGATGATATGGAGCATGAATTTGGGATTCGGTGTGTGGCAATGCCGATATTTAATAAGTATGGGAAGCTAGAGGCAGCGGTCAGTGTAAGTGGACCCTCCCTTAGATTTGATGATGACAAAATCAATGAGTTTGCTCATCTGTTATCAAAATATGTTAAAAAAATTGAAGGACGCCTTTAAAAATAATAATTATGTGGTATTTCTATAATATTAAGGAATTAAAACAAAAAGCTATGGAGGGATTATATTTTGACGATAAGAGAACTGGCACAGCTTGCTAATGTTTCACCGGCAACAGTATCAATTGCCCTGAACGGTAAGAAAGGCATTGGGGAAGATACAAGAAAGCGGATTCTAAAGATAGCACAGCAGCACAACTACTCAGGTGCTAAGTATACGCAGAAAAAAACAAAGAATGTATTGGTATTGAAGTTTTGGAAAGGCGGAATGTTGGTTGAAGAAAACCAGAGCTTTATATCCACGATTATTGATGCGATAGAAGGAGAACTTCGTTCCCGCCGGCATGGCCTTACCATGCTGATATCTAAAGAGGCATTGGATAAAACCATTGATGAAATTAATTATAATGATTACTGCGGCATAATTGCCATAGCTACTGAAATTGTCGGTGGAATGTACCGGTTTCTTGATAAAATACCGATTCCGTTTGTGGTGGTCGATAATACTGTGCCAAATTATAAATATAACAGTATCTGTGTAAATAATTCTGAAAATGTTTATCTGGCACTAAAGTGCTTTAAAGATAACGGACACTGTGACATAGGTTATCTTCGCAGTTCCATACAAACAGAGAATTTTAATGAACGTAATGAAGCCTTTAAAAAATGGGTAAAGGTCCTGGAAATGAATTTTGAGTCAGAGCAGGAATATCTGCTGAAGCCTACGCTTGTAGACTCTTATAAAGAGTTTAAACAGATCTTAAGAATAAAAGATGCTATGCCCAGTTGTCTGTATGCGGATAATGATACGATTGCTATCGGAGCAATGAAAGCGTTGAGAGAAGCCGGATATAAGATACCTGACGATATATCAATTATTGGCATGGATGATATTCCGTTTGCATCTGTAAGTGCGCCGGCTCTGACAACAATCCGGGTACAGAAAGAGGCTATTGGTGTCCAGGCTGTTAAACAATTGTTTTGGCTCATTAACAATCAGGAATTTCAAAATATGAAAGTAAGTGTAACAGGAGATCTGATCTACCGCCATAGTGTGAAAAATCTGATCAAAGAAAAGGCTCAATAAGTAAAAAGCTGCCCTCCATTGACAATGTACTACACGCCTCAAGTCCTAAGGCGTGGAGGATTCAATGAAAGAGAGCGTTTAAATCTATGATGCAGCATATGTACGATCACAAAGACACTTATATCCTTTTGTGGTGCAAATCTGCCGGCTCAAATATGGAGAATTTTTTTGACGAAGTTGTTAAAGCCTTTGAAAACTTACGGAAAGAGAACTTGAATATCTTTCGGTAAACCATATTGATAAATGATTGCCGTGTAGGAGGAAAGATGATGGGAGAATACAACCGGAAACCACGGGAAGACCGTATAAAAGAAATACGCGAATGTGCACTTCATACTTTCTTGGAATAGGGCTATAAATACGACAATGGAGGGTAGCTTTTATATTAAATACATAACTAAACAGAACAACTAAACAATCACAAGAAATTTAAATAGTTGTTAAGTTTTTCACATAACAGTAAATGTAAAAATATACAAAAATAGGTATAAAATAACGTATATGTTAAACAAAATTAAAATATTATCAAAAAAAATAAATTTTTTCTGGGGAAATTAATAATTATATATTGACTAATAACTAAAATAATGTTATATTTTTATAAACAAAAATATTAGAAGAATTGTAAAGTAGTTCGATATTTTTTTTGAAAAGAAAACAGAACGTAGTTCTATAATAAAGAACAACTGTTTTCCAAAACTAAGAATATGAAATTGCTTTTAGCAATTATCATAGAAACTTAAAATGCTAATAAAAGAAGGAGAGGTATTTATGAAGAAAAGAATGTTTAGTGCTATTTTATGTGTAATCATGGTCATCACCATGCTGTCAGGCTGCGGTTCAAACGGCAGTACGGAGACAACTAAGGGGACAGAAGGAACAACAGGCGGCGATACGACGCAAGGTTCATCTGATGATAAACCATATGCGGGAACTACAGTCAGTGTGCTTTGTGCATCCACGCCATATATTGAGACCCTCAGAGCTAACATATCTGAGTTTGAAGAAGCCACTGGCATTACTGTAGAATTTGATCAGTATGAGAATGAACAGTTGAGTAACCAGATTGCAGTTAATGCTGCAGCAGGCGGTACAGAATTGGATGTTGTTTTATATCGTCCAATCCAGGAGAATTTATCATTTATTTCTAAAGGATGGCTTGAGAATCTTGATTCTTATATCGAAGCGGCGGGCGATGAATACGACTATAAGGATTATACAGATTCAGCAAGAGAAATCACCAGTAAAGACGGCAGCGCCTATGGTATTCCCCTTGTAACCGAGCGCGGTATCATTCAATACAATACGGAAATGTTGGCGGAAGTTGGATATGACAGCATACCGGAAACTTATGATGAATTTGTTGAATTATGTAAAAAGTTAAAAGAAGCAGGTTATACCCCGATCGGCCTTCGCGGTGAAGGCAATGCGGCAGTAACACAGTTTTCAAGCTTTTTGTATGGTATTGGAGGAGATTTTATTGATTTAGAAACAGGCAAAGCATTAATTAATACGGATGAATTTGTTGAAGCCTTACAATTTTACGGAATGTTATGTGCTGAATATAGTCCTGATGGTGTTTTGAATGCAGGTTGGGAAGAGACCTCTAACTGGTTTACACAGGAGCAAGTTGCTATGCGTGCCGATTGTGACAGTCAGTATTCCTATGCTTTAGATGAGAACAATTCTTTGGTATATGATAAAGTGGGTTATGGTGTAATTCCCGGAAAAACAGCCGACAGCCGTTCCCCATTTAGTATCGTTGCCTGGTCCATGGGTATCAGTTCCGGTTCAAAAAACAAAGAAGCTTCATGGGAATTTATCAAATGGGCAACTTCAAAAGAGATGGACTTACTTGCCCAACAAGAAGGTAATTTCAGTGCCCGTAATTCAACCTGGGCTGATGAATCATCAACTGAGAATGTCCCCGCAGGTTTAATTGAAGTTATCGAAACAAGTAATGCTATTGCAGTACCTTATGACAGACCCTATATGCAGAATAGTGCAGAAGCAAGAACTGCTATTGGAGAGTTAATTACAAAGGCTATCGAAGGTGCTGCGGAAGATGAATTAAGGGCTGCATGTGAGGATGTTAATACGACTGTACAAACTCTGTTAGACTCAGAAAATGCCCAATAACCAGAAGCAGAAATTTTCTGGAGGAAATGGAGTGCGAGGATGAAAAGATGGGTTAATAAGCATATACAGCATATTTTTATGGCACCTACGATAATATTTGTATTGGCATTAGTTACATTTCCAATTGTTTACACCATTCGTATAAGTATGAGTACCTGGACGATGGGGACAGCAGAATCTATTGATTTTGTGGGACTACATAATTATGTGGACTTCTTAAAGGATGAGCGCTTTTGGAATGCCTTCGCTAGAACTATTTCGTATACTTTAATTGCAGTAGGCGTTGAAATGGTGCTTGGTGTAGCTATTGCTTTACTTATTAGTAAAATAAAAAAAAGAACGAATATTGTACGTACGGTTTTTCTTTTGCCAATGGTTGCAACACCTGTAGCGGTAGGTATTCTGTGGAAATTAATGTATGACCCGACAATTGGTGTTTTTAATATGATACTAAGTGCACTGGGATTGCCTACCAGTTCATGGTTAAGTAGTTCAGGCTCTGTCTTTAGTTCTCTGATCATTATGGACATATGGGAATGGACGCCAATGATCATGCTGATGGTTTTTGCGGGAATAAGCGGACTTGGCGATGACATGTTTGAGTCGGCTAAAGTCGATGGTGCCAATGAAAGACAGACCATTTTCAAAATAACGCTTCCATTGCTGGCACCTACGATTTTGATGGCGGTTTTACTGAGAATGATTGATGCACTTAAAACCTTTGATCAGATTTATTCAACAACCTCTGGCGGACCGGGATATTCTTCTGAAAATCTAAATATACTGTCCTACCGCTACGCATTTGAATACTTTTATATGGGTAAAGCATGTGCCCTGCTGATGATTTTCTTTCTTGTAGTGCTGGCGTTCGCCTTGCTTTATCTGGTGGCTAAGAAATGGATAGAGAGGAGGTACCAATAATGAAAAGCACACCTAAAAAGATAGGTTTAAGAATAATCTATTGGATTGTCGTGGCAGTTATTTTACTGGTGACATTATTTCCAATATTATACATGGTCACCTCCTCTTTTAAAAAGATTGTTGATTTAATGAATCCGGACAAATTATTATTTTTCACGCCGATCTTACAAAACTATATTGATGTCTTTACAAAATATAGTTTTATAAAGCCAATAATGAACAGTCTGATCGTGGCCGTTGCGGCCACAGGCATTGCTTGCTTGATGGGGTTGCCGGCGGCATATGCAATTGCAAGATATAAGATGAATAAGATGTCATTGATTATTTTAGCAGTCCGTATTATTCCGGCCATTACATTTTTGATTCCCTGGTATATGATTTTCAGTAAATTAGGGCTGAACGGAACGTTTACCGCATTAATACTGGCACATTTGCTGATTTCTTTGCCGCTCATTATCTGGATTGTGACGCCGTATTTTGAATCGATTCCAAAGGAATTGGAAGAGGCCGCATTTATAGATGGTTCATCAGTTTTCCGATCCTTTATACAGATTATGGTGCCATTATCAGGACCGGGAATTTTTACCGCAGCAATTTTAGCATTTATTTATTCGTGGAACAACTTTATATTTGCCCTTGTATTAAGTGGCAAGAACACAAAGACATTACCGATGGCCATATTTAACTTTATATCCTATACAGAAGTTAATTGGAGCGGCTTGATGGCGGCAGCCGTCGTTATCACGGGACCGGTTATCTTAATATCAATTGCTTTGCAAAAATATGTAGTCAGTGGTTTGACTGCAGGTGCGGTTAAAGGTTAGGGTGCGCCTAGAAAAGGTTAGGTAACATAGAATGAAAAAATTAATGAATCAACCAGAAAATTATGTAAATGAGATGCTTCAGGGAATTTATAAAACACATAGGAAAGATTTGGCCTATGTGAACGAGGATTTAAAATACCTTGTGACAACTCACAAACATCCGGGGAAAGTGGCCATCGCTACCGGCGGTGGCAGCGGTCACCTTCCGCTGTTTTTAGGATATGTAGGCGAGGGAATGTTGGATGGCTGTTCAATCGGAGAAGTATTTCAGTCACCCAGCCCTCAACAGATGCTTGAAGTAACAAAGGCGATAGATAATGGCGCAGGTGTTCTCTACATATATGGGAATTATAACGGAGATATATTTAACTTTGACATGGCCGCAGAGATGGCAGACATGGAGGAGGATATACGGGTAGAAAGCGTTGTTGCCGGCGATGATATTTCCGGCACGACAGATATAAGCAAGCGGCGTGGTGTGGCAGGCATATTTTTTGTCTATAAATGTGCCGGTGCCGCCGCCGCATCCGGTAAAGATCTTGATGAAGTTAAACGAATTGCCCGGAAAGTATGTGACAACACCCGTACGATGGGAATAGCCCTTTCGGCGTGTATTGTTCCCAGAGTTGGGAAAGCCGGATTTAACATTGCCGATGATGAAATTGAAATTGGTATGGGTATTCATGGCGAAACAGGAATCCGTGTTGAGAAATTAAAACCGGTGGATGAAATTGTGGAGGAGATGATGGAGGCGATTATAGCAGACCTGCCTTATACCGATGGAGATGAAGTCACTGTTTTGGTGAATGGACTTGGGGCTACGCCTCTGGATGAATTGTATATTATCATGAACCATGTCCATGATATGCTAGGTGAAAAAGGAATTGGGATATTTCATTCCTATGCCGGTGAATTTGCCACTTCCATGGAGATGGCAGGAGCATCTATTACCCTTTGTAAAGTGGATGATGAACTGAAAGAATATATTGGCGCGGCGGCT
>Ga0153996_1000128_pt1 | contig 40220 bp, 35 predicted proteins | sample TSNC080MetaG_FD_104728 | JGI IMG/M metagenome (GOLD analysis project Ga0153996, IMG submission 104728) | Attine ant fungus gardens microbial communities from North Carolina, USA - TSNC080 MetaG | ecosystem: Host-associated > Fungi > Mycelium > Unclassified | place: USA: North Carolina, Lumber... | reverse complement strand
TCCGATGTCTCATCCTTGGAAAAGTTCTTCTTACAATAATTATCTTAATAAGCAGAAGCATCGTCAAAATGTTGGTGCTAATGTTTAACTTTTTTCGGGACAAAGTCATTTTTGATTGACATAGACAGTCTTGCATGCAACATCAGAATCATAAAGATATAGTCTTTTTATGAGATGAGAAGTTATGAAAATAGAATTTGACTTGTTTTTATAAAAATGGTATACTTATTGAAATAATATTCAATGAAATATTTTTAAACGAAATGAGTGTGTAAAATGACAACTAGAAAAGAACAAAAAGAAAAGCGCAGGCAAGATATTTTAAAGGCTGGATTGAGTATTTTTATCCATAAAGGATATGAAGCGACAAAAATAAATGACATTGTAGAAAAGACAGGAATGAGTGTTGGCTTGCTGTATCATTATTTTGGATCAATTGAGCTTTTATATCAGGAACTAATTAACATTGCTTTGTCTGGTCGTACTGGACAATATTTTCCTCAATATGACGAGCCGCTTGATTATTTTTTAAAAGCGGTAAAACACATCTTCGATATGGCAAAAGCTGATCATTATACCGCAGAATTATTTGTGTTAATAAACCAAGCCCAACAAAATAGCAATTTACCTAAAAATATAAGAGATAAACTTAATCAAAACAATGTCATTGAGAAATCGATTCGTCTTATTAAAGAAGGTCAGCTTCAGGGAATAATTCGTAAAGGAAATGCAATGGCTTTAGCATTGTCGTTTTGGCTTTCCATACAAGCATACATGGAAATGATTGCACTTAACCCTGATACGCCTTATCCAGAAGCACATTGGTTTCTTGATATATTAAAAGCGAATAATGACCAACAAAACTAAAAATATAGGAGGGAACAAAATGTTTCTTAAAAATAATAAGTATAGTAGAAAAGCTCTTCTTAACAAAACTGTTTTGATAACAGGTGGTGGGGGTGGAATAGGATATGAAGCTTCGCGTGCATTTTCTTATATGGGTGCTAATGTAATCATTGCGGAAATAGAAGCCGAAAAAGGCTTAGAATCGCAAAGATTAATAAACGAGGAATACAATAATCATAATGTAGACTTTTATCAAATTAATATTTCTGATGAAAAACAGGTGGATGAATTATATAACTACATAATCGAAAGGTACGACCACCTTGATGTTCTTATAAATAATGCTGCTGTTGTTCCAATGGGAGCAATTGAAAAAGTATCTATCTCAAATTGGGATGCAAGCTATGCGGTAAATTTGAGAGGTCCTGTTCTTTTAACACAGAAATTTCTTCCTACAATGAAAAATACTGGTGGAATTATTGCTTTTATTCCTTCGGCAGCTGTCACACCATATATGGCGGCTTACGAGATTTTTAAATCGGCACAAGTAGAACTTTGCAATACTCTATTTGAAGAAATAGCTGGAACTACTATTATTACCTACTCAATAGCACCTGGATTTGTAAAAACGAATACTGCGATTAAAGCTGTAGAAACCGTGGCTTCCTCATTAGAAATTACAACAGAAGACTTCTACAAATCACTTGAAGAAATTATTTTGGACGTTGAACTGGCAGGTGTTGGGTATGCTGTTTCAGTTGTAAATGCTCAAAAGTATAACGGGCAAATGACATCCTCTTATCAAGTGTTGCTAGACGAAGGATTAATCATTGAGAATACTAAAAAACAGGATAATAGGTCAATAAAGGTTGATTATGATAAATTAGCTACATTATTTACAAGCATTGCAAATATCTTTTTTGATCAATACCAAGGTTGGCAGAAGAAAAAATTGTTTCAAAAACAGTTTATATTTACAGATTTTAAAAAGCAGATGGGAGTATCGGCAGATAATTTCAAAAAGCAATTAGAAACATTACAAAGTCAAATTCAAGATCATCAATGGGAAAGCTTTTGGAGTAGCAAAGAATCATTCATAAAACTACAATGTTTCTATGAACATCAGAGAGAATTACTTAAAAATTATGAGAAAGATGTAACACAATTAACTAATGACACAAAACTTCTAAATAATTGGATTACTATTTTGCAAGACATCATTGATGTATTGCAGAGTAGTTCTTGATGGAAGCAATAAATGAGAAAATGTTGAGTTTCTCTAATTGAATCAAACGTAAAGTTTGATTTTTTTGTTGGTAGTACTGTTTATGTAATTTTATGTTGTATATTATTTTGCTTATTGTTTGATGTAAGTAATGCTAATGTCATAACGTATATATCTAATTATATATAGCGAAGCAAAATCTAGAGTATCTATTATTACATAACAAGGATGTACTAAATTGATAGACATTCTTATTTTTTGGTAAAAAGAAACCACTTGCTATACAACAAGTGGTCATCATTTCTATCCTATTAATAATTTTGTATAATCATTTCTGCTTTAAAATAGTTAGATAAATGAAGTAGGTAACTGATCATTAAATAGACTTTCTTCTATCAATTTACTAGCTAAATTATTAATTAATAAATCAATGGTAACAAATAATAAAGATTGTGAATCTAAGAAAATATTTTGATGTTGATACTTGAATGTTGGGAATAAGATAGTTAAATCAACTTTATCTACAAATTTATGAAGATCATTTTGGGTTATTAAAACGATATAACAATTGTTTTCATATGAATACTCTATTGTTTCTTTAATCACTGGTGTTTCTGCAGAAAGTGATAAAAATATATGTAAATCATCTTTATTTCCCATATAAGCTTTTTCTACAAAGAGTGAAGGATAGGTAATTGCTTCTGAATCTACGCCTAAATTTGCTAAACGATATGTAAAATAGGTTGCTGCTAAACCAGTTTCATGGACACCAAATATTTTGATTTTTCTAGCTGAAATAATAATTTCTGATAGTTTCATCATTAATTGAGATGTCACAGTATTGGGAATATTGTTAATTTGTTCAGAATACATTTTAACAAAGGTTTCAGCTTTATTATCAGAATCTCCTAATTCCAAATTAACGGTTGATAGAAGATATCTTGATATTTCATATTTAAACTCACTGTATCCTTTATAACCACATTTTTGACAAAATCTTAACAGTGCGGATTTTGATACATTACATTTTTCTGCGGTACTGGAAATAGCGTTAGTAGAGATTTCCTTCAAATTATTGAGAACATAGTCCATAATAATTAATTCAGACTTTGTGAATTCATCTTTATGTAATTCAATATGTTGTAATGGATTCATGTATAACTCCTTTCTATTAATACTGTGAATATTATAACATATTTTTAACCATTATTAGAATTAATATCACTTTTGGAACAAATCCCAATAAATTTAAAAAAAATACCGAAAAGGCTTGCAAATACTGCGTTTACTTCATATAATGTAATTAGTTTTAGAATAAATGGTAAAAATTCCAAAAAATGCAGGAGGTAAAATGAATGAATTCTAAAAAAGAAAAAGTAACGCTTTTAGAGCGGTTGACTGATTTAATTGAAAATCGGTTAGCTCCACCATTAGTTAAGATTTCGGAAATAAGGTATTTGCAAACATTACAAAAAACATTTATGGTAATGATGCCTTATTTGATTTTAGGTGCGACAGCAACCTTGGTTTTAAATCTTGGAAATCTGTTTGTTAAGGACACTGGATTGAATATGCCGACAGTTGCCGAGTCTATTAATAATGTGGTGAGTTATATTAGACCAATGTTATTACAAATGGTATTTATAAGTATTAATCTTTTAGCTTTCTTATGTGTTGTATTGAATAGTTATTTTTTAGGAGAATATTATAAATCGAATAATAAGAAAATTAATTCCATCGTTTGTGCGATATTAGGAATGACTAGCTTCTTATCCTTTATTGATTTTGCAACATTATCAGAAAATTTTGATTGGCCTAATTATATTCTAGGGGCACCTAGCTTATTTAGTGCTATTATTATTAGTATTGTAGCAGTTGAACTTTATCGTTGGTTTATTCAAAAAAATATTACAATAAAAATGCCTGCTGGTGTACCACCAATGGTAGCTGATGCATTTGTTAGTATTATTCCAGTAACAGTCGTTATTATTTTAGCGACATTGATAGGTAGAAATATTACTAATTTTAATTTTTTAACAATTATTAATAATATTGGTGCACATCTTGTTGTCGCTGGTAGTAGTCCAATTACACAGTTTATCGCCTTTGTATTAGATAGAGTTTTCTGGTTTGTTGGATTACATGGTTCTAATATTGTTGGCTCTATCATGACTCCTATTTGGGAATCAATGGTTGTTCAAAATGTAGCAGATTTTGCAGCAGGAAAAGCAGTAACGTATATGTTTACGACTTTATGGGTCAATAGTTATGTTCGTTTAAGTGTTTTCCCAATTGCCTGTTTATTGATTAGATCAAAAGTAAAACGTTTTAAAACGTTGGGTAAACTATCAATTGCTGGATCTGTTTTCAATATTGCTGAGCCTATCATGTATGGTTTACCAATCGTATTGAATCCACTGATGTTTGTACCTTGGATAATAGGTTTTGCATTATTATTTATCTTTAATGTAGTCTTGACTTTGGTAGGTATTGCACCAGCAATTGTTGCTAATGTTGTTTGGACAATGCCAGTACCATTGATGGCTTTTATTGGATCTGGATTTAATATTGTTGCGATGTTAATTTCAATTATGAATATGGTGATTTTATATTTCATTTTCTTACCATTCTTTAGAGTTATGGAAAAACAAGAATTAGAAATAGAAAAACAACATAATTTAGAATTAGAAAATAATCAAATTGTTGAGGAGGGATTATAAATGAATGCTCAAATTAAATCATTCAAAATGGAAGATATTGCGGATGTTATCAAATGTTGGAACAATAATTTGCCATATGATTTGATTAATGAGCAAAGATTTATTGATAGTATATTACTTGATGACAATTTTGATAGCGAATTATTTAAAGTTGCAAAAATCAATGAAAAAGTGATTGGTTTTGGATTTGGTATAAAAAGAAAAATCCCTTATTTAGAAAGAGGTTTAGAAGAGGAACGTGGATGGATTAATATGTTGGCCGTTGATTTAGAACATCAACGTCAAGGAATTGGTACAAAAATATTAAAAGAGTTAGAAGCAGAACTAATAAATAAAGGAACCAAAGAGATTACCTTATGTGCTTATAGTCCTAACTACTTTACACCAGGCATCGATATACGCTATGATAAAGCTATAAAATTCTTTGAGAAATATAACTATCTATACTCTAATAATTCAGTAAGCATGCAACGTGATCTTTGGGATTATAGCATTTCTAAAGAGACGATAGAAAAACGCAATCAATTAGCGAAGGAAGGAATTAGAATCCTTCGATATGAAAAAAAGTATATGTTGGTTTTGCTTGATTTTCTATCAAAGGAATTCGGTTCTGGTTGGAAACGAAATGCGTTAATGGCAATGCAACGGCATGAGGCTGAGGATACAATTTTATTGTGTGTTAATCAAAAAGATCAAATATTAGGATTTTGTATGCGTAAGATTGATGGTAATGAAGGACGGTTTGGACCATTTGGTGTTCATGAATCATTACGTTCAAAAGGTTTAGGTAGTATTTTATTTGAAACAATGATGTATGAAATGAAAGCAAGACAAATTCCATATTTGTATTTCTTATGGACTGGTGGGGCAGCACAAAAATTTTATGAGCGTCATCAAGTGAACGTATATCGCGAATATCGTTTATATAGAAAGGTTGTTGCAAGTTGAAATATAAAAGAATACTAAGTATAGGTGGTCACCATTTAGATGCCGAATTGATGGGGGGACCTATGCTGATAAAATATGCAAAGCAAGGTGCACACTGCACGATGGTTAATGTGACGGAAGGACGATTAGAAAGTCCAACAGCAACAAATGCTGAAAAACAAGCCTATTTGGATAATATTAGAAAAGAAAATGAAATCGTTGCCAAAAAAATGCAATGCGATATTTATAATATGGGTTATACCTCAGCTACATTACCAACACAATCTGAATTTGTAGAATTGTTGAAAAGCTATATGTTGAAAGAACATGTTGATTGTGTGATTACTCATTGGCGTGGGACAATGCATCCTCGTCATTATTATACGTATGAAACAGTAAGCCAAGCAGTATTACAATTAAGGCAACAAGGATATCAGATTCAATTGTTATATGGAGAAAATTGTGAAGATCTAATCGGTTTTATTCCAACATGTTATGTCACACTAACCGACGAAATTGTAGATACTTGGTTTACTGCACTTAAAGAATATACCATTTTTAATGGTAAAGTAAACACAGTTCCTTATTATGATTACTATCATGCTCTACTTAAAGTTAGAGCAATTGAAGGAGGAAGTTTGTTACCTGTTAAAGCGTATATGCATGCACCATTATTTGATAACGAATAGTAAAGAGTTGGGAAATCTCAACTCTTCTTAAAAATTAAGGAGGGAAAGTATGCTAGGTATTTCTGTTTATTTTAAAGATTTAGATTATGATTATTTACAGGAATGTGCGAATCTAGGTGTAAAATTTGTATTTACATCACTTCATATCCCTGAGGAAGATTACAGTAATATTCGTAGTCAATTACCTGCATTAATAGCGAAGTGTCATCAGTTTGGATTAGAAATTGTTCCTGATATTTCACCAGTAACATTTGAGAGATTAGCTATTAAAAATCAAGATTTTAATCAATTAAAAGCAATAGGAATCAAAGCTTTGCGATTAGATTATGGTTTTGATGATGTTGAAAATTTAGCAAAGTTGATGCTTAATTTTAAATTATTTTTAAATGCGAGTGTTGTTTCTTTAATGTTTATAGATTCATGTAAGCAAGCTGGAATAGACTTACAGCAAGTGGTTTTTATGCATAATTTTTATCCTAGAAAGGATACTGGATTATCCGATAAAGCATTTCGGACAAAAAATAAATTATTACATCAGTTAGGATTACGTACACAAGCATTTGTCTGTGGTGATGAACTAAAACGTTTTCCTCTCTATGAAGGATTGCCAACATTAGAAAAACATCGTAGCCAACATCCTTATGTTGCAGCGGTTGAACTTATATCTGAATATAAGGTAACAGATATTATGATTGGAGATAGTAAAGCCAAAAAAGAAACACTTAATTTTATTAAAACATATATAGAAGATAATGTGATTAGTTTAAAAGTACATTTAGAAGATACATATAACTATTTATATAATCAACTTTACGATTATCGACAAGATGGGACAGAGTATGCAATTAGATTAAGTGTTCCTCGTAGTAGTAATGTAGAAATATATAATAATGGAGTAAGACGTAGAGGTTCAATTACCATCGATAATCGTTTGATGGGAAGATATTCAGGAGAAGTACAGCTATTATTAGAAGAACTACCATTAGATGCTAGAGTCAATGTGATTGGGTTTATTCATCCTGATTTTATAGATGTATTAAATTATCGAAAGCCACAAACTAAAATCAAATTTGTTAAAATGTAGGATGATTCGATAGAATTATAATAAAAAACGCATAAGCGTTTTTTTATTTAGTAATTAATTTTTCCATATAGCTTTGTCTTTATAAAAGTTAATGCCTTGGTTTTCTAAACGAACTGCCTGAGCAATCAAACGAGATTTATAATCTTTCCAACTTCTCATATCCTTTGGTGTCCATCCAATTTCAGCTATACCAGCTAATCTTGGGAATACCATGTAATCTATCTGATCGGTTGTTCTTAATGTTTCCGTCCATAGTGGAGCTTCAACTCCAATAATTTGTGATTTATCACCATAATCTGTTGGATCCCACTCATAGGCTTTTTGTATTGAAATTTTTCCAGCCCAGCTTAAACCTAAACCAGAGGTATCATTAGGATATTGCATATCTAAATAAGCATAATTTGCAGGGGAAATTATATAGTTCATGTCAGTAATAAGATTACTACCATTTCCTTTGGAAGTTCCCCAAAATTGTCCAATAGCAGTTTCTTTATCTTCAACGGATTGATCATAATCCTGCCATCCAATTGGAATTTTATTATATTTTTTAGCTATTTCTGTTACTCTGTTGACAAAATATGTGTAGTCTTCTTTAGAAGTGTTATTGGCTTCATCACCACCGATGTGGATATACTTTGATGGAGAGATTTCAGAAATTTGTGAAATTACATCTTCAATGAATTGATAGGTTGATTCTGCATTACAATCAAAAGAACTAAAACCTACCTCAATTCCTTTCCAGGGTCCATTTTGTTTAACTCCGTTTGGATTTAAAAAGTTTAATGAAGATAAAGCAGCCCATGCATGTCCTGGCATATCAATTTCTGGGATAATTTCAACATATCTTTCTGCTGCATAGCTAACAAGTTCTTTAAAATCATCTTGTGTATAATAGCCACCTTTTCCACTACAAGTACCGTCATCTTCTAAAATATAATGAGCACAAGTAGATCCGCCAATTTCAGTCAACGCAGAATAATCTTCTCCATATCGACTACCATTAATTTCTAAACGCCAACCCTGATCATCTGTCAAATGCAGATGCAACGTATTGATTTTGTATTGCACAATATTATCAATATGTCGTTTAACTTCATCTACCGTGAAAAAATGGCGAGCTACATCTAATTGTGTTGAACGGTAATCGTATTCTGGTTTATCACGGATTTCTGAACATGGCACACTCCAAATAACATCATTGACAACTTCACTTTTTTCAATACTTGCAGGGAATAGTTGTCGTAAGGTTTGAATTCCTCTAAATGCTCCCTCAGGTTGATACGCAAGAAGTGTGATATGATTTGGTGTAACTGTTAACTGATATCCTTCATTTCCTAATTCAACATCGCCATCAACGGTCGTTAATAAAATATAAGTATTACTTGATGGTTGTCCATTATTTACTGGAAGACTATATCCAGTCGATGTTCTGAATTTTTTTGCTAAATATTCTGCTGTTCTGTGTAGTTGGTTAGTTTCATCTTCTGTATTTCCAACAACATAAATAACGCAATCCTCTTCTAAAACAAAGTCGCCTTCGCTAAGATAATATTCTAGTGGCAACGGAATTAACGCAATCGTTGAGCTATCATCGGTTACATTATTATTTTGGGATGCACATGATGTTAGAAGCATTTGAAAAGCGAATAGTAAGGATAATAATCTATAATATTTCTTTTTTTTCATTTTATCTCCTTTCGTACGATAACTATAAAGTACTAAATCGAGAATTAAATTAATTCTACTTTACATGTATTAGAAAACTGATACTTTGATTTACCTTAATAGAGATAATTTTTCACAATCTCGCACAAATAGTATTGGTACATACATATATATTGTACTCTATGTTTAGGATTTTGTCATTTTAATCTTTTCTATTGAAAAACATAAATAGATTAACTAAGGGGAATAGTTATGAGAAGTTTTCAAAACGTAGACCACGAATTAGTACGAAGGAAACGATGAGAGTTGAAGTAATGATAAAAATAGTATACGATTTGTTGAAAGAAATTAAACATTGTCAAAATCACTTTTACAAGTCAGTTAAAGGTGCTACCGAAGAATATGAGCCAGATAAGGCTATGGATTACTACTGTATCCGCTACTTTTAATCAAAAACAGAAGAATTTCACGGAAAACAGTTGTATTATTTTTAATATATTTATATAATTAAATTAATTAGTATAGATATAATAATTTATTTATTATTTATATTCATTATTTTTAATTATCGCTATATGGAGGTAACAATGGAAAAGATCGTAGAATTAATAAATATAAGCAAAGTTTATCAACCGAATACTAAACGGGAAGTTACAGCATTAAGAAATATTAATTTAAGCATTATAAATGGAGATTTCTTAGTTGTTATGGGAACTAGTGGAAGTGGGAAGTCTACCTTATTAAATATGATTACTACTGTTGATCAATGTACTTCTGGCGATATCATCATCAGTGGAAAATCAATACATAAGATGAGCGAAGAAGATAAAGCAAGATATAGATATCAAGAACTAAGCTTCATATTTCAAGACTTTAATTTATTGCATAGTTTAAGTGTGTTTGAAAATATAGAAATCCCTTTAATGATGAAAGGCGTTCATCCAAAAGAAGCAAAGGATAAAATAGAGCAAGTGATGCTTGAATTAGGGATCATTGATTTGATTAAAAAATATCCTATTGAATGTTCTGGTGGACAGTTGCAAAGAGTAGCTATCGCTAGAGCAATTGCTAGCGGTGCTCCTTTAATTGTAGCAGATGAGCCAACAGGTAATTTAGATAGTAAAAATGCGGAAGAGATGATGAAATTATTCGTAAAGATGAATCAAATGGGGGGAACAATTATTCTAGTGACTCATGATAGTACAATGGCAAGTTATGGAGATAAATTAGTCTACATTAAGGATGGAGAAATACATCAACAATTAAAAAAAGCAGGCAAATCAAGACAAGAATACTATAAAGAAATCGTACAATTAACTGCCAATAGAAACGGATAGGAGGTGAAAGTCATGGCAAATATAATTGAAGCAAGAGGATTAAGTAAACGTTATAAAATAGATGAAGAGACTTTCACTCAAGCATTAAGTAATGTCGATATTGATATAGAGCAAGGAGAATTTGCTTGTATCATGGGTCCTAGTGGATCAGGTAAATCAACGTTGATTAGTATATTATCAACAATAGATAGACCAACCAGAGGAAAGCTATCATTAGATGGAAAATCAAATATAGAAATGCAATATGATTTATCAGCTTTTCGATATGAAAATTTAGGGTTTGTTTTTCAAAATTTAAGTTTATTGGATGAATATACAGTGTTTGAAAATATAGCTTTACCAGTTTTAATGATGAAGGGGAAAAGTGAAGAACTAAAGCATAGAGTAGAAGAATTAGCGAATAAAATTGGGATAGGGAAGTTGTTAGAAAAACAGCCAACAGAATGTTCCGGTGGAGAACAACAAAGAATTGCCATAGCAAGAGCTTTGGTTAATAATCCGAAGATTTTAGTAGCGGATGAGCCAACTGGAAATCTTGATTCAATTACGATTGATGAAATAATGCATGTATTTAATTCTTTAAATAGAGAGGGAACAACAATTTTGATGGTCACACATGATTGTTATTTGGCAAGTTATAGTGATCGAATGTTATATTTGAAAGATGGTCAAATAATTGATGAAATAAAGAAGCAAACTCTTTCGCAAGATGAATACTTTTATAAAATAACTGATATAACGTCAAAACATAGTATCTAAGGTGGTGAATTATATGAAAGAGACGATAAGACTAGCTTTTAAATCATTAAAGCATGATACAAAGAAAACGCGAGCGTATTTCTTATTTCAAATTTTTATTAGTATTGTCATATGTATCTGTTGTCATTTTTGTGCAGATCGTGGAATATACATTCAAAATATTCCTGAATACGCTTATGAAGTATATATAATTCCTGGGACAAGTTCAGCGATTCAATCGTTTCCACCACCAGCTATGTTTAGTATGATACTTATATTTACAGTTAGTATGTTAGGTTTTTATGCTTACCGATTTATTTATCAAGAACAGTCTAAAAAAATAGCGATTTTTAGAATTGGTGGAGTGAGTACGGGAAAGATTATATTATTTTTATTATCCTATTTGTTTCCAATTATACTACTAGCCATCATTACTGGGGTAGTCGTAGGATTTATTTTAGTTCAAGTACTTAATTATGGCATTTTTAGCTTTTCTCAGGTGGCATATCCTGGGATGCAACTTTCAGTAGAGGCAATCTTCTCAACCATCATTATATTATTTGTACAAGCGATTTACTATATTGTTTTGACACTAGGCTTTGTGCATAGAAATCAAATAAAAGATGTTCTTACTTATAGTAATAGTGGTAATGATTTAAGTGATGCTAGAATTAAACAAGAAGTAAAGTCTTTTAGAATTATTATTTCTTTTGTAGGTGTAGCAATTGTGATGTATTTTCTAACAATATCTGGAAACGATTTAAATTCTAATTTATTATTTGGATGTCTTGCTATTGGTATTGCAACGAAACCATTAATTAAAGATATATTGATAAGTATACTAGAGAGAATAAAAAGAAAAAGATATTATACGAAAACAAATGGTTATTTTGGGTTGTCATTTGCAACATCGAATTTAATTAAATGCTATAGCTTAATCCTTATTTTATCAATACTTTATCAATTCAGTAGTTGTCTAATTGTATTTTTTAATGATAATTTTGTTGATTTATCAATAAGTAGTGCCTTGTTTTTGATGGCTACTTTAACAGTTATGATATCGATTGGTTTTCAATTATTAACGGAAGCGAAACAAAAGAAAAAAGAGTATTTTGAATTGTTTAGAATTGGAAAAACAAATAATGATATTAAACGAATTATTAACTATGATCTTAGTGCATTTTTATTTGGTACGTACTTAGTTTCTATGATTATTCCTTGTGTTATGTTTGGTAGAGCATTATTTGATGGTTTGATTCATATAGAGTTAGTTATGATAGTTGTTGGAGTATATAGTATCGAATTAATTATTTTATATTTTGTTGTCAAAAAAGGATATTATCATATTGTAAAAAGTGATACGTAGTTAAAAAAATAAAACTGTATTGTACTTATATATAAGATATAAGAAATACAGTTTTTTTTATTTAAATAATATATCATAATCAAATCTGAAATCTTTGATAAATTTTTTTATAGGTAAATCTTGATAATTAGAAATATCTAATTCTTCATTAATGACAATGACATCTTTAACACCAGCAGAAAACGCATTATTAATTCCAGAGATGCTATCTTCAAAAACGATACAATCTTTAATTGGTGTTTTTAAGTTTTCACTAGCTTCTTTGAACATAGCTACTTTATCTTCATGGCGACCATCATTATAAACAATTAGTGATGGCTGTAGATAATCATCTAGATGGAATACTTCCACAAAAAAATCAATATTCTCTTTGATTGAAGCACTTGCAATTGTAAAAGGGATATTGTTTTTATTTAAATAATCAAAGAAAGAAGTAGCACCATTTACTAAATGAAGATGTTCTTTATCATTTAAACATAAATCTCTATACAATGCTTCTTTTCTTAAAGATAATTGCAAGTTTTCTTGTTCTGATAATTGGATAGGAGATAAATAATCAATAATTTGCCGATTATTTCTACCGTGTGCTTTTTCTTGTATTTCCAAATAAGGAAAATCTCTATTTCTTATTTCTAAGGAGATTTGATTCCATGTTTGTTCATGTTTCTTAGAATCGAAAAATAATGTACCATTAAAATCGAATATGACAGCTTTTTTCATTTATATCACCTATTCTTATGAATTTAGATTATTATACAATAGTAACATAAACAATACAATTTATTATATAAATAATCAATAACACTTTCAAACAAAACTAATTATGTAAGAAATGAAATTTTTTACAGTTGTTTTTGAAATAATAGTATGTTATTCTATTAGCTAAGGAGAAGTGATGGTAATGCTTAACATATCGAAAAGACAAAATAAAATATTAGAAATGCTGACAAAAGAAAAAAAGATAGAAGTTGTTTATTTATCAAATATACTAGGGGTATCGCAAGTAACAATTCGTAAAGATTTAATTCAACTAGAGAATAGTGGATTGATAATTAGAGAACACGGATATGCTACATTAAATTCAAACGATGATGTTAATAGTCGTTTAGCCCATTTCTATGAGACAAAACAAAAAATCGCTAAAAAAGCTGCGACACTAATTAGCGATGGAGAAACAATCATGATTGAATCAGGATCTTGTTGTGCATTAATCGCTTTAGAGATTGCACAAACCAAAAAAGAAGTAACACTTATTACCAACTCAGCATTCATAGCAGATTATATCAGAAAAAATAATTCTATTAGAATCATTCTGTTAGGTGGAGAATACCAAAAAGAGTCACAAGTTATGGTAGGACCAATGACACAAAAATGTGTAGAATCTTTCTTTGTTGATAAATTATTTATTGGAACAGATGGCTTTTCAAGAGGAATTGGATTTACTGGTAATGATTACTTACGCAGTGATACCGTTAAACATATGGCAAAACAAGCAAGTAAAGTCTTTATAGCAACTGATTCAAGTAAGTTTCATCAAAAAGGTGTCGTTTCATTACTACCTTTACAACAAATTTACTCTGTTATTACAGATTCCCAAATTCCACCTCAAGAAGAACAGTATCTACAACAACAAGGTGTTATCATTGAAAAAGTAGAAATATAAATAGGTAAGTATTGATTAGATCGTTATATACATCTAATCTTTTTATTTTATTCTATCGTTGTTATTATTGTTATGCTTCAATACATCGTTATTTCTTGTATAAATATCCAGCGTTATCTAAGGCTTCTTGTAGTAAATCTAATGTTTCCTCATCATCAGCAACAACCGTATGAAAATGATGATTGGAAGTAATATTTTTTAATGGCGAAGAGCTACCATTTTCTATTTGTTTTATAAATAATGATATATCTTTCCTTGATTTTATAGGTAAACTAGCTTCGATTTTACCATATGTTTCATGTTGTACAAAGACATCCAAGACTTGGGCACCTAAATCAACAATCATTTGTAATTCATTTTCAATTTCATCATCTTGATGGTATACTTCAAAAATACGTTTTATGGAAGAAACATTTTGCAATAGATAGCCTTTATGTGTCGAAATGATAGGAAAAACTTGTGCTTTAAGTAAAGCAATATCTTGAACGATTACTTGACGACTAATATTAAATTGTTTTGCTAATTCACTAGCAGAAACAGCACTTTGACTATTTTTTAAGATTTCTACGATGAATAAACAACGCTCTTCTTTTGTCATATACATTACTTCCTTTTTATTATTTACTTTATTTATCAATGACTAAATTTTTTAAAGAAATATCAAGTATAGGAGCACTATGAGTTAAAGCTCCACAAGATATATAATCAATATTTAATTCTTTTAATAAAGCAATTGATTCTTTTGTCACATTCCCTGAACATTCTATTAATGCTTGATGGTTAATTATAGCAATTGCCTCTTTCATTGTTTTAACATCCATATTATCCAACATAATGATGTCTGCTTTGGCGAATAAAGCTTCTTTTACTTGTGAAATTGTTTCTACTTCCACTTCAATTTTTTTAATATAAGGATTATAATTTCTAATCTTTTCAATTGCTTGTGTAATCCCACCAGCAGCATCAATATGATTATCTTTAATTAATATACCATCGGATAAGTTATAACGATGATTGTATCCACCACCAATTTTTACAGCATATTTTTCAAATATACGCATATTTGGAGTCGTTTTCCTAGTATCAAATACTTTAATAGTTGTACCTTGTAATAAATTTAAAACATAGTTTGTATACGTTGCAATACCACTCATACGTTGTAAGAAATTTAAAGCTGTTCTTTCACCTGCTAGAATTGTTCTAACTTTTCCTTGAATGGTTGCTAGTTTATCTTTTGGATATATTTTATCTCCATCTTTTTTTAACAAAGTAATCGTAATGTCTTGATCTAATAGTTCAAATACTCTTGAAAAAACAGATAAACCAGCAATCATACCTTCTTCTTTACTGTAAAGGGTAATGCTAGCTGTCGCAAGATTATCTACAATTGCATTTGTTGTGATATCTTCATAATTGATATCTTCAAGTAATGCTTGCTTGATATATGCATCGATATTATGTATCATTTTTTTATTCTCCTTTGGTAATTATTTTGATGACTTGTTCTTTATAAAATTCTAGTTCGTTATAAATTGTATGACTAATTTCTATTTCTTTTGAATAGAAAGGAATCGTTAAATTATTCTTAATGTACAAAGCGGCTCGTTTTGCAAATACTAAACTTTCTAATAAAGAATTACTAGCTAATCTGTTTTTGCCATGAACACCATTACAAGCTGTTTCACCGATAGCAAATAGATTCATCATGCTTGTTTTTGCATAACGATCGCTTTTGATACCACCCATGTAATAATGTTGAGCAGGAACAACTGGAATCATTTCTTTTAGAGGATCATAGCCATGTTGTTTCAAATAGGCAACGATGGTTGGAAATCTTTCTTCAATATTTACGTCTGTAATATCTTTCAATGATAAGAATACATATGGTTGCTTTTCCAACTCCATTTGTTGATAAATAGCCTTCACTACTTTATCTCTAGGAAGTAGTTCGTCAATAAATCGCTCTTTTTTATGATTGTACAAACGTGCACCTTCGCCTCTTAGTGATTCAGATAGTAAGAATCGACGATCATTGCTTTCTTCATAAAAGGAAGTAGGGTGAAATTGAACATAATTATCATCTTTTAAAAGAATATTATGTTTTAAAGCTAACGCTAATCCATCTCCTACCATATGTCGATAATTAGTGGAATGAGGATACAATCCACCAACACCACCGGTTGCTAGCACAATATGTTTTCCTAAATAACTTTGTATTGTGTTACTATTTGAGGTAATGATTCCATAACATTGATTGTTATCACAGATTAAATCGATTAATCTTGTCTCTTCTTTTATTTCAATATTGCTTTTTGATGTAACAGCTTTAATTAATTTTGTTGTTATTTCTTTACCAGTTTGATCTTTATAATAAAGAATTCTGGAGGTGGAATGAGCACCTTCTTTTGTATAAAGATATTCGTTATCTTTTTTTTCAAATTCAACTTGGTATGTTTCTAATTCATGAATGATATCTCTTGATTCGTTTACCATGATTTCAACGATTTCTTTATCATTATAAAAATGACCAGCAGTTAGAGTATCATTAATAAAAGCATCTTTATCATCTTGTTGTTTTAAAACACAGATACCTCCTTGTGCTAAATAAGAATTACAATCTTCTAGTTTCTTTTTCGTAATTAATAACACCTTACAATCGTTAGGTAGTTGCAAAGCACAAAAACAACCAGCGACACCACTTCCTACAATAATTACATCATACTTTGCATCGTTCATTTTGTTAGCTCCATCATTGCTTTTAAAGGTTTTAAAGCCATTGCTTTTATCGTAGGATCTAATTTGAAATCTTGATTTTCTTTCATACATTGGTATAGTTTCTCTAGCGTAATTTTTTTCATATCTGGACATACTTGTTGTCTATTAATTGTATGGAAAATAGTGTTTGGACTTTTGTGTTTTAATTGATATAAAATACCTATTTCAGTAGCAACGATACATGCAGCAGGCTTATTCTTTTCAACATAAGCAATTATTTCTGAAGTGCTACCAATAAAATCGGAGTTATCTAAGATTGCTTTTGGGCATTCTGGATGAGCGACAACGATTGCATTGGGATAGTTTTCTTTTTTAGTTTTTAAATCATCTAACGTCATAGATACATGGATAGGACAATAACCATTATTAAAAATAAAATGTTTATCTTTTATTTTTTGGCTAATATAACGACCTAAATGTTGATCTGGAATAAAATAAATATTCTTTTGTGGTAAAGCTTCTACTATTTTTTTTGCATTGGAAGAAGTTACACAAACATCTGCTAACGCTTTTATGTTAGCAGTTGAATTAATATAGCAAACAACTGCTAGATCTTTGTATTGTTGTCTTATTTCTTTAATTTTTATTTCATCCACCATGTGGGCCATAGGGCAGTCTGCAGTTTTATCTGGGATAAGAACTTTTTTATCTTCGTTTAATAATTTTAGACTTTCAGCCATGAATGAAACGCCACACATCACAATTGTTGATTCTTTGATTGTGGTCGCTAATTTGCTTAAATAAAATGAATCGCCTACATAATCTGCTACTTTTTGAATGTCATCATTCGTATAATAATGGGCTAAAACAGCAATATTTCTTTCTTTTTTTAATTTTTGTATGCTACTAATTAAATCCATTGGTTTCTCCCCTTTACATAAATTAATTATAAGTATAGCACTATAATTGATAAGTGACAAGACAGTTGAATAGACATATAAAAAATAAGAAAATTAAATAATCATTTAACTTTCTTATATGTCTATATCAGTAATTAGAAGAAACAATCAATACCATTCATTATAAAAATCTTTTGGTAATCTTTTAAGTCTTCTGGATATAGTGCTTGGTCATTTTCATATAGATATTTTTTATTCAACATTTGATATTTAGCTTCACCAAATTGATGAAATGGTAGCAGTTGGGCTTTTGTTGCACCAATGTTTTTTAATAATTGAGCGATACCTTGAGCATCAACAAGTGTATGATTGAATCTAGGAATGACTGGAATTCTAGGTAAGACATTTAACTTGTTTTCAATTGCCCATCTAAGATTTCTGATGATTTGTTCATTATGCACCAATGTACCTTGATAATGCTTATCAGTATCATAATGCTTTACATCAAACAATAATAAATCAAATAGTGGGGCAATTTTTTTAAAAGTAGCATGTGCAATATAGCCAGTTGTTTCGACAGCAATATGGATATTATGATGCTTTAATTGTTTTGTTAGTACTTCTACATAAGGTAGTTGTATTAATGCTTCACCACCTGACAAGGTGACACCACCACCAGATTCTTCATAGAAAGCTTTATCTTGTAATACGATAGCAACAACTTCTTCGATTTCCTTATATTCTCCTTCAATTGTTAAAGCATTTGTAGGACAAATAGTTGCACAGTTAATAGCGTTTTGATTTGTTGTATTTTCTATTATGATTCGTTTATTACTATGGCTAATTTGATTGTTAGAATGCTTGATGCACTCTAAACAGTGAATACATTTTCTTTGATCCCATACAACTTCAATATTGATGTTTTGTGATTCGGGATTTGCACACCAAACACAACGTAAAGGACATCCTTTAAAGAAAATTGTTGTGCGAATTCCAGGACCATCATGAATGCTAAATTTTTGGATATTAAATATAATTCCCGACATAGTATCACCACATATAGTATAGCATAGTTTATCAAAGAAAAGAAACAAAAGTTTCATATGAAATTAAAAAATATTATTTTTGAAGATTCTATTGACTAATCAAGAGATTATGCTATGATGAATATATAATTGAAACTTTAAAAAGTTACATTTGAAATAGTCTGGAGGGATCTTTCTTTATGGAACAAAAGAATTATTTTGGTCAATTAACTGCTAGAATGGAAGACTTTAGAGAAGATTTACTAAATAGTAAGGCTTCTATTGATGCTACTAGAGCTTTATTAACGACAGAAGCTTATAAAGAGCATGCAGATAAACCAGTCATTCTAAAAAGAGCATACATGTTAAAAAACATCTTAGAAAAAATGCCTATCTTTATTGAAAAGCAGACATTGATTGTAGGAAATCAAGCAAAGAAAAATAGAGCAGCTCCTATTTTTCCTGAATATGCTATGAAATGGGTGATTGATGAATTAGACTCCTTTGACAAAAGAGATGGTGATGTTTTTGAGATTGATCAAGAAACAAAAGAGGAATTAAGAAGCATTCGTGAGTATTGGCAACATAATACAACACTAGATAAAGGATTGGCTATGATGCCAAAAGCGAGTCGAGTATTTTATGATTTAGGAATTATCAAGGCAGAAGGTAATATTACAAGTGGAGATGCTCATATTGCCGTTGATTATGGAAATATTTTAAAAAAAGGTTTAAAAGACTACCAACAAAGAACACTAAAAGCAAAAGCTTCGCTAGAGCTAACAGATGTCAATTCGATTAAAAAATTTCATTTTTATGAGGCAATATTAATTGTAATCGAAGCGATTAGGATATTTGCAAAGCGCTATAGTGATGTAGCACTACGACAAGCTGAAAACGAAACAGATGCTCAAAGAAAAAGAGAATTATTAATTATTTCAGATACAATCAAAAGAGTTCCTTATCAAAAAGCCAATAATTTCTATGAAGCAATTCAATCGTTATGGTTTATTCATCTAATTTTACAGATTGAATCGAATGGACATTCATTATCCTATGGTAGAATGGATCAATATTTATATCCTTATTTAGAAAAAGATCTACAAGATGGTACTCTAACAGAAGATCAAGCAGTTGAATTATTAACGAATTTATGGTTAAAGACATATACAATAAATAAAGTCAGAAGTTGGTCGCATACGCAATTTAGTGCTGGCTCACCATTATATCAAAATGTAACGATTGGCGGTCAAACGATTCATAAAGAAGATGCAGTCAATCGATTATCCTACTTAATTATTAAATCTGTCGCACAAACAAAATTACCTCAACCAAACTTAACAGTCCGTTATCATAAGGGACTCGATGCTGATTTTATGAATGAAGCAATTGAATTATTAAAATTAGGAACAGGAATGCCTGCATTTAATTCTGATGAAGTCATTATTCCTTCTTTCATTGAAAAAGGAGTCAAAGAAGAGGATGCTTATAATTATAGTGCAATTGGATGTGTAGAAGTAGCAGTGCCTGGTAAATGGGGCTATCGTTGTACTGGTATGAGCTTTATTAATTTCCCTAAAACATTGTTAATTGCAATGAATCAGGGAGTAGATCCCACAAGTTCAACGAAGTTAATTGATGGTTTATATCATTTTAAAGAAATGAAAGATTATCAAGAAATTAGAAAAGCTTGGGATCAAACAATTCGAGAATTTACAAGACATAGTGTCATTATTGAAAACTGCTGTGATTTAGTATTAGAGCAAGATGTACCAGATGTTTTATGTAGTGCTTTAACTGAAGATTGCATCGCTAGAGGATTGGCGTTAAAAGAAGGTGGTGCTATCTACGATTTTATATCTGGATTACAAGTAGGAATTGCTAATTTGGCAGATTCTTTAGCAGCTATTAAAAAATTAGTCTTTGAAGAAAAGAAAATATCAACAGACGAATTATGGGATGCGTTGATGAATGATTTCAAATCAGATAAAGGAAAGCAAATTCAAAAAATGTTGATTGAAGAAGCACCAAAATATGGCAATGACCAAGATTATGTTGATCTTTTATTGGTCGATGCCTATCAAAGTTATATTGATGAAGTAAAGAAATATCCAAATACAAGATATGGAAAAGGACCAATTGGTGGTACTAGATATGCTGGAACTTCAAGCATTTCAGCAAATGTTGGTCAAGGTCAAAGTACCTTAGCAACTCCAGATGGAAGGAATGCTAGAACACCATTAGCAGAAGGTTGTTCACCATCGCATTCATACGATCAAAATGGGCCGACTGCTGTATTTAAATCAGTATCAAAATTACCAACACATGAAATTACTGGTGGCGTTTTGTTAAATCAAAAAGTAACACCGACAATGCTTTCAACTACGGAAAATAAAAAGAAGTTAGAGATGTTAATTCGGACATTCTTTAATCGATTGGATGGATTCCATGTACAATATAATGTTGTATCAAAAGAAACATTGATTGAAGCTCAATTACATCCAGAAAAGCATCGTGATTTAATTGTACGGGTTGCTGGTTATTCAGCCTTTTTCAATGTATTATCGAAACAAACACAAGATGATATTATTGAAAGAACAGAACAAACATTATAGGAGAGAGAAAGTATGAAATTTATTATCGATGATGCAAATATAGATAAAATTAAGGAAATATGGGAAATTTATCCTTGTGATGGAGTGACAACAAATCCTAGTATTCTAGCTAAAAATAAAAAGAACCCTTATCTTACGTTAAAAGAAATCAGAGATTTCATAGGTGATGAAGCTGAATTACATGTCCAAGTAGTAGCAAATGATTATCAAGGAATGTTATTAGATGCCAATACAATACTCAAAGAATTAGGAAATCATACCTATGTTAAAGTACCAACGACTCCAGTAGGTTTAAAAGTAATCAAAGAATTAAAAAGAAATTCTATTAATATCACTGCAACAGCAATTTATTCTCCTATGCAAGGTTATTTAGCAGGAAAAGCTGGAGCGAATTACGTCGCACCTTATATAAATCGTATTGATAATTTAGGATATAATGGAATTGAAGTAGCAAAGAAAATTGATCACATATTTAAAAATAACAACATGGATGTTAAGGTATTGGCTGCTTCATTTAAAAATAGTTACCAAGTACTAGAGTTATGTGAGTATGGGATTGCTGCTTGTACTATTAGCATTGATATTATTGAAGGCTTGATTAGAAATGATAGTGTAGCAAAAGCAGTTGATGATTTTATTCAAGATTTTGAGGAGTTATGTGGTGAAGAGAAAACAATGAGTAATTGTATTAAATAAATGAAAGTATATAAAAAATTATGATGTCAAATAAAAAATGGAGGAATGAACTATGACAAAAATTATTGGAAGTCCTGTACGTTATATTCAAGGGAAAGATGAGCTTAGGAAACTATGCTCACATGCTGAAACGATTGGTCAGCATTTATTTATTATTATTGATGGAGCAATAAAGCATATTGTTGAAGATAGTATTGTAAATAGTAAAGAAGGAACCTCAGTAAGTATTGTAATAGAATCTTTTAATGGAGAATGTTCTGATCAGGAAATCACTCGTATTAAAGAAAAAATGCAAGAAAATAGTAGTGATGTAGTTGTCGGAGTCGGTGGAGGTAAAACAATTGATACAGCGAAGGCAGTTGCCTATTATGCAAAAGTACCTGTCATCGTTGTTCCAACAATTGCTTCAACAGATGCCCCATGTAGTGCTTTATCCGTAATTTATAGTAACGAGGGAGTATTTGATCGTTATTTATTCTTACCAAGTAATCCGAATATTGTAGTAGTCGATACTGAAGTTATTTCTAAAGCACCAGTACGTTTGTTAATCGCAGGAATAGGAGATGCTTTAGCTACCTATTTTGAAGCTCGAGCATGCCTTAGAAGTAATGCTATTAACTGTGTGGGTGGTACAACAACCAAAGCTGCTATGGCGTTAGCTGAATTATGCTATGAAACATTATTAGCAAAGGGAGTACAAGCAGTAGAAGCTGTTAAACAAAAAGTATGCACAAAAGCAGTAGAAGATATTATTGAAGCGAATACCTATTTAAGTGGTATTGGGTTTGAATCTGGGGGATTAGCAGGAGCTCATGCCATTCATAATGGATTGACAGCAATTGAGGCAACACACAAATTATACCATGGTGAAAAAGTAGCGTTTGGAACACTGGTACAATTAGTATTAGAAAATGCTCCTATTGAAGAAATAGAGCAAGTGATTGATTTATGCCAAAATGTAGGATTACCAACAACATTGGCTGATTTAAATATAACAGAAGTCAAATCTGAGGAGATAATGGAAGTGGCAAAACTTGTTTGTTCGCCTGAAGATACGATTGGTAATATGCCTTTTGAAGTAACAGTAGAAGATGTATATGCAGCAATTATTGGTGCTGATAGTTTAGGAAGATATTACAAATATTAACGAGTATCATGATAAATGATGCTATCATTTAAATAAATAGGAACTTAGAGATGATTAGATTATTTCTGTGGTTCCTTTTTTCTATGATAGAGCTACAATGTAGTCATTATTTTTTAATAAGTATCTACTTATATCAACTAACTATTGAATTTACTTTATTAATTTTTTAACATAAGTAGTTTTTTCTTGGAACTATATGGTAGAATGTGTCTATAAATATCGGACGGTTATAAAAGAAAAAGAGGGGATCTTATGGGAAACATGAATATTAATAATATCGAATTAGTTGGATTGGTGCTTGGAGGTCTAGCACTGTTTATCTATGGTATTGATCAATTAAGTGATGGATTAAAGAATCTTGCTGGTAATAAAATTAGAAGTTATATTGAGAAGTATACAAGTAATTTATTTATGTCTATCTTAGTTGGAACTGTGATAAGTGCAGTTTTACATTCTAGTACTGCGGTGACTGTTATTTCAATTAGTTTAGTTAGAGCAGGATTAATGAAGTTAGAACAAGCAATTGGGATTACAATAGGAGCAAATATTGGAACTTGTTTAACATCGATCATGATTGGATTAAACATTGAACAATTCGCTTACTATATTATTTTTGTGGGAATTGTATGTATTGTAGTAGGTAAAAAGAAGATATATAACTATATTGGAAGAGCTATTTTTGGATTTGGATTGATTTTTGCGGGATTGGAAATTATGGGGGATCAGTTGATTATGCTGGCGGGTCTTCCTTGGTTTGAAAGTACGATGCTTCTATTAGGAAAACAACCATGGTTTGCTCTACTTGGTGGTACGATTGCAACAATAATATTGCAATCATCAACTGCAGTGATTGGAATTGTTCAGAAACTTTATACAACCGGTGAGATAGCTTCAATCGCTGGTGCAGCTTTTATCTTTGGTTCCAATGTTGGTACAACATTAACTGCGATCTTAGCTGGTTCTGGTGGGTCTGTTTCAACGAAACGAGCAGCTTGGTTCCATGCAGTCTATAATATTGCTGGAGCATTATTAGGAATGATTATCTTAGTTCCTTTTGTAAAATTGATTGATATCGTTAATAATATGCTTAATGGAAATCCAGAAATGTGGATAGCACAAGCTCATTTTATTTTTAATGTTGCTTCTACTATTTTAATAATACCTTTTGTTAAGCAAAGTGTCGTTTTATTGAAATTGTTAATCCCTGGAGAAGATCGGAAAAGTGCTAAAATACAAAATATTGATCAATTAGATTATGATTTAATAGAAAGAATGCCAGCTGCTACTTTAGCAGTTGCTAAAAAGAATACATTGAGAATGGGATATAATGTTTTAGAAAACATTAGGTTATCTAAAACCTATTTAGTATCGAAAGATAACGAAGACTTAGATCAACTAGTAGAAATCGAAGAAATTGTAAATAAACATGATACAATACTGTCAAAATATTTATTAAAAATTGCACAAGAGCCTTCGCTTTCAAAATCACAAAGTAAGTCCTATTCTAAAAACTTCTTAATCATCAAGAAGTTAGAAAGAATTTCAGATTTAGCAGTTGATTTAGGAGAATTTTACAAAATGCTATATGAAGAAAAAGAAAATTTTTCAGATGAAGCGATGGCAGATTTACATAAAGTATATGATATTATTGAAGAGATGCTTAATAACTCACTAACACTTTATGAAACTAGTGATGATAAAAAAGAAATGCTAAAGATTATTCTAGAGAATGAAAGAGTTCTTAGAAATCTACAAGCAGAATGTCGAGATAAACATTTTAATAGAATGATAGAAAACAGATGTAATGGAAAGGTAGCAATTTCTATTTATTGTGATATATTATCGACAATGGAGAGGATAGGAGAACATGCAGCGAATATAGCAACTGATGCTATTTCTGTAAGTCAAAAACATGCACCTGTCCATATTGAATATCAAGCATTATTATAATTAAGTAAAAAAGAAAATGGTTCTCTATGAATCATTTTTTAATAAATAGAAAAATCACAGCAGTTTTGCTGTGATAAAGCGTTTAAAGATAAGCATATACCAATATCTCAATGACTTTATTATTGTAGTATTAGTAAGGTTGTGCAAGACCTTATAGCGTTATCTTCAAACTATTATTTTTCATTATGTCATAGATAAATAAATATAGGATTATCAACAATAGCGAACTAAATTGATAATATAGTGTGCTGGTTTTTTCTTTATCTTTTAACTAACGAAAGGGAGATACAAGTTAGCTTTGACTAACTTGCATATAATATACCATAAGGATAGTAGATTGTAAAGAGTTTAATAAATAAATTCAAAAATGCTAGTAAATCTTATATAATGTGATAAGGAGAGTATGGTTATATGTTAATTTATAATCAAAACGTTAGTTCTTCTAGTAGTCAATAGATGAAAGAGTAATATAAAAATAGTTGGGAAGGTGATGATATGAAAGTCGTGGTAGCTATAGATTCTTTTAAGGGTTCACTTTCTTCAAAAGAAATAAATAAGGCCTGTTATGAGGGGATTCATGAAGTAGATGCAACAATTGAAATAATAACGAAGGAATTGGCTGATGGAGGAGAAGGTACTTTAGATTGTATTATTGATAGTATTGGAGGAGTTCGACAATCAATTATGGCAAAAGATCCATTATTTAGGAATAGAGAAACAGTGTATGGAATCATTCCAACAGAAAAAAAAGCAATTGTTGAAATGGCGAAAGTGGCAGGACTTACCTTATTAAAAAAAGAAGAATGCAATCCAATGAATACGACAACGTATGGACTAGGTGAAATTATTATAGATGCAATAAATCAAGGGATCCGTGATTTTATAATTGGAATCGGTGGAAGTGTTACTAGTGAAGCTGGTATTGGTATGCTTTGTGCATTGGGATATCAATTTCTTGATGAGTATGGACAAATGATTGTTCCAATTGCAAAGAATTTAATAAATATTTATGCTATCGATGATACAAAGGTTGATCAACGTGTAAAAGAAAGTCATTTTCAAATTGTTTGTGATGTAAAAAATCCCTTATTTGGGTTACAAGGAGCAGCTTATGTTTATGCACCACAAAAAGGAGCGAATAAGGAAGAAGTAGAGTTGATAGATCAAGGATTACATCATTTTAGTACGGTTGTATCTAAGAAGTATGGGATATTTCTTGAAGATGAAAAAGGTGCAGGAGCAGCAGGTGGTTTAGGATATGCATTTCTTAGTTTTCTTAATAGTGAATTAGTTTATGGGATTACTAAAGTTATGGAATTAATTAATTTAGAAGAAGAAATAAAAAATGCAGACATTGTAATTACTGGTGAGGGAAAATTAGATGCACAAACTCTTCAAGGAAAGCTACCAGTTGGAGTTGCTCATTTAGCTAAAAAATATGATAAGAAGGTGATAGCTATAGCGGGTAGTATTGAAGGAGATATTGAAGAATTTTATCAACAAGGAATCGATGCTTGTTTTTGTATACATCAAAAGATAGTACCGTTAGCGATAGCGATGGATAAACAAATTAGTTATCAGCATGCAAAAGATACAATAAAACAAATATTTCGATTACTACTATTATAAAAAAAGATTTCAGATTGGGAAAATCTATGTCATTTCTTAATTGTTAGTATAGAATGAATAATGTTTGGGGGAATAATTATGGAGTTAAGCTTGATGTTGATGGAAAATATCGCTTCTTTATTTATTATGATGGCAATAGGGTATAGTTTAGTAAAAACTAAAATCTGTAAAGTTGAGGATAGTAGAATACTTTCCTCTATATTGTTGTATGTAGCTGCTCCTTGTTCAATCGTTAAGGCTTTTCAAATCACGTTAACAAGTGATAAGATAAAGGGATTATTATTATGTATTATAGCGGCCGTTATTATCCATATTATTTTTATTGGAGGTACTGCTATATTATCAAAAAGCATTGAGTTAGAATCTGTTGAGAGGGCTAGTATTATTTATTCTAATAGTGGCAATTTAATTATTCCATTAGTGACAGTTGTGTTGGGTAGTGATATGGTATTTTACACATGTGGATATATGATTATTCAAACCATATTGATGTGGACGCATTGTAAATTTATTATTAGTCAGCAAAGAACATTTAATATAAAAAAAATAGTATTTAATATTAATGTAATATCGATAGTAGTGGGGTTATTTCTATTTTTAGCTCAAATTAAGTTACCAACAATAATAATTAGTTCTATAAGTAGTATGTCAAACTTATTAGGTCCTTTATCGATGATGATTGTTGGTATGTTGTTATCACAAATCAAATTTGTTGAGATTTTTAATAAACGTAAACATTACATTATAGCGATGATTCGGTTAATTGTCCTTCCAGGAATCGTTTTATTATTCTTTGTTGTTAGTCGTATTGGAAATCTAGTAGATAATGGAAATAATATTCTGTTAATTTCTTTGCTTGCTAGTAGTGCACCTAGTGCTTCTACAGTGACTCAGTTTGCTCAAATATATGATAATCAAGCAGAAAAAACTAGTAGTATTAATGCATTAACAACTATGTTATGTATTTTTACAATGCCTTTGATTGTAATGATTTATCTGGCTTTGATTTGATATACTTATATATTTTTATCTTAATTTAGAATAGATATTGAAAATGATGAGCACCACTTCTTAATCGATGTGGTGCTCGTTTTGATAATTATAACTAGTATTGCTCCATATGATATACTGGGTATATTAACATAAAGGTAAGAGCTTCTAAGTTATGTCAAAAAAGTGGTTTAACTTCTAATGAGGTCTAATAAATCAGTAAAATAGTAGCGTTTATTACGCTTTTGTTGTGAAGAAAAAATAATTTCTAAGTCAATCATCTTTTGAATATATTTGCGTATTGTCGATTCTTTAATTCCTGTTTTTTCGGATAACATCTTACAAGTAAATATAGGGTCAAGGAATATAGCTTCAACAACACTTTCTATATTAACACTATTTATTTGATTAGTTAGTTGTTTCGTTATTTGTTTTCTTAAATTTTCTAACTGATCAATAAATAATATATCTCTTTCACATTGTTTAACTACACTTGTTAAGAAAAATCTAATCCACTTTGTAAAACCATCTGCATTTTTGTTTCTAGTTCCTTGAAGGTAATTATAATACTTTTGTGTGTTTCTTTCTAATTCTTGACTAATAAAAAAACAAGGTATTTCGATTTCTTGTTCCTTATACAAATACAATGGGATAAGAACTCTCCCTACTCTTCCATTTCCATCAGGGAAAGGATGAATTGTTTCAAATTGTGCGTGTATAATCGCAATCTTAATAATCGCTGGTAAATTTAATGTATCAAAATCAGAATCATTGATATATCTTTCTAAATTACCCATCAATTCAGGTACTATAGTAGCGGAAGGTGGTGTATGATCACCAACTTTATTTTGTTGGTATCTAAATACGCCAGCTTTAAAATTAGAATTTTTTCTTACATCACCACTCAATAAAGTTTCATGCAAATTCATTATCATTTTGTTAGTTATGAGTTTTTCCTTTGTTATATATTCAATGCCTTCTATTAAAGCTTGATTATATCTCAAAACTTCGGAAATATCATCTGATTTTTTAGTGCCAGGTGGGGCAGTTTCTGCTTCATAAACTTCATCAATAGTCGTGTGTGTTCCTTCTATTTTTGTAGAATAAAAGGATTCGGTTTTAACTAAATGTTTAAGAGAATACACAGCACTAATATCATCGTTTTTTAATTTTTCATCTAACCTTGATAAATTTTTAACTGCCATTCCATACTCATTAAAAAAACTAGTGACATCAATTAAAGTGTTATCAAAAGGTAATTTTAATGCTTCAAATGGTATCATTATAGTTCACCTTTCCTTCTGTTTAATACATTATACATAGTATTTACTGTTTATACAATACTTTTTAGTGCTTTTTTATCGTATAAATTCTAATCTCTATATTATTATATGCAAAAATAGGATATTGTAAACATTTTTAAGATTAATTATATTGATTATCACCGTTAATAATCATTAGAATAAAAATTGTCCAAACATAAGAAAGTAATAAATTGAAGTAAAAATACCTTGAATTAATCAAGGTATTTTTACTGATCCTATACAGTTATTTCTTTTTTGTATAGTCCATGAAGATTACAATATTCATAAACTTCAATTGTTCCTTCATAATCTCCAATTTCAAATGTTGCTTCTGGAGTTTCTCCTGCTACTAAATTTTTGCGTATTACTTTATCACCCATAACGACTATGATAAACATAATATAATGTGAATCAATACTTGGATGTTCAACCTCACCAATTTTTACATTCAACACACTATTTTCCACAGTTACAAATGGGACATGTTTTTCGATAGCACCATCTTCTGTATTCGCAATTACTTCTTCCATTTCTTTTCCACAACAAGTTGGTGTAACTTTTGAATCATATAATACTTCTAAAATATTCCCACAAGATTTACATCTAATAATTTTCATTTTGCTCCTCCTTATCATTAGTTACTAATAGTATATCATAGCTAAATAGTAATGACTACTATTATACACCATTATAGTAGGAGAATGATTTAAATGTAGATTCAAGATATATAATTACCCTTTTTTACATAATAAATTAGATAATGATAAAACTAATTTTAAATAAAAAGTTATTTAATTTATTCTTTTTTGAAGAAAGTAATAAAAAAAGAGGAAGAATATTGAAAAATCTACAAAATCAAGATACAATTAACAATAACTAACAAAAATAGGGATGAGATAAAATGAGAAAAATACAATTTTATATTGCACTATATATCGCAAAAATATTAGTTATTGGATTAAAAATTTTTGACAGAGAAGCAACTCAATTACCAGGTAAGGTTGCTATTACATTATGTCCAGATTTTTTAATGAGAATTGGAAAACCAAAAACTATGATTGCAGTTACTGGAACAAATGGGAAAACGACAGTTTGTAATATGATTGAAGATTTTTTAAAGGATAATAATTATGATTTTATTGATAATCAATTAGGATCAAATACTAATTCGGGAGTTGCTTCTACATTTATTAAAGGAGCTAATTTATTAGGTAAACAAAAGAAAGATTTAGCTGTTTTTGAAATAGATGAAAGAAGCACAATACGAATTTTTCCTTATATGACACCAACATATTTAGTATGCACAAATCTATTTAGAGATTCATTAATGCGAAATGCACATACTGAATTCATTTCTGATATGTTATCTAATAATATACCGAAAGAAACAAAACTTATCTTAAATGGAGATGATTTAATTGTTAGCAATTTAGCACCTAATAACGATAGAGTATATTTTGGGATTGATCGATTAGAAAGTGATGCTGATCAATTTGAGAATATTGCTATGGATATAAGTGTTTGTCCAAAGTGTGACAGCAAATTAATCTTTGATTTTGTGAGGTATCATCATATTGGTAGAGCACATTGTAGTCAATGTGATTTTAGTTCTCCTAGATTGGATTATGAAGTAACTGATATTGATATCGAAAAAATGCGAATGACAGTATTGCATAATCAAAAAGAAGAGAGATACGATTTAATTAATAACAATATCATTAACATTTATAATATGTTAGCAGTCATTACGATATTAAAAGAAATGAATTTTCAACAAGTTGAGATTAATAATACATTGAAACAACAAAAAATTGTGGATACTCGTTATGATAAAGTGATAGCTAATGGAGTGGAAATCATTACACAACTAGCAAAAGGAATGAATCCAATTGCTTGTTCTAGAGCGTTTGATTATGTAAGAAAAGAAGAAGGAAATAAAGCAGTCATCATTATACTAGACGACTTACATGAAGCTGCAAATGCTTCTGAAAATATTGCTTGGCATTATGAAACAGATTATGAATTTTTAAATGTAGACTCTATAAAACAAATATTAGTAGCGGGAGCTAGATATTTAGATTCTTATGTTCGTTTACAAATGGCAGATATTTCTCCTGATAAGATTGTTTGCCAAAGAGATGAATTATCATTAGTAGATAGTCTAGTGATAGATAATGTCGACAAGGTATTTATTTTATATGATTTATATTCAATGGATTTAAAGAATCAAATGAAAGAAAGTGTGAAAAATAAAATTTTAGAAAGTGTGAAAATTGGTGAAGACGATGGGGAATAATAAAAAATTAGAAATTTTATTTCCAGAGTTTTGTAATTTGTTTGGAGATATAAGTAATATTACATATTTAAAAAAATGCTTGCCTGAGGCTACCTTCTATGAAACTGCTTTTGATCAAGAACCTAAGTTTGTCAAAGAGGATGTCGATTTTATTTACATTGGACCAATGACTGAAAAACGTCAAGAAAAGGTAATAGAAAAACTTAAACCTTATACTGAATTAATTGAAGAATTAATTGATAAAAATGTTGTATTTCTTGTGACAGGCAATGCTATAGAGATTTTTGGTCAATATATTCAAAATGAAGATAAAACGAAAATAAAAGGACTTAATATATTTCCAATCTATGCGAAAAGAGATATGTTACATCGCCACAATAGTATTTTTGTAGGGACATTTGAAGAGATTGAAATTGTTGGATTTAAGAGCCAATTCACATTTTCTTATGGTATCAATAATAATATTTATTTTGCAGAAGCAAGTAAAGGAATTGGAATCAATCCACAGAGCAAATTAGAAGGAATAAGAAAGAATAATTTTATAGCCACGTATGTAATTGGTCCTATCTTAATCTTAAATCCATTATTTACAAAAAGAATGATTGAATTAATTGGGATTGATATAGAGAAAATTGCTTTTGAAGAAGATGCTTTGAAAGCTTATCAACAACGATTGAAGGAGTTAAAGCATTTATAAAAAAACATTACCATGCTGTAATGTTTTTTATAGTCAAACAAAAATAATTATTATCTTTTAAGCAGATATTGATTCGGTCGGTGTCTCAAAATAGACTTGATACCATGTAAGAAAAGCAAAAATTGTCCATACTTTTCTATAATTATCTTTTTTTCCAGATTTATGATCATCTAGTAATTTGATGATTTTTGAATAATGAAACAATTCTTTTGCTATTGGTTTTGAAAAAGTTTCCTTTATCAACTGATAAACATCATCATCTTTCATCCATTCTCTAATTGGAACTGGAAAACCTAACTTCTTTTTTTGATAGGATTTATTAGGAATCACGTTTTTTGCTGCTTCTCTTAAAGCTACTTTCGTAGTTTCTTTATTAACTTTTAAAAAAGTAGGTATTTTACTTGCAGTATCGAACACATCGATATCTGTAAAAGGAACTCTAGCTTCAAGTGAGTGAGCCATACACATACGATCGGCCTTATGTAGTATATCTTTAGCTAACCAGAAGTTGATATCAATTGCTTGCATCTTTGTAATAGCATCTTGTCCATCTTGTTCTTGATAAACTTGTTTAGTAATATCTGTAAGCTTATGTTTCGATTTTATAGTAAGTATTTTTTTTATTTGTCTTTCACTGAATACTTTACTGACTCCAATATAAAAGTTTTCTAAATTTGAGGAGTGTCTGACTAAAAAATTGATTCCCCACATTTCTGGTAGTAGCTGACAAAATCGTCCAATCAGCTTTCGAATCATACTTGGAATTCGATAATAAAATTTATAATCTATTTCTTGTTTGTATGAGTTATAGCCTCCAAAAAATTCATCGGCTCCTTCTCCTGAAAGGACAACTTTAACATCTTGACTAGCTAAACCAGCTAAAAAATATAAAGCAATGGCGGCTGGGTCGGCAATTGGCTCATCCATATAATAGATAATTTTCGGGAATTGATTGATGTATTCTTCCTTTGATATTTTTTTGCTGATATTTTCAATATGTAATTTTTCTGCTAAGTCTTTCGCATAATCAGTTTCATCGTATTTAGAGATATCATAACCAACAGTATATGTTTTATTTGGTCTTGCTAAGGCGACTAGATAAGATGAATCAATTCCAGAAGATAAGAAAGCTCCTACTTCTACATCACTGATCATATGATAATCAACCGATTCTTTCATTGTTTCAGCAACTTGATTAATCATTTGATCATACTCCATATTCGTTTGATTAAATGTTAAGAAATAATATCGTTTCGTTGAAATATGATAATCCACTACGTTTAAAGAATAACCAGCTTTTAATTGATAAACATTTTTGAAAAATGTTTCATTTGTTGGGGTAAAACTAAATGATAAATAAGGTCCAAGCATATCAGTATTTAATTCTTTTTTAAACGATGGGTGTTCTAGGAATGCTTTTATTTCAGAAGCAAACATAATGACTTCATCATTTTGATAGTAATAGAAAGGTTTAATACCAAAAGGATCTCTAGAACAAAACAATGTTTTTTTATTTATATCATAGATAGCAAAAGCAAACATACCATGTAGTTTGCTTGGTAAGTCTTCACCATATTCCTCATAGCCATGAACTAATACTTCAGTATCAGAAGTAGACATAAAGATATGGTCTTTTTTTAATAATTCTTCTTTTAACTCAATATAATTATATATTTCTCCATTAAATATAACAACTATACTGCCATCTTCGTTATACATAGGTTGCTTTCCATTAACTGATAAATCTATAATAGCTAATCTTCGTTGTCCTAAAGCTATCTCTTCATCAACATAATAACCTTCTCCATCTGGACCTCTATGTTTGATTCTATTTGCCATATTTTCAATTATATTCATTTTATTTTGGTCTTTACTTATAAAACCAATGATTCCACACATAACTCAAATATCCCTTCTTATTTCATCTTTTTATACAGATTAATTTTACATAAAAATACAAACCTTTATTAATCATACTAGAGTAGTGATGTAAAAAACTGTAATATTGTTGTTGGTAATTTTATGTTTAGATTAACATTTTAACTAATTATAGACATAATCTTATTATAGACCTAATTTATAGACATAATCTTAGTTAATTAGTCATCTGTTAATTATTAAGGATTTATACAATGCAGAGAGGTAGGTTTATTACTAATCCTACCTACTTAATTTATCTTTATGTAGTTCCATTCTGTTGAAAGGATACCATACAAATAAGTATCCAGCCATATCGGTTGATGATAATCATCTTTCTTAAAATAGATATTCTTTTTTAAATGACCTTCTCTTTGTAGTTGTAATCGCTCTAATAGTTTCCATGAAGCTTGATTCAAGGGATTAACATTGGCGATTACTTTATGGGCATGATGATTTGTAAAAACATCGTTAACTAATGCTCTACAAGCTTCAATTGCATAGCCATAACCTTGATAAAAAGCATTAAATACATAGCCTAATTCCCAAGTATCAAAATCTTGTTTTGATAAATAGACATTACCAATTAATTTATTTGTTTCTTTCAAACATACTGCCCAAAACGCATCATTCTTTGAACGAGCAATCGCCTCTTTTTTAGCTTCTTCTTTTGAAAAAACATCATAAGGTTCAAATTTTACAACATCCTTTTGTGATAAATACTCATATAAATCTTCCCAATCATTAGCAGTAAACATTCTAATGATTAATCGTTTTGTTTCCATACTTTCATATCTCCATATCATTGTTTGGTAAATAAAGTTATTATTCCCTAGAAGATATATTTAAATTCCTTTATTGTAGTCTTTCTAAAATCAGTTTAGAACAATCAATTTGGTTTGGAATGTTTCCAAACTGATCACGAACTCTCCAAATGTCAGGAGTAATTTCATCTGATACATATATTTTTCCAGTTTCATCATAACCAACTTCAATTTTGAAATCAATTAACGTTAAGTTCATTTCTGCTAATTCTTTCTTTAAAACTACACCAACTTTAACAAGTACATCTAAGGCTTCTTGATATTGTCCTTCTACAAGTAGGTTTTTCATGATGCATAATCGTTCACTAATTAAAGGATCACCTTGATCATCATCTTTTAAAGTTACTTCAAGGTATGGTGGCTCAAAAGGAATTCCTTCTTCTAGAGTAAAACGGCGACACATACTTCCAGCAGTGAAATAACGTAATACAAACTCTAATTTTGGAACAGTAAGTTTTCTAACTTTCATTAATTGATTATCAACATCTGCTCCCAGATAATGTGTTGGTATTCCATTTTTCTCCATTAATTCAAAAAAATATTTAGTAATAATCAATCCGATTTTACCTTTTCCTTCTACACTTCCACCAACAGTGTTTGATCCTGGATCAAATACTCCATTTTCACCTGTAGCACTATCTTTGAAGAATAAATATACATCTTCAGTTACTTCATCAATAAGTACATTTTTTGTTTTGCCATCATAAAGTTTTTTCATCATAATTATCCTTTCCATCTTTAAACATATTGATAGACTACAGTCAAAAATAATTATTAATTTCTGTAGTTATCACGGAATAAACTATACCATATATGATAAAGAAAGTCGATAATTTATTAAGTTATCTTGTCATGAATGTATGATGATTCATACGTAATAGTAGGACACATATTTTATTAAAAATATGGGTATTCGCCCATGCTCTTTTCGCCTAGTAGAATAAATTAATATATAATAACTTTTTTGTAAATTTATATTATCTAGGAGGAACTTATGATTGACATTTTTATAAACTTAAATCCTATCTTACAAGCATTATTAGCAACTTTATTTACATGGGGAATTACAGCATTAGGAGCTGCTTTAGTATTATTTTTTAAGAAAGTAAACAAAAATGTTTTGGATGCAATGCTTGGTTTTGCAGCAGGAGTTATGATAGCTGCTTCCTTTTGGTCATTGTTATCTCCAGCTATTGAAATGGCTGATAATTTAAAGATGCTTTCATGGTTAGTGGTATTTATCGGATTCTTTGGGGGAGGGGTATTATTATTTATAGGGGATAAACTATTTAATTATATAGATAAGAAATATTCAAAAAAAGAAATGATAGATAATAACGATAATAGCTTTAAACGATGTTTAATGTTAATAATTTCAATCACACTTCATAATATTCCAGAAGGATTAGCTGTTGGTGTTGCTTTTGGATCAATCGCTTATCATCTTGATGGGGCAACGCTATCTTCTGCATGTCTTTTAGCATTAGGTATTGGACTTCAAAACTTTCCAGAAGGAACAGCAGTTAGTGTACCTTTAAGAAGAGAAGGTTTATCAAGAAGAAAAGCTTTTTTTTGGGGACAATTAAGTGGTATCGTAGAACCAATTTCTGGGGTTATTGGAGCATTACTTGTTTTAAAAGTCCGACTTCTATTACCATATTTATTAGCGTTTGCTGCTGGTGCTATGATTTATGTTGTTGTACAAGAATTAATTCCAGAAAGTCAAACAAACCAGAAGAAAGATTTAATGGCATTATTTACATTAGTAGGGTTTTCAGTCATGATGATTTTAGATGTGGCTTTAGGATAAATAGACGAGGAAATAGGAACAATCCTTCAACAATTCAGAGAAATATACCACCGTGTCGTGTTGTATAGCTGAAGAAAAGAACTCTTTAATGCGACTATGTAGTATAATATTGGCACAGAGATTGGAAAATTAATCTAATCAACGGTGGTGAACAATCGTAAGATCGAGGAAAATAAGATGCAACAACTTCTATTAGTAGGGTCTTTCGCTTTACTTGTTTTAATAATACAGATAGTTTTTGAGGTTGTGCATTTGTGTTCCTGGGACTTTAGTCGTATTGTTCATCCGCTGTTTTCCTCTCATAGAAATTTATGTTCGCTCATAAATATATAAATTGCCTTGCTTCCCGACGTGCCTGACAACTCCTATATGATTTAGTATATTTAATGCAGTTTGTGCTGTTTGTAAATTGGTGTCAGTCGCGTTTTTGTAGTCTTTTGAAGTAAATCCGTCTGATAAGTCGCCGGGGATAAATCTAATATAATCTGCGGTGTTGTTAATATAAACTTCATTCGTAATATCAATCGGCACTCTATCACAACGCGTTGACCCTTTCTTTTTATCTTTGCTCCACCCATTTAAGTATCGGTATTCTTCCATATCAATAAAAACGATACATAACCGTAAATTTACATGATTGATTAAAGGCTTTATTTTGTAAAGCTCAGGGATTATATCAAATATCCTACCCTGTCTTGGCGATTTGCGTTTCTTTGTCGTTTCGCCTGTCTGTTCGTCAATCCACAAAAGCCATTTTGTTTTTGGGATCGGATAAACTACCGTAACGCGTGATATTTCTAAAAATTTCGCAAGTTTATTTCTTAGTTTATCAAACGCTCTGGTCTGTATTTCTATAATGCCACTATCTGTAACAATATCAGCGACAAAAGAACCTATCCTTATTTCGTGATTCGTTTTATCGGGTTCATAATACTGCTTTAATACAGCGTGTAAGGTTTTTTCACCAAGAGTTCCAATGCCGTTTTGCTCTCGCTCAATATTTATAATGCTTTTACAAGCTTCCTTAAATTTTTGTTTGTCCATATGTTATCTCCAAAAATATAATTACAAGTATATTTTATGCTTATAAAGTTTGTAAATAATCACTGATTATTATTCGATGTGTTGAAGCAGTATCTTCTGGAAGATAATTAGGGTCAATCCATTCAAATGTAATTGATTCATCGTCATTTACCACGACTACACCATCATAATTATCTGTTATATATACAGTAGTTACAACATACCACTCATCACCATTTTCAGCTGAACAGAGATATTCTTTACCAGAATATACTCCTAAAAGTGTCAAGTTTTTGATTGTTAGACTGGTTTCTTCATAAACTTCTCGTATTGCCGTTTCAACAGTAGATTCGCCTAATTCCATTAATCCTCCTGGCAATGCCCATTTTCCATAGGGATATTTTCTTTGTTGCATTAAAATTAAGCCAGCTTTATTTTTAAGGATGACTGCACTTCCATTCAATATTATACATTTATGACCGATTAAATCTCTTAACTCTTCTACATATCCCATATCTATTTTCCACCCTACTATCTATTTTTTCTATGTATCATTCCATAAAAGAATCCTACTATTTTAATAAACACAACAATAGCATTTATCGAACAAGCAGGAATTTCATACGTAAATTCAAAATCATATTTGGCTAAAGGGACAAACTTTTACACAATCAGTCGCAGTTTATTTTCATTACCTATGTAGTAATTGCCTATGATGCACATTTAACTAAAAATTCCTAAAAGTTATTCTGCAATAACTGAATGTAAAACGTCGATTCTATTTCTCGCCAGTTTTTCTTTTTTCTATTTTCGCCAAAAGATAAATGATGGCCCATCACCGCATATCCCTGACTTTCTCTTAACCATCCAGGCGGGAACAAATAGGTGCCGTTATCTGTTCGATACTTTTCAAGACAGAATAATAAATCATTATACCATTTTGTTTTACGTGCGATAGGATATTTAGTAATGAATAGTGCGAAAAATAATAAATTTGGAGCGTATTGGGTTTTCAAGTATCCCGCTACATCATACCATCCGGGGTATTTCGGGTCCCAACCCATGGCGTAGTATTTTTTATTGTCCAAAGAGATAATCCCATATCCCTCAGCGATTATATTGTGAAATATATCAGTGGAAATGTAATCAACGACGGCGTTTACCTTGGCGGTTATTTCCTGATCATTCAAGCCATAGAGCATATGCAATCCCACTATATCATAAATAAGCGGATAGCAAAAACCATGCTCATAGAGTAGGCTTCTCTTGATGAATTTTCGTTCTCTCCATACTTTAGGTACTCCTTTTAATTCCGCCCTTTCCTCTTCTGTGCAATAAATATCGTAATCGTTTATTTGTACAAATCGATACATCTCGTCTAAGCTGCTTCGCATAAAAATACTAAGTGCTTCATTGTCCACACCGGCAAGTGTTAATAGATTGGATGTGATAATATGGTTAAATCCGGTGCGAAAATCGCAATTGCGAACGGGCTTACTACTTGGGATTGATTCTATTTTATCTATGTAGTAGGCAATCGCATCTGTAACCTGAGGCAATTGTGCGTGTAGGCCAAGTTGAATTGCCTTTAATATTGCGTTTTCCAAACAGAAATTAAAGCTGCCATGCTCCATATAATGGTGTTGAGGAGGTGATTCTGGCTTTAAGTTTTTAAGCCAAAACAAAATCAAGGGATTGTCAGTCAATTCTTTCCCGATATCTTTTGTTGCTTGTTTATCCATTAACAATTCACGCGACACTCTATATCGTATAGGAGCGTCGGCGTTATCCATTAGCCATTCACATATCTTCGCATCAATCATTATATTTCCTCCTCAGTATATAAATACTTCGTAGTTCATCTATAATATAGCATGATTTCCGTCTGATTTCTACATTATTTTTAAACATTTTAGGAGGGGGATCGAAGATTTAAAACATTTAAAGTGGTCTCACGCCACCTAGATATTTTCGGTCGTTTTTACATCGGCACACCACTGAACCAACGCCAATACGTTAGTAATAAAAACTTAAAATCAGCTTAATTACAGTGGCTTTGGGGAATAAAGAAAACCGCCCGTTAGAGCGGTTTTCATTGTATCAAAATTTGTTCTTTGATTTGTCTAAGGACGTTAATATTGATACAATCACACGTTTTCTCTTGCTTTCCTTGTCTTTTGTGTTTCGAGTATAGGTATCGTGTTAATGATGCACACCCTTGTTGAATCGCCAGTCGTCATTACTTCGGTTGTCAGCGAGGTTTTTCTTTGCAAACTCTTTATGAACATCGGCTTCATTGACTGTCAATCAAAAATGACTTTGTCCCGAAAAAAGTTAAACATTAGCACCAACATTTTGACGATGCTTCTGCTTATTAAGATAATTATTGTAAGAAGAACTTTTCCAAGGATGAGACATCGGAG
>Ga0153996_1000127_pt1 | contig 40306 bp, 32 predicted proteins | sample TSNC080MetaG_FD_104728 | JGI IMG/M metagenome (GOLD analysis project Ga0153996, IMG submission 104728) | Attine ant fungus gardens microbial communities from North Carolina, USA - TSNC080 MetaG | ecosystem: Host-associated > Fungi > Mycelium > Unclassified | place: USA: North Carolina, Lumber... | reverse complement strand
GCCTGGTATCTCTGTGCCGGCGCCTTTTTGGCTGATTTTCCGCCGAGATACTAGACAGGCCCTAAGAAAATTTAAAAGATAATGGAGTAATGTCATTATGAGCAAAGAACAAAATGTTATTATTGCCGTATATCGGCAAATCGCTATAGATATAGCCAAAAACATAGCTAATGGTACATATATTGAGGGACAAAAATTATTTGGGCGTTCCGTACTCTCTTCTCAATATAAAGTTTCGCCTGAAACAATCAGAAAAGCGGTTCACCTGTTAAAAGACGTCGGCATCCTAGAGACAGAAAAAGGCAGCGGCATCAAAGTAAGCTCGGTATCAAAGGCCAAAGAGTTTATCAAAAGGTATAACGAAGTCGTAGACTTAAGTATAGCAAAAAATGAGCTGGTTGCATGGGCAGGGAAGCAGGCAAAAGAAACTGCGGATATGTTAAAAAAGGTTCAATTTCTCGTCGACACCTCCGAACGGCTTAAAAATCTTTATCCTTTTACGCCATTTGAAATAAAAATCTCCAGTGATGCTCTTGTTATAGGAAAAACAGTATCTGAAGTACAATTTTGGCATAACACCGGCGGGACTGTCATCGCCATCAGACGAGGTGAAGATACAATTGTATCCCCCGGCCCTCATGCAACATTCTATGAGGATGACATTTTTTATATCATAGGCAATGATCACGTCTACGCCGCTTCAAAAAAATTATTATATGGATAAGACATCATTTATACAGCGCGCTTGCGCTGTTTTTTGTTTCCATTCATTTGACAATTCAAGAAATCATGGTATGATATAAAGTAACAACTTGTATCATTATAAAGGATTGTTACTTTTAAGGAGGGGTTTTTTGCTAAAATTTCAAAATATCAGCAAACGTTATAATCGGCAAGATATAATTTCTGACATGTCATTTGAAGTTGAAAAAGGTAAGCTGGTCGTCTTGATCGGTCCCAGCGGCTGTGGTAAAACAACTTTGTTAAAAATGATTAACAGATTGACAAAGCCAACGAGCGGTGAAATCTATATCAACGGCGAAGATATTTTTACGAAAGACGAAATAGAATTACGAAGAAATATTGGTTATGTCATTCAACAAACAGGTCTTTTCCCGCATATGACCGTACGTGAGAATCTGGAAATTATACCCAGGCTTCAAAAGAATACTCCTGAAGACATCGCCTGCAAAAGTGTAGAACTTATGAATATGGTGGGGCTTGACCCGGAGCAATACCTTGACAGATATCCCACACAGCTCTCTGGTGGCCAGCAGCAGCGCGTAGGCGTTGCAAGAGCCTTTGCCTGCGATCCTGATCTCATCTTGATGGATGAGCCATTTTCAGCCCTTGACCCGATTACGAGAAGCCAGCTTCAAGAGGAACTTGTTGATTTACAAGCTAAAGTATGTAAAACCATTGTATTCGTCACCCATGATATGGATGAAGCCGTAAAAATAGCTGACAAAATCTGCTTCATTCACAAGGGGCAAATTGTTCAATACGATACGCCAGAGGAAATCATGAAAAATCCAGCCAATGAACTTGCTGCTGAATTTGTTGGAAAACACCGGATCTGGTCATCCCCTGAATTCATTAGAACAAAGGACATCATGATTCATGACCCTGTATGTGCCTCTGTCAATACAACAGCTTTTCGTTGTATTGAAAAAATGCGTAACCATAAGATCGACCGGCTCTTTATAACTGATAAACAAATGCATTTACTTGGCATCATAACTGCAAAGAAAATTCAATCACAAGCAGAAAAAAATATTCCTGCGTCAAATATTATGAATACGGAATTTGAGACAATTTCTCCCGAAGATAACATCATTGACATCCTGCAAATCGTCAATGGAAGCCATCTGTCTGCTATCCCTGTTGTTGATGAGAGCAATGTTTTACAAGGGCTAATAACTAAGAGTAGTTTAGTAACCACTTTAAGTCAACAGTATATAGATACTCCGGAGGAAATATAAAATGGGTTTTTTAATGGAACTTCTTGAATATATAACACTAAATATCGATGAAATAATTTCCAGAGTCTTTGAACACCTTCAGCTGACGGTTTTATCTGTCACTATTTCTATATTAATCGGCGTGCCTTTAGGGATATTAATCAGTTATATCAAAGGACTTAAAAAACCTATATTAGGTCTTTCAAATGTTATGCAGGCTATTCCAAGTCTTGCGCTTTTAGGCTTTCTTATCCCATTTTTAGGTATCGGGGAAGCGCCCGCTATCTTCATGGTCGTTATTTATTCGCTTTTACCTATCATTAAAAATACAACGACCGGCCTTGACAGCATCAGTAAAGAAATGGTAGAAGTCGCAAAGGGAATCGGTATGACAAGATTCCAGGTTCTTACAAAAGTAAAGCTTCCGCTTGCACTGCCTGTTATCATGGCAGGGGTCCGGATATCTGCAGTAACTTCCGTGGGACTGGTTACCATGGCTGCATTTATTGGCGCCGGCGGGTTGGGATATTTGGTATATTCCGGTATCCGTACTGTCAATAATCTTCAAATACTTGCCGGGGCGATTCCTGCATGTATGATGGCATTAAGTATAGACTTTTTAGTCTCCTTAGTAGAAAAAGCCGTAACCCCGATTAGCTTTACGGATAAAGCTCAATCAGCAAATCATTCGTCGATTAAAAAATTCAATATCAGAAAAAAAATTGTACTTTGTTCCGCCTTACTATTACTGCTCAGTGCATTTGCCGCTAACATTTTCGGTAAAACATCTGAAGAAAAGGTAATTGTTATCGGCGCAAAAGATTATACGGAGCAAAACATACTGGGACATATTTATTCAGAGCTGATTAAAGCAAACACAGATATCTCCGTGGATTTAAAAACAGAGCTCGGCTCGCAGGTTGTTTTTACGGCAATAACCAATGAAGAAGTTGATTTGTATGTGGATTATACAGGTACGGTTTATGGAAGTATATTAGGGTATTCCAAGGCAAATGATTCACAGACAGTTTATGATATTTGTGTAGCCGATCTTAAGGAAAAGTATAATCTTTTGATGCTTGATCCATTGGGCTTTAATAATACCTATACACTTTCTGTCCGTAGTGATACTGCTGAAAAGTATGGATTGAAAACCTACTCGGATTTGGCAGAGGTTTCCAACCGGCTGACTTTAGGCGCCACCTTCGAAATACTCAACCGTAACGATGGCATTCCTAATCTGCTAATCGCATATGATATGACATTTAAAGAAATGATAGGCATTGATGGCACTCCCCGTTATACGGCGATTGCCAATGATGAAATCCAGGTTACAGATGCCTTTTCAACCGACGGTATGCTTCTTCAATATGATCTGGTGGTTTTAGAAGATGACAAAGGCTTCTTTCCCCCATATCAGGCGGCTCCGGTAGTACGTCCTGAAATTTTAGTGACGTATCCCGAATTAGAGACAGTTTTAGAAAAGCTTACCGGAATTTTAGATGACGATACTATGCGCGAGTTAAATTATCAAGTAGACGTTTTAAAAAAGAATCCTAAGGATGTTGCCATTGAATTTTTAGAATCAAAAGGAATGAATTAAGTCAAAGAGGTTATTGAAGATAGCATCCAAATAAATGGGGCCCGGTACAGTACCGGGCCCATTTATTTGAAAATGTCTTCTGCTATATTTATTGGGGACAACTTTTGGCATTCAGTATGTCATAAATCGAATAACGTCCACATTCCTGAACTAAAACATCATTTACTCTTTGTATTTCCTGAATAACTTTATTTGTCCCCTGATAGGATTGCCCATCTTCTATTCCTTTGCTAAAACAAATCTCTCCTTCCATTGTCCGAATCACATCATATATCGTTATATCTTTGATGCTCCGTGCCAGCTGAAACCCTCCGCTTATATTGCCCCTGCCCTGATGTGATCTGACAATTCCAGCTTTTTTCAGAGGGAATAATACTTTCATCAACACCCCTTGAGAAATATTCTCTTTTTCAGATAACGTTTTTGTAGTAATTAATTCTTCACCCTCCGCATATAATCTGACAATGACGCGTATGGCATAGTTTGTCATTTTGTTAATCTTCATTTCACTCATCTCCTTATACAATCATAAATCCTTTATCTGCAACCCTTTTAAATCGCTTATAATAAAATTTATATAACCAATTTATATTATTATTATAAACTCAAATTTTGTCGCTAACATCACCCTAAAGGGTTAAATTGTATAATTATCTGAATAAAATACGAGGATGATACACTAGTTGCTTAAATCTTCTCCATTGCTGGCAATAACTTTTTTGTACCAGTAAAAAGATTTTTTCTTAATACGTTTTAAATCCTTTAAGTCAAATTCGTCACGGTTGACATAAATAAAACCATATCGTTTTGAAAAACCTTGATGGGTGCTAATCAAGTCAATGGCAGACCATGGGCAATATCCAAATAAATCCACCCCGTCATCAATAGCGAGTCTGGCCTGTTCAATATGTTTCTGTAGATAATCTATTCGATAATCATCAATAATTTCGCCATTTTCATTGACCTCATCATAAGCCCCTAACCCATTTTCCGTAATAATCAACGGCAGCCGGTATCGATCGTATACTTCCCTTAAAGTAATCCTAAAGCCTTCAGGGTCTATTTCCCAGCCGAACTGTGTCTTTTCAAGGTAACCGTTAGTATCTCCCATAAAGTAGCCTGGAATTCCCACCGCAATCTGCTGATCGCCATCAGGATTTTTATTGACCGGTTTATTCCCATCACTTACCGTAGCTGTGGCATAGTAATTAAACGCAATAAAATCAGGATTTGCGCCTTGTAGATCCCTCATATCGCCATCTAAAATATCTGGTGTAATACCCTCTTTCTCCATAAAGTTCCACGCTGCTGTATTATACTTTCCAAGAACGGCCATATCTAAATAAAGCCAGTTCCTGATTGCAGCAAAGTTCTGCATAGCAATGATATCTTTAGGGTTACATGTTTTTGGGTAAACCGAGCAAATATTAGGCGCCGGACCAATTTTTGCACCAGGAACCATTGCATGAAGTAGTTTCATTGTTTTCGCCTGTGCCAGCAGCATATGATGATTTTGCTGGTATAATTCTTTCTGGCCTAAAGCCCCGCTTCCAATGGCCGCCCCATGCAATATCATCATATTCTGTTCGTTAATTGTTAGCCAGTATTTAACCCTTGAGCCATAAGTTTCAAAGAGAATCTTAGCATAGTTGACAAAAGCATCAATTGTATCACGGTTACCCCAGCCGCCCTTTTTCTCCAGTTCATAAGGTAAATCAAAATGATACATTGTTACCAACGGCTGGATATTATATTTCAGGCATTCATCAATTAAATCGCTGTAAAACATAATCCCTTTTTCATTAATTTCACCGGTGCCACCAGGAATAATTCTCGTCCATGCGATGGAAAAACGGTATACCCTAAAACCCATTTCCGCCATTAAACGGATATCTTCTTTAAAGTGGTGATAGTGATCAGTGGATACTTTAAAATCCGGTGTTCCAGACGGCACTTCTTTGACATCCTGAACGGATAATCCCTTCCCATCTTCGTTATAAGCCCCTTCAACCTGATATGCAGACGTTGAGGCTCCCCACAAAAAGTCTTTTTTAAATGATTTCATCAGCTAAACCTCCTATTTATATTTTCTTGATTAGAATTTTAGCAAAATAACCTGGTAATTTCTAGAGGATTCGTCTATTCTGGCATTTATTTTCATTTTTTATGGACGATTATTAAAATGTGATGATATAATGTTATCAAAGAACAAAGGCAGGAGATCCCATGAATATTTTAGAGCAGTTGAAACAGATTGATATTTTTTCAGACGCTGAACAGCATATCATTCATTACCTTTTGAATTTTCCTGAAGACATTATCAATTTATCTATCAAGGATTTAGCCAGGGTAAGCCATACAAGCACTTCCACCGTTACCCGTTTGGTTAATAAATTAAATAATAACAAAGGTTTTTCTCATTTTAAGGCATCTTTTTTCAGCGAAATCAATAATTTACCACTATCCGGGAAGAGCATTTCTAACATATCCGGAAATGACACTGCATTTTCTATCCTCAATAAAGTAGCCGCCCAGCAAATAGACACAATTCAGAAAACCCGGCAGGCGATGGGCCATGTCATGATATCAAAAGTATTTACAATTTTAAACAACAGCCCCCAAATTGTATTTTTTGGTTTTGATGATAATCTCCATATGGTTAAATATCATCTTTTCCGTTTAATGACCCTTGGCAAACAGGTTATTATCCACGATTCCACCAATGCCCAGTTTTATCAGGCATTGATTACCCAGAAAGATACTGCGGCTATCATCGTCAGTAAAACAGGAGAAAACAGACGTCTTCTGGAAATGGTAGATATTCTTAAGGCACGCAAGGCTAAAATCATTGTGATGACCCCTGATCAGCAATCTTCATTGGGGAAATCCGCCTCGGAATGGATACAAATCATTGATGCGCCCGACAACGAACCTGTTGGCAACATTACTTTTGATACCTCCCTGCAATATGTCTTAAATGCTATTTTAAGTCTATCATATTCTAAAAATCATGAAAAGAATAAAAGTTTATTAGACACCTATTCCAAGCTTTGGGAGAAGTCTATTTACTAGTACAACGCTACTCTACACTCTTCATTGATTCAACCATGTTGATTTTCTTTAATTTAAAATGCATGATCAAATTAACAATGCCTGAAAAGACAAAGGTAAGCAGGATACTGAACAAATAGCTGTGTAGTTCGATATTACGTCCAAACATGGTCATGTCTACTTCCGCCGTAAGTATGACATACTGGTGTAAAAGTTTACCCATAAATAAGCCTGCAAAGATACCGATGCCCGTCAGCCAGACATTCTCCCTTACGACATACTGAGAAACTTCCCCGTCATAAAAGCCTAAAACTTTTAATGTCGCCAATTCTCTCATACGTTCACTGACATTAATGTTATTAAGATTATATAAAACAATAAAGGCTAATAATCCTGCAGATATAACTAATACATATGTAATAATATCCAAACTTTGAAGCATATCCGCAATGCCAGAGGCCATCGTGCTGACAAAGGATACACCTGCTACAGATTCGATATCTATGTATCTTGTCCCGAGAACTTCTTCAAACGCCTCACTATTATCAACATTATTGGTGAATATTTCCCCATATATAGGCGCCTCATCAAATAATGCTTCATAAACAGCCGGACTCATATAAATATAATGGAAGAAATAGTTTTCAGTAATGGCTATGATGGTAACTTCAACTTTACTAGTTTCACCATCTTTCAAATAGATCGTATCACCAGTGTTTACACCTAATAGTTTAGCCAGCTTTTCAGTAATGATAACGCCTTCATCGGTCAGCTCATAAGGCTCTCTTGATATTCTGTCCTGTAATAATACGTAATCATGAAGCCCTCCCGGATCCTCAGGTATCAATAGATAAGCGTTCTTTTCCACATTCCCATAACCGGCATCCATTGTCGTTTTATCGACGCGCATCGCATCCACAATATCATTATCATTTTCAATCATCTTGGCCAATGCCTTGCTATCTTCTTCTGTTATATCATTTGCAAGGCTTATTTCACTATCATAAATATGTACATTTGAAAACTGCAGGCTTCCGATAGAAGTAATAGAATCCTTCAGTCCAAATCCCACCAGCAACAATGCCGTACAGCCTCCAATCCCAATTATTGTCATAAAAAACCGCTTTTTATATCTGAACAGGTTACGTATGGTTGATTTCATCGAAAAATTAAGGTGTCTCCATATAAACCTGGCTCTTTCTAAAAGCACTCTTTTCCCTGCTTTTGGTGCTGCCGGGCGCATCAATTCGGCAGGAACTGCCACCAGCTCTTTATAGCAGGCAAACACAGCTGCACCTGTTGTACATATAACTGCCATGGCAGTTGATGTTACAGAATACTCAAAGTTTAATGGTGTCAATATATCAGGCAGCGTTTCATAGATAATCTTATAGGCATTAATAATAATGGCCGGAAAAACCTTCTGTCCAATGAACAAACCAATCAGGCTGCCCAATAGGCTGGCTGACAGCGCATATAGAATATATTTACCAGCAATACCGGCTTTACTGTAGCCCAAAGCTTTTAAGGTACCTATCTGAGTCCTCTGTTCCTCTACCATCCGGGTCATGGTCGTCAAGCATACGAGGGCAGCTACCAGAAAGAAAATCACCGGAAATACCGTGCCGATTGCGCCGATACGATCCGCATTCTGCCCATATTCAACATAAGCCTGCAAAAACTGGCGGCTAAGCACATACCATTCAGGAACCTCTAATTTTTCCAGTTCCTCTTTGGCATCTTCAATCTTCTGTTTAGCATCAGCTATCTTTGGTTCATTTTCAGCAACTGCTTCTGTATATTCGGCCTCGCCATCGGATAACTCAGCCGTGGCATTGGCTATTTCTTCTTTGGCATTATCCAGCTGCGTCCACCCATTGGCGATGGTCTGTTTAGCCGATGTTATCTGTGACTTACCACTGTTTATCTCGGCTTGCTTACTATTTAATAATTGTTCAGCCGATGCTATTTCTGTCTCTCCCTGAGCCAGCTGTGCTGACTTCGAATCTAGTTGGGTCCTCGCCGCTTCCAACGCAGCTTCTTCTTCCGCAAGCTTCTGCCAACCTGCTGCAATATTTGCTTCACCATCAGTAATAGCCTTTTCTAACTGTGCAATACCGGCTTCTAGTTCCCCTATTTGCTCAGCAAGACTTTCATCCTGGTTAAGTTCATAGGCACTTTTTATTTCTGTCAACCGGCCTATTAATCCTTCCCGTTCATACCTTACGCTTTCTAACTTCTGAGCCGCATCCTGCGCCTGTACTTCCAGCTCCTGACGGCCCGCTTCCAAGGCCGTCTTCCCCGCCTGCCATTCTTCCTCTGCGGCTGCCAGCTGCGCTTTACCCGATTCCAATTCTGTTCTCTGAGAAGCAATGGTGCTCCAGCCATTGTTGACTTCGGTTTCTCCCTGTGATAGGGCAGACTCCTGACTTTTAAGAGTTGCCTGGGCCTCTTCCAGTTCCTTTGTTTTGGACGTTATCTCTGCTTTGGCAGATTCCAGTTCGGTCTTTCCCTGTTCAATCTCAGCTTTTGCATCTGCCAGTTTCGCCTCGGCATCAGTAATTTCCCCTTCAGCATCCGCAATAGCTTCTTTGGCCTCGGCCACGATATCATTATAACGAACCTGGCTTCTTGCATCCGCAATAGCTTCGATTCTTTCTACCACCACATCAACAATATCATCATAGTCATCCGTATAGCTGGTCAATTCCGATGCTCCCTGCACGGTAACATACACTTCCGTATACACCTCCAGAGAAAAAGCGCTTTCCGGTATAACGACAAAACTATCGACAGTGCCACCGCCGATACTGCTGCTCCCCCGATCTAACGATAGATAATAAGATGTATTTCCCGCACCTACAATTGTAAACTCCGTGACTGACAAGGTGTCTTTAACATCAGCCCCGGTACCAGGCTCCACGGTAATTGTATCACCTATTTCATACTCCGTCTGTTCAAAAAAATTATCATCTACCAGGCATTCATTCTCCGCTTCAGGCAGTCGCCCCGCTGTCACAGATATCTGGTTCACAGTCGCAGGTACGGACATCATCTTAAGAACCATCTGGCGCTCTGAAAGACTGCATAAAACATCCGCACTATAAGCAGGCATAACATCCTTAACACCTTTTATGTCCTGAATCGCTGTTACATCATCCTTAGTCAGGCCAAGAGTGCCTAATACCCTGATATCCATCAAATTGCTGTCATCATAATATTGATCCGCTGATAAACGCATATCCGGGTCCGATCCACGTACTCCGGAAAAGAACGCGACCCCTAAAGCTACAATCAACAATAGAGATATGTATCTATTCTTTGTTTTCTTTATCTCTATAAAGAAATCTTTATGTAAAGCTTTTTTTCTCATGGATCGTACCTACCATTCAATTTCTTCAATGGAAACGGGGTGTTCATTAACAGTCATCTTACTGACTTTACCGTTTTTAATTTTAATGACCCTATCTGCCATAGGGGCGATGGCCTGATTATGGGTAATAACAATCACCGTCATTCCATTCTTTCTGCAGGCATCCTGAAGCAGCTTTAGTATCTGCTTACCCGTATTGTAATCCAGGGCTCCTGTGGGCTCGTCGCAAAGCAATAACTTTGGATTTTTAGCCAGCGCCCGCGCGATTGCTACACGCTGCTGCTCGCCACCAGATAACTGCGCAGGGAAATTAGTGAGACGTTCTCCAAGGCCAACATTCTCAAGGACAGCTTTGGCATCTAGCGGATCTTTACAGATCTGCAATGCCAGTTCCACATTTTCCAGTGCGGTCAGGTTCTGTACCAAATTATAAAACTGGAAAACAAAACCGATTTCATTACGCCGGTATCCGGTTAACTGTTTTCCTCTATAAGCACTGATATCAACCCCGTCAACCAGGACACTTCCGCTATCGCAGGTATCCATCCCGCCGAGAATATTTAAGACGGTCGTCTTGCCGGCTCCGCTGGGTCCTACGATAATGGCAAACTCTCCTTTTTCAATCTGGAAGTTGATACCATCGACTGCGTGTATAGTCACCTCTCCCATTTTGTAATCTTTACGCACTCCATTTAATTCAACAAAAAAACGCATTGTGAAAAACTCCAATCTGATAAAATCCTGTAAGCTCCTCTTTCCTATAAAAGAGGACGTTTCTATTATACACTACAATATACTATCTAACCATAAAATGAGTGTTAATTTTTTATTATAATTATCAAAGCCTATGAACAGTCGATTAAGTCAGACCATTTCACAGGCTTTTTGCACTATTTATCATAATGCTTTTCAAAATTAGACTCTATTTCCTTTAGCTGCTCTGCATATGCCAATAGATCCCCGGCCAATGCATTTTTATTATCAGGATTTTTCTTATAACATATCCTATGTTCCATGCTGGCCCAAAAATCCATGGACATTGTACGCAGCTGTATCTCGACAGGAAAATATTCCATGCCCTCCTCATAATAAACCGGTGTACCTAATACAATATGATAGCTTCTGTATCCATTATGCTTAGGAACAGAAATATAATCACATTCTTTGATAACCACCAGATCTGTTTGCTTTTTAATCGTTTCTACCGTATGATAAATATCATTAATAAAATAACAAATCACCCGGATTCCAGCAATGTCCTTTAAATATGTCCTGGCATTGTCCGCACTGGTTTCAAGATCAAGACGGGTAAGTTTGTCATGAATGCTCTGCTTTTTCTTTATTCTCTGCTGAAGATTGTAGATGGGATAGTTTTGATATTTTCTTCTGTAATCTTTATTCAATGCCTGCAAGCGGGTCATTATATTTTCCCCCGCATCAATATAAGGTTGTATAAATTCAATATATTCCTGCTCTGTCATAAGTTTCTCCTATCAACAAGGTTATGTGTAAACCGATATACAATATATATTATCATAGAAAAATTTTGTGTCCGTTCTGTGGACAAACGATGACTAAAACAGAATATTTCTGTAAACAATATAAATATCATATTAATTAATCCTTAAGAGATCAGGCAGACAAAATAATGAACTTGACTTTTTCCCGCTTTTTATATACATTTAGTATATATAGTAAAAAAGGAGGTAACACTCATGAAAAAACTAAAATATATATCTGTAATGTTTTTGGCCATTATCTTTCTGCTTGCTGCCTGTGGCTCCGGCGGCCAGACGCCTGGCAATGAAGCCACAACAGAAGAAACCAACTCATCTGAGGAGACTCTGGAGACTGAAACTGCCCAAAGTGTAGAAGACCGGCTGGCAGGTTTGATTAAAGATGAGTATGATGCTCTTGAAATAAGCGCGGCAGTCCTTGAACGAAAAGCTATTCTTCCAGGTTCTATTATTCCTGTAACAGTTACTATTAAAAACAACGGTGAGCAAACTATTGTATACCCCCATGGATCCAGTTCCTCTGAAATCCCTGAGGCTTTATTGGTTGACGCTGTTGGATTACAGCCGGTTTTATCTGAATCCCAACTGGGAATCGCTACGCTGGATATGGTGTCGAATGAACTGGCACCCGGCGAAGAATTGACTTTTGTCATCCATGTGTTGGCTATTGAGCCTAATGAAGCGTTTGATACCTATACCTATGAATTATACAATGAATCCGGAACTCATATCGGTAATATGGCATGGGAAGAGATTCAGTCCAAATTTCCTGATTTAACCACAGCCGCTCCCGGATCATTTGACATTCATGTTTACTTTACCTATTATATACTGACTGAAGAAACACAGGCCGATGCCACTGCAGTTATTACCGGCTATGCGAGTAGTGATTTGACAGTCACTGTAACAGAATAATACATTTGCTGACTCTCTCTGATCTTTTTCTGATTCCGTCAGCGCCGGCATAGCCCCGATAAACGGGGCTATACTTGAATACATGACCGAAGATATGTCCTTCCGAAAACAAGATAGTAAAAACGTCAATAGAAAACTGATATATCTTCTTCTAACACTCTCTTTTCTCCATACAAATATATCTCTTTCGCCTCACCGCTTACCAGGCTAAGGATACATGCTTTTTTATTCACCTCGACCTGAATATGCGTCCCTTCATAATTCACCTTAAATTTATAACCATTCCATTTTTTAGGAAGGGCAGGTGACAGAAACAATCCGGTTTCTTTCAAACGGAGACCGCCAAATCCATAGACAATGGTCATATATGTACCACCCATATTTGCCGTATGGATTCCATCCTTCGTATTGTGATGGGTATTACATAAATCCAGCTTTGCTGAATCCCCAAAATACTCATATGCTTTATCATGTAATCCAAGCTTTGATGCAACTATACTATAGATACAGGTAGAAAGTGAGGAGTCATGGGTGGTGACTTTTTCATAATACTCAAAGGATCTGCGTATTGTCTTAATGTCCTGCGCATCCTCAAAGATAAAATGCGCCAGAACCGTATCCGCCTGCTTGCATACTTGATGCCTGTATAAATAAAGAGGATGATAATGCAGAAGTAATGGAAAATGCTCTTTTGGTGTTCCCTGGATATCCCATCCAGGTTTTTCAAGAAAAGAATCATCCTGTGGGTTGATTCCTAAATCCTCATCATACGGAAGATACATATTATTTTCCGCTTGTTCGAAACCTGCCACTTCCTCTTTTGTAATCCCAATCTTTTCTGCAAGCAGCCCAAGCATTCCTTGCTCTTCAAGCATTCGGTAAATTTTTACCGCCCAATGAAAGTTATATTGGGCACATACATTCGTATAATAATTATTATTCACCATACAGGTGTACTCATCAGGACCCGTCACCTCATTAATACGAAATTTTCCTTTATAATAATTTCCCGTATCCATCCATAATCTGGCCGTTTCAAAAATAATTTCAGCGCCTTTCTCTGCCATAAATTGCAGATCTTTTGTTGCCAGATAATAAGCAGCAATTGCATAAGCAATATCCCCATTGATATGATACTGGGCAGTTCCGGACACAAAATAACCGGAACACTCACTGCCCTTAATTGTTCGCCATGGATATAACGCACCCTTTTTATGTCCGCATATCCGGGCATTTTCTCTTGCTCCCTCTAAGGTCATATAACGATAAGAGATTAAATTTTTTGATATTTCCGGATTTGTCAATACAAAAAATGGTTGGATATACATCTCCGTATCCCAGAAATAATGCCCTTCGTATCCTTCCCCGCTCAATCCTTTTGCCGCAATATTACCATGTTCATCTTTACCTACCGATTGTACAAGCTGATACAGATTATACCGCACCGCAAGACTTAAATGATGATCCCCGTCAATTTCCAAAGCAGATTGATCCCAGAAATTTGTTAAATATGCTTTTTGATTATCATATTGTATTTGTATAGGAACCTCTAATGCTTTTCCCAACTCGGCTGCGGCGTGCTTTTTACAGTCTTGATATCTGATGGAATCGCAAAATATAGTATATTTTATAAGTGTGATTGTCACATCTTTCGTAATCTTGGTATATATTTTCTCCACGGCGCCATGTCCGCTGATATCACGTTCTGTTCTTTCGTCTTTCCCCTTCAACAGCACATGTTTCACCGCTGTACAAACCCGCAGATTAGATTTAGACGTATCCGTTGTAACATAGGAGGCACCATCGATATATTCCACACCGGCCGGGATCAGATGCTGAAAACTCTTAGCTGCAACCCGGGGGTCATCTGGATTGGAATAGTTTTTTACAGCTCCTTCGTGCTTAGATATAAATGTAATCTCTCCATCAAAATTAAGAGCTTTTACCGAATATTCAATGGTAAATAAAGTCGCTTGCACAAAAGAAGTCATTCTTCTTATTACAATTTCAACTTCCTTACCCTTAGGAGAACGCCATACGATTCTCCTTCCAGTATAGCCTTCTTCCATATCCACCCATCTACTGCTCTCAAGGACAGCGCCCTCGTGCATATGAAATATTTCATCATCCAAATATAGAAGAATCGTCTGGGTATCAACTACATTTAGTATGGTCTGTTTTTCTTCAATCATTCCACATAACTTTTCGGCCTGCTTCATTTCCGCATCGTCATAGAAGCCATTAATATAAGAACCTCGGATGGAATCATATCCCTCCTGATAGCCTTCTTCAAAATTAGAGCGCACTCCAATATATCCGTTGGCATTGTGAAAAATGGACTCATTTAATATCAAAGATTCATTATCAAGTCTCAAATCATTAATAGCGTAAATTGCCTGTCTACTCATCATCTTCTTCTCCTCAAAACCAATTTTGCAACTATCCGGCCGCCAGTACAGCCAAACTGCCGCTTACTTTACCGCGCCTGCCGCAACACCTTTGATAATATACTTTTGCGCGCATAAATAGAAAATTACAACCGGAATGATAGTAAGCGTTAACCCCGCCATAGCCATATTCCATTGGATAGTAAATTGCCCAAAGAAAGAGAAGGTAGATAACGGAATGGTTCTTAGGCTTTTACTTGTAATCACAAGCGATGGTAACAGATAATCGTTCCATATCCAGATTACATCCAGGATAATGACTGTTACCGTTACAGGTTTTAACATCGGAAATACGATTCTCCAAAAAACACCAAACTTATTGCAGCCATCGATGGTAGCGGCTTCTTCTAAAGAAATTGGTATCGAATTCACAAAACCATGGTATAAAAAAACCGCCATACTTGCACCAAACCCTACATTCATATAGATCAATCCGCCCAACGTGTCAAGCATCGGCAGGCCTATATGGTCCCGTATCCATCCCATCTCCTGCATCAGGGGCATCATTAATGTCTGAAATGGGATCAGCATCGTTGCCACAAAAACACTGAAAATGAAATTGCTGAATTTATTTTTGGCACGCACCAGCATCCAGGCAGTCATAGATGCCAAAACTACAATGATTAAGATAGAAACCAGGGTAACGATTAATGAATTCTTAACGGCATTTAAAAAGTTCATTTTTTTCATTGCATTGACATAATATTCAAAGTTAAGACTGCCCGGCAGTGCCAGAATATTTTCATATATCTCTGATCTTCCTTTAAAAGAGTTGACTACGATGATATAAATAGGAGACAAAAAGAAACAGCAGCAAATCAAAAAGAATCCATTTAAAAAGATCTTTTTTAAATTCCCCATTACATAGACACCTCCTTCTTCTTAGTAATTGAAACCTGTACCAAAGCGATAGCCGCTACCACTATAAAGAAAACAATCGCTTTTGCCTGGCCATATCCATAATGGTTCAGCGCGAAAATTTCGTTATATATATTCATCGCAAACATTTCCGTTGCATTGTTTGGTCCTCCACCTGTCAAAGACAGATTCACATCAAAGACCTTAAAACAATTAGATAATGTCATAAATAAGCAAATAGTAAAGGACTGCATGATCAAAGGGAACTTAATTTTAAATAAGGCCTGCCAAAATCCGGCTCCATCCACATTTGCCGCTTCAATGACATCTTCCGGAATTGACTGGATTCCCGTGATATAGATAATCATAATGTATCCCGCCATCTGCCATGTGGAAACAATCACCAATGCAAACAGGGCAGACTTTGGATTCAAAAGCCAGTTAAAGAAAATTGATGTCATCCCTGTTGCTTCTCCGATTGCTGTAAATGCATCACCGAAAATAAACTTCCAGATATACCCAAGAATCAGTCCTCCGATTAAATACGGCATAAACAACATGGTTCTTCCAATATTTCTGGTTTTTAGTTTTGAGGTTACAATGAGCGCAAATATTAGTCCCAGGAGATTAATCAGGACAACAGCCAATAGCGTAAAAATAACCGTATGTACAGAAGTATTCAAAAACCTGCTGTCTGAAAATAGCTTAATAAAATTATCAATTCCCACAAAAGTTTTTGGATTTAAAGGCATACCATCCCAATCATAGAAAGAATAACCAATACCAATAAAAAACGGAATGATTACTACCGTTACAAATATGAAGATTAATGGAGCAGTAAATAAAATATACCATTTTAGATCCTTTTTACTTTTCACCGTTTCCCTCCTCTTGATTGTTTATTTGCCTGCTTCTACAAATGCATTTTGAATACCTTCTAATAAAGCTTCCTCTGACATATCCGTTGTAAAGAACTCTTCTAATACTGGAACTAAATATACATCAACAATGCCTGCAGGGTAATGATTCGTAGCCCATACGATCGTATTTCCCGCTTTTGCATATGCCATAACATCCTGAGATAAGACATCTAAGTTATCATTTGTCATCCCTTCTACTACAGGAATAAAACCGAATTCATCCATCAGGTATTTTGTTCCGCTTTCACTTGTATATAACCATTCGAGAAAATCTTTCCCAGCCTGTTTTTCTGCATCAGCTGCCTGAGAATTGACATACCAGGCGGTTGGGACGCTCACTGCTAATTTATCGTTTCCGGCAAGCGGCAGCGCGGCCAATCCCATTTCAAAAGCCATATCATAATCCGCAAACATGCCTGCTGCCCAGTTTCCCTGATGAATGGAGAATACCTTTCCGGTTGCAAGATTACCGCAAGCGCTATCATAATTTACCTCTAAAGGATTATAAGAGTAGTCTTTGACTGCCGTAAATAATTTTGCCAATTCCTGAAATTCCGTTACATCTGTAATGGTCTGCTCTCCGGAAACCACACGATCCATGAATCCTTCCGGATCATCCTGAAGGGCAAATGGTGTATTCAAGATATGCCCAATCAAGAAGTAACTTTCCTGAGATAAACCAAAGCCGGTTGACCCATCCTCTTTCGCACTCTTCATCATTTCAATAAATGATTCCGTATCAGATATAGCTGTTAAATCAATGGCACTCTTATTATAAACAATCCCAAATCCTTCCATCGTATAGGGAATACCAACGACCGTATCATTGATTTCGTCCGTCATCCCTTCCATAATATTACCTACAAAAGATAAACCGCTTAAATCCTCTAAATACGCCGATAACTGTTCAGATTCAGACCCAGGAGCTAACGAGAAAATAGTAGGGCCTTGATTATTAGCTAATTTTGTTTTCAATTGTGGGAAGTAATCATCTCCGGTCGTTCCCCAAACTTCGACTTCAACTCCTGTTTCTCCCTCATACTCTTTGGCTAACGCTTCCAACTGATCTGTGATTTCAACTTTTGATTGGAAAATTATAATTTTATCTGCAGATTCCGCGGAATTTTTCGTACCCTCTGTGTTCCCTTTGTTTTCTGTACTTGTTGAAGCTGTATCTCCAGCTGAATTTCCACATCCGGCCAATACCATGCTCCCAACCATTGCCGCAACAAGCAAACCACTTAATAATTTTCTTAATTTCATACCTTTGCCCTCCTAAAATATGTGTTTTGGTTAATTTTACGTAAAACGTTATACTATAATTTTAGTTAGTATCATTGTATTTGTCAATATATTTTACAAATCCATTTGTTTTTCGGTAATTATAAACAAAAAAGCAAAATATATGTTGCGTACTATCCAATATTATATTGAAAACGTACACAACAAAGTAAAATTTTATTAAAATCATAGTTTATTTTATTAATTTCTCTAAAACACTTTTCCGCCACTTTACTTTTGCAGATATTTTAAAGGTTTCCATATTTCTTTTTCCTTTTATATTCTGAATCAGATGCTGCGCTGAGAGATATCCCCTTTCATAGTTTGGGACATCGACCGTTGTAAGCTCCATAGCCTCCGCTAAGACAGAGTTATCAAACCCCGTTACCGCGATATCGCCCGGAACACGTATCCCATTCTCCCGAAACGCTTTGATAGCCCCTATCGCCATATTATCATTGGAGCAGATGAGGATTTCGGGAAGCTCCTCACTTAACATAAATATTTTTGCCGCCCGGCGGCCACTCTTTTCACGATAATCACCAGAAAAATAATTTTTATCGTAAAACGGAATATGATTTTTATTCAACGTATCTATAAATGCGCCATAGCGTTCCTTATTATCTGTCGTGTATTCGATTCCGCCGATAAAGCCGAATTTGCGATACCCGCGGTCAATGACACCTTGCACTAACTCACACATGGGATCATAATTATTGACCACCACTTCTTTAATGTAAGGATTTTCGATCAGGCGATCCAGCACAACGATAGGATATCCTTCCCGCGCCACACTATGTAATACCTCATTCTTCATTGCACTGTCTAAACTAATACATCCACACGTCAAATTACTGCGCATATATTTTTCACAGGATTTTTTTGTACAGATAATCAAATCAAAATCATTGTCACTTGCATAATCACTGATCCCTTTGATGATATTGAGATAAAAACTTCTATCAAAGTCACTAAAGTTAAATAAAATTGTGCGGTTGTCTCCCGCCTTCAAAGTTTTGCCTGCCATATTAGGGTAATAAGACATTTCTTTGCATAATTGCAAAACCCTTGCTCTCGTCTCTTCTCCTACATTTTTCTTTCCATTTAGCACATTAGACACTGTAGAAATTGATACTCCCGCTGCTTTTGCTATGTCTTTAATACCTGCCATAATGCTGCTCCTTTCAAATGTACGTTATACTATTCATTAATAAAATTTTATCTCATTTTAGTAAAATAGTCAATCGTTTTACTTCAATCTTAAAAACTATAAAACATTAAGATTTCACGTCTGTTAATCGTCTTAAATAATAATTGACTCTAGTATATTACAGTGCTATACTTATTTTTATATCAAGCAAAGACGCAGCAGCCAGGGCTACAGCGTCTATTGTTATATTACGGTAGAAAAACCAAACTAAGGAGGGGATTTTTATGAATGGAGATGTTTCTAAAATTGCAAATAGTATCCCGTTGTGGATCGCTGCATCTGCCGCGGTTGGGCTCGCCATAGTACAGGCCGTTATATTTGCAAGAAAGTCGTACAAAACCGGTAAAAATATGGGGCTCACCGAGACTCAGATGAAGAGTGCCATGAAGAGCAGTTTTATTACTGCCATCGGACCATCTGTCGTTATTTTGACAGGCCTTTTATCACTATTGATTACAGTAGGGGGACCGATGGCCTGGATGCGTCTCTCTTTCATCGGGTCAGTTATGTTTGAATCCATGGCAGCAGGATTTGGTACATCGGCTGTTGGTGTAAATCTCGGCACAGATCCTATGACCGATGTTGCATTTGCCAATGCCATCTGGACAATGACACTTGGTTCTATAGGGTGGATTATTTTTGCTACTTTAACCGCAGATAAAATGCCCAAAGTAACAGCCCGATTTAGCGGTGGTAATAAAGGTACAATGACAATTATTTCAACTGCTGCTTTGCTAGGCTCTTTTGGGGCGATACTTTCAAATCATATTCTAGCACTCAATAATAATACCCTTGCCGCTCTATCTGGAGGAGCCATTATGCTTATCCTGTCACCAATTGCGGAGAAAAAGAATATCAAGTGGCTTAAAGAATGGGCTCTGGCATTTGCACTATTTGGCGGCATGATTATTGCCGGCGTAGTTCCGCAGTTTTCACTTTTAGGCAAGTAATATATACTGGAAGGAGATTTAAAATATGGATACAAATAAAATTAAAACAGAGAATTCAGATAATACTTTTAATGATGATTATATACCTTATGTCGCCAAAATTGGTAAGTTAACCAACTGGCTTGGGGTGTTGGTTTCCTTTGGTCCGCCCTTAGTACTCTTAGTTATATTTGGAGTCATACCTCCTGCTTCTGCAGTATTATCAGCCTTTATTGCCATTTTTTCAGCCGTCGGCATCAACTGGTTTATAGAGCCTATTTCCTATTTTCCAATTATCGGTGTCGCCGGAACATATATGGCTTTCCTCACAGGTAATATCTCCAATTTGCGTATTCCCTGTGCTGCAGTTTCTCAAAAGGTCGCCGGTGTAGAACCAGGCACCGATGAAGGTACAATTATATCAACATTAGGAATGGCTGTTTCTGTGCTTGTCAACATAGGTATTCTAATTATCGGCGTATTTGCCGGCACATATATTCTATCATTGCTGCCAGACAGTGTAACCAGCACCTTAAACTACCTGCTTCCCGCCTTATTCGGTGCGCTGTTCGTACAATTCGCCTTAATGAAGCTGCAAATTGCCCCGATTGCTATGGCACTTGCCCTTATCCTGGGATATTTGGTCAATGCCGGTGTGTTCAGCTTTTTGCCTGGTACACCCAGCTATGTGACTACATTAGGAACCGTATTCGGTACTATCGCTATCAGCATGGTACTTTATAAAAAGAAAATCATAAAATAAGGGAGGATTAATATGTTAGGAAAAACAGCACAACAGACAATCGAAGAAAAAAGCAAAATATTTGAAGAACTTGCATTAAAAATTTGGGATAACCCTGAGCTGGGATATAATGAAGAAAAGGCCTGTAGATGGACAGCCCAACTGCTTCAGGACGAAGGCTTTAGAGTAGAAAATCAATATGCCGGCGTTCCTACAGCCTTGCGGGCTGTCTGGGGTGATGGAAAGCCTGTCATTGGTTTTTTAGGTGAATATGATGCCCTGCCGGGAATGAGCCAGAAGCTTTCTACCAAGAAAGAGCCTATAGAAGAAGACGGGGCAGGCCATGGATGCGGCCACAATCTCCTTGGCGTTGCTCATATAGGCGCTGTCATCGGACTTAAAAAAGAAATGGAGGAAAAGAATCTTAAGGGAACTATTGTATTTTATGGCTGTCCTGCTGAGGAAACCCTCACCGGTAAGACTTATATGGCCAGAGGCGGCGCTTTTAAAGAATTAGATATCTCACTCGCCTGGCATCCCGCGTCAGTCAATTTGATTACAATGGGAAGGATGACTGCTCTTAATAGCGTAAAGTTCCATTTTAAAGGTATAACTGCCCATGCCGGTGCGGAGCCTTATAACGGACGCAGCGCTTTGGATGCTGCCGAATTAATGAACGTAGGCGCCAACTTTTTGAGAGAGCACGTAACTGATGATGTCCGTATCCACTATGTCTTTACAGAAGGCGGAACGGCTCCCAATATCGTTCCTGATAAGGCTGCCGTATGGTACTACATCAGGGCATTGACAAGAGAAGCGGTTGTTGATACATATGAAAGACTTATTAAAATCGCTAAAGGAGCTGCCTTAATGACAGAAACTGAAATGGAAGTTGACTTCTCAGGTGGCTGCTACAATACATTGCAGAACAAGGTACTTGTAGATACTATTTACGAAACAATGAAAGAAATTCCTGTCCCTCAGTGGACAAGGGAAGAAATAGACTTTGCTAAATCCCTTAACGAAACCAGTGCCAATTATGAGACGATGGCTGCCTCCGGCTTTATCACAGATGATGTCCAGCTGGACAATAAGATTTCACCAATCAGTTATCAAAACAGCTATGGATCAAGCGATGTTGGAGATGTTCAGCATTTGGCACCGGGTGCACTTTTTATGACGGCAAGCAGCAATATCGGCGCTGCATTCCATAGCTGGCAGACCACTGCATGCTCCGGTCATTCCATTGGTATCAAAGGTATGCTTCATGGGGCTAAAATTATGGCCGTGTCGGCACTGAAAGCCATTGAAAATCCTATAATTATTGAAAAAGCTAAAGCCGAATTTGAGGAAGCTATGCACGGCAAAGAGTATATATGCCCGATACCTGATGAAATTCCGATACCATAAATTCTTTAACGTATAATGACCTTCCATTGTCAGTGGAGGGTCATTACATAGCTCCGAATTTCTCTGGCAAGGGTATCGACACATCTTCAGAGAGTTTTCAAGACAAAAAACAGCACACTATTACAGTGTTGTTTTTTTAATTCTCTTGTGCACATTTACAAATAATATACCCCAAAAATGACACATCTTACAAAATGTAATAATTACAAAGCAAATTCATTGACATTTTCTACAACTATCTGTATTATAAGGAATATATTGGAATATCAACTCACTATAATATTTGGAGGTTAGTTTAATGAAAAAGAAAAAGCTTATTTTTATTATGTTTATTGTTTGTATATTAATCTTATCAAGTTGCCAAAAAAACGATAATGATACTGATTCCTCCTCACAAGATTTGAACAACAAGGTGACAGGAAAAGAAGCCGATATTACCACATCAGATATCTTTGTTACCGATGTGGCGTATAGAGAAACCGCCCTGACCGATGCGAGTAAAATCGTAGGGGACGTTACTCTAAAAGCAGCTGCCAGCGATACCAATATCACAATTGTCAACGCTTATACAGGCACTACAGAAACTGCAAGTGTTACTACAGATGGCCGTACGTTCACCACGCCAGACGACCTTCTGGCAACGTTGGTTGTGGACGGTACACAGTACGATTTCACTGATTTTATTGACGAATCAATCCCTGCGGACAGTAAGATTATAATTTATTATACTAAAGACCTCTATAATCTTACAAATAATGGTCCCGGCGAGGGTAACGGTGTATATGAAAACTTCAGAATGGGACTCTTCTTTGAGAATGGTGCAATCGAAAAATCCGCCTCCGTTCTTGATGCAGTCACCTATTCCGAAACAGAAAATGGGCTCAGTGATGTGGCTATTACTTCTAACGGAGACAACTTCAATGGAATCCTGCTCAAAAATACAGGGACAAAAGAAAACCCCTACACTATCAACAACGCCAGCATTAGCCTGACCGGTAATGGCGGCGACGATTTCCAGGGGTGGGGTTCCGGCATCATGATTACAAGCACTGAAAACAACACATCTTTTGTTGATATTACAGGCTCATTCATTACTACTGATGGCGCTATTCGTACAGCAATTTGGGCCGGCGGTTCAGGCACCACAAATGTAAATGTTTCTGATACGGTGGTGGTTGGTTATGACGCTGATGAAAGCACCGATGAATACCAGGATTTAAAAGTACCGATGATGAAAAAAGTCCCCTGGGCACTGGGACTTGAAGGTAATAATCGTATCACAGGTGTCTTGGGCAATGCCCTTGCCACATACACTGACTCCATCGTTGCAGCCGAGGGTTGGGGAGCTTTATCCACAGATTCTGCTACGAATAACGATAGCGGACTTACAGTCAACGGAGTCTTGTCCGGTATCGGCTCCCTTGAAGTATATAATGAAGCAAACGCCGGCAACTATACTTCAACCAAGGAAGTGAACGGAGTTACATATGGATTTACCGTTGGCCAATTAGGCGAGTCCAGCGGATATGTAACATATGCAGATATGGGTATCACAAATGAATATGCAAATAGTGAATTTTATGCACCTGATTATATTATGATTATCGCTGCAGGCGCCTCTGGCGCTGTCTTGGACAATATCACCGGCGAGTCCCAGCGGGGCGGCTTCATGTGGCACCAGACGGCAGGCGGCCAGTTAACACTGAATGATGGCAGCTATACGGTTGATGATACGATGTTCCTGATTAAAAGCCAGCTTAGCGATACTTCCGGTTCAAATGCCGCTTACACCAATATCACAGTAAATAATTCAGAAATCACTATTGATGGAACCAATGCCCAAAGCGGTGTTTTACTCCAGCTTATGCCCACCGATGACACTGCCGGCAGCCCTGTAGCCGGAACTTATACTGTTCCTTATGAAGGTCCTGATACCGAAGCGGCAACAGAATCTATAGAAGCCGTAAACGCTTCTTTTAGTAATGTATCGATAGAGGGGGACATCTATAACTCCATCCAGTATAAAAAACAGGATTTGAATGTCTCCTTTACAGATTCCGAAATTTCAGGCATCATCTCCGCATCTTACAGTTATCATGTGGATGAAAATGGCACACAGTATGCAGAAGGGGATGTGCTTAACGACACAATGGAAAAGGCCTATCTGTATGGCGGACGTATTGTAAATATTGTCAGTGAAACAGTTGATAATCCTGTCAATCTGGAATTGACAGGAACAACCTGGACAGTCACCGGCACATCTTATCTGAACAGCTTAACCATTGACAGTGAATCTACAATTAACGGAACCATCACCATCAATGGCACAGAAATGACAACAGCTAGCATTGTTACAACTCGAAACGGTACAGTCACCGGTAATATCGTTATAACGGAAGAATTAACGCATCATTAAGCGTCAAGCAGTTTTATAACTATTTATATTAAAGACTCTTAATCAACAACTTAAAATAATCCACTCCCTTAGGCAAAGCAGCAGCATCAATGTTCTCGTTTAAACCATGCACAGACGCATGCTGCTGCTTATCAATATAAAGAGGTGCAAACCGCAAAGCATTATCACAGACCTCACTATAGAATTTGCAGTCTGTCGTTCCAGTCATCACATAAGGTGTAATTCCTACTCCCGGATAAATGGCATTGGCCGTTCCCGCAATCAATTTAAACGCTTCTCCTTGATAATCCACTTCCGGACACGGATCATAAGTGGCCATTATCTCTGTCGTAATATCATATTTTTCCGCAATTTCCCGCACCAGATTAATACTCTCTTTAGTTCCCTGATGATGAATAAACCGCATATTTCCCGTCACATAAGCTTCTTCCGGCAATACATTCAAACCTCCCGAACCTTTAGCCGTCGTAAATGCCAATGTCGTTTTAACCATAGCGCCGGCCAGAGGGTTTATACCCACCAGTATTTTGGCTAAGACCGGCTTAAACAGCCAAAGATTGGCAAAAACAAACCTCATTAGAAAAACCATATTAGGAGCATAACAACGAAACATCTCTAAAATAGTAGGATTTAGCCGGGCTTTAAACGGGCTTTTCTTTTCGGCCTCGCAAATAAAAGCCGCCAAGCGGACCAGGGGTGTATTTTTAGATGGCGCACTGGCATGTCCGCCATTGCTTCTGGCTATAAATTTCACATCTCCATAGCCTTTTTCCAGTACGCCGACCATGCCGTAGGTACCTTTCAGGCCTCCCAATGGCTCTTCCATTATCATTCCGCCTTCATCTATTAAAAGCCGCAGCTTTATTCCATTTTCTTTTAAATATTCAGCGGTCAACGCTGCTCCTTCTCCGACAATTTCCTCTGTACAGCTGCTTGCAATATAAACATCACCCTCCGGCAGATAACCTTCCTTTATGAGCTCCTCTACCGCCTGCATGATGCAGAACAAATTTCCTTTCGTATCAACAGTCCCGCGTCCCCATACCTTTCCGTCAATTATTTCACCACCAAAAGGAGCATGTTCCCAGTCACCGCCGGCTTCCACCACATCCATATGGCTCATCAACATCACCGGTTCTTTTGCATTAGTTCCTTTCCATCGATAAAGCAGGCTGCCATTAAAGTCTTTTTTATCACAACTCTTATGAATTTCTGGAAATAATTCTTCCAGCACACCATGAAACTTGTAAAACTTGCTTGTATCCTTATCCATATAATTGGAAATCGTTTCGCAACGAATCATATCTCCCAGGCGTTTCCCATACGTCAACGCCCGATTATCCACTCCTTCTGCAATTTTTGCGGTCATTGCCGGTGTAGGCTTTAAAGCCAATGTGCGAATCAAACAAATACATAGAATAAGAACTAGGAATATAAGAATAACCAAAATACAAACGACTACTGTTTTCATCTCAAACCTCCAATTTCCTCAAATCACACCTTGATTTTTCCCTTCTTGAATAATATATACCCAATCCCCAATGCCAGCAGTCCTGCTGGAATTATCAAAATACTGGTTTGACTAATCATAGAAGGCACGAGAATACAAAGCAATGTCATCAAAACCAACGGGCCGACTGCAATTTTAGGCTGTTTAATAAAGTATTTAAGTCCTAACGCTCCAAACAATGCAGCTACAACATTATCAAACGCAGGAGCGAGTTCCGGTTTTTCCAGGATCGGACGCAGAGGCGTTAATAGAAGTACACCTGCAAATATAATAAGCATCGTCGTTATTGCACTTGCCGAAATACTTAAAGTAGAAATAATCTCATTTTCCGGAGTCCCTGCTTCAACTTTAGCTATATCCCTAGCGTTCATGGCACATGGTATTTTCAAATTTGTTAAATTACCGGTCAAAAACGCCAGGTAACTGCCGCCGGTGCCAAGCATCGGTGCAAAAATTAAAAATTCTGCAATTGCTACAGGATAATAAATAACGGCTACGTTGGCAAAGCCGACAAGAAATCCTTTCAACGAAGGCCATACATCAAATAATATTGCTGCAATGAAGGAAAACGAAAGCAATGCAGCAATAGAAATAATGGTCATTACTTTTCCTGCAAAATGAAACTGTCTATTAATTTTTTCAAAATACTGAATTTTTTCTTGATCTGTCATATTTACCTCCCACCAATGAGTACTGCGGCCGCCATGGCCAACAGCATACTAGTTGCAACACTAAAATTATCCAGCCAGGCTTGCTTTTTCACAACTGTAAAATATTCAAATACCGCCATCGCTCCTGCCGCAAAAAGAGCCGTAAACAGCGGTGAGAAATCCCCTGTAGACACAAAGGTTCCGATATAAGAACTCATATAAGCACTGCACAAACCAATAAACATTGCAGTTACTGCGACAGTACTATAGGACGGTTTACCTGTCTGCACCTGTTTCGGTGTTTTCCGCACTTTTTTAAGATACTTTTTTGAAAACAACATACAGCAAAGTGGTCCTCCTAAAATTCCAGTAGTCATCACCAGGGAAATAGTACTAAAAGCCTGAATACTCATCTCACTGGCCCTTAAGCCGTCAAGCCCGATTGCAGTTGCTGCAATTTCGGCCACATTAAGTTCATACTGCAGCGCGCCGATGACCGAAAGCCGGAGCCATGACAGAGGTATCCCTAAGGTTCCGCTTAAAGCAAGAACACCCAGTAAAATACTGATGCTCGGTACCGCCGTAAAGGTAATGCTGGAGGTAATCGACCGTTTCAAAAGCCGCTTATCCATACCTATGGCAATTCCCGCCCGATAACTTTTAATCATGAAAACTGTACACATACACAAAATAAAGAATAAAATAGCACCCACAACCAGGTACAGTGCAAGACTATTGGCCTGCTCCAAATACATATAATCCTCTCCCCTGCAATTTTATATATAACTACAATTATTATAGCAAATTTTCAATAAATAATCACCTGCGAAGTGACCAGTTGATAAAAAGTTGAAAATTATATAGAATAATATAAACATGAAGACATTTATATGGAGGTTAAAAACAGATGAGATACACACTGTTAATTGTTGAAGATGAACCAGATTTACTTAAGCTTTTAGAAGCTTATTTTTCTAAAATTGATTATCATATTCTGACCGCCAAAAGCGGCAGCGAAGCGATTAAAAAAGCAGCATATCAACCGGATTTAATCCTGCTTGACATAGGGCTGCCTGATTTAGACGGATTGGAGGTGTGTAAACGGATTCGTCATCATGTCTCCTGTCCTATTTTATTTCTGACCGCCAAAATTCAGGATACAGATAAAATCTCCGGATTTGCCGCCGGCGGCGATGACTATATCCTAAAACCTTTTTCCATTGATGAATTAGCCGCACGCATAGCGGCACATATTCGCAGAGACCTCCGGCACACAGGGAAAACCAAAGCCAAGTTTACCGATAATCTGGTTATTGACTATTCCGCAAAAGAGGTCTACTTCGAAAATCAGGCATTATCTCTGGCAAAAAAAGAATTTGAGATTATCGAATTTTTATCCCTTCATAGCGGTCAGGTTTTTGATAAGGAAAGAATATATGAACTGCTATGGGGATATGACAGTGACGGAAATGCTTCTGTTGTCGCAGAACACATCCGAAGAATCCGTGCTAAATTTATGGCTGCCGGTGTAAAAGCACATATTGAAACAGTTTGGGGGCTTGGTTATAAATGGGTAAGTTCATAAATAAAATCCGAAACCTGTCGCTGCGTACTTCATTTATGTTGTATGCACTTATCTTTTTACTTCTTGCTATTATGATGATTTTTATCTCTAATCTCGCCGTAGAGGCCGGTTTAAACCATATAGAGCTGAAATACGAGGTGGCATACAGCAAGCCTGTATCCTTATATAGCGCTGACGGGAAATTTTTTACAAAGGTCAAGGTTTGGAACACAGATAAATCTTTTACCGATTTACTGACACCTTTAGACGCCGCCCTTTATCAATTTCTCGCTATCGTGCAGACAGTTACCATCCCCTTATATTCTATTGTCTGTATTCTTTTGGCGGCGTTTCTTTTTTACAGAAATAAATTGAATAAACCCCTTAACCTGCTTCGCAGCGCATCGGAAAAAATAATTGAAAGTAACTTAGATTTTAAAATAAATTATCAGCGCCGGGATGAAATGGGACAGCTTTGCGATTCTTTTGAACATATGCGGCACTCACTGGATGAAAATAATCGGGAGATGTGGCGAAGCATGGAAGAACGGCGAAGATTAAATGCCGCCTTTGCCCATGATTTACGTACACCGCTTTCTGTCTTACGTGGTTATACGGATTTCTTAAAGAAGTACCTTCCTGATAATCAGCTGTCAGGTGAGGAAATTCTAAAAACCGTGAACATCATAGACGGACACATTGGCCGTATGGAGCATTATGTGAAGAGTATGAATGTACTTCAAAAATTAGAGCAGCTTACCCCTAATCAGGAGGAAATTTCTTATGAAGCATTAAAGAGCAGCCTTCAAAATACCGCTGAAATCCTAAAAAAAGGTTTTTATCTGACATTTACTGAGGATGCAGATCCAAAAGCTTTACTTTATGTAGACCATGAAATGGTATCACAGGTTTTTGAAAATCTGTTTTCCAATGCACTGCGGTATGCGGCATCTGCCATAAACGTTGATTTAAGATGTACGAAGGAACAACTGGAAGTCACCGTTACAGATGATGGCGCCGGTTTTTCTCCGGAAGCACTGCAAAAAGCTGTCAGGCCCTTTTATCGTGAAGGTTCATCAGAATCGCTGCATTTTGGACTGGGATTAAATATTTGTAAAATCATTTGTGAAAAACATGGAGGCTGGCTTTATATCCAGAACGCCCGTCCCGGAGGCGGTGCGGCAGTGACCGCAGTTTTTTCAAATTGTAGATAAAAAGTTGAAATTCTATTGCTAAGATAAATACATCTTTATAAAACAGGAGTGATAAGCAATGAAAAGCAATGCGATTGTTATTGAAAACCTCAACAAATTTTATGGAAAAAAGCAGGCCATCAGCCAGTTAAACCTGACTATACCCCAAGGGATGTTTGGGCTTTTGGGCAGAAATGGTGCAGGAAAAACGACCCTTATGAAGGTTCTGGCAACTCTTTTAAACAAACAAAGTGGTACAGTTACAATCTGTGGAATCCCTGTAGAACATACAAAGGAAATCCGAAAAATTACCGGTTATTTACCTCAGGAATTTTCCATGTATCCTTCAATGCAGGTAGAAGAAGCACTGGATTATCTGGGCGTACTTTCCGGCATGACAGCCGCCAAGAGAAAGGCGGCAATACCGCCCCTGCTTGAAAAGGTTAATCTGACACCTCAGCGGAAAAAGAAGATCCGCTCCCTTTCAGGCGGAATGAAGCGGCGCCTCGGTATCGCCCAGGCACTTCTTCATAATCCCAGGGTGCTGATTGTCGATGAGCCTACTGCCGGACTTGATCCGGAGGAAAGGATTCGGTTCAGAAATCTGCTCTGCGAGGTTGCTGAAGAACGGATCGTCATACTTTCAACTCATATTGTGGGGGATATAGAAGCAACCTGCGAACAGATCGCCATTCTAGATGAAGGACGTCTTCTTTATAATGGTACCGTCTCAGGCCTGACCCAGAAAGCGGAAGGCAAAGTCTACAGTGCCACAGTCCCTTTGAATCTGGCGGCTCAGGTCAAAAAGGAGTATATGGTTACCGGTATTTCTCCACAGGGCAAGAAAAGTGTGATTCGCCTTATATCAGAAGCCGCACCAGATATAGCGGCAATCCCGGTCGATCCTAATGTCGAAGATGCCTATATGTATTGCTTAAGCCAAAACAAGGGAGGTGAAGAGTAATGTTTTTTAAAGAGTGCAAAAAAATATTATTTAGTCTCCCCTATATCCTTATAGCTATTATACTTGTGGCCTTCTTTTATACGCAGTTTTATTCAGGCCTAAAAGAAGACTTGTCTGTTCCGCAGCCAAACGACCCAGCGGGATATGGCATTTATGCGGAAAATGATCCGGCGCTTATTATGCCTGCTGCAACAGATTCGCTGTTTGCAGAGTTTCTCAGTCATTCCTATATAGCTTATCCGCAGGGATTTTATAAAAATATAACCTTAAGTGATTCCAAGCAGGCGCAGATTGCTGAAATTCTATCGGAAATAACAGGCGTACCTAAAGAAGATTTTCTGGCAGCAGAAAAAAAGGAAAGAACAAGTTCCGACACTGCTGTCATTGATGCAGGCGCAGAAGCAGAGGCCGAAAATGGGGATAGGTATATCGTACCCGAAAATCTGACAGAAGCAGATAATTCCGGTACATTGGACATTTCTGTTCGGGAAGATTTAAGTTATGAGAAATTTATGGAACTTATGGATCAGGCAGATGAGATTATTGGTGGTGAAAGCTATTACAAAAGTACTTCTCTGGCAAATCACTTTGGCCAAATCCCGAAGGATTATGAGCAGGCTCTTGAAGAGTATGAGACGCTTATGGAAAGTGGCGCCGGTATTGCATCAGCACGTCTCTTTTCCGATTATATCGGTATTTTTGCCACACTGCTTCCGATCTTCCTCGCTGTCTGGCTGGCTCTGAAGGACCGGATCTCAATGATGAGTGAACTTATCTATACACGCCAGATTTCCTCATGGAAACTGATTGGCGTCAGATATTTGGCTCTTGTCCTGATGGTAATGTTGGTGGTTTTTGTTCTTGCCGGCATCAACGCCGTGAGCATTTACAGTATCTGCGGTGCGATAGATGGGCTTTATATGCCATTCCTCTTCGCACTAGGATGGATTATGCCCGGAGTCATGATTTCTACTGCTGTGGGGATGGTTTTAACGGTACTGACCGGGACTCCCGCTGCCATTGCAGTGTTTGGAATCTGGTGGTTTTTAAGCCTTACAAAGGGCATCGGCAATATTTCTGGAAATTACGGAAACCTCACATTGCTGCTGCGTCACAACACGATGCAAAATGCTGCATATTTTACAGAAAACTTGGGAGCACTCGCAGGAAACCGGATTTTTTATATAATCCTTTCCATCGTGCTTGTTTTACTCACTGTGTACGTCTTTGAGCAGAAAAGGAGGGGAAGATTCTATGTCAGCATTATTAAACGCCGTACAGATTATCAAATCAAACCTGAAGAATAATCTTTTCCCCCATCTGATGCTTACGTTGCTTCTGCTTTTATTGACACCGGCAATCTTTAGTATTTCCAATTTAAATGCCAGGGCAGCTGCCGGTCCCATGGAAGCCTTTGTCGCACTTAGCGGCGTGCTGCTTTTAACACCCCTATATTATCCTGAACAAAAGGGTACAATCGGCGAGACGGTGGAGGCAAAATATATAAGTCACCTGCAGGTGATGTTCCTGCGTTTTTTGACAGCCTGGATTTTGATAGCTTTGGCCATCATGCTATTTGCCGGTATTATGCTTTATTGCGGCAGCAGCATAACTGGTAAGCTCATTTTTGGCACATTAGCATCTGCTGTATTTCTAGGCGCCTTGGGGATGCTGGCTGCCTGCGTTTCGGGGAACATTGCGGTGGGATATATGATTCCGGTAATCTATTATGTATTCAACTTTGCCATGGGATCGAAGCTTGGAAATTTTTATCTTTTCTCCTTAATGCATGATAGTTTTTCTGAAAAACCATGGCTTATGGGTGGCGGTATTGTGCTGGCAACGGCAGCGTTTTTTGTCCAGTATATTAGGATGAAAAGCAGATAAGTTTAAGGGGCGTATTTATTCCATCAATAGACCATAAAAATCAAGATAACCATATAAAGCGCCTACCAAATTAGCATCACTGGTGAACTTACATCGTGTTAATCTCGCTTGGGGCAACGTGGTCGCTAACTTTTTCGTCGGATGCCTGTCTAAAACTTCATCCCAGCACTTTTTAATAGCCGCTATAACAATATCCTGTCTGCTGATGCCGCCGCCAATGGCAACAACTTCCATATCTAAAATTACTTGCAGATTGCAAAGCTGCACCGCGATACCTTTGGCAAATTGATGAAAGACCGCTAATGCCTGCTCATCTCCTGCATTAATAAGTTCGAAGGCCCGAAGGCCGTCGAACTTGTCATCTTCAATGCCTTTCACCTCTTTAATTTTACGAATCATCGGCACCGCCCCATACTTAAGTGCAAAGCAGGAATCCATATCCTCCCAATTGTCAATATCGGTATTGAGATAGCTTAATTCCCCGGCAAAAAAATGTGCTCCGCGAAGTATCTTCCCGTCAATCATAATACCTCCGCCAATTCCGGTTCCTAAGATCATAACCAAACCGTTTTTACAGTCTTTTAGTTCGCCTTTCCAATACTCAGCCAGAGCGGCGCACTTACCGTCATTTTCGATATGGACTTTGGTATTACATTTTTCGGCAATTAACTTTGCAATTGGCTGCCCGGCATTGTATGTCAGGTTGCCTCCTGTATAACAATAACCCGACTCACTGTCAATAACACCCGGCATACTTACAGCTATTGCGTCCACTTGCTCACCATATAAATGATAAATCTCCGAAATGGTGTCTAAAAATCCTTCCAGGCCATGCTCATAAGGTGTTTTCTTAATCCCCTTCTCTAAGAAGGTCAGACTTTTATCCATCACTGCGTATTTGATATCCGTGCCCCCGACGTCTATGACAAGATATTGATCCATATGTATATCGTCCTTTCTTTCACTCCTCAGCCTTTAATTGCTCCCGCTGCTATTCCATTAATAAACTGCTTCTGCAATACCATGAATACTATAATTAATGGAAGTGCACAAAGAATACAGGAGGCAAACAAAACATTCCATTGTGCCGGATTCTCCCGATCTCCCAGAAATTGAATCATACCTACAGGCAGAGAGTATTGTGCTGATTTTGACACAAATACCATTGGGAAAAAGTAATCATTCCAAATCCAAAGACCCTGTGTAATAATTGTCGATACTGTGGCTGGCTTTAATAAAGGCTCTGCTTAGTGGTGTTTTAATACAATAATAATAACCGATCCGCCTGTTGTCAAGACACTATTTAGAAATTTTACCGGATAGTAATACTTTTTCCGGATTTTTAAAAGATATACCGGGATATCCCCGGTACAATTCAGAGAATTAAATCTGTGTTCGTAAGATCTCATTCTCTTATGGCTATTTCCCCTACTTAATGAGCTATATACCCTTCCGGTGCCTGCGTTTTTTTCTAATCTTACGTACAGTAAACACCATAAACATAACAATTATAAATACAGCAATCATAACTATTGTCCGGTCAATTATTTGCTCCGTCTCTGCTGCCAGTTCTTTTTCATGCGCCTCTGTAAATGGAACACGTCTGCCTCGCACGAGAAGCCGATGGCTGTTGACACCATAAGGGGTGCACGTCACCAACGTCAGATAATCCTCGCCTTCCACTGCCCGCAATGCTTTTGTTTCATCAGGCTTCACTACCAGTATCTGATCCACCTCATAAGCCAACGTCCGATCAAGAACATTGATATAGAATAAGTCCCCAGTTTCCATCTTTGTTAAGTCTGTAAACAGCTTGGCAGTGGAAAGCCCCGTATGGCCTGTCAAGATGGCATGGTTCCCCTCTCCGCCTACCGGCAGATTCGAACCCTCCAGATGTCCCACGCCTTTATTCAGAATATCTGCAGAAGTTCCGTGATATACCGGTAAACTTACATTGATTTTGGGAATTTTCAGATGACACATGATCCCATCTCCATTGATATTCAATACATTTAAATACGCCTCACTTGACTCCGAACGACTGGCTGTAAACGGATCCGCCGCATAAGAAAAAAGCCCCGCGTTATATGCAGACACACGCTCCCACTCTGCTTTAAGCTGCATGGCATTCATTTTAGCAATGCTGTCATCATACTGCTGCACCGCATAAGACTGGCTGCGCTGGGAAAGCCAAAAGTTGGCAAAAGGATATAATAGAAGGATACTGCCGGCAGCGGCCAGCAGTATAATGATTAGATTTTTGATCTTCATATGTGTTACACCGATTTCTGTGATTTCTTTATCTTACGCCTGATCATACCTACACATGTAATAAATGACAATGCCAGCAGCACGATGATGATTTGAAGCATATCCACATCTCCTGTCTTAGCAGCACTTGATGTGCCTGTCTGCCCTTTTCCTTTCGGAACTGATGGTGTCGTTGTTGCCTGGGTTTCTTGATTCTGTTTATTATATACCATCACCTGTGCTAAGTAGTACTCTCCGGTTGCTTTATCCTGCTGATAGTTAAACTCCACTTCGATTGGCTCTTCTAACTTTGTATAACCTTCCGGAGATTTGGTTTCCACAAGCCAATAGGTAGTATTCCCCGTATTCTCCATCGGTCTATCCCCTGCTCTTCCATAGGACAAGCCCTTAAATACCAGATAACCCGCCTCATCTGTCGTCCCTGTGGCGATAAAGCTGCCACTGAGTGCCGCCTCTTTGCTGAGGGCAATACCAAATTCAGCATCCGCTATGGTTTTACCCTTGTCATCTGCATCTGCTTTGGTAATACCTATCTGCCCGGTATGTACGGCCGGCTCTTCTGCTACTTCACTAGTCATTGAATCTGCAGTATTCGTTCGTGTGTATTTAACCGTTGCCCCGTTGAAGATTTGAACACCCTGAGGTGCGCTGTCCTTCAGTTGGCAGTCAAATTTAATCAGTAGGAACCGGTCATCGACAGATAAGCCTGCCATTCCCGAAGATGTGAGGGCCACCTCCAATGTATTTGTACGTTCATCAAATGTTAGGGTATAATCACTATTTTCAGATAGCGGCGTTCCTTTCTTACAAGGCGTATCTGCTGTTGGGACTGCATAGGCCTTAACACTCCCCCGGACATATTTAAAATTACCATTCAGCACATCTGTGACAATGTATTCCTCTTGTTCCGTACTTCCTATGCCAGTTGGTATAGATGACAGAATACTCCAGCCAAACGACGTTCCGGCTGCTACGGGCAAATATTTTGACGATTCCCAATCACTGGAATCATAGTCTGCATCTTTCGCTTCTCCCACAAATTTATCGATTTGAAGCTGCTGATTCTTTGGATAAACATGTACATTGCCAATCTCTGAGTTTCCTTCAGGGTCTTCCATTGGTACAGATACCAGAAAAGCTTCGCCCGGGATATAATCTTTCAATCCGGTACTTCCTGACTCTTCCACATAGTATATGCCGGCCGGTAATGAAGAAAATACAATTTCCCCGTTGCTATCTGTTGTTCCTGTTTGTGCAGAGCCTACCAGCAAATGCCCACTGGCATCGGAGGCTGCTGCCGGTCTGTAATTATTTGAAGTATCCACCTGCCAGACGGTGAATTCTATCCCTTTCAATGGCACAGCACTGTGAATGGTTAAGCTATAGGGATTCCCAGATGCCAATGCCGGAAAACTGATTGTCAATATCATTCCAATCAATAATAGTAAACCGAAAGGCTTTAATATCTTCTTTTTCATCTTAATACCTCTTTCACACCACAATGGTCATACATTTTTTATCTCCTTAACTATCCCTTCTTTCATCTGGCCTTTCGCCTGCGTATCCTGCGAATGATAATGACGCATAGGATAAGAACCCCTAAGGTTATGATGATTCCGATGAGCAAGACATTTGGCTGCTGTGCTGCTTTTTGTTCTGCTTCATTTTTCATTTCTTCCACATAGTCGGTTCGCACGCCCCTGACCAACAGGCGGTGGGAATTGATGCCATATGGCGTACAGGTCACAAGGGTCACGTAATCCTTTTCACGGTCTATCTTAAGGTCACTGGTATCGGTCGGTTCCACCACCTTGATCTGGTCAACCTCATAGGCCAGGGTTTCGTTTAATACGGTCAGGAAGAACAAATCGCCTGCCTCAAGGTCTATCAAGTCGGTGAAAAGCTTCGCCGTGGGATGGCCGGTATGGGAGGACAATACTGCATGAACCGCACTACCGCCTACCGGCAGGGAAGTGTTCTCAAGATGCCCAACCCCTTTTTCCAGAGTTTCAGGACTTGTGCCGTGGTATATGGGGAGTTTCACATCAATGGCAGGAATCTCTATATATCCCATGATCCCGTCACCATTAATATTGAGCAGGGATTCATATCCGCCCGCTTTGGCGGCGCTGCTTTTAAGCGCCTCCTGATCAAATGGGTCTGTCAGTATGACATTGTCCAACAGACTCCCGTTGTATTGCCTGGCCGCTTCTCTTACCCTTTCTCGTTCCTCTTCTTTTATTTTATCCACAGCATGATCATAATTTTCAACGATTTCCGCCTGATGATACTGGTTATACCAGCTGCTTACAAAAGGATACGACATTACCGCAAAGCCGATGATGAAAAGAAGAATAATAAAAGTATTTGCCAAGCGCTTTTTCATGTTCCCTCCTGAATGAATATGGATACAGGGAGCAGCGCAGGCTGCTCCCGGCATCCGGTTATGGCTCATTTGATTAATGGTATTATTTAACTCGCCATTTTGTCTTTTTTACTCCTTCTTGTCTTTCCATACAGAACCAATGCTGCTCCGATCAGGGCAATACCAGCGACAATAAAGATGTAGATTCCGGCGCCACCGGTGCCAGGCAGGGTAAATCCTGCGACGTTGACAATCTTGGTAGTGTAACTTCCATTTTTCTGCGTAACCGTAGAAGCATCATCGACATCAATAGATACCGGAGCTTTCAACAGACTGTAGCCTTCAGGGGCTTCAATCTCAATAAGCGTATAGGTTCCGTCTGCCAGGCCAATCAGCTCAATATAGCCATCCTTCGCCGTAGCCAAAGGTGCTGCAAATCCAGACTCAAATACGGTTGCATCAGCCTGCAGGGCTACCCATTCCCAATAATCATCGGCAGCATCAGCATCATTCGCACCTTTATTATAGTGCAGATATTTATTATCAGCGTTCTTGACGACAAACTTGGCGCCGGCTTTTATGTTAGCGGCAACATCATCGTCATGCCCCAGGGCAGCATCATTATCATTAACTTTTAGTATCGCATGGCTGTATGTATAAATCTCCGGTTCGGGACCCGGTTCCTTTATCCCCGGATTACCGCCGTCATATTGATAATTGATTTCTGCATCGTTGTTGATTGCCACTCCAGGCGTAGCGCTAGTGTTTACAAAAGCATTGTAAGTGACTACAACTTTGCTTCCGGCTGACAGGCCGGTGTAATATGGGGCATAAGTTGACGGGTTGGTTGAAGTGTTCTGATTCACCAGGCTAATTGTAAACTCTCCGGAAGTGCCGGCATCAAGTTTATAACCCATTGGATTGGCTCCGGCTGCGCTGGCCTCTTTGACCTCTGTGCCATCAATAGTTACCTTGATTGTGCTGGTATCAACTGTCAATGCCGCATCGGCCTTATCAAAGATATCAAACTGTGTATAGGTTTTAGCATTGGTACCGCCATAGAAATCAGATGGCATATCGACTTCAATCTTATAGCTGAGGTTTGCACCGATATCGATAGTATTATTACCGCCGGCATCCACCACAACGTTTGAAGATGCGGAGGTATCAACAGTCTTTTCAATATCACCGTCGAATACGGCATTTTTAGGCGTAGCTGTAATCTCCTTTATCCAGGTCTGTTCAGTTGTATTTCCATCGCCATCCATATCATCTGTATCAGGCACGCTCATAGGAATGCTGATGAGGAAGTCGTGGGAAGCAGTAACACCCTCTGGAGTCACTGTCTCTTTCACCAGATAAACGCCAAAATTCAAATCTGTGAAATTCAGTACTCCATCAGTCCCCGTCTTATTACCGGCCGTGGCATCGGTATTGACGCCCTCAATTGGCGTCAGGCCTGCAGCTGATAAAACAGCTTCTGTAAACTGAGCCGCTGTGGTCGAGCTGTTAACCGCAACACTGGTTGTCGGTGAATAGCTGATTTGGCCGGAACTGCTTGATACGTTAATATCAGCGACCTTGTAAAGGACATATTTGGCTCCTTCTAATTTAGTCGTACCATCTTCGGCTGTCTTAACAACCTGCAGGCTTCCCCTATCTTTCGCAGAATCCCATCCTGGCCAAACCGGATTCACCTCCGAAACCTGATTCGTCTCCGATGCAAACACAGCGCTGGATAAACCAAGCAGCATCACCACTGTCAGCAGTAAAGCAAATGCTCTTTTCATTAATTTTTGTCTTTTCATTATTTCTTAGACTCCTTTTCCTTTATATTATTTGGTTTTGAGGTTTTTATTTGCACCCATATATGTAAACATGGACTGTCTATTTAATCCTACATGGTCAGTCCATGCAAAACCACAAGTTGTACATCGCTAAGGCATTCTCAGCGGCAAACTTTGGCGCTACGTCTTTTACGGTATCCATACCAACCGCAGGCCACAGCGATAATCACCAGTCCGGAAATAATAAATATATTGGACAATATCCCTGCATTACCGGCCTTTGGCAGTTCAAAAGCTGCTATGTTGGTAACTGTATAGGTGAGGTCATAATACACATATACTGTATCACCAGTCGTACCATCCACATAAGATTCATCGGGTGGAGTTGCCGTACCCGGGATCTTAGTGGTCTCATAGGGTATCGTCACTATGAGCGGTTCCTTCAACAAGGAATAACCCGTTGGAGCCTCAACTTCCGTTATCCGGTACTTACCCAGTGGCAGCTTATTGAATACGAGCTCGCCATTTGAATCCGTTACTCCTGAATGAGTATCCGAGCCTGTAAACGACACCCAGGTTGTTCCATTCCACTTGAGCTTTGTCCAGGTACTTCCATCACTTTCCAGCCGCTCCAGCAAAAACTTCGCATCTGGCAAGCCCTTCAAGGTACCATCTGAGTTCTTCTCATCCCCCATCTTCTCAATAGTGACAGATCCACTTGCCCTTTTCCACTGGGCATACAACGTAATATCTTTAGTAATAGTAAGATTTTCTGTGCCGTCACCTTGATATGATGTTCCACTGCCGTCGGCCATTGTATTCCACTCAAGGAACGTGTACTCACTCCAGATAAAGCCCAGATTAGATGCGTCATTGCCCTTTACGGTGTAGGTGTCAGCAGGTAGAAAATAACCATCCGGAACCTGCGTATCTAAAGCCAACGTCGTTCCGCCATTTCCATCATAGGTGATTTTGTGCTTGACAGGGTTGGTAACTTCTGGATTTTCCTCTTTAGGCGTGCCGCTGCCGCTATCCCATTTTAGATTCGCTATGTTTGTAACTGCCTGACTCGCTTCAGAGGTTACCCGCATGGTCACAGTCACGCTGCCCCTGCCATCCATTGCTACATCATCAATTTGCCAAACCACCTTATTGTCTGCAGCAATATATGAACCACCATCGGTACTGCTCACATATTCCATTCCTGCCGGTATCTGATCCGTTATCGTTAAATCGGCTACTTTACCCGTAGGATTCACATACTCAATTTTATAGGTAATTAAATCACCGGCTATTACAGCCGCGTCTTGAACCCCTGCTGCACTACTATCAGCCACGGTTTTACTTGATTTGTCTGCTATGGTTACCGTTGTGGTATTTGATTTCACAGGATGATCTAAATTCCCCGCTTCCCCCTCGGCGGTATTTTCCACGATGGTGCCTACATCTGTGTCTTCTTTCACCTTTACCGTAAAGGTGATT
>Ga0153996_1000126_pt1 | contig 40394 bp, 52 predicted proteins | sample TSNC080MetaG_FD_104728 | JGI IMG/M metagenome (GOLD analysis project Ga0153996, IMG submission 104728) | Attine ant fungus gardens microbial communities from North Carolina, USA - TSNC080 MetaG | ecosystem: Host-associated > Fungi > Mycelium > Unclassified | place: USA: North Carolina, Lumber... | reverse complement strand
TATTTACCGGGAAGGACTGCTTTCGTCAACGGGTATCCGTCTTTCCCTACGCAAGTCAAAATAAATGTATTAACACTTTTGTATAACTTTTCAGCTTTTACTTTTGACATCAAATTTATCTCCCCATATATAAATAGTTTATAGTTACAACTGTTAATCTAAATTCCGATTTATACTTCACTTGAACTTTACTTGATTACTTTAATATGGTAATTTCCAATAAATTCATCATAAGATACCGATAAAGCATAAGTAATATGTTTCTTCAACTCTAATTCCTTAGATGAAGAACCATTACTATTAAATGTATCAATAACGCTTCCCTCATTATCAGTAAGCGTAAAACTTAGCAAACCTGATTTAACATTGGATGAATATTCAAATTTGACGAGTCCATTTTTTTGAAGTTCAAAGGTAATCTCACTTCTGCTGCTACTTGCTTCTGTAATGGTATTTTTCATACTTCCAATAGTATTACTATTTCTAAAAAATAGAAAAGCTCCTGCGGAAATTAATATAAGTATTACTATTCCTATACACAGTTTTTTCATGTGGGTTCTCCTTTATTACATCTAATTTACTAATTCATATTTAGCACTCTATTATATCTGGACTTTCCATAACGTATTCCGGAATGTTATCCATAATATCCTGTAAGGATTTTGCTTTCTCCAACATCTGCATTGTCTTTTTGTGAGAATTTGCAAAAATACCATCAAAGAAATATTCATCATATTCTTTACGAATCGGATACGCCAAAATTGGCTCATCATCAGAAAATTCTGCATTAATACCCTGCTTGTTTCCTCTTGCGTCAAGCTTTATCCACTTTTTATTCAGTAAAACTGCATTAAAAGCATGAACACAATACCCCAAAGAATCATCGTCCGCAAGTGTAAGGTGCTCATAGCAAAAGCCTGTCGGAATACTCTGAGAACGTAACAATGCGGCAAGTAAATTAGCTTTTGCATGACAAATTCCCGTTTTATGCATCAGTACATCAGAAGCTCTGGCAGTAATAATTTTAGCATCACAATCAAATGAATGCGAGATTTCATCTCTTACAAATAAGTATGCGGCTTTTGCTTTTTCGAAATTAGTCATATTTTCTGAAAACAACTCTGACGCTTTACTCTGAATTATCCCTGAACTATAATCAACATAATAATCTTCTTGTAAAAATATTTTCAATTTATATCACCCCGTAACTTCTGATTCTCTCACCCAAATTATTGACTTCGCATCAGGCTTACTATGTTCATTGAGCTACCACAATTAACCGTCGACTTTTTTCGTTATAATCACTTGTGTCATAGTCGCCATATATTTGTATATTTTTAAAGCCTGCCTTTGAAAGCAATACTCTATAATCATCATCAAGAATAATTTTATAAATAACATCATATTGATTGCTTTCATTGCGATTGTCAGAATGAAATAAATCCAATACATGAATCGTTTGAAATTGATTGTCATGTTCTTTTACAAATACACGTGAAAAATCTGCCCGGTTTATAACAACCTCAATAGGGGGTAAAGACAACGTATAATGAGTAGTTCCTTGTGTCAACACCAGCAGTCCGTTTTCATTTAATCTATTCTTCATTGATTTGAGCGCTGTTATTAAGTCTTCATCCGTATGAAGATGTGGAAGTGCAGTAGTAAGACAAACAATTGCGTCAAAAGTTTGTGTATACTTCTGCTCTAAATATCGAAAATCACAATGGCATAAAGGAATTGTTTTTCCATATGTTTTCAAGTTTTTATCTGCAACTTCAAGCATGGATTCAGAATAATCCGAGCCACTAATCTCAAATCCCATTTCTGAAAGCATATACAAATGCTGTCCAGTCCCACAAGCACAATCCAAAATGGTTTTTACATTAAACTTTACAAACAATTTTTCAAAAAAAGCTCTTTCACTTCCGAGATATTCTTTAATAGCACCAAATTCATCATAGTCATATGCGAATTTTTCATATAAATCTTTCATTGCCACACCTCACAAACAATAAATATTTTTACTATAAATTCTGATTTAATAAATTATAACATATACGCCTCTTATGAGTATACTCAAAAATTCTCCCTTCATGGTGCCATTGATGATGCTAACGGACAAGTGGCCGGATTATATATGACGCAAAACGAATGCCTTTTCGGCTATCTTGAAATGATGCGGCAGTGTTGTTTAGAGTTTGGTGTCCCTCAGTCACTCTATTCTGATAATCATACTATCTTCCGTTCTCCATAGACCGGGAAATTTTCAAGAAGAAATGATTGCCGGGAAAACAGTGAATTTAACACAGTTTGGACGTTCTATGAATGAATTGGGCATTGATTTAATCTTTGCCGGGACACCTCAAGCAAAAGGCCGTATAGAGCGTCTATGGGATACTTTACAAAGCAGGCTTCCGGTAGAATTAGCCATGCGTAATATTAAATCCGTATCCGAAGCAAATGAGTTTCTGGAAAAGGAATACCGAACATTATTTAACGTAGATATCCAAATTGTCAATATCCAAATTTGACATTATTAAAAAAATCTGTTAAACTGATATTAGAAATGGATGTCACCGATAGACGGTCAGTCCAATTGAATTAGGTTAAAAAAAGTAAACCGCTTCCTTTTGGCGAGGGCGGTTTACTTTTTTGATTGATTTATGCATGCAATCAGAATCGTTACAACGATTCCGAGAACCATTAATACTATTGAGAGTATTTCAAAATCGCTCATAAAGCAGTCCTCCTTTCCATGATTTCTCTTTTCAGAGATTATCTATGTAATCGGAGGTCACAGTCCTCCGTTGAAGGACTGACCGCCTATCCGTTTCTATGGTAACACCCAATTGTATTTTAACAAATAATCCACCAACTGGCAATTCCTTTCGACATTTCTTTAACTCAGGATATACTAATACGACCGTACATTCGGCTACCGGGGAAATTCCGGCAGGGCACCAGAAAGTAGCCAGTGGCTTGACGAATGTTTCATGAACCGCGTCAGCCGTCGTGTAAAAAACGACGCTACGGTGATCATTGACAAGATCCTCTATGATGTGCCGATCAGTTTATACGCAGCCGTGTCCAGATCCGCTATCTGCCGGATGACATGGAACATGCCTATGTTTACCATCATGATGGCGAAAAATATTTTATTCGCAGGACTGACAAGGTGGAAAACGGGAAGACAAAGCGCAGTAACGCTTATGTGATTGATTATGGAGGTGAGAAACCAGATATTTAAAAATGAGTTTCAATCCCTTTGACAAGGGCATCGCTGAAAAGGATGCATTTCTGACGGGTGACATGAAGGAAATGAAGGGGCGGCTAGATTATCTAAAGCAGAATCCGGGAATTGGCGTTTTTACTGCGGGGACAGGTCTGGGCAAAACCTTCTCATTGCGCTGTTTCCGTGAAAAACCCAACCTCAATATCACGAAGTTCATTGCGCTCACTGAAATAGCAGCAGAGCTGCTGGGAGGTTACGAGTAAGTAGCGAAGCGGATTACGAGTATCCTCTTTGACTACCGTCCGCTTTTGCAGCAGAGATTGTAAAAGCCGTTGGATAACCGCCTAAGTCAATTAATGCCAATGCACAATAGCCAGCCTGCCCTATATTTTTTGTAACAATTTCTCCTGCTTTGTTGATAATTTCCTAATTCATTTCATTCCTCCAAAATTTATTTTTTTACATTCTATTGCTTTTAATAAGCTAACCTGTTTTATGGTTCTATTGTTGAATGGTTGATAAACAAAACGGGTGTCCTGCAGGGTCAAGCATTACGGGACCTTAATCGCAATTGTAAAAAGGCGAACTATTTATTTGCTGCAGCTTGGGAAAAATCTCTACATCGGCTTAAGGTTTTTATTTAATCGTTCAACCATCCATGACAAGCGTTTTGCACGTCCGGCGTCCGTTTTAGCGTCAAAATATGCTCTTGTATATGTCTTCTTTACAGATGGAGACATTGCCTGAAAATTCGTATAGGCAGGTTCATATTCTTTCAATATATCAGATAAAAATGCTATTTGTTCATCCGTGATGGTCGAAGGTCTGGGTGCATCCCATTGGCCGTTTTTCTTAGCTTCCTCTATTTTCGTTCTGCCATGATCGGTCATTAACCCTTGTTTTTCAAGTACTTGAACTAATGTCTTGTTTTTCTCTGACCATTTACTGTTTTTCCTGCGTGCAGAGAAATATTTTATATAAGTTTTATCGTCAATGCTCTGCATTTGTCCGTCAATCCAGCCGAAACAAAGGGCTTCTTCAAGCGCCTCACTTGCCTTTATTGTTTTTGGTCCGCCTGATTTACCGAATATCAGCCAAACACCGTTGCTTGACAGGCAATTATCCTGCAGCCAATTCCTAAATTCTTCTCTTGAAATGAATTGTAAGTTCTGGGTCAAAACGTTCACCTCCTGTGTATAATTAATCATCTTTTATTCCTTTTTTGCTCTGTACCGCTAAAGGAGAATCAGGTTTTCTTCTTTCGTGGATAAAATATTGTAAATAACTTTAAATACTCCGGCAGATGAACCAAATTCGGCTGAAAAAACTAAAATGCTTTCCCGTCACATATTTCATATGAATTGCCATTAATCGTATATCTTTTTTGATGAACACACTCTGTTTTGTCATGGCAATGGTCACAAGAAGGGTATTCTCCGGTAAATGCTTCCTGAATATATTCAGGAGCTTGTCCAATCTCTTCACCATGCTTATCTATATTGCTTAAATATAGTCGTAAAACAATATCCTCATCACGGATATAAACACGGGCATAGGACTTTTTACTTTTAACGCCGGCCTTTGTGTAAATAACCATATACCTGCCCCAACAGTATCCATTGCCTATATTACCGTTGCAGGTATACCCCAGCCTATTCATTTCAGCATCAAAAGAAGTGATGAAATCCTTATCATGTGGTTTTATAAAATCAAATTCATGCTGTGATAAAAGTTCTTTCACTCTGCTGCCTCCTCGCTATTGTCCTGAACGTATATGATTTCGCGCCCATACCAGACCTTTATGATTAAGCATATTATATATCAGCCTGTACACAATATCAAGAATTTATGGCATAAACGACGTCGTAAATTTACTGTAGGAATCAAAGCGGTAGATACTACCTGAGATGTGTCAATCATATATCAGATTGGACTTTACATCTTTACTATACTTCCTATGCTAGGTCTTTTTGCTTGTCCTTAGAATACCGCAAAGAGCTCCTTGTGTAAATGGCATGGGCTGCGCCGGTGCATAAATCAGCACCCCATGTCTTCCTTTCGTTGCCGTAAATTTCAAAACACAATAAGTTCCTCTATCTACTAAAACTTCCATACTTCCAAAAACAACCCTATCAAATTCCTCTAAAATTTATCACATAGATTATGACAATCACAAGCATTTCAAAGAAAGCAGCCCTATCTCTCGCCACCGAAACATCCATCAGTTCTCTTATAATAAAGGCAATCAAGGTAGAGCAAACTGAATAAATTGCTCCGGCTATAAGAGTAATAAATAGTAATAATTTGTTTCTTAAAATGTAATTTTTCATTGTGTAGGCCTCCTTCAATCTTGTTTCCTTGGAAACATATATATGGTAGCACATTCTTGTTTCCCTGTCAACAAGATTGTAAAATAAAAAACAGTCTGATTATTTTCATAAAAAGACTGCTTCTTTGTTTGGATATCCAATTCTATTTTTGCTTGATTTTCTCTATTTCCGCATCCAAATGTCTGCTGTAATTTTCAACGAATTTAGACATACTACAAAATTGTTCTTCGCTTATCTGATCAAATATAATTTTGTCCCGCTCACTAAATTCTTTGTGCATTTTTTCGTGAATTTCATAAATTGCCTGCCCTTGCGGAGTTAATCGGAAATAAATTTTTTGCTTGTTATCCTGCATCTGATAATTTTCGATAAACCCTTTTTTTATGAGTTTATTCGTGAGCTTGCTTATAGCTCCCTTAGTCATATAAAATGCTTCTGCAAGCTGTGTTACATTGGAATCCGCATTGCTTCCGATATATTCAATACAATGCACCTCGGAGGACTTTAAGTCCCCGAATTTATCACACATCATACTATTATTAAGCCAAACCATCTTGTTATACAAATCATTAAAGTCCCTTAAGATCCACTCTTTTTTGTTCATGACCTATCCTCCAATTGTTTGAACACTAACGATATTATAATAAATGTTTGTTTCCCTGTCAACAAGAAGCGAGTACACCCACAAAGGCCAATCCTAAACTAACCGCTCTGAATGTGTAGCTTGCACAGGTGGAGGCCGAAATTGAAAAACTGTATCCGATGTATCTTTATACCCAGACAACATTTCCTTTGCTGGAACAGAAAATTCCAGAAATTAAATGGTTTGATTTTGCAAAATTATCTTTAAAAACTATTATGTCAAAATGAATTTTGTTTAACAACAGCTTACCTAAGATCTCTTAAGATAAAATATCACTGTAAATCTTTAAATCCGAATCAGTGAATACATTGAAAATAATCTGCATATGATGTTCTTTTAAAAAGTCACGTACAATTGAAACTGCTATATTGGCCGCTTCTCGCCTCGGAAAGCCAAAAACACCAGTAGAAATACAACAAAATGCAATACTCTTTAAGTCGTTTTCGATAGCAAGTGATAAACAAGATCGATAGCAGGAGGCAAGCAAATCACAATGGGACTGTGTAAGTTTTCCATTAACAATCGGACCAACTGTATGGATGATGTACTCACTCGGCAGGTTATACGCCTTTGTGATTTTTGCCATCCCTATTGGTTCTGGGTGCCCCTGCTCTTTCATGAGGCTGTCACACTCCAAACGGAGTTGTATTCCTGCAAAGGTATGTATCGCATTATCAATACAAGCATGACATGGTATAAAGCAGCCAAGCATTTGGCTGTTGGCGGCATTAACTATAGCATCCACCTTCAGGGTCGTAATATCTCCTTGCCACAGATATATCATTTCGTTATGATTTACAGGCTGGATATTAGCAAGATCAGTGATTCCTTTTTCCGCCAGCACACCCTGTAAATACTGGTCTTGTATTTCCATAAACATACTGCTTGAGGGCTTTGCGGAGCGGATATTAAAAATGCTCCGCAGCATTTGGAAACGTTCACTTTTACTCTGTGGAATGGGGGCTTCTTGCTGCTTAGTATCCTTTAATAGCTCAGATATCAAGAAGTATTCCATTTCAGTTTTCGTCATCTTTCTATCCCTTCACCATATTATTGTTTTTTAACAGCACCAACCGGACAGTTCTCAAAACAAAGTCCACAATGCAGACAATTTTCCTGCCTTATAGCATATGGAACGCCAGCATCAATACACTGCTGGGGGCAGGTTTCTTTACATCTGCCGCAGCTAATACAAGATTCATTAATGATAAATCTTTTGGAAGAGACTTGAGCATTTCCAAAGGAAAAATGTTCACGATAAATCGGGTGGCCGCTCAGATCGAAGGCTTCACCTGCCCCCTCCTCAATACAAAACACATCCAAAATATATCGGCTTTCACCAGGATAAACTCCATTCATAGAAGGATTTTCATGGAAAACTTGTTCCAGCATTGTTTGGGATGCTTTTCTTACCTTTCCATTTAAACGTATCATGAGATAATCCTTTGTCATCGCAGTAATAGCGACATAAGGATTTATACTGGGATACCTGTTGTGGAACTCAGAATGTCGTTAGCACCACAAGGGATAGTAATTCTTCTGTACGGGCTTTGATTTTTTCAGACCAGATCCATATAATTCCGGCAAAAATCAAAGGCATTGCCAACGGAAAGCGAATCTTCCGCCACACTTGTGATGTTGTCATGCCACATCCGGCTGCTGTTACCAACATAAATTCAGGGACATCTTTAAGTCCGGCAACGGTGTTCATAAGAATCGGCGGAATGGCCAATCGGACGAAATACCAATTAATATCGCGGTTACAAGGGCACATATGCTAATCATTAAGTGGTCTCGTATAGCCGATAGGTACAATGATAATTTGAGGCCACATGATGTGTGCCCCCTTCCTGTATTTATTGAATACTCATAATTATTTCGCCCATATCCTCATTAAAAGATATGATTTTTCCATTGTTCTCTTTTACTGCCAATGGAAAATCCCGGTTTATCCGAACTAAGGTAGCTTTAGAATTCTGATGTGTCATCTGCTCAAATGGATAACGTATAATACCGGGCGTATTGAAACCAACACCAAGCTCAAGGTAAACAATCCGCTTTTCTTTTGTGCGACGAAGATAGGCCTTATACCGGCTGTTCATTTCATGCCATCTCTCGTCTTCGACAAAATATCCGTTATGGCGCAGATTAACATCCATCTCACCACCGCAGAATGGACATTTCGGTACGAGGAAGCTTGGAATCCGGCACTCCTTTGTATGGGCAACCATCGCTTTGATTTCCGACTCGTTATAATAGAGTTTTTTATGACAGGCTTTTGCACATTGCAAATAGGCATAATTTCCCTGCACCTCAAATATTTTTTTCCCCGGGAATCCCGCTTTTTCAAACTGGCTTTCCACGTTGGTGGTAATCACAAAGTAGTCTTTATTCTGTACCAGCTTTAATAGCATTTTATATAACTCGGCAGGTTTCTGTTCAAAACGGTTGACATCAATATGCCTTGCCCAATGCGCCCATAACTCCTCCAGCGTTTCGAAAGGATAAAAGGTGCCGGAGTACATATCGTGAAAGCCATAGCGTTCTTCAAAGTCTGCAAAATGGTCAGTAAACCGTTTCCCCTGATAATCAAGCCCCGCCGCTGCTGAAAGCCCCGCGCCACCGCCGATGAGAATATACTCTGCATCTGCTATTACCCTTTTGGCTTGCTCAATTCGCAGTTTGTATACAGGCATGTGATTCGCCGCTTGAGTTTTTATTGTTTTCATCATACACACCGTCCTTTCTGAGAATAGAATACTTAATATTTTATCTCTTGAAAAGTACGCACCTTTTTATTGGGTTAGTCACCTTTTTGTAACTTTTGTGTATTGAAAGGGTTTGAAATAAATGGAGGATGTAATTTTTATCTGAGAATTCCATCTGCATTGATTTCCAATACTGCTTATGATATACTTTAAACAGAATATTGCATTGTAATTTGACTGTTACATTAATTTGTGAAGTAATGGAGGATTTATCGATGATAGCAAAGAAGGATCTGCCGGCTTGCCCGGTTGCCACAACGGTAAGATTAATTGGGAACAAATGGAAATTGCTTATTATAAGAGATATTCTGGGAGGCCCCCAAAGATTTGGCGAGTTGCGAAAAAGTCTCGAAGGGATTAGCCAGAAGGTATTAACCGATTCTTTGAGGGATATGGAAAGGGACGGTATTATTACCCGTACTGTCTATCCCGAGGTACCGCCACGCGTTGAATATGCACTTAGTGAGCTTGGTGAGACAATGCGTCCCATTATAAAAGTTATGGAGATTTGGGGTACTGATTACATGAGAATGTTTGAATAATCACATCGGCCTAGAGAGGAGCCGGAATTTCTGGAAGATTTCCTTACGTGGAATCCGGAAGTACAGGCATTCTGCAAGAAATCCGAGTAACCGACTTAGTTAAAAGCAGTTCTCGGATTTTTAAATACACGAAACTGTTTTTCACTTTATTGGATTAAGCTACTCAATACAGAAAACTTACCACTGACTTGAACCTGACTTTGCGAGGGTCTGAGCGTCCAGGTCTGACGGGTAATAGATACTTTTGTATCAGTTCCTCAACATCAGGTGGGGAACTATCATTATTCAGAAATTCCTGGAACTATTACAGATTTTCTGATAACTGCCTGATATCCGAAAAACCGATATGCCAACCAATGCCCCAATTCATGAATAATTAATAACACAATTGCCAAAAGCAATAATATAATAAAATCCACGCTTAAAAATCGGGTTTATGCTTATAAGCCTGAATAATCAACGCATTCATTTTTTACAATAGTAGCTTTTTTCACTAGAAAAGAAATGACTTTTACAGCTATTCAAGTTAAGGAAAGAATAAAACTTTTCAGCAAATCCATTTGGATCGCTTGCTTCTGCGAACTTTTTCGCATCATCCATTGTATCAAACGTTGTGGAATCTGCCCAAGTTTCGCCATCCACAAGCAGCTCAAATGAAATATAACCCTTTTGTTTTGAAATATACTCATTATTTAAATTTTCTACTGCAAGTAAAAAATCTGGAATAGATGCTCCCTTTTTTAATTTGTAGGAATTGAAAAAAACGACATTAGACATAATTGTATTCTCCTTTTTTATTAGTTTTATTCCTCTATCTCTTAGCCATATGGTTAAGAGAAAAATTCTGATTTTCCGTCGTCATTGAATTTTACTTAATCAGGCTTTTCTGTACAATGGCATTCACTAGATGTACAAGTACCGTTCGGATTATATCCACTCGCACATTCTTCTGTACATGTACACTCCCATCTTTTTAATTTTGGGAAAAAGCTATACATAAATTCACGAGCTTCTTCTTCCGTCTTATTTTGTTTCTTTAACATTCCAGATTCTTTCATATGCTTTACGCTTACTTCAATCATTTCATCCATTGTACAATTGGAAGTAAAAGTTCCATCTTTATAACAATAAATGCAATATTCTTCATTCTTACTGTTATCACGATTGCTTCCAAGAACTTCATTTGAATCAAGTGGCATGCCACAGCTTTCACAATACCTAATTTCACTCATATCAACAATCTCCTTCACATAATTCCGATTTTCTTAATTACAATTCATTATATCACGTTACACCACAAAAAATATAGTATTGAATAGAAGTGATAAAGTCCTTATCATCTGGTTTCATAAAATCGAATGGACGGGAGTATCATTATCTTCTTTGTGGGTTATGGCGTAATCGGGAACTGCCCGATATTTTGAGTCGGTAGTTATCGCTCGTGCCTTTCAGCAGGTCTTGGCGTACCGCTGCACACGCTTATGCTCATCACAATCACAAAGAGAATGTATTTGGCGAATGATTATTCGGTTGTCAAAGGGCAACCCCGTTTTCGCCACACAAAGGACTACTGGGTGAAAGGCTTTTTGTCCTCTCACCCAGTAGTCCTAGGAAAACCCTGAATTTCCCCTCTACTCAAAAAACTTTTCAGTTTTTCTTTGAGCCTTTCCATTCGCCTGTAAACAGCTTTCTCGGTAATGTCAAGATGCGATGCAATCTCACGGGTAGAATACCACTTTGTTATTAAATTCGTTCATCTCCATATTGACGAACCCGGCTATCATTTCTCGATATAGCTTTTCTACCATATCGGGATTTGCCCCATATGCGATAGAAAGGGTTCTTGCTTTTTCTATAACTGTTTCAACCCTTTTAGGCGCTTTTACGTCTTGGCTATCTTTTTTGAACTTAGAAGCCTGTTTTACAAAGTTTCCACGCTCTGCAATGAGTTTAATGATTTCATTATCAATTCTATCAATATTATTACGGATTTCATCTAAACTTTTGCACTCCATTTTAATCCTCCTACTTAGATTATATAAATGTTCGCCGTAGTCATATGTAATCAGACAACCGTATGATAATATTTCTTTGCTTGTATCATTATACAAGACTTTACTTCTAAAATCAATATAGATTTTTCATCCCTGCCCCTGTTGCTGACCGTTTCAATCGGTCAAGTGGCAGGTCTTTTTTTATACCCCAAACACAAATAATCCTGCGGATTTTTGACTGCACCGTTCAGATTCGGCTATCTACTGTGGAAACGGTTGGAAAGCTCTTTCCAAATTACAGCTTGAAAGCAGAGCAGATTTAAAGAAAATCAAGGCGTTACGGTACTCCTTCAGATGCCGCAAGTGTCGCTGCCCATAGACACCCACAGGCTTTTCTTTTTCGGCGGTAAGGCAAGGCAGGGGATATGTAATCCCCATGCCGCTCATATGCACCGCCTTGCAACATATAGGGCAGGATAGCCATTTTGTATTGGTAATTGTTATTTTTTCAATCATTCCCACTTGAAAAACCTAATTGAAATACCTATACAAATTATCGCAAGAGCAACCATTATTAAAATTGGCAGAAAAACGCTATCTATTGACAAACCAAGTGAAGCGGCTTTTAACAGCTTAATCCCTTGTGTGAGCGGCAGAATATCTGCTACTTTTTGCATTATTTTAGGCATAACTTCATATGGCAGTGTTGCACCCGAAAAAATTAGCATCGGAAAATAGAGTAAGCTTGCCATTACGCCTGCTATTTTCGTATTAGGTGCTATTCCTCCAACCATCATTCCGATGCTGAATATGGATAGCATTACTAATAAATATCCTCCGATAAAATTCAATAAATTTCCGTGTAATTGTAAACCAAAGAAAATTTTTGCAATTAAAAAGAGAAGTGAAAGTGACACAAGAGAGTATATGGCGTAAATCACTACCTGTACAAACAATATCATTGCAGGACTCACAGGTGTTACTCTGAAACGTTTAAGTATTTTTTTGTTTCTATAATCAGATACAACTAACGGAAGTCCCATAACGCCCCCTGCACAGATAGCTATTGTTGAAATAGCACCAAAAGACTGCTCTAAGAAGGAATACCTTGCACCTTCAAAAGCAGGTTTGTTCCCGTAAATCATACCGAAAATAATTAACACTACAAGGGGCATACAAATTGCAAAGATGAACATATCCATACCACGCAAGGATAGTTTTAGCTCATTTTTAAGCATCGTTCTAAATGTTCTCATCATCAAATACCTCCTCATCACTATACCAAAGATAAGCGTCCTCAAATTTTTCATATGGGCTTGAAGAAATAGCCTCCCCAACTGTTCCGTAAAAAACAGTTTCCCCCTTTTTGAGTATGCAAATAGTGTCACACAAAGTTTCAACCTCGTCCATAAAATGGGATGTCAATAAAATTGTCAACCCTTTCGATTTTAGATTAGAAAGAATTTTCCAAACTCCTCGTCTTGCTTTTGTATCAAGCCCCGTGGTTAATTCATCTAATAATACCACTTCAGGATTGGGAATAAGAGCTAAAACTATAAATAATCGTTGCCATTGTCCTCCCGAAAGTTCATTTACAGGCTTTTTTTCTTTATCAAGAATACCAAATTGCTCTAATAAAGTTTGGTAGTCAGCCGCATCCTTATAGAGTGACCCAGTGACCTCACATATCTCACCAACCGTTATTTTCTCTTGATAATTAGCATCTTGAAACTGAACACCCACGTTTTCAAAAAGCTGTTTTCTTTGGGTTTCCGGATTCATTCCTAAAACAGAAATTGTCCCTCTATCATGTTTCTTTGTCCCTAAAATGCACTCAATTGTCGAACTTTTGCCTGCACCGTTTGCACCAAGCAACCCAAAAACAGTTCCACGCTCTACAGAAATATTAAGATTTTGTATCGCAGACAACCCGTTATATGCCTTTGAAAGTTGCTCTACTTTGATGATTTCATTCATCTATGCCTTCCTCCTTTTTTTGATAGTAAAATAATAACACCAACGAAAAGGTTGGTGTTAAAGTGGAGGGTTATGAAAATTTTGATTTCATTTCAAATAATATACTCATAATTTTTTCTGCATTTTTTCCTGCGGCATCTAAGGAAACTATCAGCTTGTCACATGCCGAGATAATATCAGTATCGCTTTTAGGCGTGTTCAGCACCTTTTTTAAATTTGCTTTTGGATTAACCGACAGTTCGTTAAGCATACGAAGTATGGCTTCTAAAGAATAATTAGCACATCGTAGTGAGCGAATGATTTTCAATCGTATAATATCCTCGTCTGTATAAATCCGATAACCATTATTCTTCCTTTTAACTTTGAGTAATCCGTTTAATTCCCAATTTCTAAGAGTATCTATTGGCACACCCAAAAGTTGTGATGCTTCTTTCCTTTTTAAAAATAAAGTTTCTTTGGCTGGCTCACCTGCTAAAAGCTGTTTTACTAATATAATCGCTTCTTCCGCATTATGCTGTTCCTCTTTAACTTGGAGCAAATATTCATTTGCAAGTATAAGTGCTTTGTCAAAATCCCCATTAGCGGATGTTTTTACTGTTTCTATTATCTTTTTTCTCAGTCCATTTTGCAACACTTCAATTTGAAAGGCGATGCGGGCAAGCTGAAATTGCTGTATGTGGAAATCGGTAAAGACACGATACCCATTCGACTTACGTTCTGCTTTAGGTATTAGCCCTAATTCTTCATACATCCTAACTGTATTCGGATGGATTCCTATAATCTTTGCAACCTCTGATGTCTTATATATATTCAAAGTATTCGCCTCCCAACTTAATTAATAATAGCACATCAAAAAGTCTGGTGTTAAAATGGAGAGTTTTATTATACCAATATCAAGTTGAAATTATCAAGTATGCAAATATGAACTTTCATCGCCACCTGACAGAGATTAAATCTCCTATACTCAGAGATTAAATATCGTTTCATAGGAACTCACATTTCCGTACAATATAATAGAGGAAATTTATTTTATTCTAACTGAAAGATATAATTAAAATACTAGACCCACCCTACGCAAAAAATTGATGATAGCCTTAACTTTCTCTAGGGGGCAAGAACGTTTTAGCTTGACCATCCAAGACGTTCTGCCTGCATGGTAGAAAATTCAACTGCATTTGCGTAGGTGTAACCACCGTAATTGCTTTTTGCCCACGAGATATACACGTTACCATAATCATAGTTATACACGGTACATTCGTATTTGCCTAAAGGATCTATTATTACTTGCAGAATACAAGGGGGTCGATTATGACAAAACCGTACTTTTGTACCTGCTTGAAACCTTTACCGTATCTATGGGTTTTGCGACTCTCACGCACATTATAAAAAGATTAGGATTGAACCCATAAAGGAGAAACAAAAAACCACTGTGAACAGCTATGAAAGCTATCGCACAGCGATTTTGTCCAACTTCAATTCACAGTTCTTTTACCGCTATATTCATACTGAAGACTAATGGCTTCTCCCTTTCCAATACATACAGCGCATCATTCTTCCTGGCAATTCGAATATCATCATAATACCCATTTGCCGGTTCCAGAGCACAGTTGTAATCGCCCCGATACCCGCCGGCAGTAATCCATACACCGAGATAAGGGAGGATTTGTGCATCATATTCCAATAGACATTCCACTTCCTGCGTGGGATAACGGTATCCGCAAAACCCTTTTTTCAGCTTATGATCCACATAATATTTTACCATCGTCCCTGATTCTTTATGTGGAACCCCGGAGAAATGATAGCCACCGTCAGATTGGGAATAGCGTCTTCCAACGTCGCCAAGCTCGGAACTTAGCAATACATTCTCAAATGTGTTCACGTCTTCTGTAAATAACAGCTCCAAGTCTTCGTCATATTGCACCAAACCATGGAAAGCCCATATACAGGGAAGAGGTTCTTCGCTTTGATTTTCGATATAATAATCTATTTTGACTTTATTTCCATGCAGAGAGATTGTTTTTTTATACCGGTAATGAAAACGCTCACTTTCATAGTTCAAATGCACGGTATCTCCTTCAATATGGTATGCAAAATGGCTGCTCCAAATTTCTCCATGGTCAGGATACTTTAATTCCTGATTCATATACCTCATCTGGCTGCCGACAATATTCGGAAACATATCATCCATACCCGCAGCGTCATAATCATAAAAATCAGCATCGATATAAGGTATCCCATATTCTTTTTGATTATTCTGCGCAGCTATTTCAAAATCTTTCTTTTTGTAATAAACAGAGGCCAGCTTCCCTCCCAGGCAGGGTAAGATTACGATCTGGAGATATTCATTTTCCAGCCGCACTCCACTTAAATTCTTCCAATTCACGCACCTGACATCCAGCATCCTTCTGATCTATCCATCCTCTCTTAGTAAAATCATACGGCTGTCATAATCTCCATAGAGTTTCGCCTCCATTCCGTAATTCATCAGAAAGGCTCCTGACTTCTTATATACAATTCCATCCAGTTCGTATCGGTACATCCTCTCCTCTTCCAGTCCGCGCAGCTTTATATTGTAGTGGGCATCACCATATCTTTCGTGATCCAGGAATAGGAACAGCACGCTTTCTCTTTCTTTTACATACTGCACCGCATGAAAGGGGTTACTTTTCAGCGAACTAAGCCGATATAGATCACCAAATTGAACGATCTCCCGCACCTCTTTATAGGCTTCTATATAACCCGCGATCTGCTCTGCCCGCTCTTCTGAGGTGCTATTTAAGTCAATTCCGATCCCCAGCACTCCGCACATAGCACTATGCATACTGAAGTTCAAAGGAATCTTGCGCTGATCCATTCCAAAATCGTCGGTCAGCCAGGCCCTCATATATTTGACCGGATACAGATAGCTGTAAGATTCCTGGATGAAGAGCCGATCCAAACCATCTGTATTATCACTTACCCAATACTCATCAAAATATCTCATAGCCCCTGCATCCACTCTGCCCCCGCCGGATGCGCAGGCCTCGAATTCCACTTTCGGATGGCGTAACCGCAGTTCCCCGATCAGCCGGTATATCCCTTGTGTATTGCGGTAATGCAGTTCCTTCCAATCTGCAGCGGGATGTGCCGGGGACCCTATTTCGGCCGCATAGCGGTTCATATCCCATTTGACATATTCAATTTCATTCTCCGCTAACAGCTTATTAAAAATTTCGATCAAGTAATCAACCACTTCCGGATTCGCCATATCCAATTCGTACTGATTTCTGCCCATCAGGACTTCTCTGTTCGGATAAGCGTAGACCCAGTCCGGATGCTCCCTAAAAAGCTGACTATCCGGATTGACCATTTCCGGCTCAATCCATACTCCGAATTTCATACCCAGCTTATGCACTTCATCGGCAAGCTGTTTCAATCCCCGGGGGAACTTTTCCTGATCTGCATACCAGTCACCCAACCCACCGGTATCATCGTTCCTGCCGGCGAACCAGCCATCATCAATGACAAACAGCTCAACACCCATTTTCACTGCTCTTTTGGCCAGTGCTATCTGTTCCTCACACTTTACCGAAAAGGTGGTGGAATACCAGGAATTATATAGTACCGGCAACGGTTTCCGGGCAAAATAGCCGGGTACGAGGTGCCGCAGCGAAAACCGATGCATCGTATGTGACATCTTTTCAAATCCGGCATCTGAATATCCGGAATATACCGCTGGTGCCGCAAAGCATTCTCCCGTCTTTAAGGTCCATGAAAAATCCGTATCGCTGATCCCCGTCAAAACATTTAAGAACCCGCTGTTTACAGCTTCCACCACCGTTTTAAAATTCCCTGAATATTCGAGTAAACCGTAATAAACTTCGCCCTGGCTTTCCTCTGCATGCTTATGCACAATGAACAACGGATTAGCAGTATGAGCGGTTAATCCGTACAAGCTTTCGTACACCTTTTTTCCGCTTTCCACCGCTTCACTGTGCTGTAAAAACTCTGCGCCCCAGCGCCCATTATAATTAATGCTTTCAAAGCCGCTGCCGGCAATTCCATATTCGCCGGAATAGAAACGCTCCAGTATAATCGGCTCTTCTCCTTGATTTTCTGCTACCCGCCATTTTTTAATGATATCCTCTTCGGAATAGAGTTCATAATGCAAGTGAACCAAAAACGGATAGGCTATGTCCTCCAAAACAAGCTCTAAGCTGTTTTCCTCCGCTTTACACGCTGCAAGCTGATATCTAAAGTCCCTGGTCCCATCAGAATAGCTCACCTTTAAAGACGTTTCCTTGAATCTCATCCCGCCAAACGAGGAGCATTCTTCGCGCAGCAATTGCGGACCCTGCATATTGATCGTGGTATTCTTGCCGGATATGCCGCTAAAATCTTCGATATGCGGGGTTCGCCTTCCCCAGTATAAACTTTCTACGATCCCATCTTCTGTAATTCCGATGATATAACTTGTGTTTTTCGTCTGCAAAGCAAATATTTTATTGTCTATGTTAATAATCGGCATCTAACTTCTCCTTTTCATTATCCCTTGGTTCCCGATGTCGCAATTCCTTCAACGAATTGTTTCTGGAAGAATAAGAATAAAATGAGCATCGGCAGGATGGCAATCAGGGACCCCGCCATCAGCTGCGGATAATCCACCGAATATTGGCCCATCAGATTTACCAGCCCGGTAGATAAGGTCATCTTATCGATGGACATATTTACGATCAGCGGCCATAATAAATCTTTCCAGGCAAATAAAGCGGTAAAAATACCAACCGAAACCAGGCCCGGCTTGGTCAGCGGCAGCATAATCTTCCAAAAAGTCTTCCAGATACTGCATCCGTCTAATACCGCTGCCTCTTCCAGATCTCTTGGCAGTCCCATGAAAAACTGCCGCATCAAGAAGGTGCCGAATGTACTTACGATCCCCGGCAGCACAAGAGCCTTTATTGAATTCAGCCACGCCAGCTTGCTGACAATCATATATTGAGGCAGGATAAAGATCTGGCCCGGTACCATCATCTGCAGCAGAATAATGGCGAATAATACATTCTTCCCCGGAAATACCAGTCTGGCAAAGGCATATCCGGCCAAAGCACTAAAGAATACCGATCCCAGAACCCGAAACAGGATCATCAAGAACGTATTTACAAAGAATTTTCCAAAGGGCAGCACTTCCATAACTGCTTTAAAATTGCGGAGGCTCCACGAGGAGGGAAGAATCTGCGGCGGTACCTGCAGCGCTTCCGACTGGGTCTTAAAAGCGGTTAAGATGGTCCAGATAAAAGGAAGAACCATGATAAATGCCATGATGATAAGTACCGTATATACGAAAATATTTTTCCTTTTTTTATGTTTCATTTACTATTCCTCCCTTCTAGTCGTTATAATGTACCCATTTCTTCTGCAGCTTCAGCTGTACACCTGTTATCGCCATAATAATTACAAAGAGCAGCACTACAATCGCCGAGCCATAGCCCTTGTTATAGTTTGTGAAAGTATAGCGGTAGAATAAATACACAATCGATTCCACTGCACTAAAGGCCGGAGACGATGTCTTAAACATCATAAAAATCGTATCAAACACCTGCAGCGCATTGATAATCGTCGTTACAATTACAAAAAACAGGGTCGGCGATATCAGTGGTACGGTAATCTTCAAGAACTTCTGTACTGCCCCGCCGCCATCGATCTCAGCCGCTTCATACAGCTCCTTGGGCACTTCCTGAAGACCGGCCAGCAAAAGAATCATGTTATAGCCCAGCATACTCCAGATTCCGACAATTGCTACCGACACCATGGCTATCGACCCACTTCCCAGCCAGTCCGGCCCGGATATATGGAAGGTTTCTAATACCTGATTAATCAATCCGAAATCTTTATTGTACAGCCACTTCCACACCAGGACCACCGCTGCCGGTGCCGATACCACCGGCAGGAAGTAAATACACCGGAAGAGGCCCTTGCCTTTGATCTTGGCATTGAGCAGAACTGCCAGCAGCAGCGATAAAGTCACCCCGATCGGCACGGTAATCGCCGCGTAGACCAGTATATTCTTCAGAGCCCTAAACACTTCCCCATCAGAAAAAAGCCGCACATAATTCTCCAGCCCGATAAATTCCGGATCGTTAAAACCCTTCACTTCATGAAAACTATAATAGATAGACTGTATGATTCCCCAAAGGTTCAAAACCAGAACCCCTATCAGCGTCGGCGCAATAAATAAATATGCATATCCCCATGCATTTATATTTCTCTTTGTCAAGGTAAGCCGGGGGTTTTTCACTTTCTTTTTTCGTATCACCTGAACACCTCTTTCCTTTTAACCGCAAGAGTGCCGCACTCTATCTCTGTTTTTATTACAGCAAGAGTACGGCTTCTCTTTACTTCTTATCCTTATTTGAGCGTTTCATTGATCTTGTCGGTTATGATCTTCATGCCCTCTTCCACCGGCAGTTCCAGTGAAAATACCTGGGTCATATATTCATCTAAGACAGCCGTTGCCTCACTTGTGCTGGCAGTAAATCCCGGACTGGTGTGACCGTATTCTTCAACTTTTACAAATGGTGCCGCATCGAAATCAGCAAATTGATCGATCCACGGCTGCTGCGTTCCGCTGTAAGCCGGAATCGCCGCACCTGATTCAGCCTGGATCAGCTGCGCTTCTTCTGATCCCAGATATTCCGCGAATTTTTTAGCCTCTTCCGGATATGCGGTATTGGCCGATACAGAAAACGCCATTCCACTGCAGATCGAAGCTCTTTCCTTGCCTTTTGGCAGTTCCACCACATCAAAATTCAATTCGTCGACACTCTGATATTCCGTCAGCATCCAGGAACCGGCAAAAGTCATTGCCGATTTGCCCGACTCAAAATATTCATCGGCAGTTAAATTGGCGAACTGTGCCGGTGTCGGCGAATAACCCTTTTCAACAAATGAAACCGCATATTTCATCGCCTCGATTGTTTCCGGTGAATCAAAGGTACATGTTTTGCCATCCTCCGACAGAACATCGCCGCCATTCTGCCAGATAATATTCCAGTAGAAATTCTGGCCGTTGTTATCAGCATTCAGTCCATAGATACCGGCCTCTTCATTGGTTAATTTCTCTGCTGCCGCCGATAAGTCCTCCCATGTCCATGCATTGGACGGATACTCTACACCGGCTTCATCAAATACGTCTTTGTTATAATAAAGAGCCAATGTCCCGATATCCTTCGGAATGCCATAATCTTTTTCATCTACGCGAAAGTCGGCAACGACATATTCCGGGAAATTCTCTCTGTTGGCAATTTCCCCATCCAGAACATCGGTCAGATCCATTAATACCCCGCCGGATGCATAAGTTTCCACCTGATCCGGGTGCATTACCACGATATCCGGTAAATCACCGCCCTGAGCGGCTGCCTGAATCTTGGTCCAATACTCATCCCAGGGAACGATTTCAACATTAACGGAAATATTTTCATTTTGTTTCATAAATCCTTCGGCCATGTCATTTAATCCGGCTTCTTGATTGGAATCCCAGAAGATCATCTTCAGTTCTACCTTTTCACCGCCTGACGCTTGTTTGTCTCCACTGCCATCGTTATTCTTCGAATTGCCGCATGCCCCTAACACAAATACTAAAATTACAGTCAACAATAGCGCAAAAATTCTCTTATACTTTTTCACGTTTTTCCTCCTCTTTTTCGCTTTATTCTGTTATTGAAAATTTGTTCATACAGAGGTCTGCCTTTGTATTATTTCATTTTCAACAACTGGTTTTGGTGCTTTTCACAAATTCGAATTTGATTTTATGATTTTATTATACATTTTTATCATATCAAATGAAATAACTATTCCCTGCACTCATTTATATATATCTTGCATCTTTTCTGAATTTTCTATATACTATACCTAGTCAAAGTGGATACTCGCAATCCGCTTCGCTAAGAAGCGGGGGACTTGCTTTGGAGGTTAAACTGTCAAAACTTAAAGGAGCCCATACCATGCTTGTATACGATCAATATATCTACCCCGAGAAACCCGTCCGTAATGATGATATTATTATTTTTCACTCCGGATTTTCTTCCACTCTTCCTAATTATAGTTACGGTAAAGATACCAGAGATTATTATCTCATCCACTACATTACGAAGGGGAAGGGTACCTACCGCACCGAAAATAATCTGTTTGAGTTAACGGAAGGGGATGGTTTCCTGATCCTTCCTGGAAGCACCATTGTTCATACTGCCGATAAACATGATCCCTGGGATTTGTGCTGGATTGCTTTTTTGGGAAGAAAGGCCGAAGAGCTGCTGGGATCAGTAGGCCTGGATGAGAATCATCTGATCTTTCATTATGATGATGATGATTTTTTGGAAAACTGTATTAAGAATGTTTATAATGAGAGCCGCACGAATAAGAATATATTTTACATTAATGCTTATTTTTATTTGTTTATTGGGAAGCTGGCTGAAAAACAGCAGCAGCTTCACGAACTCCCGCCGGAGGTGATTAACTTCAGCCATTTTGAGGATGCTATGATTTATATCCGGCGCAACATCAGGCAGCAGATTTCTGTCAGCCATCTGGCTAATTACATGCGCCTCGATCCCTCCCAGGTCTATCGCATATTCAAAGCCAATACCGGTAAGTCACCGCAGCAGATCATCAGTGATATGCGCATTAAGAAAGCTTGCGAATTCCTAGCTAAAACGGATTTGCCCATTCGTGAAATCTCGGAATGGATGGACTATGAATACCAGTCTCATTTTACGAAACATTTTAAGTCCCATATGCATATGAGTCCTTCTGAGTACCGGAGGCTGAATAGTTAATGGATGCCGCAGCCCGATCACTGGGATTTTCCAACAAAAAACATCCCCTGCCAGATTATCTCTGACCAGCGGATGCCCTGCAAGTTCTTATATTTTTTTATAACAATCCGTAATGTTCCAGTGCTTCCATAATAAATCCTACCTTCTCCTGCGGACAGTGTTTGATTTCTAGATTCTCTTTCTTAGGCTTATTATAGTTCTCACCCATTTCAAGCCCACACATCCGCTTCACTTCTGCTCTGCCACATCTTCCAAATAAACGGTTGCTTTTTCAGACATCCTGAACCCTCCTCGTAAACTCAGCACCGTTGCCGAATACCCATGTACCTCCCCCCACGCCAAACTCAAAGTGTAATTTCGCTATCCCTAAGTCCAAAGCGAATCCCTCGCCCATAATATCTTTAACCGATGCGGTCACAATACCGCCTTTATATGTAAACATGACAGGCTGCCTGTTTACTGCGGATGGCGCTTTTTGCACAGACTGTATTCCGGCCAAAAACCATTCGGGGACAGGCTCGTCGGAGATAACCATTTGCTCCATCGTTTTGGATTTGCGGTGTGTAATCGTATAGATCAGCTTTTCCTTCACGCTCCGTTCCGGCAGCACATTTCCGACGGTGATAGCGCAGACAACGCTCTCGCCTTTGGATAATTCAAACGGATAGGATGTACGGTCAAATGTACCACCGACCCAACATGTCCCCAAGCCGAGCATAGTCGCCTGAAGCACCAGCCGTTCCCCGAAATAGCCTAATTTTTCAAGTGCAAGTGCGTCGGTTTTGTCACCGATCAGAGCGATATAATTTCGCACACCCGAAAACATACCATAGCTCTTTCGAAACCCATTGAAAGCATCTCCATTGTCCAAAATGAGACGCATTTTAATATTTTTCTTGTCGTTTAGTTCTGAGATAAAAGCCTGTAATGTTTCCACATCGGACGCTTCTATTGCCATGGGCAGGTATTTACGCCGTGAACAGCGTTGCTCTATCGCATTTAGAAAATTATCCATAATATTAACCACTCCTCTTTTTGCTGTTTGCCGTTTAAAAATTCCAATTAAGCTTCGCGGGATTAGACTCGTTTTCTATGGCGACCGCACGAAGCAACGCTTCCATTTTGGTGCATTCCTCGGCTGCAACCCGCTCGTAAACCTCCGCTTTTTCGTAGATGCCGACGCGGTCATAGGCGATGGCTGCCGTTCCGTAAAAGACAAGCCCATGAGAATGCATTGGCACAAGAATTGATGCCGCGGCTTGACCGACAGTTCTTGCGGCGGCTTGTGCGGCAAGGTTTACCTCCGCTTCCCGTGCGGCGGTGTGGCAATCGAGAATGAGTTTCTTTGCCGTGGGCAGCTTGATTTTGCCCTTCAGCCAATCACAGGCGGCATTCAGTGCGATGCCATAGGTGCACTATACTTATCTCCGACTTCCTCTCCATTTCGACAATACCGCTCTGTGTAGTCACCACGAAGGAACCCTATGACTTCGATTTCCCATTCGTACTCCTCGTCATACCATTTTTTCATAACAACCTCCAAATTCCGCTTTCTTCAATTATACTATGGATACGTCCAAAAATATAGCCACACCCACACTCTCTTGCTTCATTAACAACCGATTCCAATAAATTTTTTGCAATCCCTTTTCTTCTATAAGGCTTTAAGGTAAACATACTGGATAATAAGCCGATTCGCCCTGTCGGATTGCTGTAATATGGCGGCTTTTCTACAATTGACATTCCACTTGTTGCTATAATTGTATCGTTATCTATCGCCAGCCAGAATATAAACGCGTCATCATTCAAATGCTTATTATAGAAATCACTAAGTGGCTTTGTTAATTCTATTGTTGCTTCTGTCCCCTCTTCATGCAATTGTTGTTTTCTTAATTCAATGACTTGATTTACATCTTTTCGTTCCAATTTTCTATAAATAACATTCTCCATTTTGTTTGTCCCCTAACACTTCTTAAATAAAAGCTATGCTAATACTCCAAAATATTTCAAACGATCTGATTCCCCTGACTTCCTCATTATATCACCGGAAGATGACTTTTTAAAGTATCAGTAATCCCCTTTCGCTATATACACAACCGCCGTTGTTATCACCCTGATGTCGGATTGCCCGATCCAGCGCTATAATTGTTGCAACCGTGCCGTCTATTGTGTCTGCGGAACTGGCTCAAATACACAAGGCGCACCTTTATAGTCTGTTCCCACGAGTGTTCCTGCTGTTGTCGCATCAATCTGCATGGCCTGCTGCCGCTCATTCAATCTGCACCTCGTTTTCGTTGTTTAGTAACTGCTGTTCACAAGCAAGTTCCTACAAAGGTAATACTTGATAAATTTGCTGAGTGGTGGTATAATTCTTACGGTTGTAATACAACTTTCGTTATTAACAACCTCATCGCATATGGGTTCATGTTTTTTGTTTTAATTCCATCGCCTCTTTATTTCGCAATTTACGGTGCCGTACGACAGGGAATGTATAAAGAAACCATCATCTTCTTATCAGCAAACTTGTTGTAGCAGGAATCACCATTGTCACAGACTGCATGTATCACGTTATTAGAACGATAGTCATACACGGCATAGACAAAATTTATTGGCGTAGGTTTTAAGCGCTACAACTCGGTGCAATGTTCGCAGTTAGATTCTGTGTTGGAAGTCTGCTTGTTAAAGTTGTGTAACATCTAATGCAACGGTTTTCAAAAACGGTTAACAAAGGAAGGGTGGAAAAATGGTAAAGAAAATTTGTGTTATTTCACTTGTGGGAATTTTGATTTTAGCTGGTTTTTCTTGGTGGATACACGGCTATTACCAATGTCAAAAGTACAAACGTGAGGAGGATATCATTGCACTTTTTGAAAATAAAAAAGCAATGTTCACAGACGTAGCCGAGATATTTGCATCTAGTAGTAAATTTTGGAATGAAGTTCGCCGTGACGAGTACGATCATTACGCTCGTCTTAGGTCTCCCTATGATACAAAGAAGATAGAATGCTTCATTCAAGAGGATCAAGAAATCATCACCAACTTTTTTCAAGAGACACGCCCCTATGAAGTTGCTGTAAATAAATTTTATGTAACTAGGAATAATATACTTACTGAGGATAGATATATCACGATTAATTATCATTTTAATAAAGGAAAAAAAACAGGGATATTGATATTGGCTTATTATTATGGAGACGACCGTGACCAATGGATTGAAAAAATAAAAGGCTACTACCCTAACTTAGTTGAGCTGGATGATGATTGGGTTATTCATTAAGGTCTGCTGCCAAAAGTCCCGGTTCGATGGGAATACCTACAAATCCTACCTCTGGGTAAGATGGGTATTCTGCTTCAAACAAATGAAAGCCAAACTCAATATTAGCATGATCGTCCTCTGCATCGCCATAATATTGATTTGGGTCGGTTACTAAATCATTATTCAGACCACCTTGTGCGGCAGTTGCCCTTGCGTAAATTTGAGTTGTTTCCATGCTGGAGTGACCAAGCCATTCTGATACAAGCGGTAGTGGAGCACCGGCAAGATAAAGATGCTATAGCTCTTAGAGCTTCTTCTAATTCATCTTGCGTGTATTTATCTGTAAACTTAAATCCCATATTTATTTATACCCCTCATTTCCGCTCTTCTGATAGCAGCACTGACCTGATTTAGATGCTAAATTCTGATTCGCCGATCTAATTGATATTTATCGCTCAAACATCCATCCATGATAGGCGATATCCGCATCAGCAAGGGTGAGCGGACGGATACATAAATCTGCATCAATGTTCTTTTCTGAAACAGCAGAACAGCTGCACGTTTTAATTTCCGTTTTCAGTCAATCATAGCTTGCCAACAGATTCTCACTCTGCCTTTGTAACTGCCATCTCTCCAAAAAATATTCCCGGTTCGTGATCAAAGCATTCCAAGCCATCGTATATGTCTTTTCCAGCGTTTTTTCCTATGATGCCCTTGATCTTATAACGCTCACTACATTGCCACACCTTCCTATCAACTCCCGTACTGCTCCGCCAACCTTTACGGGCAAATACCTTATTACAGTTCCCACACACGATCTTAGAAGCGAAGGGATTCTTCTCTGTATTATTAGAATAAGAATTAGTCCCATGCTCCTTCAGATACTTCTTCCTCCGCTCAATCTCCAACTGCACGCACTCCCATATCCACGGTTCTATAATCGTCATGATCTTCCTCCACATAAAACTTCTGAATCTCCCCGTTATTCACCACCCGCTTCTTTTTCAGGAAATCGGCAGTATAACTTTTCTGCAAAATAGCATCGCCTTTATATTTTTCATTTTCCAACATGCTCTGTAACGTAGTAGACCGCCACTTCGTACTACCATAATCTACAGTTACAACTGCTTAACAAAATTCCGATTTTATTAATCGCTTCAAAACCTGCGCTTATTTGTGATATGGTTTTCCATAATATCCTTCATCCTTAACTATATCGTTGTTGATATATATCTTTTGGTATCGGAATAATGCAAAAAGGGTGTCCAGAGGGATCTAACATTACTTTCCAGTTATCAGAAAATTGGACTTCTGATATTTTAGCACCGCATTTAATTGCATGTTTAATTTTACTTTCAAACTCATCCACACTAACATAAAAATCTAAATGTATCATCTGTTGTTGTTCTTCCTTATTTGATGGCCATTTCGGTTTTCTATAATTAAGATTCTCTTGGAATAATATCGGAGTTTCACTATAATCATCTTTTACTACTGTAATCCATTTTTCGCCTTCCTGAATTTGACTACTTTTTGTCCACCCAAGTAACCTTACATAGAAATCAGATAATTCTTCTACATTATTACTGTCTATAACTATTTCCCCTAATCTCATTATTAAATCCATCCTTTCAATCTTCACCTTTAGTTAAACCAAGCTCGATTATCGTTCAGACATATACCGTTTTATCTCTTCCGAATATAATTTTCTGATTTCCGTATCAGGAAATTCCTCATACTTTTCGTTGCTATAAACCGGCAGCCTTTCCTCACAAACCTTATCCTTGTTCTTCTCCAGGAACTTATACAAATCCTCTGTGTCCCTAAAGATTTTATAAGATACCCGCCCTTTGCTGTTTTTGATTTCATAAATTCCGCATGATTTTTTCATGGAATAATCTGCCGCCCGCAAATACAATTTTGCGATTTCCAATGACTTAAAAGGAAAATCAAACCGCCGCAGTCCTCTTTTTTCATCCCTCTCTATACATATACACCTTCCACAGGTTCCACATATATATTGCGTGTGCTTTTGCAAACAATCCATAGGATTAAGCAATGGTGTTATTCTATTATTTTCACTATAGCATTCTTTACATACCGCCATATCCTCATCTCCAAACTCTGATTTTTCGTCGTAATTGAATTTTACTTAATATACATAAATTCACGAGCTTCTTCTTCCGTCTTATTCTGTTCTTTTAACATTCCAGACTCTTTCATGTGTTTTACGCTTACTTCAATCATTTCATCCATTGAACAATTGGAAGTAAAAGTTCCATCTTTATAGCAATAAATGACTTACTGTTATCGCTATTGCTTCCAAGAACTTCATTTGAATCAAGTGGCATACCACAGCTTTCACAATATCTAATTTCACTCATATCAACAATCTCCTTTACATAATTCCAATTTTTTAGTATGTTTTATTGTACCAAATTTAAACAAAAAAAAATAGCATTAAATGTTTATACTCAAATATTCAATGCTATATTTAAAATATGTCTTTGCCTACAATTTTTTCTCACAAATTCAATATTTTAAACATATCTACACCCTCTTAACATTCCTTATCTCTTAAAATATACCCATGCAAGCGGCGTGGTGTTAATCCCTCTGACCCGGCAACCACAACCGCAATGCCGCCATCTATCATAGTTTTTGCAAGATGGTATTTAACGAACATATACTCGAATCCGCCAATGAACTTTTCAATTGTACTGCCTCTGATGTATGCCTGATTTTAAAAACGGCGTATTTCCCACCATCCATATCCTAAAATTTACACCATCACCACGAATACTACTATTATCCGTAATAACAAGGCAGACATCATAACGGCACTCCTCTGGTTTCACCAATTCCGGATTGTCCTGCGCAATCCCCAATATGACCGTTTGCTCTCCGCATACATATCATTCACCAGCCCAATCGACAGTAATTCCAAATCCTGTATAGACAACCCCAACTGGACACAAAGTAGCAAGAACAGCGGTGTTGTCATCTCACGCTCTGTTGGACGAAGTTTTTTAGCTTCCACATTTGTTTTTACATTCAGTCCCCAAAGTTCTATCAACTGCGGCAGTACCTGATGGATTCTTAGGCGGGGTAAGATTTTACCCTACCTTATGCCGTTTCCCTTGCAAAATCTTTTATTTAATGGCAAAGCCAATTGCTCTCCTTACAAACTGGAAGTTGTTTATCAAAAAAACTCAACTACCACAATCTCATTTCCATCAATATCATTCAGACGTGCTTCATAAGTACCCCAGTCATATCTAATTGCATCGGACAATACGACACCTTTCTTCTTCATGTGTTCAATTGTGGAATCAAGGTTTGGGGTATGAAAAACAAAAGATTGATGCCCAGTTGGTTCTATATTACACTTTTTGCAATCCCATATACAAATCATAGGTACATTTTCGAAAAAGCCAAAATAAACACCATTTGTATTATCATCATCTGTTTTGATAATCGGTATTTTTAAAATTTGTGTATAAAATTCAATAAGCTCTTCTGCTTTTTCGGAGAAAATATTTGTACAGTACTATCCTGTTATCATTATCTCACCTCCCTCAAATTCCTATTTGCATTTCGATATAACTGGGAATTTATGTTTTATTCGTACTACCGATTTCAAGTTGATTTCCCTCAGGGTCGGCAACATAAAAGTTGCGAATACCAAAAGGATAGGTGATGGGTTCGCCTGTTGGAAATTGTAGGCCCAGCTTTGATAGCAGCTCATATTCCGTATCCACATCAGCAAAGCTGGGCAACCAAAGGGCAATCTCAAACGTCTGATTGATTCCTTTTGGTGGAATATAACTTTCCCCGTTTGCCTTCACGAACTCTTTCCTACTATACATAAATAGGGATAACACACCGCTTGCAATCTCAAACTCTACATCTTAACTCCATTCCGAACTATATAACCTCTAACCCATCTCTATCCGGCAGCTTCGGAAATGACATATGCGGTTCCATCTGATACCAGAAAGCCACTGATGCAATATCATCCTGCCGCGGTAAAAATCGTCCCCCGCTTCGCCATCCCAATGCTTGAATCGTCACCTTCAGATCCTCTTCAAATCTTATCGGATCTGTCAAGTGCCAGCGGTAAAGACCACATCTGGTATTCGCCCTGTACAAGCCGTCAGGTTTAATCAGCTGATGCATTCCTGAATAAAGATTGGAGAACACGCCGTACTCCCCGGGTATCTGCTCAAAATTCCATGCACCTCCGAAATAATCCTCCGTGCCAGTTCCACAGATCGTCGGATATGTCTTGTCCCCATCCATATAAAACTTGATCTCGCCTTCCCCCCACCAGCCATTACTATTCATCTGCCACGCCATATATGTCCCAACATAATGCCCTTCTCCCTTCACACCCTCTGCAATTGTATATTCTTTTTTATAAGGAAGAGGGTTTACCCTTCGGTATTGGGCATGGAAATAATAGGCTCTGACATCAACTTTGGTCAATTCATAATCTATCTGATAAAATAATGTTTCTGACTCACTACTCCTGTTTTCCACAGTAAATTTGGTACTTTTTCTAAAAGGCATCTGCCAGTAACAATTAAATCCACCTGCTGGATTCACAGCCACAGGAATAGAGGACACGTAACTCCTTTCACACCAGCCGTTACAAAAGAAGTCCCCTATGGGTGTTTCAACCGATGGCTGTTCTTCATCATCCCAATAAACCCTCAAAATAAAATTCCTCCATGTATGTGGATGACAAGTCATCCATACATGATTGATAATACCGGATTCTTTGATTTCAGCAATGGTCACAACTTCGTTAGGGGGAATATGCAAGCTTGGATTTACTTTCCATCCTTCACCTAATTCTCTTGAAGGATGTTTGTTACTCTCAATAACAGCTCTGGCTCCCTGACCTTTTCCACCTGTTGGATTTTCTGCACAAACAGACCTTGTTTTACTATTTTTACCATGCATTAACCCTGATAACATCATTCATACCCTCCATTGAACCTTCAGGCTGCCGACTACAGCCAAGCAGTCAATTTACATATAGGAACCACCAGAAACTACAATGCATTCCCCTGTAACAAAACTGGAATCATCACTGCTCAGGAATGCGGCAACCGCCGCCAGTTCCTCTGGTGTTCCTAATCTGTTCAGAGGAATGGCATCTTTAAATTTCATCATCACTTTTGAAGGAACAGCCTGTAGCATTTCCGTATTGATATAGCTTGGTGCGATAGCATTCACTGTAATATTCGCCCTGGCAGTCTCTTTAGCAAGACATTTTGTAAATCCTATTACTGCTGCTTTTGAAGCTCCATAATTGCTCTGTCCCAAGTTGCCGAATGCAGATACGCTTGCAAGATTCACAATCTTCCCATATTTTCTATTTTGCATACCAGTGATAACAGACTTTGTACAATTATAAACTCCTTTTAAATTTACATCCATAACAAAGTCCCATTGATCATCACTCATCTTATGAAACATTGCATCGCGGGTAACACCAGCATTATTTATAAGAATATCAATTTTTCCATACACAGATTCTATTACTCCAAATATACGAATTACTTCTTCTTTATCTGCCACATTGCAACCGCAGCCTCTAACTTTTTTGCCACTGTAATCAAGGTCTAATGCTACAGCAGATACTTTATCCTCATCCATATCTATCAATGCTACGGCAGCACCTTCTGCATACAAACGTTTTGCTATAGCGGCTCCAATTCCCTGTGCAGCACCTGTAACGACTGCAACTTTCCCATCTAAACGCATTTTGCATCTCCTTCCTGCATCAGCTTTTGAACCACATCATACAAAGCCGTATTGCTCCCCACATTACCCGGGAATATCACATATGGCATTTTCGGAAATTTGCTTTCTTCACCTGTCAGCCAAAGAGGGATTCCGGGAAAAATCTGGCCCATTACCAGTGCAACTGCATAATCCACTATTCTGGCAATTCATCCTGAAACATATGCGTTTCTATTGCTGTCTTTGCCCTTTTCTGGCCAATAAATGAATATTGGTCAGCTTCCTTTCTTGTAATACCATACTTCTTGGCAATATTCTCGGCAGTAATCGCAATATGAATTTCATTTCCATTTATACCTGCTACCGGTTCGCTCAAGGCAATAAGCACAGAGCCTGTTTACCGTCTGCCCCCCGCTTTCTGCCGAACAACCTGCTTTTAAGCCAACCAATCTCGCAAGAAACGGATTTAGCCCATATTGGCCTACACACCCCATAACTACTTCTTCTATTTCCTTAGCATCGATTTCTGCTCTTGCAATTGCTTCTTTTACGACGATTGCCCCCAGATCAATCGTGCTGATATCCTTAAGTTAGCCCCCAAACCGACCGATCGGTGTCCGGACTGCTGATACAATTACTGCATTATGAAACATCTCAACCTCCTATGTGTGCTCTAGAGCGTGTCTGAAAATAATTTTCAGACACGCTTTAGTTTCAGATCAGAAATCAACCTTATCCCTCCCTTTGAGGTGGAGCATTTCCCTTGCCTCCATTGTATTTGCGACTTCAAAGTCAAGAGCCTCTATAATCCCCCTCATTTTGATTACCTGAGCCGCGTTATCTACCGCGAATTCTCCATTTGGCTTAATATAAAGCCCGTCTTCCAGTCCTACGCGGACGTTTCCGCCATTTAGCGCACATAATGTCTCCGTCCTGAACATCCTTCTTCCGGCACCAACACTGCAATACTGAATATCACTGCCCAGAATTTTCTTTGACTGGTCGATCATAAACAGCAAGCCTTCCTGGCTGATTGGCATGCCTCCCATGATCCCCGGCACAAACTGCAGGTAGATCGGCTGGGTGATCACTCCTGTTTTCTTGAAATAAACAAGGTTGCTCAACTGACCATAATCGAATACTTCATATTCCGGCATTGTTTCACATTTATTCATTGTCCTAATACAATATTCCATATCTTTAAATGTGTTTTTGAATACGTTATCATATGTTCTTGTAATAAATGGAATTTCCCAGTCATATTCCGGATTGGGTATCGTATCCGCAAGCCTGCTAAAACAAAAGTTAATGGAACCACCATTAGCAGAAGCTATCTCCGGACGGAAACGTTCGATTACCGCAAAGCGTTCTTCCACTGTCATCCCCTGAGCACCGCCAGTGGTAATCCCAATTACCACATCACACTCTTTTTTGATAGAAGAGAGTATATATTCAAATGTGCTATGATCTGCGGTAGGCTCCCCGTTTTCTTTTCTTGCATGGATATGTACTACAGCCGCTCCTGCTTTATATGCATCAACCGCATGACGAATGATATCATCCGGTGTCTTTGGTAGGTATGGAGACATGGCCGGAGTATGTACCGCGCCCGTTATTGCTGCTGAAATAATCACCTTTCTTTGCTTTATTGCCATAATCATCCTCCCTTCATTGCCTGTCTTATAATGGCCAAAGATCTTCCCGCGAATTCCCTGTGAATCGGCAGATCTACCTCTACACTCATCGCTCCCTTATATCCACACGAATATAAATGTCTTATTCTTGCCTGGTGAATACAGGTTTTATCCTCTTTTAAAAAGAAGCGGCGGTTTGGAGCGCCATCATCATCGGATATATGCCCATGTCCGATATATCGGATATATTCCTCTAGATTCATATCCGCTTCCTTCATGTGTTCCATATTATAAAAATCTAAAATGACTTTTATATTTTCCCAGTTGATGGATTTTATCACATCTATAGCTTCCTGGAAGGTATTAATGTAATTACAATAACATGTTGCAAGTGCCTCCAGACATACATTAATGTTGTATTTGCCAAATTCTTCAGCTGTTATTTTCAAAAAATCAATCAACTGCTGCCTGGCTTCCTTCCTGGGAAAGCCTTTCGGCAGATTTCTGGAATTGGGTGACCCTATTCCAATATTTCGTACACTCAATTCCTTTGATCTCGCCGCACATTTCCTGGCATACCTTCTGGCATTTTCTAAATCAAATCCAGGACCTGCAATCACAATCTCCTGGGGACAATAAGCATTCAGGCCTTGACAGGTTATCCCGTCTTTATCTAACATCTGCAGAGATTTTTGATAATCCCTTTCTGATAAGGAAACAAGATATTTACCCATAAATTCTATATAATCAAAACCAACTTCTTTTGCTAGGGGAATCTCTTCATATGTTAAAAGCGCACATCCTACGGCCAATTGCAACCTCCCCTCACTAGTTCCGGTAGCTAATCACTTATTCTTATCAAGGACTGACTGTGCTGTCTTCATAAAACTTTCTGCTGCTTCTGCCGGAGTCGCTTCATTGAAAAAAACGGTTGCAGCCGCATCACTGAAAGCAGAATCAATTTCAGTCGTTCCTAAAGGAGGATAGGTAGCTTCTCCTGCTACTTTTATAGTTTCATTAATATAATCAATTTCAGTTTTCATAGTATCATCAAGCAGGCTCTTTACATATTCTGCCATCTCAGTGTTAGCAGGAACACCTTGCTCCATCTTAAAGATTTCAATTGAGTCTTTCGTATTCACAAAGAAATTAATTAATTTAGCAGCAGCTTCCTTTCTTTGATCAGAAGAAGAATTGGCAATTGTAAAATGAGACCCTTCAATAAACTCTCCTCTTGACCCATCATTCCCAGTCGGAAATCTGGCACAAGATAATGCTACATCAGTCATCTGATTCTGATACAGATGCAGCTGATTAGCAGGACTGCTGATATAGCAGACATTACCCTGAGTAAAGAGCCGCTGCTCTAGCGCAGCCGTCGAATCTTCCGTCGTTGTTGCCCCATCCGGTACTAATCCGGCATCTCTCATAGATTGCCAATAAGTAAACCATTCTTCCACCGTCTCAACTGTATAACCCAATTGGCCGTCTTCTGTATAGAGATCTCCGCCTGCCTCTCTGGCAAAATAACGAAATGCAATACCCAGCCCGGAATAGTCTGAGCACCAGTAAATCTCATCTCCAGCAGCATTTGCAGCAGCAATAACCTCTTCCCCTTGTGCCTTGAATTCATCCCAGGTAAAATCCGTATCAAATGCAGGTACTGTCCCGCTGTATTTTTCAAGTAGTGATGTATTAACAACCTGATTGGTAAACGTAATTCCCTGGGAAATCATATACATGGTGCCATTTACTTTACCACCTTCTACAACCGCTTCCGACATGTTACTGACATCGATGATACCATTATCTATATATGTCTGTATGTCTGCTAAGGCGTCTCTTCCTGCATAATCGGATACATAATACGGATTCATACCAAATATATCAGGTGCATTACCTCCCGCCATCTGTGTTGCCAGCTTATCCCAGTAATCTGCCCACGAGTTTGGTTCACGAACTACTGTTATACCTGGGTTCGCTTCTTCGAATCGATCACAGATCTCATTATATACTTCATTTCTTTCTGTATCACCCCACCAAGCGAAGCGGATTTCGATTTGCTCGCCATCTGTTTCTACTACTACATCTGTAGTTTCTTTGCTGTCATTATCCTCTGCGCCTACATCGCTTGCTTTATCTGTATTACTTTTGTTTCCTGATGTAGTACATCCAATGAGTGACATAGCCATGACAGCTGCTAAAATGAAACAAAATATTTTTCTTTTCATACTTACGATCCTTTCTTAATTGCTATTCCCATAATTCTTTATGGTTATTATCAGGCAGCCTTTCAACACTTAATTAAAAAATCTGACAGCATGTAAACGATTACTAATTAACTAAATATTAGCCTTCGTATTTCTCTTGATTATTTATTACAGTATCATCTAATTTCCATCCGAGGTTTTTATATTTTTCCCTTCTGGAATTCTTATCATTAAACAACTCCTGGTGTCCATATTTTGCCACAGCCTTCGCTATTGAACGCGGTACTGCAATCACACCGTCACCATCAGCAACGATCACATCCCCCGGCCGGACTGTAACACCGCCTATTGCCACTGGTACGTCCTGTGTATCAAAACGGACTCTTGTTTGAACCATTTTCTGTGAAATAGAGTAACTCCAAAAAGGTATCTTCTGCATAATAACTTCATCCGTATCCCGGATTCCGCTGCCATTTGTTACAAAGCCCCTGACTCCCTTAGCCTTGGCTCCCAAGGTGTTTTCAGACCCCATAAGCCCTACATCAATTCCTGAAACATCAAGCACAATAAAGTCACCTTCTTCAATTTCATCAAACCATGGAGCTATGCATACATTTCCATAATACCAATTCGACCACTTTGTATATTCATCACCGATCACCCTTGGATCTGGACCTTCATATGGGATATACCTGGCTGTTCTGGCTATACCTATTGCTTTCGTCCTATAAAGCGGCCTGATCTTATCATCCAGCGACCCATAATGATGATACCCCATCCAATCCATACCATCGCGCACATCGGCAACACGCAGGGGTTCGAATAGTTTCAGTAATTCTGCATCTTCTCTCTTCATTTAATACCTCCTCAAAATTAATCATAATATGTACTACTGTACTTCATACTAATAATTATAATAGAATATTAATTATTAACTACTCAGATTTTATCCAAAAAGGCTTAGAATTTGTTAAGTAATCGTTTTCATAATGATTATATCAATATACCATCCTATATTGATATTGACTTTTTCAACATATAGTATATTATTAATTTATCCGATGGCTAACCAATTCTAAAGCTAAGAACCGCCAACCCCTTGAATTGGCAGAGCTAACGTTCAGTCGGAGATATCCCTCTGAACTAATTCCCCGAAAAAGTAAAATAATATACAATTAGCAATGTACTGTTTACAAAGTTGTACATATATGAGTGAGGTAGATAAACTTATGACAAAACAGAAATGTACCATTAAGGATGTGGCAGATCAGTGCGGTGTATCTACGGCCACTGTTTCACGTGTTTTAAATGATAACTATTTCGTAACACCAGAACTAAAACACAGAGTTCTGACTACCGTGAACGAGCTCGGTTATATACCTAATTCTGTGGCCCGAAGCCTTAAAATGAATACCAGCGGCATTATTGGTTATATTACTTCTGATATCTCAAACGGATATCATATTATGATTGCCAAAGCAATCGAAGATATCATCAGACCGCATAACTACAACCTGATTGTCTGCAGCACCTCCAATTCTAAAGATGCTGAGAAGAGATATCTCAAATCATTAATAGGCAAGAATATTGACGCTTTAGTGCTTAATACCTCTGGAGAAAACGATTCCTTCATTTTAAGAATGAATAAGATGCTTCCCATGGTGTTGGTAAACCGCCGCCTAAGTACTCCCGGCTTCCATGGGGATTTTGCGGATTGCAATAATAGTCTCGGTATGTATCTGTTGACCAAAGAGCTTATTAAACATGGGCATAAAAAAATATTTCTAGTACAGGGACCTAGGCATCTTAGCAATACGAAAGAGCGGCTTGAAGGATTTGAAAAAGCTATGGCAGAGATTGGAATTGATGTAGGTGAAAATTATCCTTTCCTGTATCAGGGAGATTATTCTCTGCAATCCGGATACGATTCAGTGAAATATATGCAGAGTCTTCCTATATTGCCCACTGCGATACTGGCTGCAAATAATACTATGACTATCGGCGTTTTAAAAGCGTTGAATGAATACGGTCTATCTGTTCCCAAACAATTTTCTATTGCTGGCTTTAACGGCATCGACCATCTGGAACTGATGACCGTAAGACCCACCATGGCTTATTACGATCCCTATAAGATAGGCATGGCTGCTGGAAAATCTATACTGGAGAGAATTGAGGATAATTCCATAGACAATCGGGAATATATTTTCAGTCCTACCATTATAGCTGGAAATGCAATCAGTAATATTTAACGCAATAAGATTAGAGTATATTTGAAAGTTAGAAATTAGTCTTGAATTATACATCAAAATCTGATATGCTGGTACAGTAAACGATTACTCCAATTATAATTTGAGTCTGACAGCGGCTTATACAACTAAAATAATGAAAAGGAGTAATTAATCATGAAAACTTATACCACGAAAAATTATGGGAGAACTGTAATAATACACCTTGGGAAGGGGGAATTGATTCTCGAAAGCATTCAAAAAGAAATCGACCGCCTGGACATTAGAAACGGGATTCTTGTATCTGCCATCGGTTCCCTGAGGAAAGCTTGTTTGCATGTTATCACAAATACAGACGATTTGTCTGTCAACAAATTTATAACGATTGAAAAACCGATTGAATTAGGTGCAGCTCAGGGACTTATTATTGACGGGGAGCCACATCTCCATCTTGTCATTTCGGAACCAGATGGTATGTATGCCGGTCATTTGGAACCCGGGTGTGAAGTTCAATACCTTGCAGAGCTGGCCATTTTAGAACTGGCAGATGTAAATTTAACGAGAAAGCTTGATGAGAATGGTATATCCTATATAGATGTCATTTAAACATCCCTTTCCCAGAAGCAGATCATGACATTAGTAAGAGGCTGGTACCGGGCTATGCTGCTTCATAAGCACATAGCCCGGCACCAGCCTCTTTAGGAACTGCTGCCTCACACTCAACCCTTTATGCTGCCTGCGGTAATGCCTTCCACCAAATAATTCTGAAATATAACAAACATTAAAAACAAGGGCACCAATGACAGCGTGGACATTGCGAACAAACCTCCCCAGGAACTGTTACCCATAGCATCAATGAACTGCCGCAGGGACAGAGAAACCGTATACAGTTTCACATCACTTATATAGATCATCTGGCTGAAAAAATCATTCCACGTCCATAAAAACGTAAAGATGGAGGTCGTTACGATTGCCGGCACAGACAATGGTACGATAATTCTGGCAAATAACCGGAAGGAGCCGCAGCCATCCACAATGGCTGCTTCGTCAATGTCTTTCGGCAGAGCTCTGATAAACTGTGTCATTAAGAAGATAAAGAAACCATCGGTAGCCAGGAATTTAGGAACCACCAGAGGCAGATAAGTATTTACCCATCCAAAGGAATTGTACATGATATACTGAGGTATCAGTTTCACATGCATCGGAAGCATTAAAGTTCCCATCATAATTGCAAACCAAAAATTCTTTAGCGGAAATTCCAGCTTGCCAAATGCATATGCTGCGAGAATGCAAGAGGATACATTCCCGATAATCGCAAGTATTACAATAAAGAATGAATTCAAAAAAAATGTGGCATAAGTGATTCCCGAAACACCCTGCCATCCACTTTTATAGTTAGCCAGAGTCCAGGTCTTGGGAAGCAGTGATAAACCTCTAAAGATTTCGCTGTTATCCTTGAATGAACTGAAAACCATCCAAATAAGCGGGTATAGCAGCAGAATCCCAAATCCCAACAAAAGCACATGATATATCCCCGTACTAATTTTCACTTTCTTCATAATCGTCCGGCTCCTTTCTCAATCATTATAGAAAACCCATTTTTTTGCGCTCAAGAAGAGTAACCCTGTAAATGCAGCAATAATCAAAAGCAGGACCCATGCCATTGCGGCCGCATAACCCATCTGGAACTGGCTAAATCCTTTCATATATATATACAAAGAGTATAGCAGGGTAGAATCAAGCGGTGCTCCGGTTCCGCCGCTTACTATGTACGAAGCAGTAAAACTCTGAAATGCATTGATGAAAGCCATTACAACATTAAAAAATACCATAGGTGTCAGAATAGGCATGGTAATATCAAAAAGCTGTCTGATCCTATTAGCGCCATCAATTCTTGCTGCTTCATAGTAATCTTCTGGTATCTGCTTCAAAGCTGCAAGGAAGATAACCATAGATGCTCCAAACTGCCATATAGCCAACAAAATCAGCGTATACAACGCTGTTTTAGGCGTAGAGATCCAATTAATTCCCTCGATTCCAAAGATGGCCAGCACCTGATTCAACAGCCCCTCTTTGTTAAATAATTTTTTCCATATGACCGCAACTGCAACACTGCTGCCAAATAAAGAAGGCAGGTAAAAAATCGCCCGGTATATACGTATACCTTTTCTGTTTTTCTTGAGCATCAATGCTATCAAAAGAGCAAATATCAATTGCAGCGGTACACTGATAAATACAAACTTTAATGTTACCTGCAGGCTCTTAATGAATTTAGGATCTGTAAACAGGCTTGTGTAATTTCCTAAGCCAATAAAGCGTGGTGCCGTCAGTATATCATAATTGGTAAATGAATAATAAAGTGACGATAACATTGGTATAACTGTCAGACCGAAAAGTCCAATCAGCCATGGAGTTATAAACAAATATCCCACCATAGGCTTCCGGTTCCATTTACTTTTCTTTTTTTCTTTCAAAGTAGCTCCTCCTTCTTAACTGCGTAACCCACATTTGTAAAGTAATCGTTTTCTTGATACGTAAAATCTCCTGTCTTTTCTGTAAATCTAACATTTCCAAAATGTTCGGATATGTTTTGATAAGCTTTATCCAAATCTGTATTCCTATATAGTAATTATATATTTTTTATCCGGATATTCATCTCATTTTTTATCCAATACAACTTGTTTTTTGTCATGTAATCGTTTTCTGTATTCTGTCGGGCTCATCTTACACAACATTTTAAAGACCCTGTTGAAGGACTGTATGCTTGTAAACCCTGTCGAATAAGCGATTTCTGTAATGGATGCATCCGTTGTCCTAAGAGCCTTCTCCGCTTCAACGATTCTGGAATGATTCAGATACTCCAAGAAATTCATATTCGTTTTTTTCTTAATATATTTAGAACAATAACTCTCGCTGAATCCTAAATGTGCAGATATATCGGTCAGTGTGATTTTTTCTGTAAGATGCTCGCTGAGATAATTTTTCATTTTCGCTAATATTTCTGAATCATTGTTTTTTC